>Ga0137415_10000105_pt1 | contig 66014 bp, 54 predicted proteins | sample CZODoug3_1_1_16f_FD_183082 | JGI IMG/M metagenome (GOLD analysis project Ga0137415, IMG submission 183082) | Vadose zone soil fungal communities from Angelo Coast Range Reserve, California, USA - CZODoug3_1_1_16fungal (Hybrid Assembly) | ecosystem: Environmental > Terrestrial > Soil > Vadose... | reverse complement strand
CAGTTCACGGGATAGTTTGTGTTGAAAATCATTGCGTTGATGGAACACATGGCGGTGCAGCTTGGCGGTGAGCCTACAGGCCTTGCGCCAGCCCGAAGAACCTTGGATAAGCCAGACCCATGACGTTGCTTTCGGCGCAATTCCCTTTGTGCCCTCTGATAACAACCTGGGTTTGGGGTTGTCTTTTGCCGTTTTCTGGAACTTTTAGCCTCCCCCGGGTTTCCGTTATGCTAGAAGCCTATGACCCTGATGGATGCCAAGGAATACGATGACGCAGGAGCGCGGCGACGGAACATTCGCATCCTCGCAATCATCGGGACGCTGATGGTCCTGGGATTTCTGGCGTACCAACTCCGCTTCTGGCCGCAGGAGCGACTGGTGGACAAGTTTTTTGCGGCGTTGCAGAAGCAGGACTACTCGACGGCCTATGGAATCTACCGGGCAGACCATGGCTGGAAGCAACACGAGCAGCAGCATGCCGACTACCCGTATAACGATTTTTATCGCGACTGGGGACCGGGCGGAGAGTGGGGGCTGGTCAAGAGCTACAAAATCTTCGCCAGCGGCGAGTGCCCGAAAGGGGGCAGCGGCGTGATTGTGGAAGTCATCGTCAACAACCGGGCAGACCACGAGCAACTCTACGTGCAAAAATCCGATAAGACCTTCAGCCCGTCGCCCTGCAGTTAGCAAGGTTCTGCCATCGCTTGCCGGCCGTTAGGCCTGCGGCTGAGACAGCGCTTCCAGCGTCTTCTGGAGCGACGCTTCATCGCCAACACTGGTGCAGGATTTCGAGCGGTCGATCTGGCGCATCAAGCCGCAGAGCACCTTTCCCGGACCCACCTCGACGAAGCGAGCGACTCCCTGCGCAATCAGCAGCCGGATAGACTGGTCCCACTTCACCGATCCCGTCACTTGCCGAACCAGGGCATCGCGACTGGCATGGGCGTCGCCCACGAGAGCGGCATCGACGTTGCAGACGACCGGAACATTCGGTTTGCGGAGCGCCAGAGTCTGAAGATCGGTGGCGAGGCGATCCCGGGCAGGCTTCATGAGCGCGCAATGGAAAGGCGCGCTGACTTGCAGCATCACGGCGCGCTTGGCACCACGGTCGCTGGCAAGTTTGGTGGCGCGTTCGACGGCTGCGGTGTTTCCGGAAATGACGATCTGCTCGCCCGAGTTGATGTTGGCCGCGTCGCAGACTTCTCCTTGCGCAGCGTCGGCACAGACGGCCGCGACTTTCTCAGCTTCCATTCCCAGGATAGCGGCCATGGCGCCGACGCCGACAGGCACTGCCTCCTGCATGTACTTGCCCCGGTTGCGCACGGTGCGGACGGCGTCCGCAAACGTCAGCGTTCCCGCGGCGACGTGGGCTGAGTATTCGCCGAGGCTGTGACCAGCGACGAAGGCAGGCTGCAGTCCCCGTTCATCCAAGACGCGCCACGCAGCGACCGAAGCTGTGAGGATCGCAGGCTGAGTGATTTCAGTCAGGCGGAGTTGCTCTTCGGGGCCCTCGAAGCACAGCTGCGAAAGCTTGTAGCCGAGAGCAGCGTCGGCCTCGTCGAAAGTCCGCTTGGCGACGGGGTATCGGTCGGCAAGTTCTTTACCCATGCCGACGGCTTGTGAACCTTGACCGGGGAAGAGAAAGGCGGTTGAAGTCGTCATAGAAAGTGTTCTGGATTGTAGTGGCCCGCGCCGCACGGTCTGTAGGCTGTCGGCGCGGCCAGAAATTAGTCCTTATCAATTCGTGGCCCAGGCCATGTCGTCCGCTTGAGGAATGCGGAGACGCTGTGCTTGCGAACTCGCGCCATGGGTCCCTCGCTTCGCTCCGCCTGAAAAGGTAGCCTTTGTTCCACAACCTTTACGCGATGCCAGATTAGGTGGTTGCGGTAGTCACCGGGCGAATCGCCGCAATTCCCTTTTCAATCTCCGCGTTCACCCGGCTCTCGGAGAACTCGGAAGCCACGCGGATTGCATTCTTGATCGCGTTGGAGTTGGAAGATCCGTGGGTGATGATGCAAACGCCCTTGATGCCGAGTAACGGAGCGCCGCCGTATTCGGTGTGATCGAGGCGCTTCTTGAAATCGATGAACGCGCTGCGCGAAAGCAGGTAGCCGACTTGACGCGTGATCGTGGCCCGCAGCGCCTCTTTCAGCGCCGCACGAACGAGGTTGGCAACACCTTCTGACGTCTTCAGAGCGACGTTGCCGACGAATCCATCTGTGACGATGACATCGACTTCCCCGTTGTAGAGGTCCCGGCCTTCGACGTTGCCGACGAAATGAAGGGGCAGGTGTTTCAGAAGCTGGAAAGCCTCGCGGGTAAGTTCGTTACCCTTGGTCTCTTCTTCCCCGATTGACAGCAGTCCAACGGTCGGCCGCTTGGTACCAAACATGGAACGGAAATAAATCTCGCCCATCACCGCAAATTGCTCCAGGTTGTGGGGCTTGCAGTCGACGTTGGCGCCGACATCGAGAAGCATGGCGCCGGTCCGCAGTGCAGTCGGAAAGACCGCCGCCAGGGCAGGTCGATCAACCCCAGGCAACGCGCCCAGAACCATCTTCGCCGTGGCCATGGCAGCGCCTGTGTTGCCCGCAGTGACGAAACCGGCGGCTTGTCCGTCGCGGACCAGACGGACTCCGACCCGCATGGTGGAGTCGCGCTTGGCACGGACAGCCTGCGCGGCCTTGTCCTCCATGGTGATGACTTCGCTCGCGTGGACGACTTCGATGGGAAGCTGTGAGGTCCAGCGATAACGGCTCAGTTCGGCCTTGAGTTGCTGCTCAGGGCCGACCAGGAGAACGCGGGTGCCGAAGTGACGGGCGGCATGGATCGCGCCTTCGATTTCCGGTTTCGGCGCGCGATCCGAACCCATCGCATCCAGAGCTATGACGCTTGGCATGGAGTGCGGCGCGGGCTACTTGGTTTCCTCAACCTCAACCACTTCGCGGCCCTTGTAATATCCACACTTGACGCACGCACGATGTGGCATCTTCTTTTCGTGGCAGTTGGGACACTCCGACAGCGAGTGCTTCGAGAGGGCATCGTGCGCCCGCCGGGTGGAAGTTCGTTTTTGCGAGTGTCGCCGTTTTGGATTAGGCATTGAAAATTCCTCATGGGGCGGGGCCTTTGGGGCCAAGCCAAATTTCGATCAATCGCGAATCCTTGCGTCCGTGCCGTTACTCCCGCGATTCTTGGCGGCGCCGGAAGCCGCAATCAGTGATCCAGTTTTTCGCGAATCTCTTTTAGAGCCGCCCATCGTGGATCCTGCAACAGTTGCACGCAGGAGCAGAGCTCGGCGTTCCTGTTCTTGCCGCAGACCGGGCAAAGCCCCTTACAGTCCTCGCGGCAAATCACTTTCAGAGGAAGCGAAAGCAGCACCTGCTCGCGCAGAGCGTCTTCGAGCAGCATGCCTCCCCCTTGGTAGTAGCCAATCTCGGCCTCGGCTACAGTCACCGAGAGTTCCTCATGCCCGGCGTCGGTACCCAACGGACGATACAGCAGGTCGAAGGTGCGCGCGACCTTTTGCACGACCGGATCGAGACAACGCGCACAAGGCAGTTCCAGGCTGGTCGAAAGATCGCCTTGCAGCCGTATGTCCTTGACGACCTGATGTTTCCCGTGGTGCTCTTCGACCAGTTGGGCACGTCCACTGGTGACAAGCGACGTGCCTTGACGCACATCGGCTCCGAAATCGATGGCATCGGGAGGGAACTCCTCTTGAAAATCAATAGGATGGAGTTCTAACTCGGCGACTTCGATGAACATCGGGAACCTCCGCGCCCACCTTAGATCTACCGCGAAGGCCCGCGGAAACACGCCCACAGGCGTAAGTTCTCCAGGGAGCAACACTTAAGCATAAAGGTGGCTGGGAGGGAGTGTCAAGAACGCGGGATTGGGGATCGGGGCGGCAGCCTTGCGTTCGCATACCCCACGAGTGTGCCCCGGCTCGAGGAATCTCTGCGAACGGACTGTTGTAGACTGAGCGGAAGCACCTGTCTACCGCTGCGGAGGGATGCGTGAGCGGTTGAAACGGGCGGTCTTGAAAACCGCTGTACGGGAAACCGTACCGGGGGTTCGAATCCCTCTCCCTCCGCCATTTACTTCTGTGTTTTGAATGAGCTACGCAGCGGATGCTCGTCTCGACTCGGACGACACTCCTGTGGAAAAACCTCTGAGTGTAGTAATCCCCTGCTGCGAATCACACATTCTGATGCAAGTACTTAGAAACAACCTCGTCAATCGGGCTAGGAAAATAGACCCATCTGCAATCGTGGCGCAGCGGTTGAAGCGATTTTCATCAATTGCCAGTAAACTCGTTCGCGAACCTCGAATGAAGCTGTCTCAGATGCAAGATATTGGCGGGTGCCACGCTATCGTATCCACCGTGGAGCGAGCCGAAGATTTGGTGCGCGCTCACAAAGACAAAGAGGCGTGGGACAAAAACCCAAACCGCCACGAATTACGTAGATGCAAGGATTACATTGCCGAACCAAAACCCAGCGGATACCGAGGTGTTCATCTAATTTACAAATTCAAGACTCTCGATCCCAAACACAGCGTCCACAACGGACAGAGAATCGAAATTCAGATTCGCTCCAAAATACAGCACGTATGGGCGACTGCCGTGGAGGTTGTGAGCGCGTTTACTAAGGAATCCTTGACATCAAGTCAAGGGGACGAGGACTGGCAAAAATTATTCAAGTTGATGGGTAGCATTCTTGCGATAAAGAAAATCGACCTCTTGTTCCCGCAGCCCCACAAGCAATCGTTGAAGAACTCAGAGCCGTAGCCAAGAGAATCAAAGCGGAGGAATTTTTATCCGCATGTAGGACTGCCGCGATCCATGTTGAGCAGCAATTATCACCTAACACTATCGCATATCTCCTGACCTTGAACGTAGAGGAACGGCGCGTCAAGATTCGCGCTTTTAGGTCTATGAGCGAAGCAAACGAGCAATATGCAGCAGCAGAACATTTCAATCAAGGCAAAGACTATCTACAGACCGTACTCGTTTCAGTCGATTCGATTGGAGCGTTAAGAAGCGCCTACCCTAATTATTACCTAGACGTGGATGAGTTCTTACGAGAGCTGCGAACGATTGTCGAATGATACGAACATTCGGCGGAATAAATGAAGGCAAGCGGGAGGAACGGGCTGCGCTGGGGTTTACTTCTTGGGTCATTCGACGCTTGATCCCGAGTGCTTACCAACTCGTGCAGCACGGACTTTGGCTGACGACGAAAAACTTCACGACAGCGATTCGGAGAGAACCCCCTATCGCTCCGACCTTCCGCCGCCAGCCAAGTAATGATGTGGCCACTCCGCGTCCAGTGAGAATGGCTCTGCGGTGGTGTGGGACTTGCACGGCGGTGCCATTTACCACTTGCATGGAAGTACCTATTCTGTCGGTGAGCAGTACTCGGGGGAGGGCTGTTCAACACAGCGTCCCATGACTCGAAAGAGTTTTGGGCGTTTTGTTTTGAACGAGGAGACTCGGAAGATTTCATTTCCGCATCGGCCCCAAAAACCCGTTAGCGACGTTCTTTTCTTGAAAGCGCATCTACGACATCATCAAACGAGTCTTTGCCGAAGGCAATCCTTGCCAGATTGGCAATTTCATCTTTAGTCAGCCGCACCGTAACCTCGAAGTCCCCGTTTAGGCTCACCTTGTCGGCTCTCGCCACGATCCGTAACTCCCCCAAGGCGTTCGGTGCCTTGATCTGGAAGCAGTCACCGGGAGCGATGTCCGGTTCTAGTGGCCTAACCTCGGACTGTCGTTGTCGATAAGCGTGTGATCCAGTTCGTGTCTACTCCAACCCCTAAGAAGTAGCTTCACGGACGCCTCCCGTTGGACGGTTGAACGCTTGGTTAAGGCCAGAGTATGAGTAGGCATCGGACAGCGTCAACCGCAGCCCACCGTACCGCGACTTTGGTCACTTTCGCCCCTCGCACCATCCCCGCTAGCATTCCCTTGAACGACGTTTCAGAACTCTGGGCTGTTAGGGATGCCGCCGAACGGGAGCAGAATAAGGCGGGGGAAAGTCCTCCAGATAGGAGGACGGCCTGCGAGAATCCTTCGCTCGACCGGAAACAGCCCATACCCTCTCAGCAAGCCTGACGATGCCGACCGTGCGTTCATCGCGTCGGTAGCCAATCCGTCCGCGAAGTTGGGTTTAATCCGACGCTGGATCGTGGGAACAATCAAGAATCGTCCAGACAGAGCGTAGCGCGTATTATTAACGCCCGCGAGCCAAAAAGTGTTGACCGTCGTTGTCGCTCTACTAGCCCTCAGCGCGTGCAAAAGCGGCTCCTCCATTGATCGTGCGGCGGCACAGAAAGTCAGCGATTCCTTTATGTCTGATCTCGTTGCAGACCGAGTCAAGGATGCAGTGAACAAAATGGAGCCAGAGTTCGTCCAGACCGCTGGGCAGGATCAAGCCGAGGCCGCGATCCACAAGTTGTTCGATTACTGTGGACGGCCACTCGACAGCGAGTTCAAGCACGATGAAATCGGCTTCAAGGTTTATGCGAATGGGCATCAAAAGCCGATGCGAAAATTCTACTACGCTGCCAGCACCACTCAATATCCGAAAAAAGGGGAGTGTTTCTTTGCTGTCGAGGTAGTACCAGCCGACGCAGGTTTCAAGGTGACGACTTTTGGCCCGTTAAGGCTCCAGTCGGGACAGCTTCCAGAATGGTTACGATGAGCATTACTGAAGGCGTCGGTCGCTAATCCTGTCCGCAAAGCTTGGTCATCCGACGCTTGATCCCGAGTGTCGACTGACTCGTGCAGCGCGGGCTTGGGCTGACGACGAAAAACTTCACGACAGCGATTCGGAGAGAACCCTATCGCTCCGACATTCCGCCGCCAGCCGAGTAATCATGCGGCCGCTTCATCTCGGGAACAATGGCTCTGCCGCTGTACCGGATGAGCACAACGGTGCCATTTACCCGCTTGGTGCCATGCGTCCCAAGTAGCCCATACGAGCCATTCATCCCCACCGCGCAAGCCGTTAGGTTGATGGCGAACAGACTTCGGGGGAGGACTGTTCAACAAGCGCCTCATGACTCGAAAGAGTTTGGGGCGTTTTGTTTTTTTGTGGAAAACCCTGTACCGCCACCTGAGTAGAGGCTTCTCCGATTTCAGGAGCCGCACCTGTCGATGGGAACCCATCTCGCCCACGGATCATGAAATCTGAGCGTGTCGACCCAACGCTTGATTGGGATGGGGAGCCATCCCTGACGGGGTTCTATTGGCCGATGGTTCGAGTGGCAGATCGGGCTGAGATACCTCGTCACCCTCGACTGCCATTTCCCGCCTTGACCTTGCTCGTCAGAATGCAGCACAGTTTGACATGCAGCACAGTTTGACAGCGGGGCGGGTAGCGCAGAAAAATTGCTGCATTGAGTCCAGACCTCTCAATTTGACCGAAAGGAGGGCGAGATGAAAGCCACGCCTTCCCTGCTGGTACTGGCCGGAGCGGTTCTATTGGCAACGGCACGAACGCCAAGACCGAAGGGTGCCGAGGAGCCGAGTGGCTCGCGCAGGCTAAAGATTGTGGAAACAGTCGCGCTGCGGAGGAATGAAAGTGGGTCTACCCTTCCACCCGAGAAGTGCGATGGAGAGGGTAACGTGTACGTGCGCTTTTATCACGGATCGTCGACGCTGAAAGAGCCTGTGTACAAGTTTGATCAGAAAGGTGAGCAACGGGGGAAATACTCCGTTGCTTCTAATTCGGAATTTCAGACTCGGGGTGCCGGGGTACTGGATTTCGCCATTGGCAAGCACGGCGAGGTCTACCAACTGGCGATCAGTGAAAAAGGAGCCTACATAATCCGCCACAATACGGATGGCAGGATAAAATCGAAAGCCAAGCTGGATACAGATTTCTTTCCCCACCATTTCGCAGTATTTGACTCCGGCCAGTTCTTGATCACTGGCGTGGGCTTTGAAAGCGCGGCAAATCTTGAGCCGCACTCGATCTACACGGCGATCTTCGACGAACGCGGAAGGCTCTCAAAGAAGATAATCCTGCCGGAAGACAAAATCTACGAGGACGCTGCTGATCGCGGTGATGCGGAGTCCATGGAGGTGGGCGGAGGTGGCGGAGGAAACTACGCGGTTGAATGGGGTCAGGTGACTCGTGGGTCAGATGGCAACCTCTACGTGGTGCGCTGGACGAACCCGGCGAAAGTCTATGCCATCACTTCCTCTGGAGAAGTCGTCCGATCCTTTGAGGTAAAACCCGATTGGGACGGCCGAAAGCCGGATGGCGCGTACATACACGATGGCCGATTGGCGCTTCTGTATGCGGCCCGGCAAGATGATCGGCGATCAATGATCAAGGTTGTCGCGATAGACGGCGGCGAAGTCGAAGCTGCTTACGACATCTCAGGAGTGGGCACCCTAGCCTGCTACGGGGAGCCTGAGCGATTCACGCTGTTCGCAGGGCAGCGCCTCGTTTTTGCGGAGCCGCAACACTCGACACAAGCGGACAAGTGAGAGGAATGGCCTCAATCTCCCAGCGTCGGTCGCCAATCCGTCCGCTGTTGAAGTGATCCGAAGCTGGATTCGTGAGTCGAGTTGACGGATCGGCCCTAAACCCCGTCTCGCTGGCACCAAGGGGGGTCGTCTCTCCCGCCAGCACTCGTCGCCCTCGTCCACACATCCCTCCACTCCCTCCCACTCCCCCGGCGGTACTTGGTGGCCTGCCTCAGAGTTGCTACTATCCTGAACGGAGTGGAGTGTAAAGAGGAAGGTCGATTCTGCCGCGTGAACATCAAACAGATCGTCAAGAACAACAGTGCGAGGTTTTCGTTCTATCGTGCTGGATACATGTACTACGAAGTAAGAGTCGATGGCCAAGCATATCGGTTTCCGGTCAGCTTGGAAGACCTCGGCACGGCCACTCTGCTTGCGGAGCATAAGGCCATTACATTGATGCGCTACATTCGCAAGGCACTGGAAGACCACACGTTTGTAAAAGCCTAGTTGATCCGAGACCTTGAAATCCCACCGACAGACGATGGAATCTGAGCATCGGAGCGAATCCCGTCCGCAGTTGCGTCAATCCGATGCTGGCTCGTTGGAATCAGGGCAGTGGTGCAGTTTGAAATCTACCGGGCTATGAATCGGGCCTAGCCTGTGGGAAGCTGTGGGCGTGGCAACAAAACGTACAAAGGCTGATAAAGAGCAGCGGCAGGCCGATCAATTGGAGAAGAAGTCAGAGCGTCGTCCTGAACAGGGAACAAGCAAAAGAAAAGTACGCAAGGACTTCAGCCGGGCCGCTTAGTCCGACGTCGAATCCCGCCCAAGAAAACCGCAGGAGAAAGTCTCCGAAGCTACTGGCGGACGTGTTACGGTAAGCTCATCCCCGGTTTCTCGATGTGCGCGGAACCGGACACCTCGGGGTGACCGGTGGGGGAGGGGACTTGCCCGGACTCAGTGCCCTGGACAAGCTGCAGCTGTCACGTTGTCCTTTCTGGCAAGTATCGCCAGCCTATCGGCTCTTATAGTTGAACGTCACCTTCGTTTCTTCATCGAGCACCAGTGCTCGGGCAAACTCGAATGAAGTGCCTGTTCGCGGCACGTCAATCGCGACCGGCAGCACTCCGGCCACCCGACGCTGCAGGTTCATCACGTTCGCGGAAGCGGTATTCATGGCTTGTTTTTTCGCGCTGCTCTCGAGCCGTTCCAGTTGTGGGAAATTGCGCCCGTTTAAGGGAACATTCACGGCCTGCGCCACGATTTCCACGGTTTCTGTCGCAGACCCCACACGCAATGTACTCACGTATTCCGCCGGCCTGCTGGCGTCGTAGTTGAGTTGCTGAACCAGAGTCTTGAACCCGTTGGCATCGACCCGGAGTTTGCCCTCCCCGGAAGGGAAGTTCGAAACGACCCAATTGCCACCCGCATCGGTAACTGCTTTCATCGTGAGACCGTTTGCCACACTCGTAAGCGACACCTGCGCGCCGGCAATGGCGGCACCAGACGCGTCCACCACTGCGCCACCCACCTGTCCCGGAAATCGCTCACGGTAGCGGTCTCCAGAACCCGCGAAGACCGCGCCCCCAGTGCCTGCACCTAAGCCCGTGAAGCCGGCGACCATCTCCTCCCGGGACGCCACTGGCCAAAGGCCCGCCGAGATCACGTCACCGCCAAAGTCTTTCACCTGGTAGCGTTCCGGCAGAAACAACTCCCAATGCAGGATGCTGATCGGGATGTCCATGCTTGGCAGAGACAGCTCCGAGCCGCCCTTCTTGGCAAATGGTACGCCCGAGTGCATGAAAACGAAGGAGACTTCGTACGAGCCGGCAGGCCGGAACCCAGGCCTCAGCAACGGCACACGGCTGCCGTCCGGACCCTGTACGGGCTTCACTTTTTCGCCTCCTACATCCGCTGACAGAATGCTCGCGCCCGAGGGTAGCGCCACCTTGAGAAATGGCTGCGCCTGGTTCTTGATCATCAGCTTGATTTCCGTGAGCGTTTTTCCTTCGGAGGTCACCAGCGTGGTAACGACGGCGCTCTCGGCCACCGCGGCCAGCAAGCTGCTGTCGGGAAAGCGAGTCCACTCCAGCGCAAGAGTGGGCTGTTCGTTGGGCTGCCTATGAAAACGAAATGCGGCTTGCAGCGAAGAGTGCGCCAAAGAACGAAGGTAATTGCTGGTCTCCTTGACGTCCATGCGCTTGAGACCGCCCCCTTCTGTGGCGGTGAGCTCCATCGTGCCCGTTCCTTCCACCAGCACTTCTCCGGTTTCCCGTTGGGCATTCTCGAAAGTCAGGAAGGGTGCGCTGGCCTTGGAATCACTGATCGAACGTTCCATGGAGATCAGGAACTGATAACGCTGGCTCCGGGCGCTCACCTTCAAAACCAGTGCACCGCCGCGCTCCTCGGTGGATTCGAGCGTGGCTCCCGTGACGCCCGTTACCTCGTAACCCGCCGGTACCTCAACTGCAAATTCTGACGGCTCGCCCTGTACGACCGTTATGTCCGCCAGCGCGGCCACACGCAATTCCGACTCACTCACCGACAGCAGGGTCATCACGTCCGAGAGAAAGCGCACCTCCTTGGGCGCCTTTTGGGTATCGGTCCCGCGCGTTGCCCACCAGATGTTCGCAGACTGTCCGGGCACCAACGTCGCCTCGACCGTCGTGTTGCCATTCTGGGAGCTTCGACTGGTGATCAGGCCGGGACTGATATTGACCCAGGTATGCTCGCCCGGAACGATCATGCTAAGTTGTGCGCTCCCCGAGGCCGGCGCCAGCAAACTAAACGACGCCCTTCCCTCCTCGATGCGAAGTGGCAAGCCGGTGTTCAGAGTGATCGAGAAATCCGATGGCCCACTCAAGACCGCGAACTGGGTGCCATTGTCCTGCTGCAGCGGCACTGCTTTGTTATCCTGCCGCGCGTCCAGGATCGTCATGTCCTTGAGCAAGGGCACTTTGGTTACGCCTTTCTTGAATACCTCTCCTTCCAACCGCACGCTCCCTAGCACTGCTTCGTTCTCGACCCGAAACTTCAATTCTGCGCACTGAATCGAGTAGTTCTGGGGTGGAACCTCCGGCCTCTTGGCCGGCTTGCCCGCCAGTTCGAGCAGTTTGTTATATTCATCGAGCGGCAGCGTGACGTCGCCCGAATCTGGCAGGGGCAAGCCGCTCTTCGGTTGCGCCATTGCGACCGCCGAAAGAATCAGCACGAAAACAAACAGAGTGTTTTTCATCGCGACCCCGCCTTTTTGTCTCGCTGGTAGTTGAGATCAGCCGCCGGAAACTGGCCTTCGCTGGTGAGCTCGGAGACCAGATAAGCCGAGGGACCAAGCGCCGGAAAATCAATTGCGATGGGAAGAATGCCCGTGACTCTTCCTGCCGTCGACTGCGCCCGGAATTTGTCGATCAATGCCTGAGTGGATTCTTCGTCCTTGTGGTCCCTGAGCTCCTTGTGCAGAGCTCCCATTTCTGCTCCATTGACCGGAGAATCCGCAGTCGATGGGGGCGGCAGAGGTGGCGGACTGAACGCGGGTGAGGTTGGGCCTGCGTAAGCCTCTGTTCGGAACGAACCGGGTTCCGCCGTTACGCGAAACAGGGGTGGGTAATACAAAAGGAGTCCGGTTCGTGATACCGGCAAATCCAGCGCAGGCAGGGCAAGCCGCGTCTTGCCCTTATCGTCCCATGCGGTTCCGCGAAGCAGGTATACAACTTCAACAACGAAGGGGGGCGCATCTTCGCCGCCTCGCGCCTTCTCCAGGGGGAGCAGCAAACTGCCATCCGGCCATTGCCCCGGCCGCACCGGTTTCCGAGACACCGAAGCGCTCCACACCACGCCGCCTGCCGGCAGAGTGATTTTCATGAAGTTTCGCTGATTGTTCCGCACGGCATAGCGCGCCTGCACCAGCGTCTTCCCTTCCTTGCTCATGAGAACCTGGTAACGCGCTTCCTCGATGTTGGCCATCAAGACTGCCTGCTGCGTGTACCGTGCCACGTTGACCGTGAGAGCACGGACTGTCGAGGGTTCCCCAGAGCGAAAGCGAAAAGCTGCCAGCGAGGGCGATTGCCGGCTGGCGACGGTCTCGCTCAGGTCGCTCGCATCCGCCTGTTCCAGTCCTTGCGTCTTCAGATCCTTGATTTCCCCCGCCCCAAGGACTTCGACCGCCAGCCCGCCCGTGTCCCGCTCGGTTTTCAGAAGGCGCAGAACAGGAATGCTGACTTGACCGTCGCGTGCGAGACGTGTTTCTCCATAGATGACAAACTTGGCGCTCTGCTGCACCGGTTCAAGGAATGTCACGACCAGTTCGCCACCCAACACCTGCCAGTCCGATACCATCGCGCCCAATACCTGGTTGACCGTAACGGTCTCGGGAAGCTGGAGCCGGACGTCACTCGCCACGCCCTGCACGATATCCACGCTCACTTCAGCGTAAATCGAAGTCGAGTCCTCTCCCAGGCTGACCAATTCGGTGAGCGAACCGCGCGATCGCAAAGGCTGAGTCGTTCGGTGGTCTTCGGTCTTGCGGCGCCACGTGAAGGTGAGCGGCTCGTTACCTTGCCCGTACGCCACCCACCTGCTGTTGGCGGTTGCCTCGGACTTCTCCGAAAGGAGTCCGCCTGCTACCTGGACGTCGACGCCCTGCCGCGGGAGGTCCACCGAAGCTCGGGTCACTCCTGAGTTCGCTGCCGGCAATGTGATACTTTCAGTTCCCGCCGCGGAGGTGACCGGCAAGACGATATCGAGAACGAGCACCGACCGCCCTTGATGCGACAGAACTGCATTCAGCGGGGCGCTAGCTTTGCTTGCAGAACTCGGCACCAGAGACACCAGCTTGTTATCCAGCCGCGCCTCTCGCACCAGGAGCCCTGCCGGAATCGGAACACTCACCCATCCGCTCTTCAGCACGTCGACCGTGAGTTCTACGCGGCCTTTCGCCAAGTCTCCGCTGATATGCACGGCGTAGTCGATCCGCGTGAGTGTTGCCTGCACCGGAGATGTTTCCGGTTCTGCTTCCGCGGGATACGCTTGGCTGTGAAGTGTTCGATACTCTGCAACCGGAATGACGACCCACCCGGGTGAGCGCGCCTCCTGCGCCAACGACGACGCAGCGATCAAAACCGCCGTACAGAGCCCGAGCAGTTCGAGTCGCAATTTTTTGCACTGCCGAAATGTTTGTTCACGCAACGATTTCATGGGCGCCTCATTTCTGGACCTCAGAATTGACTCCAACCGGTCCCCGGCAGGCCATCTCTGCAAGCCAGGGACCCTCTCAATGGAACGCAGGTCCCTCGCAAAGGTTGCACTCCCAGTGTGCGAACACCGTGGAAACCGGGGATTCCGTGCCCCACGGAAGAACCGGGGAATCACGCCGCCCCTTAGAAGGCTCGCTCCCAAAATGCCATTTGACATTTGAAAGTCCTGGTACTAGAGTGCCTCGCAATTTGTCCTAACCGGATTCATGAGGGGGACAGCATGTACAAGTACGAGCCGAGCGACAGGATTCTCAAGGAACACCAGTTTCTGGCGATTCAAAAAGCGATAGCGCAGATTGCAGATGCTTCGAAAGAGCTCAGTAAAGGCGTCAGTGCTCTCGAAGACGCGTATCGGGGCTGCTGCATTCACGCACCGGCACCGGATCCAGCACCACGCCCAAGCCCGCAGAAGGTCCCGGACAAACGCGCTTCCTGAGAACGCCGGTAAAGTAGTTCTCTCACCTCTCTCATTGGTCAGGAGAGCGCGCAGTGTTGTGTGCTATTGGGACGGACCACAGCTGGCGGTCAGTAACTATCGCACCCGCGTCACAATTACCGCCACCCCCGTGATGGTTCTGTTGCTGAGCCTTCTGAATGACTGGTTGTCGACTGCGGAAATAACGCGACGGCTCCCTCAATTCAAGGACCAAAACGTTCTTAGGGCGCTTCGCAAATTGTTGCGGCACGGTGTTCTGGTGCAGAAAAACACCGCCGCGGCGCTGCAGGATGAAGCCCTTCAGAAATCATGGTCGCCGTGGCTGCCGCATGCCGGCTTCTTTCACTTTGGCACCAAGGATGTGCGCTACGAATCCCGGCCAAGGCAACTCCTGAAAATTCAGAAACAGCTTCTAGAGGCTAGCCCCCAGCCACCTTTTTATAAAGCATATCGCGGCAGCGCCAGGATCCGCCTGCAACGGCCCCAGCCCGAGCCGGGATTCGCTCAGGTCCTCATGCAACGCCGTACCCGGCGAGAGTTTTCCCAAAAGGAGCTGTCGTTTGAGGCGTTGTCGAAACTCCTCTTTTATACCTGGGGCGTAACCGGCTTTTTGGAGATCCCGGTTTTGGGCCGCCTACCTCTGAAGACCAGTCCCTCGGCGGGAGCGCGTCATCCGGTTGAGGCCTATCTGCTCGGCATGCGAATTGAAGGGCTAGAACCGGGCCTCTATCACTATGGCGCGCGGGCTCACTGTCTCGAACGACTGCGGATGATGCGCAATGTTCCGGACAAGGCCGGTCAGTTCTGCGTAGGCCAGCGCTGGGCAAGGGAAGCAGCTGCTTTGTTTATCATGACGGCCGTCTTCCCGCGTGCAATGTGGAAGTATCCGACTTCTCGGGCCTACCGCACCGTTTTGTTGGATGCAGGCCACGTATGCCAAACATTCTGCCTGGTGGCTACGTGGCTTGGACTGGCAGCTTTCTGTACCATGGCTTTGAGAGATTCCCTCATCGAAAGGGAACTCGGGATCGACGGTGTTGCCGAATCGGTAATTTACATCGCCGGAGTCGGAACGCCGGTTCTCGATACCGCTGCTGCCAGACGCCGCAACCTCACCTTGGCGTCGCTGTAGATCCTCGAGTTACCTTCTGGATGCGACCACCAGGTCAAGAATTGCTCAAGGTGTGTGCGGGCCTCGTTGGCTTGGCCCATCCCATCGTAGAGAACGCCCAAGCGATAGTGTATCTTGATCAACTCATGGTGTGCGGGAGAATCATAGCTTTGGCTTCTCTCCGCCGCTCGACCTAGGACTCTCTCGTAGGCATCGATAGCTTCCCTTGGCCGCCGCGCAGCATCGTTTGCCTCGGCAAGGATCTGCAAAGCCAGAGTAGATTCTTCGAAGGCCACGGCATGTTTGGCGGCTTCTACCGCTGCATTTGGATTGCTGTCCAGGAGAGCCAGCCGGGCGCCTAGCATCTGGCGGAAGGACTGCAGGGTTCGGACGTTATTCTCTTTGATGAAGCCATCCAGACGAGCGCAGGTTTGCGCGACCTCAGGCCGCAAGTTCGCACTTGTGTAGAACAAACCTGCTAGGAAGAGCAGCTCGGGGTCACTCTCACCTTGGTCGAGTTCATGATCACTCCACGATGAACCACCAGCAGATCCCAGGGAGCTGGTTACCAACAAGATCTGTTTTTTGCTTGCCGCGAAGGAGTTTCCTAAGCGTCGATCCACTGCGATTCCGGCGTCGAGCTGCCGTTTCGCCTCGCTATAGTGCCCCGTGGATAGGGAAATATCGGCAAGAGCAGACCTTCCTCGTGACTCTGCGTCATCGCCGAGCTCAACCATATGTTCAAAAATGCGGCGCGCTTCGGACAGCTGATTGTTCAAAAGGTAGGCCCATCCGACATTCTCCAAACCGCGGATATTCCTTGGGTCCTTTCTCACAACCCCTTCTGCCGTAATGAGAGCATCGCTAATTTTGCCCTTCAACAGGTAGATTTCTGCGAGATTGTTCTCTGGACCCGCCGCGGGCTCCAATTGCAGAGCTACCTTGGTTTCCGCAAGGGCAGAATCAAAGTTCCGCTTCTCCATAAAGCATTGCGCCAGGTTCAAGCTGGGCGCCGAATCTCGCGGGCGCAATTCTTTGAGGCGCTGGTAGTAAACGATTGCCTGGTCGAAATCGCGACGCAGAAAATTGTAGTCGCCTAGTATCTTTTGCCTTTCCTGCTCGGTGACGTGGTCGATGAGGGGCAGGGCTTTCTTAAGTTCTTCTTCCGCTCGTGCCCGATTCCCCTGATGAAGATACGCGATCCCCAAATATTCACGCGCCATCGCAAACGAGGGATCCAGTCTGACTGCTTCATCAAAATAGACTCTCGCATCCTGCACCGATCCCGCATAGAGCCAGTGTTTTCCGAGCGAGAAACTGTGAATCGCCTCGAGGGAAGAGGACGTTACCTCGGCCACGGGAATCGAAGCCCGGGCGATTTGTCGTTTGGATTCCCCCAGGGCATTGCGCAAGTGTTTGGAAATCCTGTCCAGAGCTGCCGGCAACTCTCCTGCATCTCCCACGACATCTTCGGTACTTGCCAAACTCTGGCCCTCCGGGCTTATGGCATGCGCGGTTACCACGTACCGGCTCCCCAGTTTCGTGATCGACCCGAGAATGACCGCGTTCAACGCTTCTCGCTGGCAAATTTCCCGACCCGTGGCCTCATCGATGGAACCGGTGGGCGCACGTTGCATCAGCCTCAAAACTTCGGCCGTTCGGCTCAATGAAAAAACGGAAATGTAACCTGATTGTTCCAAATTAACCGTGAGCAACTCGGAGATGGTGTTATCGAAAACTCTTTCGTCCGTACGATTCTTAAAATCGCCCATGAGCACAACCTGGTGCTTTCGGGGCATAATCCTCGAGTACCAAACAACCGGACCAAGCGAGGCGAACAGGGTGGCGATTCCGACGATGAAAAGGACGAGTCTCAGGGAAGAAGTTCTTCGCTCCGCTAGGTGTCCTTTGGTTGGCACCTCATCAGGAACGCTGGTCGGCAATGCCAATCGCCGGAGATCGACAGCCAGTTCCTTGGCAGACTGGTAGCGATTATCGGGGTCCTTCTCCAGGCATTTCAGGATTGTGTCTTGCAGCCTGAGTGACACTGCGGAATTGAATGGCGCCAGCGGTGGAGGCAGTTTGTTCAGGATGTCGTCGATCAGCGTCGCCGAGAATCTCGCCTCGAAAGGTCGATGTCCGGTTGTCATCTCATACAGAACCGTTCCCATGGAATAGATGTCGCTGCGGGAGTCGGCGGGGTGACCACGCAGCTGTTCCGGGGACATGTAAGGTAGTGTCCCGGCAATTTTTGAGACGTCGGGCACACTCACCGTGGTCATTGTCCCACTGATCCGGAGCAGCTTTGCCAAACCAAAATCGAGCAGCTTCACTTGCCGATTTGTGGTGACCATGATGTTGCTGGGCTTGAGGTCGCAGTGGATGATCCCGTGCTCGTGGGCATCCTCCAGGGCCTGGGCAATCTGGATGCCCAGAGCCAGGGCGTCTTTCTCTGGCAACGCTGCTTTCGCGAGTTTGTCCGCAAGTGTGACTCCTTGGACGTACTCCATTACCAGGAAATCGAGGGCGTCCTGAGTATCGAAGTCAAACACTGTAGCAATGTTGGGATGGTTCAGCTTGGACAGAGTCAGCGCCTCGCGTCGGAACCTCCTGCGAGCCGTTTCATCGGCAAATCCATCAGTCGGAAGGAGCTTCAGGGCAACATCCCGATCCAACCGTTCATCATGGGCGCGATAGACCACTCCCATCCCCCCCGCGCCAATCTTCTCCAGAATGCGGTAATGGCCGAGCATTTCGCCGATGCGCGATGTGGACCCTGACATTTGAGAGAATGTTAGGCTGGTTGCTATTTGCGGTCAATCTCGGCGGGCCATCTCCGCGGGCCGTGCAGACTGTGAACAACCCCGTTCTGTGATTTGCAGAAGCTGGGTTGGCAGTGAAGTTGGCCGCGCAGAACGCCCTCATGCTCCCGCTGGCACGATTGCACCACCTGCCGAACATGAGAGCCCGCTGCAGGACGTCGCGGCCGCGGCCGTTGAGGCCACCCTTGCGACGTTACCACCCCCGAGGCAACTTCCGATGGTGGTCCCGACCCCGTGGTCGGAAAGGATTGTCATTCCAGTCATCCGGAATTGAGACGACCTGTTCGCGGCGTATCGCCCCCCAGCCTGAGTGAGAGGCTGGGTGCGCAGATTGAATGAGAAAAGCACGTTTCTCGCCTGCGACCGTCGAGCCCCCGGGCAAAAGAGCCTCGTGGAGGGAGAAAGGGAAAGGCACGAGTTCACTTGTGCCGACAAACGGTCGGAAATGTCTTGCGCTTCCGCGCCTGAGGTTCGTTTTCCCGCGGCACCATGCGTTCTTTCCGCACCCTGCTACCGCGGTTCGATCCACGGACTCGGATCGACGATCGCTTGCGCGAGATCGTCCAGAAAACGGGCGGCAAGCGCACCATCTGCCACCCGGTGATCGACGGAGAGGGTAAGCGAGATCATGGACCGAACGACCGGCTTGCCCTCCACCGCGACCACCCGTTCGGCGATGCGCCCGACCGCCAGGATCGCCGCTTGGGGAGCGATGATGATTGCCGTAAAGGCGTCAACGTTGAACATCCCAAGATTGCTGATCGTGAAGGTCCCACCGGCGAGATCCTGAGGACGCAGCTTGCCCGCACGCGCCCGATCGCTCAGATCCCCGCGCTGGGTCGCAATGTGACCGAGTTGCGCCCTGTCGGCGTTCGGAACGACCGGTGCGACCACGCCGTCGTTGACCGCCATCGCCAATCCGATGTTGATGTCACGGTTATCGCGAATGCCGTCGCCCACCCAGCTCGCGTTCAGCCGCGGGTGCTTGGTGAGAACGCGCGCCACCAGGAGCACCAGCAAATCGGTATGCGTGATCCGCACTCCGTCGGTTTTTTCGGCAGCCGCGGCCAGTCGTTGCCTGGCCTCGTTCAATGCACCCGCATCGACTTCGCGCGTCACAAAGAAATGCGGCACGCTCGTCCAGCTTTGGGTGGTTCGCTCCGCCATGAGACGCGCAACGGGTGTGAGCGCCTCCGAGCGCTCGCCGGGTTTGGACGGTGCGCGAGCGACCTTCGAGGAAGCGAAGGCGAGAATGTCGGATGCGAGAATCTCGCCTCCGGCACCGGACCCGCGAATCTGCGCAAGATCCACGTCTTGTTCGCGGGCGAGCCGACGCGCCTTCGGGGAAATCTTTGCAGTCAACACAGGCGGATTTGCGGGCGCGTCGACGGGAGCACCCGAGGAAACCGCCACCGTGTCATGCCGCCGGCCCGATTCGGCGTGTGCTTGCTCTGCAGGAGGGACCTCGCCCGGCCGCAGAATCCAGGCGATGGTCTGCCCGACCGGAATCTCCGCGCCGGCGTGCGCCTTGACTCCGGCCAGCACCCCGTCCCCGGGAGACTCGATCTCCATCACCGCTTTGTCGGTTTCAATCTCGAGGAGAGGCTCGCCCTTGGCAACCCTCTCTCCTTCTTTCTTGAGCCAGGAAACGAGCTTGCCGGTTTCCTGCGCCATTTCAAGAGCGGGCATGACGACACTGATGGGCATGGGGATGGGGGCTCAGGCCCGGGTGTTCAGTCTCCGACTGCTACGCGTTCGGTGCGCGCGCTCGCTTCGATCATCTCTTTGACGTGCTGGCTCGGCTCCGCCTCACTCTCGCGCGTGGTGGGCAGCGGGCCGTTCACGGTGTGGTAGTGTGCGCCGGCGACCAGCAACTGTTCGGCGGGGAAGCGCGTGATCACTTCGTGGCCGGCGGGCGTGACCACAATTTCTTCCTCGATGCGCGCCGCGCTCCAGCCGTCCTTGGAAGGCCAGAATGTTTCGAGCGCGAACACCATGCCCGGCTTGATCTCGCACGGATGATCGAACGACACCAGGCGGCTGATCACCGGCTTCTCCCAGATCGCGAGCCCGATGCCGTGGCCATACTGCAGCGCAAACGCGGCTTCTTCATTCGGGAAGCCGAAGTCGGTCGCCTTCGGCCAAACCGCGGCGATTTCTGCAGTCGTGCGCCCGGGACGAACCAGATCAATCGCAGCATCGAGATAATCGCGGCACCTCTTATATGCGTCCACCATGGCGTGCGACGCGTATCCGATGGTGAAGCACCGGTAGTAGCAGGTGCGGTATCCCATGTAGGAATGAAGGATGTCGTAGTACACCGGGTCGCCCGGTCGCAGCACGCGATCCGAAAAAACATGCGGATGCGGATTGCAGCGCTCGCCGGAAATGGCGTTCACTGCCTCGACATATTCAGAGCCCAAGTCATAGAGAACCTTGCTCACCAGGCCGACCGCCTGGTTCTCGCTCATGCCGGGTTTCATGGCTCGATACAACTCGTCGTAGGCGGCGTCGACCATCATCGCCGACGTGTTCAGCAACCAGATTTCGTCCTGCGTCTTGATGACCCGCGCTTCCGACATCAGCGCCTGCCCATCGACAACGTCGATGCCTTCCTTTTGCAGGGCAAAAAGAACCGGAGGCTCGATGATGTCGATGCCGACCGGTTCCTTGTGAAGCCCACGCATCTCCAGTTCGATGCGGATCTTCTTGGCGACATCCTGCGCACGTCCCATTTCCGGCGTCATCGCGCCCCGCAGCATCGAGATGCCGGGACGCGACCGCTCGCCCAGCCACGGGCAATGCAGTTGATGATGACGGGCAGCCGAGCCGAAGTCCCAGAGGATCGGCTCGTCGTTCTGGGGGAGTAGCGTGAAGCGGTTGGCCTTGTCCTGCGCCCACGTGCCAATGTGCGTCGAAGTGAGGTAGCGCACGTTGTTCATGTCAAAGCAAAGCAGGGCGCCCATCTCAGACGCGGCCAGCATGTCTTTGACCCGCTGCAGGCGCTCGCGGCGCAGGCGATCGAAGTCGACCCGCTTTTCCCAGTCGACGGCCATCGTTCCGTATGTTGGCAATGCCATGATGAGCCTCCTAGTGCGGGTTCAGGACCGGTTGCAGAGTGCCCGGGCCGCTTCGAACACGGTTCGATCCGTGGGAACGGTGACATCTTCCAGGGGCGGAGAGAACGGGATCGGAACGTGCATCGCCCCCATCCGCTTGACGGGCGCGTCCAGGTCGTAGAATGCGCCTTCCGCGATGACGGATGCAATCTCTGCCGTCACACCGTAGCGCTCGTAGCCCTCATCCAACACGATCACACGGGATGTCTTCCTGGCCGACTCGATCAGTGTTTTCTCGTCGAGCGGCCAGGTGGTACGCGGATCGACCACTTCCGCGCTGATCCCGCTCTCTGCCAGCAGCGTCGCCGCACCCAGGGCCACCTGCACCATGCTGCTGGTCGCCACCAGGGTGATGTCGTCGCCCGCGCGCTTGATGTCGGCAGCTCCCAGGGGAATGGTGTACTCCTCGCTGGGCACGTGGCCTTTGAGCTTGTACATCATCTTGTCCTCAAAGAACACAACTGGATTCTCGTCCCGGATGGCGGTTTTCAGCAGCCCCTTCGCATCATACGGAGTTGACGGCAACACGACTTTCAACCCAGGCACGTGGCTGAACCAGGCATGCAGGGATTGCGAATGCTGCGCGGCTGAGCGGCGTGTCGCTCCGAGCGTCGTCCTCATCACCATCGGAACCTTCCACTTCCCGCCCGACATGTAGTGAACCTTGGCTGCCTGGTTCACCATCTGGTCCATGGTCAGGGTGATGAAGTCGCCGAACATAATGTCGACGATCGGACGCAGTCCCGTCATGGCAGCGCCCACCGCCAGGCCGGTAAAACCAGCTTCGGAAATCGGGGTATCCAGAACGCGATCTTTTCCGAACTCTTCGACCAGGCCGGAGAGCACCTTAAAAGGCGTGCCGGCCTCGGCAACGTCCTCGCCCATGATGCAGACGGTCTGGTCGCGGCGCATTTCTTCCGCCAGCGCTTCGCGGACGGCCTGCCCGAACGTCAGTTCGCGGCGAGTGGTGTCAGGCATAGACGTCTTGCTCCGCTTCTTCGGGCTTGGGATAGGGAGCGGCAACCGCGAACTCCACCGCCTTGTCCATCTCAGCCGTGAGTTCGGACTCAATCTGCGCCAGTTGCGACGTGTCGCTGATCTTCTGTTCGAGCATCCAATCGACCAGATTCCTGACGGGATCACGCTCGGCTTTCCACCTTTGCTCTTCCTGCTTCGAGCGGTAGTACTCGCGATTGATGTCCCCGACGTGATGGCCCGTATAACGATAGGTATTGGCGAGCAGAAAGGCCGGACCGTCGCCCTGACGCGCCCGCTCGATCAGCTGGCTCGCCACCGCGTTCACGGCCCGCACGTCCTGTCCATCGACCTCGGCGGCGAACAGTCCGAACGCCGTGGCCCGCGTCAGAATGTCCCCCGCGGTCGTCTCGGAGAAGTGCGTATACTCGGTATAGAGATTGTTCTCGCACACGTAGATGACCGGGAGCTTGAACAGTTGTGCCAGGTTCATCACTTCGTAAAGACTTCCCTGACCCAAAGCTCCCTCCCCAAAGAAACAGACGGCCACTCGGCCATTGCCCAGCCGCTTCGCCGCAAAGGCGGCGCCCGTGGCGATCCCGACGCTGCCCGCCACGATGGCGTTGGCGCCCATGTTCCCCGTGGCCGGATCGGCGATGTGCATCGAGCCGCCCTTGCCCTTGCAGTAGCCCGCTTCCTTGCCCAGCAACTCTGCGAACATGCGGTCCGGGGAGGCACCCTTGGCCAAGCAGTGACCGTGTCCCCGGTGCGTGCTGGTGATGTAATCATCGGCACGAAGCGCTTCGCAGATTCCAACCGCCACAGCTTCTTCTCCGATGTACAAATGGGCCAGGCCCGGCATCAGGGCGCGCGTGTAAAGATCGTTCACGCGTTCCTCAAACAGGCGGATCGCCAGCATCCGCCGGTAAAGACGCACAGCCAGTTCAGCACTGATTCCGGTCGCGTTCGGCCGTTCGGTCGTCGTGCTCATTTCTCGACTCCAGACATGCGCGCCAGGACGTCAAACACCACCGCGAAATCTTTCTTCTCCCAACCCATGCCGCGAGCAGCCGTCAGGAATTCGTTGCTGATGGCCGTGGTTGGAACGGGCACCTTCAGCTGCCGCCCCAGTTCCATGGCGAGCAGCATGTCCTTCTGCATCATGTTGCAATCAAACCAGGCCTGCTCCGGTTGCTGGAGAATGAACGGTCCGCGGTACTGAATCATGGGCGATGCGACCGCGCTGTGGGTAAGAACGTCAACCGCCACAGCACGACCGATCCCGCTTTTTTCCGCCAGGAGCACGCCTTCCGAGAAGGCCAGCATCTGCACAGCCAGGCTGAGGTTTACGGCAATCTTCATGGCGAGAGCCAGACCGTTGTCGCCGACGTGGGTGACCTTCGGACCAATATCGAGCAGCAGCGGCTTGACGCGCTCGAAGGTCTCCTTCCGCCCGCCAACCATCACGGAAAGCTTGCCTTCCTGCAAAGTGATCACGCTGCCGGAGACGGGTGCGTCCACCATGTCGGCGCCCTGCGCGCGAACCTGGGCGGCGGTGGCGCGGCTGAGGTCCGGGCTCACCGTGCTCATGTCGATGAACAGCTTGCCGGCGCTAAGACCCCGAATGATCCCGTCAGGCCCCTCGGTGACGGCCGCAAGGGCGGCGGCGTTGGTCACCATGGCGAACGTGATGTCGGCAGCGGCCGCTACCTCGCGGGGCGAATCGGCCCAGCGCATCCCTTTGTCGACGAGCCACTGCGCTTTCGTGCGCGTGCGGTTATAGCCGGTAACCGTGTGGCCCTTGTCGAGCAGCCGGTTGACCATCTGGCTGCCCATCACTCCAAGACCCACAAATCCAAGATTCGCCATCCGCCCCCAGCCTCCGTGGACTACGACCTCGGTCTCGCAACAGGAGTCTCTTCTGAGCAAGGGCCTCCTGAATCTTCACGGACCTGCGCCAAGTGTTCCCGCATCGCCGAGCGAGCCTTCTCCGAATCGCGCGCCTCGGTAGCCGCCAGGATGCGTTTGTGGTGAAATTGTCCGCGCTCCGGGCCGCCATCCACGTTGAAGATCTTCATCCTCTGTTCGCGCAGCAAGCCAACAATGGAGTCCAGCAGCGAGAGCACCAGCGGATTGGCAGCCGCCTCGGCCAGCGCGAGGTGGAAATCAAGGTCGGCCTCAATGTAGGCGTCCGGGTCGTTCAGGCTGCGGTCCATCATGGCCACCGCCTCACGCATCGTGACCAGCAGTTGCTCTTCAATTCGTCCGACCGCCAAGGCGGCGATCTCCGGTTCAAGAATCAGCCGCAACTCCGCCAAATGCGCCGAGCCCTCCTGCTGTCCGATCCGAATCATCAGGTCGAGCGACTGGCGGATCGCCTGCGAGGTACCGTTGGTGATGAACGTTCCTCGCCCCGAGTAGGCTTCAACCAGTCCCTTTTCGCGCAGAGCCTTGACCGCTTCTCGCACCGCCGTCCGGCTCACGCCGAAGTTCTGCGCCAGCTCCCGTTCGGCGGGCAGCTGATCGCCCGGCTTGAGCGCTCCCTTGAGGATCGAGTCTTCGATCTGTTGCACGATCTGCTCGTACAGGCGCGACGTCCGGACGGCTTTGTACACGGGTTTGTCCCCTAGGGGAGCGAACAGTTCCTTGTTCATGAGCGCGGCTACTATAATTCTGGAGCCTCTCGGGTCACAATTTGCGAATCTCACGGCTCCCGAATGGTCGAGCTGTCATACCACTATACCAATTACCCCAGACCTTCGCAACCAAGGGTCTGCGGGGCTGGAACTACTGGATCCACACTGTCTTGATGTTGGTGAACTCGCGGATTCCGTGCACCCCGAGTTCTCGCCCGTAGCCCGACTGTTTGACCCCGCCAAAGGGAACGCGCGGATCCGACGCCACCATCTTGTTGATGAAAACCATGCCCGCCTCCAGCTCGTTGATGAAGCGCTCGCGCTCCCCATCCTCTTGAGTCCAGGCGCTGGCTCCCAGCCCAAAGCGGCTGTCATTGGCGATGCGAATCGCCTCGTCGAGGTCCTTGACGCGGAAGATCGACGCCACCGGACCAAAGAATTCCTCCTGGTAAGCGGGCGAATTCTTCGGGATGTTCGTCAAGACAGTGGGAGCATAGAAATTTCCCGGCCTCGGCAGCGGGCGGCCGCCGGTGAGCAGCTTTGCACCAGCGTCGATCGTTTTGTGCACATCCGCGTCCAGCGACACCACCGCATCCGCGGTCGCCAGCGGACCCAGTTCGGTCCGATCGTCGAGCGGATCACCGATCACGAGCGCTTCCATCCGGTTCACGAACTTGCGCTCGAAAGCATCTGCGATGGACTCGGCAACAATAAATCGCTTGGCGGCAATGCAGGACTGGCCGTTGTTGATAATTCGCGCCTCGACCGCAGTGGCCACGGCCGCCTCCAGATCGGCGCTCGGCATCACGATGAACGGGTCGCTGCCTCCGAGCTCGAGCACGACCTTCTTGATTCTCCTCGCAGCGCCCATCCCCACCTGGATTCCAGCCTGCTCGCTCCCCGTCAAGGTGGCGGCTACGATGCGCGGATCCGCCAAAAGAGCATCCACTTTCTGCGAGCCGATCAGCAGGGTCTGGAATGCCCCATCCGGAAAACCCGCGGCCAGAAAAATCTCTTCGATCTTGATGGCGCACTGGGGAACGTTGGAAGCGTGTTTCAACAGGCCAACGTTGCCCGCCATCAGGGCCGGGGCCGCGAAGCGGATGACTTGCCAGAAGGGAAAGTTCCACGGCATCACGGCCAAGACCGGCCCGATCGGCAAGTACCGAATGAAGCTGCGCTTGGCTGAAGTCTCCACCACTTCGTCCGCCAGAAATTTCTGGGCGTTCTCGGCATAGTACCGGCACGCGGTCGCGCACTTGGCTGCTTCCGCCACCGCCGCCCGCAACGGCTTGCCCATCTCCAGGGTCATGAGCCGGCCGAGCGCGTTCTTCTCGGTTTCCAGTATTTCTGCCGCCTTCAACATGTTGCGCGCGCGTTCGGCAAACGGCGTCTTGCGATATTCGCGGAAGGTCTCGGCGGCCCGCCGCACTCTCGCCTCGACCTGTGCATCGGTCATCTGCTCAAACGTCTTGATTGTCTGTCCGCTTGCAGGATCAATGGTCGCAATGGTCATCGCTAGGTCAGGACCTCCAAGAATTCCTTCGCGGGCTGTACAGAAATATCCGGGATTCGGGGAGAGCAAGCTCAGGCGGGAACCCGGGCGAAAAAATTGGTCAGACCACGATACCACCGATCCTGCCGGGTTCGTCAAGCTACGCGCGGCGGGCCTAATTCCTTGACATTCTATCTAGTACGGTGGTACAGCTGTCTGACCACTAGCCACCCACAAGTAAGGGAGTCTGAAAGTGCGCCTCCGGAAGTCTCAGTCCGCGATCCTCGTGCTGGTAGGCCTGTTTGGAGCGGTGAACGCTTCAGCCCAGCAGCGTCACGAGCGGAGCATCGACGAAATCAAGACCGAAGCCATTCGGCGCGCCGAGACCGGGATGTATCCGCTCATCGGGCTCGACCCGGCCGATGTGCGCGAAGCCTTCCAGTCGATCAAAACCGGCGACAAAGATGAATGGGCAGCGGCCTTCATGGCGGTCGCCGACCGCTACATGGCTGAGGGAAAAGCGCTCGCAGCCACCGATTCCGCCCAGGCGAACGCCGATTACATCCGTGCCTGGCGCCTCTACTCATTTGGCCGCTGGCCGATCCCGGCATCCCCGGGAAAGCAACGCTCTTACGCGAAAGCGATTGACGCGTTCCTCACCCATGCTCGCCTCTGGGATCCGCCGCTGGAAGTCGTGCATATTCCCTTTGAAGGCGCCGAGATCATCGGATACCTGCGCCTCCCCAAGCATGCTCCTGGCCCGGTGCCACTGGTAATCGCCGTGAATGGACTCGACAGCCGGAAAGAAGATCTCTCCGAAAGCTTCTCCGCGATTCTGCCGTTCGGCATCGGTTTCCTGGCTGTCGATGGACCAGGCACGGGTCAGTCACCCATCAAGGCAAGCGAGACCGCGGACCGCATGCTTTCCCGCGTCATCGACTACGCCCAGAGCCGTCCGGAAATCGACCAAAATCGTATCGCGATGCACGGCGTCAGCTGGGGGGCTTACTGGGCGACCAAACTCGCCATCGTGGAGCGCACACGTCTCAAAGGTGCCAGCGCCCAGTCTCCGCCGACCGACGGATTCTTCCAGAGAGACTTCCTCCTGACCTCGCTACTGGGCAACCGCGAGTATCTGTTCGACCAAGTACCGGCACTGATGGCGATTTTCGACAACGTCAGGACCACCGACCAGCTCGCGGAAATCTTTCCCAAAATGTCGCTCGTGAAGCAGGGTCTGCTGGGCAAGCCCATGGCGCCCATGCTCGTGATCGGAGGAGTGCTCGACACGCAAGTGCCGATCGCCGATCTCTACCTCCTGCTGAGCAAGGGAGACGTTCCCAAGGACGCCTGGATCAATCCGCAGGGAGGCCATCTCGGACGCCAGGTAAAAGTATGGCCCGATCCGCTCATCTTCAAACAAGTCATCATTCCCTGGCTGGTCCGAACGTTGGAAGTGCCAGCCCCGGAACAGAAGCACTAGCCGGATGCCAGGACCCCTCCAAGTTCGGCCTCGCCACCGGGAGCCCGCCGCCAGGCCGGACCCCGAGATCGCGCGCCAATCAACTGGAGACTCAAGGAATCCATGGGAACACTGAGCACCACCCAACCCGTTGCCCCGGTCGCGACCCACACTCCGGGCAAGCAGCCCTTCTACAAGACGCTCTGGGTGCAAGTTCTGTTCGCGATGGGATTCGCGGTCGCGCTCGGCTATTTCAGCCCGACCAAAGCGATCGCCATGAAACCCTTGGGCGATGCCTTCATCCGCCTGATTTCCATGATCATCACCTTGATCATCTTCTGCACTGTGGTGTCGGGCATCGCCGGCATGGAAAGCATGAAGAAGGTGGGCCGCGTGGGCGGCATGGCTCTGCTGTACTTCGAGATCGTTTCCACGCTGGCGCTCTTCATTGGATTGGTGGTCGGAAATGTGGTGCGACCGGGGGATGGCTTCAACGTGAACCCCGCGACCCTGGACGCCAAAGCAGTGGCCGACTACGCGGGCCAGGCGAAAGCGCAGAGCGTGACCGATTTCCTCATGCACATCATCCCGGCCACGGTCGTCGACGCCTTTGCCAAGGGAGACATTCTGGAAGTTCTGCTGGTCGCAATCCTGTTCGGATTCGCGTTGTCGGCCGCGGGACCGCGCTGCAAACCCCTGGTGGATCTTTTCGACGCGCTCTCCCTGGCTGTGTTCGGAATCGTCAACCTCCTGATGAAGGTTGCGCCCATTGGCGCGTTCGGCGCGATGGCGTTCACGGTGGGCAAGTATGGCATCGCCTCACTCGGCCCCCTCGCGAAACTGATCGGCACCTTCTGGCTCACTTCAATTCTGTTTGTGCTGATCGTCCTGGGCATGATTGCGCGCCTGGCGGGCTTCGACATTGTGAAGTTCCTGCTGTACATCAAAGAGGAAATCCTGCTGGTGCTGGCGACCAGTTCCTCCGAGACGGCCATTCCCACGCTGATGGAGAAACTCGAGAAACTGGGTTGCTCGAAGTCGTTGGTCGGCCTGGTCGTTCCCACCGGCTACACCTTCAACACCGACGGCACAAGCCTCTACATGACCCTCGCCGCGCTGTTTGTTGCGCAAGCCACCCACATCCATCTGACACTCTTGCAACAGCTCACCATCTTCTCGGTTGCCGTTCTTACGTCCAAAGGAGCCAGCGGCGTGCAAGGCGCATCGTTCATCGCGCTGGTGGCAACCCTGTCGGTCATTCCCACGATCCCCGTGGCCGGCATGGCATTGATTCTCGGGATCGACCGTTTTATGAGCATGTTCCGCGGCCTGGTCAACATGATCGGCAACGGCGTGGCGACGCTGGTGGTGGCTCGCTGGGAAGGCGAACTCGCAGGCGAAAAGCTGCGCCAGCGTCTCGGTGGAGTTTCAGGCAATCCGGCCTAGAGTGCCCACACGCGCGCGCGCCCCCTCGCGCGTGCATAATATCGCCATGCTCGCGTTGCTGCTTTCTCTGATGCTGTCGACCCGCCCGCAAACCAGGCCCGCGCCGTCTCCCGCCGATCCTCGCTCGTGGTCACTGGTCTGGAACGACGAGTTCAACGGTGGCAACGGCTCGGTGCCCGACCGCTCCAAGTGGGTGATGGAGACCGGAGGCAACGGGTGGGGCAATCACGAACTGGAGTACTACACCAACCATCTGGAGAATGTTCAGGTTCAGAACGGCAACCTGCTGATCACGGCCCGCAAGGAAGCATACAGCGATAACGATGGAGTCCTGCGCGGCTACACTTCTGCTCGCCTGAAGACGCTGCACAAATTCTCGCAAGCCTATGGCCGGTTCGAGGCGCGTATCCAGATTCCACGGGGACAAGGCATGTGGCCCGCGTTCTGGATGCTGGGCGACGACATCGAATCGAAGGGCTGGCCGGCGTGCGGCGAGATCGACATCATGGAGAACATCGGCAAGGAGCCTTCTGTCGTCCATGGCACCATCCATGGACCGGGATACTCCGGGGCAAAAGCCATTGGCTCTCCGTTCTCGCTGCCCGCCGGACAAAACTTCGCCGACGCCTTTCACGTCTACGCCGTCGAATGGGAACCCGAAGTCATCCGTTTTTACGTGGACGACAATCTCTACGCCACCCGCACGCCTGCCGACCTGCCGCCGGGCGCGCGCTGGGTGTACAACCATCCGTTCTTTGTCATCTTGAATCTCGCGGTGGGTGGCGACTGGCCGGGGAATCCAGACGCCACCACCAAGTTCCCGCAGAGCATGCTGGTCGACTACGTGCGCATCTACCGGCGTGCGGGCCGCTAGCCGCCGGTTCTCAGGCGCGCTTGCGCTTCCCGCCCCCGTGCGCGGGACTGGTGCCCTTGGCGTGCACCTGACCCGCAAACGGTGCGGGAGTCGCCCTGGGGCCCTCCGGGCCATGCGCCGTGTCGGAGTACTGAAACTGCACGGGCACAGTCCCGCTCTGGTCGGTGAGTTCCACCTCCTGGAAAACCTGCGACAGAGGATTGGCTTCGGCGACCGGAAAGTCTCCACATTCCTCGCCCTGTCTTGAAGTCCAGCCGAGAAGCTTGGTCGCGTTGGGACCATTTCCGGCATTGATCGCTTCTTCCACGTCGGCGTCTGTCCGCGCTTCGTTCAACTCGTGGTAGAAAGTCGCCACAACATTCTTCCAGGCCTGATCGAAAACCGGGATGCCGTTCACCGTGCCATCGGGCAGCGTCTCGGAAAAGACCCCCACCGCGTAGTAAATCTTTTGCGCACTGGTTGCCGAGCCTGCATGAACCGAGCCGTGGTAGCCGCCCAGGCCTTGGGTGGAGTCTTCTTCGTTCTCGACCGGAACGCCCTTCCTCACCTCGACCGGTTTCTCCAACTGCGATGCGATCGCAGCGTTGGTGGGTGCGGTGTCGGTGTTCAGGATTGTGCCGCTCGGCAGCATGAAGTTGAACACCGAAGAAGGGAAGTCGAATCCGTTCAGCGTGCCTGTTTTGAATAGCTGGAGCACGAGATTCTCCACATCCCCTTGCGACACAGTCTTGGGCGGGGGACCCGTCAAGACCTGGGACGGTCGGAACGTCGTGCTGATGTTTCCCGATTGGAAATATTGCGACATGACGTTGTTCAGATTCACATCCGACATGGCAGCCGACAGGGCCTGATCGATGTTCTGTATGTCGCTCGCCTGCCACGCAGCCGAACCGCCGACGTAGAAATTCGTGAAGACAAGATCTTGAATGGTATGGCCGCCGTGAAAAATCAGATCGTGGCTCGGTGACGGCGCGATGCCGGGCGCAATCGCTTCCGGTTGTGGCATCGACATGCGTGAACGGAAGCCATTTTCGGCCTTGGTGCCGCGTCCGACAAAAACGCGCAAGGGCCTTACAGACTGCTTCGGATTATTGGTCATAACGATCCTCCAGGACGACGACGTGGGCAATGGGTTTAGCAGATTCGGACGGAGCCGGCGGTTCGACTCGGAATACGGTTTTCATATGCCCCCGGATCCGGGATGTCAACCGGTAGATTTGCAGAGCGCATCATCATCAATCGCAAGACTTTGCGCGGGTGGCGCGAGGCTTCTCCCACGGATCGACGGTCCCATCTCCAGGTTTAACCGCTGATCCATCGTGCCTGTGCCCGTGGGATCGTTACACGCACGAGCCAGGTTTTTTCTACAGGAAAGCCCGGAGAGCGGCCCGCCAAGGGCCCGGGAGCGCCGGCGATTGGGAGCCCTCACGCCGGAACTTCCAGCGCGTCTCCGGGTTTATGGAAACCAGTTCGCAAGTTTCGGAGGCAAGTGCGCTCACCGACATGCTGCCGGCGCAGCCTGGCCCTAGGCCGCTGAGCGGGATGCCTCCATCAGAGTGTGGAACGGCTGTACGGGAAGACATCCGCTCGCCGTCGAGTCGATCCGCACAGGGGAAGGGCGCACCTGGGGATGGGAACGCCCTTCTTTTGTTTCCTATTGGGTGATCACACCGCAGGCGATTCGGTCGCCGGCATTTCCCGCCGGGTCCGTCTTCATGTCATCAGCCTTGGCGTGAATCACCAGCGCGGTCCCTCCGTTGCTGAAAATGGAGTGGCTGTCGCTCCCCATATTCACATCCTTATTCACGATGGTGGTTTTCGCTGCCCCCTCCGGCCCGACCACGAAATTCGGCATGTCGCCGGCGTGGTGTCCGTCAGGATTCTCGAGGCCGTGCTTTTTCCCATCGGGATTGAAGTGTCCGCCCGCCGACTTGAAATCAGGTGAATCGCACTTCGCCGTCTGGTGGATGTGCACGGCATGCTCCCCGGGGGGCAAATTCTTGACCGCAAGCTTGATTTGTACGCCCGGTTTGGCTTTTTTCAGCGTGGCTGTTCCCACGCTCTCGCCTTGGGCGTTCTTCAGTTCCACGGTTGTGCTCTTGCCAGCAGCGTACAGAACAGTCGTAGCGAGAACTGGCGTCAGCAGGAGGGCAAGCAAGTTGGTCAGTTTCATAGACAAAAATTATAGCCCTGAGCCGACAGCGCGCGCGACCTGGCCGGACGCAATCGGGTCAGTCGTAAGGGCACAGCGCAGCTTTCGGGCCCTCGCGGTGGCTCCCACGACGCTACAGCTCCGCGACTCTCTGCTGGAGTTCTTGCGCGACCTGACTGGGATCGCGGCCACGCTCGAACCGCACCGGCCGACCGATCCGGATGCGAATCTTCCCCGGCGCTGCGAATTTCTTCCCCGCCTGCTTGACCTCAAAAAGTCCATCGATGCGCAGCGGCACGACCGGAATTCCCAGATGATTGGCGAGCAATCCCACGCCCGCGCGAAATGTCCGCAGCTTGCCGTCAGTGGTGTGATGTCCTTCCGGAAAAACCAGAACGCTGTAGCCCCGATCCACACACTCACCGGCATAGGCGAAGCTCTTGAGGAAAGCGGCTTCCCGGGGCAGCGGAAACAGATTCAGCAGGGCAACACCCAGAGTCCATTCGAGGCGCTGGTACATTCTCCGGAACAATCCATGCTCCCGGGCGGGCGTGTGCAGTGCTTGCAGAGCTTCTCCTCCCGCGGCGGTCGCGAGCCGATAGCGGAACCGTCCGGGCAGCGCCGTCTGCACGAACCCCACATCCACGTCATCGACGTGATTGCAGACCACCAGCACGGGCCCGTCCAGACCCGCCAGGTTTGCTCTCCCTTCGATGCCGGGCCAGCCCAATAGCATGATCGCGGGACGAACCAACAAGGAATAGGCAAGCGTGCGGACCCAGGTGATCGGCCAACGCAACACCCAGCGCGGGTAGCTATACTCGGCCGGCCGGGTGCTCGTCCCTTCGGGTACAGCTCCGCTCGCATCGGCGGCAATCATGCGCTCCAGATCGGCGACGGTGCGCACCGCACTAAACCGGGCCTCGCTCAAGTCCATCCGGTAACGATCCTCCAGTGCGCTGAGCAGCTCGACACGCTCAAGGGAAGAGAGCCGGAGGTCATCGGTGAGGTTTGCGTCCGGCCGCAGGTGGGCAATCGGACGCCCGGAAACCTTCGCCACTATCTCCGCCAGCGGACTGGCCCCAGCCGCGGTCTCCGGCCCGAGCTCCCGCTGCGCCAGCACAGCGTCCCGGATCACCGTCAGACGCGGCTTCCCAGTCGAGGTGCGCGGAAAATCATTCTCGCTCCACACGAACCACTCTCGCATGCGCTGATATTCGGCCAGGGATCGGTTCGCCCGATCGACAATCGATTCCGCATCGCTGCCTTCCCGGAGAATCATGACCGCGCACGGTTCGGCGTTGCCCCCGCGATCCAGTCCCACGATGACGCAATCGCGCACCTCCGGCTGGCAACCCAAGGCAGCCTCCAGATCCTTCGGATACACGTTCATTCCCGCGGGCGTGACCAGCACATCCTTCTTGCGGCCCTTGAAGTACAGATTGCCGCCCGCATCGAGCGCGCCGATGTCGCCGGTGCGATACCAGCCCTGTTCCCCGGTCGCCGGATGCAGCCCGCCTTTGTCCCAGTAGCCGGCCGCGACTCCACCCCCTCGCACCAGAATCTCTCCGTCCTCGGCCAGCTTCACCTCACGCCCCGGCAGCACCTTGCCGATGGAGCCTTTGCCCAGACGGAAGGGATGATTCACGCTCACCAGCGAGGTCGTCTCCGTGAGCCCGTACCCCTGAATCACTGCGAAACCAAGCCTTCCCCAGAATTCCTCGGTCTCCTGATCGAGCGCGGCGCCTCCGGAGAGAAAGGCCCAGAACTTCCATCCGAACCTGCGATGCACGTCGCGAAACGTCCACCAGCGCCGCAGAAAATGCTTGCCGGCAGCCGCACGATACCGAGCGCTGAACACCTCGCCTCGCCCGTCGTCTTCCAGGTCGCGCCGAGTCTTATGCTTCAGGGATTGCAGCATGTGCGGAACGGCGACCAGCACCGAGACTCGTTCGCGCCGGATAGTCTCGCTTACCTCCGAGGGGCTGAGCGACCGCTGAAAAATCACCGTGCCCGCCATCAACGGTGGCAGGAACATTCCCAGAAACTGCCCAAACACGTGGCTCAAGGGCAGCAGGTTCAGAAATCGAATGGGATGCACCCAGCGCTCGTACTGGAGATAATTCCTGATCTCGGCTTCAAGCGGCGCAACGTTGGACAGCACGTTGCCGTGGCTAATCACTACTCCCCTGGGCTCTGCCGTGGTTCCCGACGTGAAAATGATCTCGAGGGGATCGGTCCCATCCACCGAAACCGCGGCGTAACGTCCCCCCTTGGAGCTGGCCCAGTCCTGGCGCACGTCATCGAGACTCATGGCGGGCACGCCCTCGATCTGCGCGGCACGCTTCGTGGAACAGATCACCAGTTGCGCGTTCACTTGCTCGCAGACGCGGTGCGCGAAGTCCGCCGAGGCGCCATCGTCCATGGGCACGGCAATCGCCCCGCGCAGGGCGCACCCGAAAAATGCTGCCACCCACTCCGCGCTATTCTCATTCCAGATCATCACGCGATCGCCCTTGCCGACTCCGCCTGCTTCCAGCTCCCGCGCGAACCGGTAGGCCGTTTGCGCAACCCGTTGATAGCTCCACCGTTCCGTCCGGTATCCTCGCCGCTGGATGTACATGCACTCTCGGCCGTGCCGCACGAAGACGTCGAGAAAGTCGGCAATCGCACGCAGCGCCATGGCTTCCAATGTAGCGCGAGTCGGTCTGAGTCTGCGCGGTCTCGTGCGTACAGCGCTGATCGGCCAGCCGGCGCTCGAACTCCAGACCGGACAGCCTTGTGAAAGGGCCCGGCCTCAGCCGGGCTGTTACGGCCTCCGGACCGGAGCGGCTTCAGCCGCTGAAGGGTGAATGCGAAGCTCTGAACGACCCCTTTCCGCAGCCTGCTGGACAGATCCCCATCGGCGACCCATTGCCGCCCGTGCCAGTTGCCATCCCGCGTGCAAGGCGGTAGGCTGCTAACGATGTGGCGCGGCCATCCCGGGTTCCACCACAGGTAGCAGCAGATTTTCCCGGCCCTTTCAGCAGGTAGCTCGACCCGAAAGCTCTATGGCTCGTTGCCCAAGGACCATCCCTCTACGGCGTTTCACGCCCGCCTGCCTGCTGCTGTTGCTGGCGACGCTGGCGTGTCAGACCTCGCCCACCGGCAACGCCGCCCCCGCAACCAGGACCCCGGCCAACACTCGCGAGCCAAGGCGCGGCGCCTCCGCTCTCGTGCGCGATCTTTCCCAGGACGAAGCCGCCGGCGGCCACACTCTGCGCAAGCACGTCGGACGCACCGACGATGAACTCCGCCAGCGCCTCCGCCGCGAGCGCAACATTTCCGCGGCGTCCACCTGGACCGATCGCCAGACCGCGGAACAGGCGATTGGCGCCGCCCTTGAACACAACCGCGAGACCATTGATCACTGGCTGAACCGCCCGGGAGGCCACCCCAACCTGGTGATTGACTGCGCTGGCGACCCCTCGCACCCGATCGGCAGGTCGCTGCGCCGAGACGCCGATCAGCCTGAGCCATGTTCCCATGCAACCGTCGTTCTGAAATGGACTGGAGACAAGGACTACTACGTGCTGACTTCTTATCCGGAGTGCCGCGCATGACTTCTAAGGCAACTCAAAAAGACAACCCCGAGATCTCGGCCGCAACCTTCCCGGCCCTGCGCAGTTTCCTGCGTGGCTATTTTCATGAAGACATGGCCGACGAATACGGATCGCTCGAAGAAGCCGCTCGTCAGTTTTACGAAGACGCCGATCCCGATGAGCGCAAAGCGGTCTTTTCCGAGTGGAACCGTTTCATAACCCAGACCAGGGGCTTGCCGCTCGCAACCATCAATAAACTGCTGCGCGAGAAGCTGGGCAGCGCTTGCCGGCTGCAGACCGACGACATCGACACGATTTCACGTGCCCTGCAAGGATTACGCCCGCCGCGAGCAGAATCCTCCGACCAAGACGAGGATGAGTAAGGCCGGTGTGGCCTGGGGCCAGCCCCGCTTCATCCCCGTCCCACCAGGGACCTTCGGCCGTTTTTTGAGCCAGTCTCCTCGAAAGGGCTTGCGTTGACGCGGGGGGTCTGTCTTACAATCTGGCCATTCCACGAAGAACGGACGCAGGTGCTTCAACCAAGCAAGCCGCGTCGGCTTGCTTCCGGCAGATTCATTCGCGGTCTCCCCCGCGCGGAGGTTTCGGTCGATGAGCATTGTAGTCTGGCACGTGTTACGCCGCCTCCCCAGGCCGGCTCTGCTGGGAATCCTGTTGTTTCTCCTGACCGCGATCGCGCGGGCCTAGCCACTCAGAAACTGCCAGGCGCAAGCAACCTGCGAGAGGTTCGGGGTAGAGACGCGGCCCGCCTTGGGGATCACGATTGCTCGGTCGATTTTGTTACCTGCGACTCCCTGCCCAATGTCATCGAGCGAGGCGCGGGCCAGCCGAACCCGTCGAAGGACGGCCGGTTCCGATCCATCGGCACCGGCCCCGAGGGGTTTTCAGCACGATTGGCCGCCTCTGAGACCACTGCCAGGAAAAGCAGGAGTCGGCGCCCGGGCGCCCGACCGCCCCAATTCTGCGCTACAAACCGACTGGCCCGATGCCCCGGACCGGGTCCCTTTCGAGGTTCCTTCCGTAACCCGGTCGTACACTCCCTTTCGGTAACCCTTGGTAACCATACGATTCTGGGTTACCCGCCTTACAATGACCTGGGTTGGTTAAGCTGTGCTTCCCGGGAAGTACTTTCCGGTGAAGTTGTTTAAGGCCCCGCCGGTTCCCAGGTCACGCACGCGGCGGGGGGAAAGCTGGGAGTCCGTACCTTTATGGCGTTTGGCTTCGGATTCAACAAACAGAAGGTTCTGAGCGCTGCGGAGAAGTATGTCCAGCAGGGCAAGCTTCAGAACGCCATTTCCGAATACGAAAAGATCCTCAAGGCCGATGCCAAGGACCTGACGGTTCTCAATACGGTCGGCGATCTGTACTCGCGCCTGGGCGAAGCCGACAAAGCCACCGAGTGCTTCAAGAGTGTCGGCGACGCCTATGCGGCGCAGGGATTCACGGTCAAAGGGATCGCGATGTACAAGAAGATCGCGAAGCTCAAACCCTCGCTCGAAAGCGTTCTGAAACTCGCCGAACTCTACACCCAGCAAGGCCTGTTCAACGACGCGCGCGCCCAGTACCTGCAGGTGGCCGAGGAATTCCTCCGGGCCGGCGAACTCGAGCAGTCGGTCCGCATTTTTCAGAAAATTCTTGAGATGGACCCGGAAAACGTCGCCATGCGCGTGCGCTTGGCCGAAGTCTACATCCGGCTGGGAAAGAAAACCGATGCCTGGCAGATTTTCTCCGCCGCCGCCGAGAACCTGCGCAGCCGGGGATCGCGCAGCGGCGCCGAAGAAATCCTGCAGCGCATGCTCAGCCTCGATCCGGGCAACAGCTACGCGCTCCTGTTGCGCGGCCGCAATGCGCTCGAAGCCGGGGACGCGGCCGCGGCGATTCCGTTCTACGAAAAGGTCGCCGACATCGAGAATCATCCCGATGGTCTGCGCGACCTGCTGAAAGCCTACTTGCAGACCGGCCGCGTTGCCGATGCCGGACGCCTTGCCGAAAAACTCCTCTCCGCCCACAACGACCTCGACGCGATGTTTTCCTATATCGAGGCCCTGGTGCAGAACGGCGGTCACGAGGAAGCACTCCAGGTCATCGACCAGCAGTCCGATCGCTTGCTGGCGGACAACTCCGCAAAAGTTCTTGAAACGCTTCGCACCATCGTGGGACACGTGAGCGGCAACGCTCCCGCGCTCGAGAAGCTCCTCGAACTGTTTCACAAGGCCGGGGACCAGTCCCACATCAACGAAGTCAACGAACTTCTCGCTCATGCCTGTGTGCAGTCCGGCGATCTTGCCAGGGCGCGCGACCTCTACCAGAATCTCGCCGAACAGGAACCCCAGAACCCCATGCACATGCAGAACTACCAGCAGGTAGTTGGCATGATGGGCGGGTCCACCGGGTCCAAGCTGCTCACCATGGAAGAGGGGATCGTGCTGGTCGAAGAACTGGAGGCGACTGCGCCTCCGGTCGACCAACCCTATTCTCCCGAAGTCGCTGCCGCCCTTCGCTCCGCTCTGACCGACACGGAATTGTTTGTCTCCTACAACATGCCGGACAAGGCGCTCGGCCCCTTGATGGCCGTGCTGCCCATCGCTCCGAACGATGTCCGGCTGAACCAGCGTCTCGCCGCCCTGCACACGCGGGCGGAACGTTTTGCGGATGCAGCCATCTGCTGCCGAACTTTGCAATCGGTCTACGAGCAGGTTGGCTTGTCCGAAGAAGCCGCGCGTTATGGGGACTTGGCACAGCGCAGCCAGGAGCGAGCCGCTTCCAGCCCGGCACGATTCTCGACCCCGGCGGTCGCCGACGCCCCTCTGCCTGCCTGGCCGGGGGCCCCGGATGGCGAAGGTCCAGCCCTCGCCCAAGATCCAGAATTCGAAATGCATGTCCACCCGGAACTGGCCGTCCACGAATCCGGGGAAGTTCCTGAGGCGGAGATTGAAGCCGGGCAGCCCGCCGGAGAAATCGATCTTTCCGAAGAGTGGGATGGAGCGCTGTCGGGACAGGTTTCGGCGCAAGCAATTCCGGTCGAAGAGACCCTCAACGAAGCCGAGCTCGAACCTGCGGTCGAAGAAGTCTCGGCCGACAACCGCGATGCAGTCACGGAGACCATCGAAGAGATTCGCTTCTACCTGGAACACTCCATGGCGGACCAGGCGCGCGCCGCCTTCGTCAAACTGCGATCCCAGACTGCCGATGACAAGCAACTGGCGGCGATCGAGGCCGAAATTGAGGCCGCAGCCACTCCCGCAGAAATAGCGGAAACAGAAGTTGCTGAAATCGAGACCGTCGACGAGCCCGCCGAAGCTGCTGTTCCCGTTGAGACCGGAAACGAACTCGAGCCCGTCGCTGCCCACGAACCGGAGCCCGAACCGGTCGCGCCGACCCCCCTTCATCAGATGGTCGCTGAGCTCGACTCCTCGCTCGGTGACCGATTCCTTCCGGAGACAGTCGCGCACGAAATCGAGCACGATCAGGCCCCGGTCGCCCACGCCGCAACCGATCCTGCGCTGGTCGGACATCTCGAATTCATGGCCGGCCGCCCCAAAGCGGCCCCCCAGCAGCCGCCCGTGGAAGCGCCTGCCAGCGGCGTGCTGGGTGAGTTTGTGGCCGACCTTGAAGAATCCCTCGGGGATGGCTTCCTGGAACAAGCACCCGTCCCCGAATCGGACCATCAGGCGGCGAGCCCCCCGGCGTTCCACGCCGAGCCGGCCGTGCAGGCCGCGCCCAAGCCGGCTCCGGCCCAGCCGGTGCGCCATATGGCCGCCAGCGCAGTCTCCGGCCCGGGGTCGGCACCCCCGGTTGCCCCGGCACCGCCGATCGCGGCACCACCCGCCGCAGCGGCCTCCGCAGCTGCCCTGCAGCCGGCGGTCACCTCGACCTTCCGCACCTCCGTGCGCCCAGTGCCCGCCACCATTGCGCCGGCCGGCAAGGCAGAAGTCGCCGCCAGCGTCGATCTGGCGGACATGTTCGGCGAAATCCGGCACGAGCTTGAAGAAGAAGTCGGCACTTCCGACGAAGATCCCGAGACCCATTACAACCTCGGCGTGGCCTTCCGCGAAATGGGCCTGCTCGACGAAGCCATCGGCGAACTGCAAAAAGTCTGCCAGGCCGTCGAGCGCGGTAATCCTTTCCCGCAGGTCATGCAGACCTACACCTGGCTGGCGCAGTGCTTCCTCGACAAGGGCGTTCCGGAAGCCGCGATTCGCTGGTACGAAAAAGCTCTCAAGTTGCCCAACCTCGACGAGGAAACCCGCATGGCCCTGCACTACGAGCTGGCGTCCTCCTATGAAACCGCCCAGGACAAGACTTCGGCCCTGCGCTACTTCATGGAAGTCTATGGCAGCAACATCGACTATCGGGATGTGGGTGAGCGCATCAACGCCCTGAAGTCGTAGAATATCCGGATGGGCTTCCCAGTGCCGTGCTACCTTCCCGGAGAACTGTCCGGGCCACCGTTCCTAATGCGGAGCGCCGCCTGATGCCCAACCCCAACGCCTCGCAGCACAGCGGCCTCAACAGCCCGGCGCCCGCTGCTGTGGCTTCAGCGCCCGCACCTGGACCAACCCAATCAGAACAACCGCCGGCCGTGCCTCATCCCGCGCCTCAGGTTTCGGTAACTCGCTCCCGGATCTGGATGCACCGCTTGCTCGTTTTGCTGTTCGTTTTCGTCTGCGCGGCGGCCGGAGTGTTGCTGGTGATTCTGCCCTGGACCACGGAATGGACCGACAATATTCTCCTGTTGCGATATCCCGATTTGCGCGGCGCGATCACCAACGGTTTTTTCCGGGGGCTTTGTAGCGGTCTCGGGCTGCTCGACATCTGGATCGGATTCTCGGAGGCAATTCACTACCACGAGGACAGGCTGCCATAGCCCTGCACTCCAGGGATCACAGGGCCCATTCCCGCCGCGGCCACCGGCAGGTATTCTCAATCCCGGCAATTTTGGACTGACAAGGAACTCCGCTCCATGAGTGATGAAAGACTGAAAGCTGCCCCGCTGGCCTACCAGAACGAGCCGTTTCTGAATAGTCCGGACGGCCGCATCCTCCGCATCCTTTCCGAATACAGCGAACCCCTGTCGCGTTTCCGCCGGGAGCAGATTCAGGACACGGTGGTCTTCTTTGGCTCGGCGCGCTTCCAGAGTCTGGAAGCCGCCGAGCGCAACCTGGAGCAGATCCAAGCACAGTCTGCCGACCCCGCGGTCAGGAAACGGGCTCAAGCCGCGGTCGAAATGTCCCGCTATTACGAAGACGCGCGCAAGCTTGCTTCCCTGCTCACCGGATGGGCAGTGACCATTCCCGCACGCCGCCGCCGCTTCGTTGTCACCACCGGCGGAGGTCCCGGCATCATGGAGGCCGCCAACCGCGGCGCCAAGGAAGCGGGAGGCAAGACCATCGGCCTCAACATCAACCTGCCCTTCGAGCAGAACCCCAACCCCTACATCACCCCGTCGCTCAACTTCGAGTTTCACTATTTCTTCATGCGGAAGTTCTGGTTCGCCTATCTGGCGAAAGCCCTGGTCATTTTCCCGGGCGGCTTCGGCACGCTGGACGAACTCTTTGAGATCCTGACCTTGGCGCAGACCGACAAACTTGCCAAAAAGATTCTGGTCGTCATCTACGGCACAGAATACTGGAAAAAACTCATTAACTTCCAGGCCATGATCGACGCGGGCACGATCGCCGCCGCAGATCTGGAACTTTTCAAGATGGCCGACTCGCCCGAGCAAGGGTTCGAGTTCCTGCGCGATGGCCTGACCAGACACCATCTGGCGGGCATCGCCAAAAAAGAAGGCGAAGTCCTGCCCGATATCGCGAAAACAAGACCGTAGCCCTGTCCATGGAGCGCGGGCGCCCGCGCCTGCGGCCCGGGTGGCGCCGACTTTGCTGTCCGCGTTCCCCCCAAACCAGGTCCCGCGTCCGTCGGGTAAACTAGTGCCGTCCACCTGAACCACCCGCGAATACCGTAGACCGAAATGCGGGACGCAACCAGCCATGCCCGGCCGACCACTTCTGTACTACATCACCGACCGCGCCGCATTCCCGGGCGATGAACAAGCAGGTCGGCAGGCACTGCTCAGCAAGATCGCCGAAGCCGCAAGCGCCGGAGTCGACTACATCCAACTCCGCGAAAAAGATCTCCCCGCCCGCGACCTGGAATCCCTGGCCACCGGCGCCCTCGAGCAAATCCGCCACCACCGACTGGCTACCGGCCAGCGTCAGCCAGCCACTGGTTTCCCGGGAACTGTCTTCTTAATTAACTCCCGCACCGACGTCGCGATTGCCGCCGGAGCCGATGGCGTCCATCTCTCTTCCGAGGACATCTCGCCGATGCAGGTGTGCCGCATCTGGGACGCAGCCCGCGCTGGTGGCGCGGGCACCCTCCCCCGCGTCCCCGCGCGCGTGGTGATCAGCGTGTCCTGCCACCAGCCTGTTGATGTCCACCATGCCCAGATCGCTGGAGCAGACCTCGCGCTGTTCGCTCCCGTTTTCGGGAAAAAGACTGCGCCCAGCGCGCAGCCCGCCGGCATCGCCGCGCTGGGTCTGGCCTGCCAATATCAAATCCCGGTGCTGGCACTCGGTGGGGTTACGCTCGAAAATGCCGCCGGCTGCCTGGCTGCCGGCGCCGCCGGCATCGCCGCCATCCGACTTTTTCAGGAGAACAAAATCGCGGACGTCGTCGCCAGTATCCGCGGGCTCTAGCCGGTCCATTTCTTGCCGTTCTTCAGGACATCCACCACTTTGGCGAGGCGCCGCGTCCGCGTTTCTGCCTGCTTTGCTTCCACAATCGACCGCGCCATTTCCTTCTTATCAGTAAACGCGAGTCTGTCCCAGTTCGCTTGCGCCGTCTTGCTTCTGGCGAGTTCTCGTTGCAGCAGGGCGGGAGCCTTCACGGTTCGCGGAGCCTCGTCCCGTTCCATGACCACCCTCACCGTATCGCCCGCCTTTACCCCCGCGCCTTCGCGAATGTCCTTGTTCACCACCATCCGGTGGCCGCCCCCCATGGGCATCAACGACGACCGAAAAGGAAATCCGTTGATCACGCCGCGCACCGGCACACGTGCCCGTGTCCCGAAAGTCTTCTCGACGTCAAAGGGAGCGCTGAGTGCCGCGCCCTCGCCCGAGGCCACGCCTTCCAGCTTCACGTTGAATTTCAGCTTCTTCATGGCAGCCACTTCTCCGCGACTGGCTGTCAAGTGTACCGCCAAAACAAAGCATGAGGATCCCTGTCCGGCCCGTGTAAACGGGATCACTCTGCTGTGCTAGGCTCTTTGCGATGGCGACAACGTCCATTCCCGCGATCCTTCAGCCGGCGCTCGTCACCATTCCGGCCGGCTGGTTTGGGATGGGATCCGACATCGGCCAGGACAACGAACGCCCCGTGCACCGCGTCTGGATCGACGCGTTTCGACTCGCAGCGCATCAGGTCACCAATGCTGACTACGGCCGGTTCCTGGCCGCAACCGGCGCCGTTCCTCCGCCGTTCTGGAACGCTGCCGACTTCAATGACCCGGGGCAGCCCGTGGTCGGAGTCTCGTGGCACGAAGCAGAGGCGTACTGCCAATGGCTGGCTGCGGCCTGCGGCCAGCCCTATCGCCTGCCGACCGAAGCCCAGTGGGAACGGGCTGCCCGCGGTGGAGCCGAAGGAGCGCTGTTCCCCTGGGGAGAGGGCGCGCCAGAGACGCTCCCGAATTATCTGACGCGCTGGCAGACTGGCCCCGAGCCGGTTGGTCAATCCGCCGCGAATGGCTTCGGAATCTTCGACCTATGCGCCAACGTGCACGAGTGGTGCAGTGATTGGTACGACCCGGGCTACTACGCCGTTTCGCCCGAGCGCAATCCGGGCGGCCCCCCGACCGGCCGGCGCCGCTCGTCGCGTGGCGGTTCGTGGCGTCATCACATCAAAGTCAGCCGCTGCGCCGCCCGTTCCAGCATCCCGCCGGAATTCCAATACGCCGACTACGGCTTTCGCGTGGCCTGCCATCCATTCGTGTCAAATTGTCATTCCGACAAGTGAGCGTGGCCAACCGGGAGGAATCTGCTTTCCTTCTCCCCTGCGCGCTCGCTTGCGCCGGTCAAGGACCTCAACCGACGGAAAGCGCTTGCGGCCGTGGCCCCTGAGGCCTGTTCGCTACAATCAATGCGCCTTCAGCACGACGGACGGTGACCCATGTTCCAGAAAGACTTGCTGCAGAACAAACGTATCCTGATCACCGGAGGGGGCACGGGACTCGGCAAAGCTGCTGCCCAACGCTTTCTCGAACTGGGCGCGACGGTCTACATCTGCGGACGCCGCCACCAGGTTCTCACCGCCGCCGAATCTGAGCTGCGAGACAAGACCGGAGGCGCCATTCATTCTCGCCCGTGCGACGTGCGCGATGTCACCGCAGTGGACGAACTGATCGAGACGATCTGGAAAGACGGCCCGCTCGATGTCCTCATGAACAACGCCGCCGGAAATTTCCTGGCTCGCACGGAAGAGCTTTCGATTCGCGCCTTCGAATCCGTGGTCGGCATCGTGCTCATGGGAACGCTGCACACCACCCTGGCCTGTGGCAAACGCTGGCTCAGCACCGGACAGTGCGCTGTCGTCCTCAACGTCACGACCACCTACACCACCACTGGCTCGGCCTACGTGGTCCCATCCGCCGTTTCCAAAGCCGGCGTGCAGGCCCTCACTCGCAGCCTCGCGGTCGAGTGGGGCGATCGCGGCATTCGCATGAACGCCATCGCACCCGGCCCGGTGCCGACCGAGGGCGCATTCTCTCGCCTGCTTCCCCGTCCCGAACTCGAGCAACTCGCGAAAGAACGCAACCCGCTCGGCCGTTTCGGCACGCTGGAAGAATTCGCGAACCTGGCTACCTTTCTGGTCAGCGATGGCTCCGCATACATCAACGGCGAAGTGGTCACCATGGACGGAGGCGAGTGGCTTCAGGGCGCCGGCGAGTTCACCGCCATGGGAAGAATGCTGACTGACAAAGAATGGGAAATGATGAAACCCAGGAAGGCTTCGCCCCCTGAATAACGGCAAGGGCGGCAGCGGTGGAGCTCAAGGGCCCTTCCCGCCCGCGCTCCGGTCGCGCAGCGATACTCGCCCCCGCACCTGAGTGTAGGGAATGCGGAACAGGAAAGGCTCAGTCGGGTAGGGGCGACTCGCCTACTTGTTCCCCGCCGTCTGCCGGGCAAACATGCTCCGCGGATTCAAGCGCAGCGCCTCCTGCAGGGCCTGATCGGCGCCCGTGGCGTCGCCTTTCTTGCGCAGCGCGATCGCCAGCCAGACATAGGTCTCGTCGAACCTCGGATCGAGCTGGGTCGATTTCCGGAAGCTCTCGATCGCCTTTTCCACATCGCCGCCAAACATCTTGGGCGCATTCAGATACCGCCGGCCCAGGCTCGCGAACACTCTTGGATTATTGCCGTCGAGTTCCAGAGCCCGTTGGTCCTCGGCCTGCGACTTCGGGCCAAACTTGGGTCCGGCGAACATGGCCATGCCAAAGCTGATCTTCCGCCCATACAAGTCCCCCAGCAGACTGTGCGCATCGGCCGATTTCTCGTTGAGCTTGAGGGACTGCTGCACGTTCTCGATGGCGGCATCCAACGCGTGTTCCGCGTTCTTCTTGTCCCCGTGTGCGGAGTAGGCCTCGCAGCGATAGAAATTCACGCGCGCCAGCTCGTAGAAGAACAGCGCGCGGTCGGCGTTTTGCCGGGTGAGCTTGCCGAAGTAGTCCTGGGCCCGGGTGAGCGCTGCGCCATCGAGCGTCGTCCGTCCGTCCTCGAGCAGCGACAATCCCTGCTCCAGCATGGGATCAGCAGCCTGAGCCAAACAAGTCGCGCCGAGCAACACGGTCAAAACAATGGGTGCGAGCGAACCATAAACAATTCGGGCGAGTCGCATATGGCAGCTTGGATTCGATCCGCGCTCCAGAGGATGTTTCCTGGAGATCAATGTCCGCCCCTACGCCGCCCGAAGGCGCTCGGCCAGATCGGCGTGGCCCTTCTCCTGCGCCACCTGGTCCGCGGTCCGGCCATCGTCGTTCTTCGCGTTGGGATTCGCGCCATACTTCAGCAGCAACTCCACCATCGCCTGGTCACCATGCTGCGCGGCCGCATGCAGCGCAGTCCATCCCTGCTGCTGTTTGGCATTCACCGGCGCGCCGTGCTCCAGCAGCGCCCGCACGATAGCCAGATTCCTGCCCGCGGCCGCCGAATGCAGCGGCATCACCTTCATCGGATTGTCCGCCACCGCACCCGCATCCGCATGATGCTCCAGCAACACCCGCGCAACATTTTCGTGTCCGAAGAAGGCCGCCAAGTGCAAAGCAGTAAATCCGTCGCCGGAGCGCGCAAACGCCAGTCGCGGGTTACCCTCGATCATCTCCGCCACCAGGTCGCTGCGCCCCACGCTCGTCGCCTCAAACACATCGAATTCCAGGCCCGCCCCGCGCAACGCATCCACCATGTCTTTCCGCTGGCGGTACAGCGCGTGCATCAGAGCCGACACCCCGCCTGCGTCGCGCGCTCCGGCCAGCGCGCGGTCCCCGGTCAGCAATTGCTTCAACATGTCCACGTCGCCCGCTTGCACTGCCGCAATCACGTCCTGTGTCTCCGCCACGCTAAACCTCCCCAGCCGCATCGCCCATCCCCCAGCAGAGGCGCACTCCGGGCCACCATCATAGCGTTTTGTCCGTCCGCCGATAAGGCCCATCCGGGGGATGGCTCGCCAGTCACGAGCGGCACCGCGCCCGGACAGGCTTGCTTAGCCTGGAGTTTGGGACGAGTCAGCTGTGCCTGGACCGTCTCCCGAGCGCGTCGTGGGGCAAGCGATCGGGAATCGGGCTAAGCTGCCACCCATCCGGTTCATGTCCCGACGTTCCGGCCAATGGCTGCCGAAGGCGATGACCCAACACCGCTTTCCCCTGCCTCAAACAGGCCCCGCTCGGTGCGCACGCGCGTCTTAGAACGACCCATGCTCGCGTGAGCCGCCTGGATTGACTCCCAGCACCCAATCCCCCTTGGTCACCTTCGTCCGACGCGCCCAAGATAAAACCGGAAGAATTTCTCCGAATCCGAATCCAGGCAAACCTCTGCATTGGGCGCGCCCGCCTCAGCGCGCGTGAAGCCCTTCTCGTCCACACGAATATGGATCGGCTGCACCGGGCACAGCCCGGGATTCACCAGGTAGGCGACCGTCATCGGATCGAACAGGGTGGGCGTCTCCTGCCCCCACATGTGGTAGAGCACGGTCAGCGCATCTGTCATCGGCGTTCCCTGGCTGAACAGGAACGCACGCTTCACCTCGTCCAGCTTCAACTGGGTTGAATCCAGCGGCATCATCGCCAGCGGCACGCCGGCCGCGAACAACTTCTGCGCCGACGCAATGTCGTTGATGATGTTCCACTCCGGATCCGGCCCGTGCGCAGTCGTGTACCCCAGGTCCCCGTAGCCTCGCTGAACCGACCCGCCCATCAGCACCACCCGCTTGAGTTTCCGAAAAGTGGCTGCGTCTTTGTCGATGGCCGCTCCCACATTCATCAAGGGACCAATCGCGATCAACGTGATCTGCCCCGGGTAGCGCCGAATCTGCTCCAACAGGAAATCCACGGCAGGCGGATGAGACCCCTTCCCCGAGGGCCTGCCTTCGGCATAGCGCCGCTGGGTGAGCGGATTCTTGTTCACCGTGGCTACGCCCGCCGCCACCGGGATGTCCGGCCGCCCCGTCTCTGCCAGAAACCGGTCCACGATTTTCGCTCGCGTCTCGGTATCGCCAAAATTGGTGGTCACCCCGAGGATCTCCAGTTCCGGGCTGCGCAACGCCAGGGCGAGTGCGAACGCATCGTCGATATCGTCCCCAAAGTCGGTGTCGATGATCACCTTCGCGCGCGGCGCCGACTGCGCAGCGTCCTGTCTCCAGGCGGTCACGCAACCGGCGCTCAGCGCTCCCCACACGACCAATCCAGCAATCCAAGCCGCTTTCATTCTCGCTCTCTTCTTGGCAAGGCCGCGACTGTCAGTCACTGCTCACAGGCGGGAGCGGTAGGTCCCGGGCGGAGAGAATCTTGACGGCCAGGATGCGCTCAAGACGCGTATCGCGGGCGCGATACACTTCGCCCATCCCGCCGGCCCCCAGCGTCTGAATTTCATAGGGCCCGAGTTTTGTGCCGGGCGCAAGCAGCATGCGTGCGGGATTATACCCTTGTCGCCGCCGAATCCAATTCGGCAGACGACGATCGACACGGGTCGGGAAATCACTGAGCCGGGACTCCGCTGAGGATGTCACCGGCGCAGATCAAGATCGGGAATCCGGGAATGGATCGCTGACTACGTTTCGATGCCCACGTAGCAGACGCGTCCGACAAGATAGTCGGCGGTGGTCTTGCCGCCTTCCATGGTCAGGACTTCGATGGGATAGGCCTGGTTGTGGGGCCGAAGGATCAGGTGGTGGCCGGCGACCTCCACGTACTTGACGGTGCAATCGCCGTCTTTGACCACGGCATACATGTTGAAATCGCCTTTGCGATACGGTTTCAGCGAGTTGTAGTGACGGTCGATGAGCACGGTGGCACCCGGCAGCAGCCGCGGATACATGCTCATGCCTTCGCGGCCATCAGCCCGGATCATCACGAAGCGTTCCCAAGTTTCCCGGTTTCCTTCCAGTTCGGGCCTCATCTTGCGCAGGAAGCTCTTCTTGAACTTGAGGATTTCGCGCACGTTCATGCTCATGATGAGAGGCTCGGCGGCAGCGATCGGACCATCGACCAGCAGGACGTTATCAAACTCGTCGTCGGTGGGAGGCAGGATGCTGGCACGCTTATTGATCTCGCTGGGCTCGAGCAGGTCGAGCACCGAGAGGTGCTGCACATTCAACACCTTGTCCATGCCATCCAGGCTGAGGCCACGCTTGCGGTTGAGGAAGTTGGAGATGTGGGCCTGCTTGAATCCGGTCTGTTGCGCCAGGCGAAGTCCCGTCAGCTCGCCTCCTTCAATGCGTTCCCAGAGAGTCTGGCGCAGATTTTCCTGCAATGCCTTGAATTTCATCGGCAAAGTATACCACGCATCTATAGCCTAGTGATATTTTCTAGTAGATCGCTACATCTGCAAGGAAATAAAACTTGCCCCTTCACTCGACAACAAGCTAGAGGCTCTGGAGCATTTATAACTGAAGCCCGGAACTGCTTTAATCATCCTTAGTCATCCGGGAATTCATGCCATCGGAAACTGAGGAGAGGAATTTTCGAAGCGTTTTCGCCGCGGGGCTGTTTGGCACGCGGCGGCGGCCAAGACGCCGGAAGCCGAAGACGGCGACAAGCGGGCGGAATTGTCGTTCCCGAGGCGATCCTCGGAGGACGGGAAATCTGCCGATGACGCGGCCCCCGCAGTGGTGGGGAGCGATTGGGTAGAATGAGAGACTCAGGTATTAGGTCTTGGGTGTTAGGTCATAGGTTCAGGTCACCGGTGTCGGGCTTTGAGATCACGATTTGGTTTCGGCGTTTGGGACGACGCTACGCTCCATGCGATTTCTGGATGAGATGTTTTCCGGCGGCAATGGGAACGTTGGCATGGACATGACGTGGGTGACCGGCCGGATCGCGGTCGGAGGCGGGATCTGGAACGCAGAGAACATGGCGGCGGTGGCACGGGCGGGCGTCACCCACATCATCGACATGCAGATCGAGTTCGATGACACGCCGCTGGCGGAGCCGCATGCGATCGAGGTTCTCTGGAACGCGATCGACGACGATTTTCAGCCCAAGCCGGCGGCCATCTTCCAGCGCGGCGTGGATTTTGCGATCGACGCTTTGGACCAGCCCGGAACAAAGTTGTACATCCATTGCGCCGCGGGAGTGCACCGGGCGCCCATGATGGCGCTGGCTCTGTTGTGCACCCTGGGGTGGAAATTGAAGGACGCGCTGCGCTTGATTGAGACGCGGCGGCCGCAGGCGGATTTTGCGGACGTGTACGTGCGGAGCGTGGAGAGATTTCTGGAAGGGTACGCGGCCACTCGGAAGTGAACCACCGGGAAGGACAACTCCCGGGTCGCAGATCAACGCAAATCGATGCGGATCGAGAAGGGCAACACCGGAAACAGCCGCAAATTTCGCAGATCCATGCCGGTGACCGACGGAGATGCCGGCAATCGCCAGGCTCGTCCCAGCCTTCGCGCCCTAGCCAGAACCTTCAAGGTCTCGCCAGATTGAATCGCAGCCTCTGGGTCCCGACCGGTGAAACAAGAGCTCTCGCTGGCCCAAAAGCTAAGGGCAACGGGTCGCATGGATCGGTTGCTGTTTGCCCTGCTACGACGTGCTGGCGGCTGCGGGCCGGTCTCGACTAGCCGACGTCCTCGCTCCAGCTCTCCAGCGTCTTTTTCACCAGGGCCATGAACTGGTCGGCGACGGCCCCGTCGATCAGACGATGATCGTAACCCAGCGTCAGGTGCACGACGGAACGGATGGCGATCGAATCATTGCCGTCTTTGTCGGTGACGACCATGGGCTCCTTGCTGATGCCACCAACTCCCATGATGGCTGAGTTTGGCTGATTGATGATGGGCAGACCGAACACGGCGCCGAACTGGCCGGGATTGGTGATGGTGAAGGTCGAACCCTCGACGTCCTGGGGCATGAGTTTCTTGGAACGAGCCCGCTCGCCGAGGTCGGTGATGCCGCGCTGAAGACCGAGGAAGTTAAGTTCGTCGGCATTCTTGAGGACGGGCACGATCAGTCCCCAATCCAGGGCAACCGCGATGCCTGCGTTTACGTGCCGGTGATAGCGAATGTTCTCTCCGTCGAGCGAGGCATTCACGATCGGATACTGCTGCAGGGCGATGATCGCGGCGCGCACGAAGAACGGCATGAAGGTGAGGCGTACGCCGTTGCGCTGCTCAAAGCTGTTCTTGAGCTTGTTGCGCAAGCTGACGATGCGGGTGAGGTCCACTTCGAACATGCAGTGCACATGCGCGCTGGTGCGACGCGATTCGATCATGCGCTGCGCGATGATCTTGCGCATTTGGCTCAACGGCACGACGTCACCTGCAATGGCGGCAGGTGCGGGAGTCGGTGCGGGAGTCGGAGCGGGAGTCGGTGCGGGACGCGAGGCTGGGGCCTGAGACGGGGTAGCGGCGGAGGCTGCCACGGATGGCCCTTTCTCGATGAAAGCCGTAATATCCTGCTTGGTGATCCGGCCACCCAAGCCGGTTCCGGTAACCTGGGAAAGGTCGACGTTGTTTTCGCGCGCGATCTTGCGCACCAGCGGCGAGGAGCGCACGTCTTCGTCATGCGTGCTTACCTCTTGGCGCGACTCGGCGACGGGGGCTGCGGGCTTTGCCGGTGGGGCTTCTTTCTTCTCCGGAACCGATGCAGCCTGGGGCGGGGGTGCCGAACCCTTGGCGGGCGCAGGGCTGTCGCCGTCGGAAATGGTGCCGACGATCGTATTCACCTGGACGGTGGTGCCCTCGGCAACCTTAATCTCCTGAAGAACGCCTGAGGTGGGCGCCGGGATCTCCGCGTCGACTTTGTCGGTGGAGATTTCAAACAGTGGCTCATCGCGCTGAACTTTATCGCCCGGCTTCTTCAGCCACTTGGTAATGGTCCCCTCGAAGATGGATTCGCCCATCTGGGGCATGATGACGTCAGTCGGCATACTTCCCTTCCGCGCGGCCCACTAGGATGAATTTCGGGCCAGACACAAATTCATATTATATAGGCGGTGGCCGGGAGACGTCAGGAGGAGGATTTACCCCCTCGTCTACACTGAACTTCGTAACGTTCATTGCCACGAAACATACAGACGCGGCAGGCCGGCTCTCCACCTTGGCTGCGAAAGGATGGCGATCAGTGTTTTTCATGCTGCTCGTGCTCCGCTCCACCGGCGGGCGTCGGGGCACCGAAGGCGGTCTTCCAATAGTCCTGCACCGCGGGGGGAAGCTTCTCGAGATGCGAGAGAAAAATCGTGACTTTCCACACCTCGTCGTCGCTCAGGATCCGGTCCCAAGCGGGCATGCCCGTGTAACGGATGCCGTTGCGAACGACGTAGCGGGTGCGCCAGTCAGGATCGGCAGGCGGATCAAGAATGAGTTGTGGGGCCGGAGGATAGAAAGAAGCGCCGAAGACGGCAGGTTTCTTGTCTAGGGTGCCGTGGCAACCCGCACAATTCATGGTGTAAACCTTCATTCCGTCGATGAGGTTCTGATCGGTGGGAAGGACCGGGCTGCTTACGTGAGCGGCGTGCCGGTCGGTCCACGCATCGACGGCGCTCATCGCGAGGTGGCGCTCGAAGTCGGGCGGAGCCGAGTTCGCGTTGGTGGGAAACAAGCCCAGCAGGGCAAATCCGAGGCCGCCCAAGATCAAAACCGCCAACGTGATCACCACACCCAGTACAAAATTGCGCATGCGGCCCTCCGAAACTTGCTGAGCTGGCTTGCCAGATTACTCTGCTGCAGCCCACCCCAGGGACGGGACGAGGAGTTTTAACGATGCCAGCTGCGGAGTGTTTATCATAAACGAGACCGGCCATCCCGCAAGGTTCACAGGGCATTCGAAACCAATTCGCAACCCCCGCCGGCATCTTTGGTTAATAGGCCATTAATTTCCGCACCTCACGCACAACGTCGCCGACTTTGGGCAGGAAGTAGTCCTCCTGTGGCGGGGAAAAGGGGACGGGTGTATCGAGCGCCGTGAGGCGTACGATCGGGCCGTCGAGCGAGTCGAATGCTTCTTCATGAATGATGGCACTGATTTCGCCTGCGATGCCGCCGGTGCGAACGTCTTCGTGCAGAACGACAACCTTATTTGTGTGGCGCACGGTTTCGGCAATTGCCTCCCGATCGAGCGGGGAAAGCGTGCGCAGATCGAGAACCTGCAGTTCAATTCCTTCTTTGCTCAGTTGCTCGGCCGCGTCCAGCGCAACGTGGACCATGGCAGCATACGTAATGATGCCGAGATCGCGGCCCGGACGGACGACACGAGCTTTGCCCAGCGGGACCGTATAATCCTCGGCCGGCACATCTTCCTTGATACGCCGGTAAAGGTACTTGTGCTCGAAGAAGATCACCGGGTTGTTGTCGCGGATTGCCGACTTGATCAGCCCTTTCGCGTCGTACGCGCTGGCCGGACACACGACCTTCAAACCGGGCGTATGGACGAAGTACATCTCCGGATTTTGCGAGTGGAAGGGACCGCCGTGAACATTGCCTCCGCTCGGACCGCGAACCACCAGCGGCGCGGGCGCGCCCCAGCGGTAGTGAGCCTTGGCAACCATGTTGGTGATCTGGTTGAAGGCGCAGCCGATGAAGTCCATAAACTGGAACTCGGCCACGGGGCGCATTCCGGTCAGCGCCGCGCCGAACGCGGCTCCCACGATGGCGGATTCCGCGATCGGGGTATCGATGATGCGCTCGGGACCAAAGCGATGGATGAAGCCGTCGGTGACCTTGAACGCCCCGCCGTAGATGCCAATGTCCTCCCCGATACAGAAGACGGTCGGATCGCGCTCCATTTCTTCCCAGATTCCCTGGCGGATGGCTTCGAGATAGGTGAGTTGGGGCATGAGCGTGCTAGCGGACTTCGGTGGGAGAATGAGCTGCCCCCGCAGTTGCGGTCTCTGCATCCGGCGCTCTGCGCGTTTGCCCGGCCCAGGCTCTCGCCGCGTTGCGTTGCTCCCCACTCAGATGAGCGTTCCTGTGTATCAATGGGTATTTGCGACCAGGCCTTCCGCGCCCGCGCACACGAGCGCAGATCGGTTGCAGCCGGTGGCCTCGCTTCTTGATCGAATCAGCTCCCCCCTCTGAGAAATTGAGATCCGCGCGTCCCTCGGGCACGTCGAAAGCTACCAGCCACGATGCCGGCGCAACCCGGCTATGCCACGGCCAGATCGTCTCATTCGAATGACCGTCGTTGCAGGACCGCTGGAGGATTCCATGGACCTCGGGTGGAATCGCGGTCGTGACCTCCATCTTCTGCCGGTTGGATCGCCTCATTTCAAATGCACCGCAGCTTCCCTGTGAGGCGTCGTCGATGATTTCCCCGCCCTCACTCGCGGCACCCCGTACTTCGGTTTGATCTCGTGGCACCCACCCTCGCAATAGGCGCCACCCGCGGCGGTCTCCGGTTCTGGTAGCGGCGATGCGACGGCGAACTCCCGGTCCGCTTCAAGTTCTGCATCGACCGACGCGATCAGCTTCTCGTTCTGGTCCCGCGTCAGCCATTTCTTTACATTCACGAGATAGTTTTCAAATCGCGCAACTGGATCGCGCTTCGACCAATATTCCAACAGCGCCTTGGGCACGTATTCGGCGGAGTCGTGGATGGCGTGACCCTTCATGCGCATCATCTTGGCTTCGATCAGCGTTGGGCCTTCGCCGCGCCGGGCGCGCTCGCAGGCTTCATGCGCGGCGTCGTAGATCTGGCAGGGGTCGGTACCGTCCACGATCACGCCCGGGATTCCGTACGCAATCGCGCGCTCGGCCAGATCTTCGATACGGAACTGCATGTCGGCTGGCGTGGAGTATCCCCAGAGATTGTTTTCGACAAACAGCACCAACCCCAGGTTCTGCACGGCCGCAAAGTTCAGGCCTTCATAGGTCACGCCCGTCGACTGCCCGCCGTCGCCGATGTAGGTCATGACGGCTATGTTTTTTCCCTGCAGGCGAGCGCCCAGCGCGACGCCGGCCAGCACGGGGATCAGATCGCCCAGCGTGGAGATGGGCGCGACGACGTTGCGCTTCTGAATATCTCCGAAGTGCGACGAGGCGTCACGACCCCCGGTGGGCGAGCCCGCTTTGGCCATGTACTGCATCATGATGTCGCGCGCAGAGAAGCCGCGCACCAGGAGCGCCCCCTGGTTCCGGATCATCGGCCCCAGCCACTCGTCGGGCTTGAGAGCGCAGGCCGAGGCACAGGAGCAGGCTTCCTGTCCGAGCCCGAAGTAGACGCCGCCCACAACTTTCCCTTGCTTATAGAGGTTTTCGAGGGCTGTTTCCATCTTGCGATTGAGCAGCATCCAGCGGTAGATCTGGATGCACTGCTGCTTGCTCAGGTAGTTGGAGTCGCGGATGGGCGGCACCGGGCCGTTCAGATTGCCGGAAACCTCGTAGCAAACCGAATCGCCGTCGCGGACCTGACGCAATTCGATGGTGGGTTTTTCCAAACGACGGTCGACGATCGTATAGGTGCGCTGCTGGGCAATTTGCTGGGTGGCGGTTTGGGTTTCCCGCGAGCTTTGCTTTGGCGGTTGCAAGCGAATCGCTTTTGGCTTCGTCTTCTTCGCCCTGGGCATGGGATTATCGTGGAGTGCGCCGCAGAGGAATGCTAAATCGTTTCCGAGTCTTTGACCAACCCCAGCTCAGACCCAGAACGTGTCATCTTCTTTGTGCAGGCGTCGCAGTTGTTGGGGAGGCCGCGCGGGCACGCCCAGGGTCTCTTTGAGCAACGCGTCGAGCGTTTCCACCCACAGGATCTGGCTGCGAAACACTGTGCCGAAATTGCGCGTGATCGACTGCGCAACGTCACCGAGCAAAAGTTCTCGCCCAAGTTCCCTGTGCATCGAGGTGACCGGTTTGGTGGCGATCCCGCAGGGAACGATCAGGTCGAAGAAGCTGAGATCCGTGTTCACATTGAGCGCGAAGCCGTGGGACGTGACACCCCGCGAAATATGCACGCCTATGGCCGCGACCTTGCCCGGTCGAGAGGCTGCATCGGGTTCGGGCGGCGGGGACGTCCAGACCCCTGTCAGACCCGACAAACGTTCGGCGGGAATCCGAAAATCGGCGCAGGTGCGAATCAGGACTTCCTCGAGGCGGCGCACGTATTCGATCACGCCGAGCGTCTTGTGCTGGCCGTCTTCGGCAGGAAACCCGCGCAGGTCGAAAATGGGATATCCCACGACCTGACCGGGTCCGTGGAAGGTAACGTCGCCACCCCGGTCGCAGTCAGAGACTGCAACGCCCCGCCTCGCCAGCAACTCTGCGGACGCAAGTATGTTCGCGGCCTTCGCGTTGCGGCCCAACGTGATCACCGGAGTGTGCTCGAGCAGGAGCAGGACGTCGCCCACTCTGCCCGCCTTGCGTAGCTCGACGAGCTTGCTCTGCAGGCGCAGGCCGGTTGCGTAGTCGATCGCGCCGAGTTGGGCGACGGTAATCATGGGGAAATTGTGCAATCGAGCCATGGTGTGAATGGGTAACCCTTCAAAAACTGGCAATGGCCAATGTTTGCCTCTTTTCCCAGCTCGCAAATCACACCATTACCCGATTCCCGATTTGCGAATTTGGCTCACGCGTTAATCGCCATCGCATACACGCTATTGGATGCGTCCAGCATCGCTTCCGCCAGGGTCGGGTGCGCATGAATCGTCCACATTAGATCCTCGACCGTGGCTTCCAGTTCCATGGCCGCGACCGCTTCCGAGATCAGTTCGGTCGCCTGCGGCCCGATGATGTGTACGCCCAGGATCTCGCCGTAGTTCGCATCCGAAACAATCTTGATGAAGCCTTCGTGGTGGCCGACGATCGAAGCCCGTGAATTCGCCGTGAAGGGGAACTTGCCCACCTTCAGGTTGTAGCCCAGTTCTTTGGCCTTGGCTTCAGTCAGTCCGACGCTGCCGATTTCCGGGTGGCAATAAGTGGCGTTTGGAATTTTCCGGGGATCGATGGGCTTGCCCTCTTTGTTTGCGATCCGGGTGACGGCCACGATGCCTTCCATCGCGCCAACGTGCGCCAGTTGCGGCGTTCCCAGCACAATGTCGCCGATCGCAAAGACTCCGGGCTCCTCGGTTTCCAGCCACTCACTGACCTGGATGAAGCCGCGGTCGGGCTGGATCTTGGTCTTTTCCAGGCCCAAATTTTCGGTGCGCGGCTTGCGGCCAACGGCGATCAGGATCTTCTCGGCCTCGATTTTCTGCGGCTTGCCGTCCACCGTGAAGGCTACCGAGATGCCAGTCTTCGTCCTGTCGATCTTCTCGACTTTGGCACCGGTATGGAAATGGATCCCCCGCTTGCGGTAAACGCGCGCCAGTTCTTTGGACACTTCTTCGTCTTCGACCGGGACCAGGCGCGGCAGCATTTCGAGAATCGTCACCTCGGCGTCGAAGGAGCGATAGATCGAGGCGAACTCAACGCCCACCGCCCCGGCGCCGACCACCACCAGGGACTTCGGAATTTCCTTCAGGTTGAGAATCTCAATGTTGGTGAGAACTCGGTCGCTCGCTTCGAGGCCGGCAATCATGCGCGCTTCCGACCCGGTCGCCAGGATAACGTTGTGGGCTCTGACCTGGGCTGCCTGGCCGTCGCGGCCCTTCACCTCCATGGTCAGCACGCCATTCTGGCGCGCACCCGCCAGCTTGCCATATCCCTGGATGGTCTCGACCCGGTTTTTCTTCATCAGGAACTCGAGTCCCTTGGCATGCTTGGCGACGATCTTGCCCTTACGTTCCTGGATCGCGGCCCAGTTGAGCCTGCGCACATCGATCCCTTCGATTCCGAACTCCTTGGCATCTTTCAGGTGATCCCATATCTCGGCGTTGTACAAAAGTGCCTTCGTGGGTATGCAACCCACGTGGAGGCAGGTGCCACCCAGCAGGCCGTCTTTCTCGATGAGGGCGGTTTTCAGGCCGTATTGGCCGGCGCGAATGGCGGCTGTGTATCCAGCCGGTCCGCTTCCGATGATGGCGACGTCATAAATGGTTTCAGGCAAACAGTGCTCCCACTGGTATGAACAATGATGTGGACCCAAATAGCTGATTCTACGACAGGGGAAAAGGATTCGCGAACGGCGGCGCTCCAGGTTCCAGCCCGCAAGCGTGAGTCTGAGCGAAGGGACGCGCGCACAGGGCCTGCAGCCTGCACGCAAGCAAGGGAGGCGAAACCTGCTTGCGCAAGGAAGAAGACAAAAGGTCGCCGTCGGCGAGCGTTCAGGGAGGTCCTACCCCAGCAGTCTCGCGGCGTCTTTGGCGTAGTAGGTCAGGATGATGCTGGCTCCGGCGCGGCGGATGCTCACCAGCGATTCCATCATCACGCGATCGCGCTCGATCCAGTGGTTGCGGGCGGCGGCTTCGATCATGGCGTACTCGCCGGAGACCTGGTAAGCCGCCAGCGGGACGTCAAAGCGCTCCCGGGCCGCAGCGATCACGTCGAGGTAAGGCATGGCCGGCTTGACCATGATCATGTCGGCGCCCTCTTCGAGATCGAGCTCGATCTCGCGCATCGCCTCGCGGAAATTCGCGGGATCCATCTGGTACGACCGGCGATCGCCGAACTGTGGCGCCGAGTCAGCCGCTTCACGAAAAGGTCCGTAAAAACCGGAAGCGAACTTTGCTGCATAGGAGAGGATGGGAGTGTTGCTGAGGCCGGCCTGATCCAGTCCCTTGCGAATCGCACCCACCCGCCCATCCATCATGTCGGAGGGCGCGATGATGTCGATCCCGGCGCGTGCCAGAGACACCGAAGTTCGCGCCAGCAACTCGAGGGTTGGGTCATTCAAGATTTCGTATTCTGTGGTGACGGCCGGGGGCGCCGCCACCGCAGCTCCAAGAGACTGGGCAGCGGCTTTCACAATTCCACAATGGCCGTGCGACATATATTCGCACAGGCAAACGTCGCCCATCAGAATCGCGTCCGGGACTTCCCCTTTGATCGCCCGCGCGGCTTGCTGGACGATGCCGTCCTCGGCCCACGCTCCGGTCGCGACTTCGTCCTTGTTCTCCGGGAGTCCAAACAGGATCACCGAGGGCACGCCCAGGGACCGCGCCTCCCGCACTTCCTTGACGGCCTCATCCACCGACAGATTGAAGACACCCGGCATGGAACGCACTTCTTTGCGCACGTTCTTGCCCGGGCAAACAAACAGCGGGTACACGAAATTTTCAGGGGTAAGGCGAGTTTCACGAACCATCGAGCGGAGGGGTTCGCTTCTGCGCAGCCGGCGGAGGCGTGTTATGGGGAACGCCATGGCTCGATTCTAGCAAAGGGGATGGCCGTCCCTGTGGCCAAAATGCCGCGCTCCCAAGGGCACCCTGGCAGTAACGGGGCCGGTAACAAAATCCATGACGACGAGTGCATCCCGGCGATATTGGGTGCAACATGGCGGGGACGGGGGGCTTGCGCAGCGGCAACGGGCCCCAGGGTTCGAGTACTTCGGTAATCTTCCCTGTGCCCCGCCGCCATCTTCGTCTTCCGAGGACGCGAAGATAGACTGAAGGGGCATATGTCGGTTTCGCGAAAACTCGGGAACGCCGGTGTTGCCACCCTTATTCTGGGCGTCGGCGCCATCTTCTGGTTTTCGCCGCGGGGCCCGGCACTCACCGCGTTCGGCGACATCGCACCCCTGGTGCTGATGGCCGCGGCGACGGCGGCCATGCTGCGAAACGCCTTGTCCGAGCGCCACGCCCGCGTTTTCTGGTTACTCCTCGGTGTCGGTTGCCTCATGTGGACCGTTAACCAGTGGGGTTGGACGTACTACGAAGTCATCGTCAAGCGCGAACTGCCCGATCCCTTCCTGGGCGACGTCATCCTTTTCATTCACGTCGTGCCTTTCATGGCAGCCGTCGCCCTGCGCCCCCACCGCCCGCGGAAAGACCGCAAGGTCCTGCTCGACACCGTGAACTTCCTGATGTTGCTGGTGTGGTGGGTGTTCCTGTACATGTTCATGGTATTTCCCGACGAATACGTCACCCTGAACGTACCGGTGTACAGCCACCACTACGACACCCTGTACCTGATCGAAAATCTCGTGCTGGTGTTCGCTCTCGGCATGGTGGCTTCCTCCACCCGGGGAACCTGGCGGAAGGTCTACTGGAACCTCTTTGTGGCGTGCGCGCTGTATACGCTGGGCTCCGAGATGATCGACGTGGCCATCACTCGCAAGCAGTATTACACCGGCAGCCGCTACGACCTGCTGTTGCTGGTCGCCGTCGGGTGGATGCTGTGGACAGCCATCCTGGCCCGCCGTATCGACCTCGAACAGTCGACAGACGACGAACCCGCCAGCCGCTGGGTTGACCTGGCCCCCCGACTGGCCATGCTTGCCATTCTTTCCCTGCCGGTCGTAGGCCTGTGGACCCTGTACGCCGACAAGGGCCCCGTTCACCTGCGCAACTTTCGTCTCCTGGTGGCCATGAGCGCGACGCTGGTGCTGGGGTTATTCGTCTTCTTCAAGCAGTTTCTGCTCGACCGGCAGCTCATCAGCCTGCTCGACCAATCCCGCCGGAGCTACGAAAACCTGCAGCGGCTGCAAACTCACGTGGTTCAGAAAGAGAAGCTGGCGTCGCTGGGCCAGCTGGTTGCCGGTGCCGCCCACGAGATCAACAATCCCCTGGCCGCCATCCTGGGCTATTCCGAATTGCTGGCGGCGCAGAGCTCCTTGCAGAGCGAGCAGGCCTCGATGGCCGAAAAGATCGGGCAGCAGGCGCGACGCACCCGCGACCTGGTCGCCGACCTGTTGAGCTTCTCCCAGCAGAATCCGTCGGAGAAAGTGCTGGTTGACGTCTCGGCGCTGGTGCAGCGCGCGCTCCAGATGCATGAAGTGCAAGTGCGAGGCCGCAACATCCGGGTTGAAGCGAACCTGCAGTCCGGGCTCCCCCGCATCTGGGGAAATACCAACCAGCTTCTCCAGACCTTTCTCCACCTCACCGAGAACGCGATCGACGCTCTGAGCGATGTGGGGGGTGGTGCGCTTACAGTCAGAGCCCAGTGTGAAGGCCACGAAGTTGTGGTCGAGTTTTCCGATTCCGGTCCCGGCATGAGCGACCCGCAACGTGTGTTCGACCCCTTCTACACCACCAAGCCCATCGGCAAAGGCACCGGTTTGGGGCTAAGCGCCACCTACGGCGTCGTGCAGGATCATCAGGGGCAGATCAGCTGCCACAATCGGCCGGAGGGCGGAGCCATGTTTGTGCTCCGTTTCCCGATCGCCTCGCAAGCTGCGGCCGCGGTGGAAGCGGGCAAGTCTTAGGCTTCCCCAGAAGTTCACGAACCGATCCGTACCCGCACCGGTTTGCGGTCATCCCCGCACGGTCTGCTTCCTGTAACATGATTTCCGGACTTCTCGTGCCAATCACCCACACCAGCGCCCGCGTTCTGGAGTTCGAGTCTCTGCGTGACTTGCTCCGCGCCTACACTTCGTCGCCGCTGGGTGCAGAACGCGTCTCGACCCTTGCTCCCACCACCGAACGCGCCTGGATCGAACAGCAACAACAGCTCACGTCCGAGGTTCGGGAATTCCGCCGGGTTGGCGGGCGCTTTGAATTTTCTGGCCTGCTGGATGTCACCCGTCTGATTGAGAAGTCCCGCATCGCGGGCGCCGCTCTTGAAACCACCGAAATCCGCGACGTCCTCGTCGTCGTCGACCGCGCCGCCGAATGGCGTGAGGTTGTGTTGAGTCCGCCGGCCGCCATGAAAGCGGCCTGGACGGCGGTGGCGCATCGCTCGGAAGGGATCGAGGACTTCACCGAATTCCTGCGCTCGTTTCGCAACAAGATCCAGCCGGATGGCACGCTCGAAGATCGGGCTTCGCCCGAACTGGCGCGCATCCGGCGCGATATCGACAAGCAGAAACGAACCATCCAGGAATCGCTGCGCGGCTACCTCCGCCGCCTGGCAGAAGGCGGGACCGTTCAGGATGAGTTGATCACCATCCGGGGGGAGCGTTTCGTCATCCCGGTCAAGATTGAGCAGAAGCGCCGCGTCCCGGGAGTAATCCACGGCAGCAGTTCCAGCGGACAAACCGTCTTCGTCGAGCCCATCGAGACCATCGAGCAGAACAATGACCTGGTCCGACTCCTCGACGAAGAACAGGCCGAGATCCATCGCATCCTGCTCGAAATGACGCGCCGCATCGGCGAACACGCCGGCGCGATCCTGAACGCCTCTGCCATTCTCGGCGAACTGGAACTGCAATTCGCAAAGGCCCGCTTCGCGGAAGACTATTTCTGCGTGGCCGTCACGCTCGCCGTGAGTCTCCCGGCGACCGAGGGAGCAAACCACGATTTGCACGGGCACGGCTCCGGGGAGCTTGCCCGGCGCGCGGCTAAAGGGCCTGAGCCGGGTGAAGCCCGCCTGGTTCAACCCCGCCTCCTGCTCCACAACGCGCGTCATCCGCTTCTGGAACGCAATCTCAAGGCCAAGGGCGGCAAGGTCGTGCCCATCTCCGTCGAACTCGACAGTGAGCGCCGCGAACTGGTGATCACCGGCCCGAACACTGGCGGCAAGACGGTCACGCTGAAAACGGTTGGACTGCTGGCATTGATGGCTCAGTCCGGAATCCCGGTGCCCGCCGACCGAGCCGAATTACCCATCTTCGATGCCGTACTCGCCGACATTGGCGACTATCAATCCATCGAGCAGAATCTTTCCACCTTTTCAGCCCACGTCACCAACATTGACTTCATCTCGCGCACCGCGACCGCGCAGTCGCTGGTTCTGCTCGACGAACTCGGCTCGGCGACCGATCCGGAAGAGGGTGCCGCCCTCGCCGTCGCAATCGCGGATCACTTTCGGAGCATCGGCTGTATCGCGGTGATCTCCACCCACCACACCTCTTTGAAGGTGTACGGCGTGAACACGCCGGGAGTCGTCAATGCAGCCGTGGGCTTCGATGAAGCCACGCTGCAACCGACGTATGAACTGCGCGTCGGCGTGCCGGGCGCCTCTGCGGGCATCAACATCGCGCAGCGCCTAGGCCTCAATCCCCGGATTATCGAAGCTGCTCGAGCCAAGATCGGCACGCAGACGCAAGACGTCGCCCGCTTTCTGGACCGCCTGCACGCTCAGTTGCGCGAAGCCGAGGCGGATCGCTTTCGTCTCCGTTGCCGTGCCGAGGAGCTCGAGAAAGACAAGACTCGCCTAGCGGCGGAAGGCAAGAAAGAGCAACAGGCCAAGATCCGCGAGATGGAGAACAAGCTCGAGAGCCTCTTCAAGGATTTTGAGTACCACGCCCGCGAGACCGTCAACGCGATCCAGGATCGGGCCGCCTCGCAGAAGCTGTCCAAGGACGCGGAGCGCCGCATTGCCAAGATGCGCCGTGAATTCCGCGAGCAGTTCGACTCTGCCGTCGTTGCCCACGCCACCGGCGCCGACCAGGGAGATCCGCACGCGCAGCCCCAACTCGTAAAGCACGTCTCGGTGGGCGACACCGTGAAGCTGAAGTCCGTCGGCCGCCCCGGCATCGTCAGTCGGCGCGTCGACGACGACCACTTTGAAGTCGGAATCGGCGCCATCAAGATGAAGATTGCGCGGGACGACATCGCCGAGGTAATCGTGCGCGCCTCCGACTCGCCCTTGAACGCCGCCCGCGCAAGGGGCATCTCGGTCTCGCTCGAGCGCGACGGTGCTAGCGCACCCACGGAAATCAACGTCATCGGCCGCACCGTCGACCAGGCCACCAGCGAAGTCGAAAAGTTCATCGACCGAGCCTTCCTCGCCGGCCTGTCCCACGTTCGGGTGGTGCATGGCAGCGGCATGGGCATTCTTCGCAAAGCGCTGCGTCAATATCTGCAGAAACACCCGCACGTTGTCTCGGTTGCAGAACCTCCCCAAAACGAAGGCGGAGGCGGGGCAACGGTGGTGGAGCTGCGGGTTTAGGGGGGTGCGCCCGCTCCGGTTCGGGTTTGCGCTGGATTGCTAGTCCGACCGCCGGCGGACAAAACCGTCCGCCCCGCAGTTTTCCTCCGCCCCTCACGCCTATCTTCCGATATCCACAGTTTTTCCGAAGGCATCGCGCTTGCTATAGTCCCCTCAGCGCTCGTTGTGCCCGACAATAAACGGAATTTGTGGCCATCCATGCCCTCCGACGACTTCAAAGAAACCGTCAAGCAGCAGACCGACATCGTCCGCATCGTGGGCGACTACGTCAAGCTGAAGAAGTCCGGGGCGCAGAACTACTCGGGGCTTTGCCCGTTCCACAACGAGAAGACGGCGTCGTTCTCCGTGCACGCGACCAAGCAATTCTTCCACTGCTTCGGATGTGGCCTGTCGGGCGACGTCTTCGCTTTCATTCAGAAGATCGAAAACATCACGTTCCCTGAAGCGGTGCGCCTGGTTGCTCAGAAAGTGGGCATCGCCCTTCCCAAGATCCAGTTCAGCAGCCCGCAAGAGGCCAGGGAGGCCCGGCTGCGCAGCGCACTGCTCGATATCCACGAGCGGGCTACGGTGTTCTTCGAGGAGTGTCTCAAGCGTCCCGAGGGTGCAAGCGCTCGTGCTTACCTGACCGGCCGTGGGCTCGACCAAGAGACCATCGCCCACTTCCGCATCGGCTTTGCGCCCGACTCCGGCTTCCTCCTGCGCGATGCCCTGCGCAAGGACTTCGAGGAGGAACTGCTGCGCGAGAGCGGACTGTTTTCGTGGAAGGACAACTCGCAGAAAGACAGCTCCCAGCCATCAGCGGCCAGCTCTCCGGAACAGCCGATTCCTCGCCCTGCTCGGAATAACGACCACCGAGAAGGCAGCCCGGAGGACGGAGCGCCCCCCAACAAGCTGAAGGCTGAGAGTCGCGGGCTGAAAGCTTCCCTCGCGGTGTACTCCAAATTCCGCAACCGCGTGATGTTCCCGATCGCCAACGATTCAGGGCGCATCATTGCGTTTACCGGCCGCACCCTCTCCACCGACGAGAAGGCCGGACCGAAATATCTCAACTCGCCCGAGACGGCCATTTATGCCAAGTCGCGCGTGCTGTTCAACCTGGACAAGGCCAAGGAGTGGATCCGCAAGGAGTACGCCATTCTGGTCGAGGGCCAGATGGACTGCATCTCCCTGTTCGCCGCTGGCTTTCAGAATGTCATCGCGAGTTCCGGGACCGCGTTCACCGAGTTGCAGGCAAAACTGCTCGGCCGCTATACCAAAAACGTGGTCGTGAATTTCGACCCGGACACGGCGGGCGCACAGGCCACGGAGCGGACTCTTGGCCTGCTGGTGGAGGAAGAATTCCAGATCAAAGTGTTGACCCTCGAACACGGCTTCGACCCCGATCTGTTTCTTCGCCGCAAGGGCAAGGACGCTTACCGGGAAGCTCTTCTGCGCTCGCAGCGCTACTTCGACTATCTCATCGATCGCGCCCGGAGCCAGTTCCCCACCCGCACTCCCGAGAGCAAGGTGAAGGCACTCAACCATCTCCTTCCTCACATCCAGCGAGTGCCCAGCCGCATCATTCGCGACGAACTGGCGCAAGAGATCGCGCAGAAGCTGGGGATCGATTCCGCCGTTCTGCGCCAGGAACTGAAGCATGCGGCCGCCAATCGTTCCTCCACGCCCATCACGAGCCCGGTCGAAACCCACATTACCGATGCCGAGCAAATCCTGATCCGCGCGCTCGCTTCCGCCAACCAGATGCAGATCGCCGAAGACCACCTTTCGGCCCGCGCCGGGGTCGAGGAACAATTCGACCCGGCGCGCCAGGCACGGTTTGTGTTGCAAGGCGAGCGCCTGTGGGAAGGGCTCGCCACCGAGTCGCTCATCGAAACGCTGCTGGCCGCCGGGCCCGACCTTACCCATGTGATGGAGCTGCCGCTTTCCGATTCCGACCGCGCGCGACTCGCGTCGATTCTCCTGAAAGATGCTGAAGAACTCACCGCCGAGCGGCTGGAAGGGGCGGTCCGTGCGCTCAAGCGCAAGCGCATCCGGGGGGAGCTGGACCAAGTGCAGCGCGAACTGCAGTCGCCCGGCAAGAAAGACCCGGCCGAGCTGCAAGCCCTTCTACAGCAGCGGGTTCGGCTGAAGCGCGCCCTCATGGATCCGGGCGTCGCCGACGAGGGCTCGGGGTCATCCCGGAAACGCCCGGCATGAACGGCGGGCGAGAGGAACCGGAAACCGGCCGCCCAAAGCGCCCGGAAAAGCATGAAACAAAACCCGCTCCAAAAGCATCTAAATGATTAAGCTGGCTGGAGATAGCGAGAGGCGACGCGCAGGGATGTGAGACAAGCTTCGGGGATGGCAGACACTTCCCCGGTGTGCTATACTCTAAAAGTTTGTGCTCCGGCACAATCCCGCAGTGCCACGTTCCCACCACTAGAAAGTTACACGCGTTCTACCAAGGACGCTTTGAGGATAATCCGTCTTGGCTCTAGACGACAAGTACGACGATATAAAAAAGCTGATCGATACCGGCAAAGAGAAGGGATATCTCACTTACGACCAGGTCAATGACCTGATCCCGCACGATGTGCACAGTCCCGAAGACCT
>Ga0137415_10000104_pt1 | contig 66371 bp, 69 predicted proteins | sample CZODoug3_1_1_16f_FD_183082 | JGI IMG/M metagenome (GOLD analysis project Ga0137415, IMG submission 183082) | Vadose zone soil fungal communities from Angelo Coast Range Reserve, California, USA - CZODoug3_1_1_16fungal (Hybrid Assembly) | ecosystem: Environmental > Terrestrial > Soil > Vadose... | reverse complement strand
TGCGCCGGCCGGACCCGGCCGCCATCGAGGTCGGCGTGCGGGACATGGTCACCGAGGTCCAGCGGTACGTGCCCGTCTACCGGCTGCGGCACTTCGACGTGGAGGGTGACCTGGTCACCGTGATGCTCGACGTCGAGGGCGCCGGCGACTTCCTGCCCAGCTACGCCGGCAACCTGGACATCATCACCGCCGCCGCCGCACGGGTCGGCGAGGCGATGGCGCGCCGCACACTCTCGGCGGGAGTGCCGGCATGACGGCGCCGCCGGATCGTCCGCACGTCAACCTGGTCGACACCAGCCTGCGGGACGGCATGAGCAGCGTCTCGCACAAGTTCACCCCGGCCCAGGTCGCCGAGATCTGTCGGGGCCTGGACACGGCGGGCATCCGGACCATCGAGGTGGCCCACGGTATCGGGCTGGGTGCCTCATCGATCCAGTACGGCTTCGCGGCCGCGACCGACCCGGAGTACGTCCGCGCCGCTGTCGGGGCGGTCACCGCCGCGGACATCGCGGTGCTCTACGTGCCCGGGATCGCCACCCTGAACGAGCTGAGGGCGGCCCAGGACGCCGGCGCGAACACAGTGCGGGTCGCGGTGCACTGCACCGAGGCGGACTGCGCGGAGCAGCCCGTGCGCTGGGCCAGGGAACAGGGCCTGCAGGTGGTGTGCTTCCTGATGATGAGCCACAAGCTGGCCCCGGTGCAGCTGGCCGAGCAGGCCCGCAAGCTGGACTCCTACGGTGCCCAGGTGATCTACGTGGTGGACTCAGCCGGCGCCATGGTGCCCCGGCAGGCGGCGGCCAGGGTCGCCGCGGTGAAGGCGGCGGTGACCGCCGACGTCGGCTTCCACGCGCACAACAACCTCGGGGTCGGGGTGGCCAACGCGCTGGTCGCGGCCGAGGAAGGGGCGACCTACCTCGACGGGTCGCTGCGTGGGCTGGGCGCCAGCGCCGGCAATGCGCAGACCGAGGTCCTGGCGGCCGCCCTCGAGCGCGCCGGGTACCACACCGGCGTGGACCTGTTCGGGCTGATCGACACGGCTGAGCAGGTCGTGGCACCGCTGATGGAGTTCCCGCAGATCGTGGACGGGACCGCGCTGATCCTCGGCTACGCCGGGGTCTACTCGACGTTCTTCCACCCGACCAAGCGCGCCGCCCGCAAGTACGGCGTGCCGGAACGGGACATCCTGCTGGAGCTGGGCCGCCGGGGCGTGATCGGCGGCCAGGAAGACATGATCATCGATGTGGCCGCCGAGCTGTCCGGCAGGTCCGACCTCTCCGACCCTGCCGATCGTGCCGAGGTGCCCGCATGACCACCCACGTCGAACACTTCATCGACGGCACCGCGGTGCCAGCGGCAGACGGCCAGGCGTTCGAGTCCAGGGACCCGCACGACGGTGCCCTGTTGGCCACCGTGGCACGGGGTTCTGCGGCGGACGGCGAGCGGGCGATCGCGGCGGCGCGGCGCGCGTTCGACGATGGCCCTTGGCCGGCGATGCCGCCCAAGGAGCGCAAGGCGATCCTGTACTCGGTGGCCGACGCGGTGGACGCGCACCGCGCGGAGCTCGCCGACCTCGAGACCCGCGACGGCGGCAAGACGATCACCCAGTCGTTGCACGCCGAGATACCGAGGGCGGCGCAGAACCTGCGGTTCTTCGCCGACTACGCGGCGATGGTGCCCAACGAGGCCTACCCGGACGGCGAGCTGCTGTCCTACACGCTCTACCCGCCGGCGGGCGTGGTCTCCGCGATCAGCCCCTGGAACGCCCCGCTGATGTTGGCCACCTGGAAGATCGCCCCCGCGCTGGCCTTCGGCAACACCTGCGTGCTCAAGCCCGCCCCGCAGACCCCACTCACCGCGGCGAGGTTCGCCGAGCTGGCCACCGGGGCCGGCCTGCCCGACGGTGTGCTGAACGTGGTGCACGGTTACGGCGGTGAGGAGGTGGCCGGCCCGTTGACCACCGACCCGAGGGGGGACCGGATCACGTTCACCGGCTCCAGCGCGGTCGGGGCGAAGATCCTCGCGGCCGCCGCCCCGAACCTGACGCCGGTGTCCGCCGAGCTGGGCGGCAAGAGCGCGAACATCGTGTTCGACGACGCCGACCTGGACGTGGCCGTGCCGCTGTCGCTGCGCGCGATCTTCGGCGGCAACGGGCAGGTGTGTCTGTCCGGCTCCCGACTGCTCGTGCAGCGCGGCATCTACGACGAGTTCGTGGCCCGGTTCGCCGAAGAGGCCGCGCAGCTGACCATCGGAAACCCGAAGAGCCACGACACCTTCCTCGGGCCACTCATCGAGCAGGCTCACCTGGACAAAGTGCACGGTTACGTGGAACTGGCCCAGACCGAGGGCGGCAAGGTTCTCACCGGTGGCTCTCGTCTGACCGCGGGCGAGCTCGGCCGCGGCTTCTACTACCCGCCGACGGTGATCACCGGGCTGACCAACCAGACCCGCACCGCCCGAGAGGAGATCTTCGGCCCCGTGGAGACGGTGCTGCCGTTCGACACCGAGTCCGAGGCGCTGGCCATCACCAACGACACTCCATACGGGCTCGCCGGCATCCTGTTCACCCGAGACCTGGACCGGGCGCACCGCCTGGCCGCGCGCTGGAAGGCCGGCACAGTGTGGGTGAACTGCTTCTTCGAGCGGGACCTACGGCTGCCGTTCGGCGGCGAGGGCATCAGCGGGGTGGGCAGGGAGGGCGGCCAATACTCCAGGGAGTTCTTCACCGAACCCCGCGCCGTCACCCTCAAAATCCGAGGCTAACGTTCGGGCCCCAGTTCGGGCGGCGACCAGCACCACGTTGGCGCCGGCTCTGGCCAGCAGCACGGCCGCCGCCCGGCCGTTGCCGATGCCGGACAGCTGTGAGCCGGCGCCGGTGACGACGGCGGTCCGGCCGGCCAGCCCGTCCCCCGTGCCCGATGGCGCGCTCACTGGGGCGGCCCGGCGACGACGATCTCGGTGCGCAGTATCGCGGCGGTATCCGGGTCGGCGTACTCGACCAGTTCGACGCCGTCGCGGTGCTGGCACCACTGGTCGCGTTCGCTGAGGCTGGTGGCCGCCGTGCTGCGCCGGACCAGGTAGTCGCCCTCGCGTGCCCAGTCGCGGCGGCCGGCGCGGATCTCCTCGCGGCGTGCCGCGGTGGCGGCCGGGTCCACGTCGCCGTCCGGGCCCACCTACGACCGCGAGCCGTGGGGCACCGGCGGTGCCCCAGTGGAGACCAGGCGCGCGACCTTCCCGCTGCACGGCCTCGATCCCGACTGGCAGGTACTCCAAAGAACCTCCAAGAATCTTCTGCGAGCCTTGAAATGGAGTGATCGTCAACCATTTCCGGCGCGGTCCAGCTCGCTTCATGGCTCATGACTCTCTCTGAAGGGGGATGATGTAATGATCAATGGTCTGCCGGCGCATGTGCTTCTGGTGCACGCGGTTGTCGTGTTGATACCGCTCACGTCAGTCCTGTTGGTGCTGGTCGCGGTTTGGCCCGTTGCCCGCCGGCGTCTCGACGTGCTGACGGCGAGCCTGGCCCTGATGACCTTGGTGTCCGTCCCACTCGTGACCCAGGCAGGCGAGTGGCTGGAACAACGGATTCCCCGGACACCATTGGTTCGTGCTCACACCCATCTCGGCGACACGATGCTGCCGTGGGCGATCGGCCTCGCGCTGCTCGCACTCGTCGTGCTCGTGCGGCAGCGGCGCGCGAGCCGGCCCGGGGTCCAGTCCCCCGGCGAGCCAGTCAATGTCGAGATCCGCGACCCGGGGCGACACCACCGGCACGGTCAGCGCGCGCGACTGACGACCGCGCTCGTCGGACTGGCGGCGGTAGTACTGGCTGTCGGTTCGACCGTAACCGTCTATCGCATTGGTGATTCCGGAGCGCGAGCCGCATGGGAAGGTCAGTTCAGCCAGCAGGCATTACCCCACTCCACCGGCGCCCCCGCCAACGTGGAAACACCGCATTGACGACGGGCGGATAGCCGTGGATGACGGCACGTGTGCCAGGTCGGACCCGGCCGAGGTGCAGGTCCCGGCCGGATGGGTGCCCGCACCGGACCGTGCCCGGCTGTTGCTCGTCGAGGACGACCCCCAGCTGCGGCGGATGCTGCGCGACTTACTGACGGGCGAGAACTACCAGGTCAGCGAGGCGCCGGATGGACAACGTGGCCTGCACCTCGCCCTGACCGACGAGTTCGACGTGATCATCCTTGATCGTCGGCTGCCCGTCGTCGACGGTCTGGACGTGCTCATTCGACTGCGCGAACGCGGAGTCATAACGCCGGTGCTGGTCCTGTCCGCGTTGGGCAACCCATCTCATCGGGTGGCAGGTCTCGACGCCGGGGCAGAGGACTACCTGTCGAAGCCATTCGACGTCGAGGAACTGCTCGCACGCCTGCGGTCGCTGCGCCGACGGCATCTCGACACAGCTCGCTCATTGCCGTTGCAGGCTGGCCGGCTTGACCTCGACACCCGGCAGGTTCACGCCGAAGGGGCCGAGCCGGTACGGCTGTCCGAACGCGAGTGTGCGCTGCTTGCCACCCTGGCCGGCCGCCCTGGGCAGGTCTATCCCCGCCGAGACCTGCTGGCGATGGTGTTTCCCGACGCCGAGAGCGAAATCGTGGTCGATACCTACGTGCACTACCTGCGCCGCAAGCTAGGTCGACACATCGTCGCCACAGTGCGCGGCCGCGGCTACCAGCTGGGCCGACTGTGAAACCGCCAGGCCAGGCAGACAACAGGCGAGACCCGCACCCCGACGCGGCACTCGTCCGTAGCGCCGCAATCAGGACGGGCGCGATGGCTGCCATCGGTGCGGCGGCGATCGTGGCGATCCTGACCACGGCGGCACTACTCGTGCTGGTGCAGAACCAGCAGGCCGCCTCCGCAACTCTGCTGGCGGACACAGTCAAACAGGCCGACGATGTGGTTGATCCACCGTCGGGCATGTGGCTCGCCTTCGAGACGAATCAGGCTGTCAGTGTCAGCCCGAACATCCCACCCGGCCTGCCGAGTCGCGACGCATTTGATCTGGTTCGTCGCACCGGCCGGATCGACATTCGAGACATCACCTTGGACGGCACCCGATTCAGAGTCCAGACCGAGGCCCGCCGGGCCGCGATCGTGCAGGCTGGCTTGGACCTCGGCTCCGATCGAGTCCAGTCGATCTCCGTTCTTCGCGCGTTGTTGCTGCTGGGCGGGGCCGGATTGCTCCTTGCCGCCGTCGGGGGCACCTGGGTGGGTCGCCGGGCCGTTCGCCCGCTCACCTCCGCGCTCGACCTGCAGCGGAGGTTCGTCGCCGACGCCAGCCACGAACTCCGCACACCCGTCACCCTGCTCAGCACCCGAGCCCAGCTGATCCGCCGCCGAGCCGACAAGACCGCCTCAAGGGCCTTCCTCGACGAGGTCGACGGTCTGGTTGAGGACGCCCAGCAACTGGGTGCCGTCCTCGAAGACCTGCTCGTCGTCGCCGACCAGGGCCGGGAGCCACCCACCATGGTAGATCTGACCGAACTCAGTCACCAGGTGATCGCCTCCTCGACGTCGTACGCGCGGGACCACGGCGTGCGAATTGTGGCGAATTCTGGGCCGGTCGCGCCGGTCCTCGGCTCGACCATCGCACTTCGTCGAGCGCTCACCGCGTTGATCGATAACGCAGTCCGGCATGCTCGCACGACAGTCACCCTCGACGTGACACGCACGCGAGACCACGTCGTCGTCGACGTCAAGGACGACGGGCCGGGCATCGCTTCAGAAATCGAACCGCAACTCTTCGACCGGTTCGCCTCCGCGGCTGCCACTGACAACGGCAACAGCATCACACCGCGCTACGGCATGGGTCTCGCCCTGGTCCGGGACGTCGCTTTCCGACACCGCGGCACCGTTGCCGCTGTCCACACTACGCAGCAGGGTGCGAACCTGCGGCTCACGCTCCCCGCCGCCGAGGTGGTCGAGGAGCGGGCGTGAGGCCAAAGGGCCCCGTCGCCGTCGTCCGGGCCACCGTTGTTGTCCGCCTGCTCAGGCACCGCGGTCCAACGCGCCAGCACAGACGCCGAACTGTCGACCTACCTGCCCAGCAGCAGGTGCACAGGCGGCCCGGCCTCTGCACTTACCCGGTATCGACAGCGCATGACAACCTCGGTACCCCAGGGGCGGGGAGTACACCACCTGGGCTTTCGACGACTCTGGTTCGCTCGCACAGGACTCCAGAGGCACAGCTGGGCGTGAGTTGCGGTGACTGGTCGAGGGCAGGCTCTGGCCACGAGTTCAGTGGGAACCGTTCCGCTCGACTGGCCACCAGCGGTCGCCGTTCGACCGACCGCCATCTGACTCAGCGCCAGGTAGGAGAACGGCGTGACCAGGCCGCCGTCGTCCGAGCCGTTCGCCGCGGTCACTACCTCCACCGCGAACCCTCGAGCAGAGTGACCGCGGCACCGCCGACCCGTGCGGGTTCTCCCGCGAACATCCAAGCTTCCGTCATGGGTCATCCTCTCGTGGCGGGAGTCGGTGGCACGGACGTGTCGGCGGGCATGCCGGCCACTGCCGAGGGCGCCGTCCGGGCTCGCGTCGGCACCGCCCCGGCCGGTGTCGCCGGCAGCGAAGCCGTCGTCGGCGTCGGCGTCGGCGCCGCGGTTTTCGACGGGGCCGGCGTGGGTGGCGCCGGCGTGGACGGGGTGGGTGTCGGCGCGATGGGTGTCAGAGTCGGAGTCGGCACGATGGGTGTCAGGGTCGGAGTCGGCACGATGGGTGTTGCCGGCGCGGAGACCGCCGCCGCCGGGGGCATGGTCGCTCGCGACGGAGTCGCGATGGTTGCCGGGGTTAGCGCCTGATCCACGGGATCCACGGCACGTGTGTGGGCCGGCCCACGTCGCGGTTCGACGAGCTGAACGATGGCCGGGTCGCTCGGGCGTACCGCGCCGTGGACCATATCGGCGGCCGACCGACCTGACACCCACTCCCCGAGCGTGATCGCGCCCATCGCGAGCGCGAACACCAGCACGGCGGTTATCCCGACCCGGCCCCACCGCGGCGGCGCGGCGCGAAGCTTGTCGCGGGTTCGGCGCAGCGCATGATCGTAGAGCGCCGTGCCGGCGGTGCTCAGGCCACTGGCCAACGCCGCACCCACAACGGTGCCCGCGACGCCGAGGAACGACGCCGCGATCGCGGCCGAGACGGCGGCCAGAGCGCTGGCAACCACGTGGGTGGCGCTGAGCGCCGGCGGGCGAACGTTTGATGAATCAGCTACAGAGGTCCTCATCCTCGTAACTCCATCCAGGCGCGCACGAGCAGTGGGGGCCAGCGGCGCCGGCCCCCACGCCCGCTTCACTTGCCGGTGATCTCGATCCTGCGCGGCCTCGCGGCCTCGCTCCTCGGGATCCGCACGGTCAGCACACCGTCGGCCAGGTTCGCCTCGACCCGGTCGGCGTCGACCTCGCGCGGCAGGGTGGTGCGGTACTCGAACTGGCCGTGTCGGCGAGTGCGGTGCCGCAACCACCCGGCCCGCTCCCGCTCCTTCAGCTCACCGGTGATGGTCAGCGTGGTGCCCACCAGCTCGAGAGTCACGTCCTCGCGTGTCACGCCGGGCAGATCAACCTCCACCACGTACGCGTCGGGCGTCTCCGAGACATCGGCCGACGGGGACCAGGCGGTCGCGCCATTGAACGCCGACTCCAGCCACCCGTCCATCTGAGCGCGGAGACCCTCGAACTCACGGAACGGATCCCACCGGTTCACCGTGTTCGACGAAGTCAGCACAGGCAGTGCCATGGTTCTCACCTCTCCTCCAGATAGATCGACCTGTGGTCGGCACCTGCCGGGGATGCGGACCCCGGCAGCCCGACCGCCCAGAGATACGCTTGACCCCCATCGTTGAGTTCCCCGCAATCGTGTGGTGTTCGCCACACTCACAGGAGGCTCGGGAAGCTTGTACCACGTCACGCGGCCGGGCTCAGCCAGGGTGAGCTCGATGGACAGCACCTTCCGGCGTTCGTCGTCCACAGTGACCTCCAGGCCACAACTGCAGACACAGATCCGGCAGAACGTATTGACCGTTCGGCCCATAAGACTGTTCACCCCGATCGGCATCGGGCCGGACGCCCGACTTGATTCGATCTTCAGAAGGCTGCCACCGTGCAACTACCCTGGCGTGAGCTCCGAGATCAGCCATTTGCCGTTCTGCTCGAGCATGGTCACGCGCACTCGGGTGTTCAGCAGCTGAGGTTCTGGAGAGGCGACGGAGCGGGTCGTTTGGTTGACGAACATCAGTACGGTCACCTGGTCGGTGCCGTGGGTGTCCACCACGCCGGCTTCGGACACGTTGGAGCGGGTCAGCAGCTGTGTGCGGACCGCGGCGGGTGCGATCACCGAGCTGACCAGGCCGGTGTAGTCGGTCTTGAACTTCCCGGTGATCAGGTCCTGCCTGTCTCCGAGGTCCTTGGGCAGGGACCGGTAGTCGTAGGACAGCAGCGCCGTCACCGACCGCTGCGCCGCGGTTAGCGCCTCGGCCCTCGCTGCCTCCACCTGATCACGCCGCTGGGCGAGCAGGGTGAATCCGCCGGCCGCAAGCGCGAACACCACGACCGCGGTGGTCAGGAAGATCAACGTACGACGGGGATTAGCCCGCGCCGACGTCATGATCCGACCGGGCGCCCGGTCTGTGAGGCACACGCAGTGGCCGCCGATTTCACGCAGCTTCAGCAGCATCGGGCTCAGCGCACTGAGGAACTTCCGCGGCGCGATCACGGGATGAAGTCCACTCGGGAGACGAGCCACCGATCGTCCTGGTGCTTGAGCTGCACGACCATTCCGCGCGGAGGAGACTAACTGACTGACCAAGGATTCAGTCGGCATATCTTCGCCGATATGCAGTCGCAACGTCAGGCACGTTGATCGTTTGCCCAGGTATGTCGATCTACGGCGCCTGGACAGATAACCCGACACTGTCCGCGGCATCTGCCTGGCGCAAATCGTAGGTCACCATCGCATCAGCGTTGGCTCGCAGTGCGGCAGCAACGTGAATCGCGTCAAGACTGCGCAAATGCGGTCCCGGAAGCAGTCCAGCCTCACGGTAAAGAGAACGATCAATCTCCAACAAGTCGAAGCGTTCGAGCAACCGGGTCACCACGGACTGCGCAACACCTGTCCGCACGGCAAGACGGCGCAGTTCTGTCTCCAGCAACATGCTCGACAGCAAACCGTCATCTTGATCTACCGCCCGATCGAGGTGCACCGCCAGCCGGGACGACTCAGGCTCCTCGATGATCAGCTTCGCCGCCGCCGAGGTCTCAACGTAGAGGATCACCGATCGCCACGAAGCTCGTCGAGCACGCCCTGGACCGGCTCCGCGATCCGCACCCGCTCCAGCTCACTGAAACCGCCACGGACCGTCGCCCGCCGAAACCTCAACGACGCATCAGCACCGCGCGGGGGTGGAATCAGCACGGCGACTACCTCACCGTTATTGCTGACATACACGGTCTCACCAGCCTGAACGTCACGCAGCACAGCTCCACTGTTATTGCGCAACTCGCGATGTGGAATCGTCCGCGCCATCGCCACCACCTCCGTAGCAACCGTAGCACAGGGGCACGACCATCACCCCCGACGGCATCCAACTCGCCAACGAGCGAGAGCTGTTGAGCGAGCGTGGCGCCTCGGCTCAGAGTTACGGCACCATAGCCGCATGGGTCATAGCCAGGCACCGGGTCCGCGTCCAGGATGGGTACGGGACGCGCCAGTACCGCATGCCCTCACCGAGCTGGGCGGATCGCTGCACGGCAGCATCCACCGTCCCGAGGAGGTCCCGGCCGCCGTCGAGGAACTGCTGCATACCGTCAATCTGACGGCCAACGACACCTCGGGGCTGCCCCGGATCGCCACCGAGGACGCGACCGTGGGCGGCGTACGCATCCCGAAGGGGGAGGCGGTGTTCCTCGCCTTCGCCTCCGCCAACCGTGACGCGGCGGCCTTCGCGGACCCGGAGCCCACCGACTTCACCCGCGCCGGCAATTCGCATCTGGCCTTCGGCCACGGCGCCCACCACTGCCTCGGCGCCCCACTGGCCCGGATCGAACTCACCGCAGCCCTACGGGAGTTGACCCGGCCCCCCGTTCGGCCATGGCGACCCGGCGTTCCCACCGGAGGCCCCGGGGTTGCCCGACCGTACCGAGGGAGAACGATGAGTGCGGTGAGCGTGCCCGACCGGACCCGATCCCAGCAGCGGCCGCCGGACCGAACCTGCCGAATGGGTGGTGGTACTGGGTGATCGCGTCCGTGCCTGTACCGTCACGCCCGGAACTTGTCGAGTGCCTTGGCCAGCTGGTCGGCTTCGGCGGCGGTGGTCAACACGGTGCAGGACAGCCCGCTCACGCCGACACCCTCATGGACCTCGACTGACAGGCTGCAGATCCGCCGCCCGAAGCTGAGCAACTCGGTGATGGCCCGGGAGATTCCGGGCACCCCGCCGGAGATCGTCACCGAGTGACGGCGCGGGATGCGGGAGTACACGGCGCCAGGGGCGTAGTCCTCCGACATGGTCAATGGGCGAATGTGGCTCTCGGCTCTGGTCATGGCAGCTACCTCCGGTGTGTGTGGCAGGAGGGCACCAACTGTGCGCGCCGTCACTTGACTGGCAGTCGAGAGCGGACTCAGCGGCGTTCTCGACCGCGCCGCGATCGGCGGTCGAGCCCGACGGCGAACCCTGGCCGCCAACCCGATTCCGCCGCCAGAGGAGGAGCAGTGCCTACGAGCTCGGACGTAACCGAGGTTCCCGATGTACGAAAGACCGTGATCGTTGAGGTGCCGGTTGATGACGCCTGGCAGATTTTCGTGGAGCGCCCCGTCGAATGGTGGCCGGCGCACCACGTATTCGTCGAGGACCGTCAGTCGATCACCATTGAGCCGAAGGAGGGTGGCCGCTATCACGAACTCGGCGCCGACGGCAGTGTGGCTGTTTGGGGCACCGTGGTCGAATGGAAACCCCCTCACCGACTGGTGTTGACCTGGCGAATGGGCCCAGGATGGCGCCCGGTTTTCGACGACGAATTCGCCAGCCTGATTATCGTTATTTTCCGCGAGTGCGGCTCAAACTCGACCGAGGTCGCCCTCACCCACGCCGCGCTCGACCGACACGGAGAGGCCGCCCAGGGCATCCACGCCGCGCTCGACGGGCCGAGTCCCGGCGCCACACTTGCCCAGTACGCCGAGGTGGTCGCCCGGCACAGCGGACCTCGGGCATGAGCACCGACGTCGGACTCCGGGCCGAGCCAGGGCTGCTCCCGCTCGCTCAGACCCTCGCCGTCCCGGCGGCCCAGTCCGCCGGGCTCGCCGACACCAGCCGCCGGCTGTCCCCCGAGGTCATCGACGGCGTCCGGCAGGCCGGGTTTGCCCGGCACTTCGTGGCCACCAGGTTCGGCGGCAGCGAGGGCACGTTCGCCGAGCTGACCGATGCGGTAGTGGCCGTTGGCGAAGGCTGCGCCTCGGCCGCGTGGTTTGCCTCGCTGACCGCGTTCTCCGCCCGGTTCGCTGGGCTCCTGGCCGAGGAGGGGCACCACGACCTGTGGGCCGAGAGCCCGGACACGATCATCGCGACGGGCCTGCCACCGAGTGGCCGGGCCGCCGCTGCGCAAGGTGGCGGTTACCGGCTGAGTGGACAGTGGGCCTACGTCAGCGGGGTGGACGTGGCCGAATGGGCGCTGTTGTGCGCGGGCACCGAGACCGGTGCCGACGAGCCGGAACCACGGTTCTTCGCCGTCCCCAGGGCCGCGTTCGGCGTGCTGGAGACCTGGGACAGCATCGGGATGCGCGCCACCGGAACCCACACCGTGGTCGTGCAAGACGTGCTGGTTCCGGCCCATCGAAGCTTCCCGCGCGCGGACCTGGTCAGCGGCCGAGGCTGCTGGTCACCGGTGGCGGCGCACAACGTGCCGTTCCAGGCGGTGGGTGGCCTGACCTTCATCGCTCCGGCGGTCGGCGCCGGGCTCGGAGCGCTGCAGGCGTGTGCCGAGGCAATCGTGGGCAAGCGGCGTACCAGCGCCGCCGAAGTTGATCTAGTTCGGGCCTCGGGTCGGATCGACACCGCACGCATGCTCGTTGCGGAGAATGCGGCCGCGCTGGACCGGCGGGATTTTACCGCCGAATCCATGGCGCGCAACGAGCGAAACGCCGCCTTCGCCGCCGACATGCTCGCCACCGCCGTCGGTGAACTGCAGCGCGCAGCCGGCACTCGCGGCCTGTCCGAGTCCGGGGCACTCCAACGCTTCTGGCGCGATGTCGTCGGCGCCACCAGCCATGTGGCCCTGCGCTACGAGACAGCCGCCGCCCGCACCTACTCCGCCGCGCTCGTCGGCAGCTGACCGCGCTACCTACCTCGAGGTGACCTCATGACAGATTTGCCCTTCCTGGGAAACATCGTCGTCGTGACCGGGGCGACGTCCGGTATCGGCCGTGGCACCGCGCTGGCCTTCGCCGAACTCGGCGCGGCCGGTGTTGTCATCACCGGCCGCCGCAAGGACCGACTCGCCGATGTCGGGCTCCTGCATCCGGCAATCGTCCCGGTTGTCGCCGACGTGACTACCGAGGTCGGCACGGAGTCGGTGGTCACAGCCGTCGAGCGACTCGGTGGCCGGCTGGACGTCCTGGTCCACAACGCCGGTATCTTCCGCTTCACCCCCACCGACGCGCTCGATGCCTCGATGGCCCGCGAGGTCATCGACACCAACCTGATCGCGCCCCTCCTGCTCACCGCACGCCTGGCCCCGATGCTGCGGTCTCCGGGGGGCTGCATCGTGGCCGTGTCGAGCCGCGCCGGCCACAACGCCAACCCCGGCGCCGCCGCGTACGGCGCGAGCAAAGCCGCGCTGGACAACCTGACCCTCTCCTGGGCGGCCGAGCTGGCCCCCCGGGGAATTCGGGTCAACGCGGTCGCCCCCGGCTTCGTCCGCACCGAGGCCTACACCGCCAACGGGATGCCGGAAGAGGCTGTCCGGGGCTTCTTCGAACACGCGTCGACCACGGTGCCACTGGGCGCCGTCGCCGATGTCGACGACGTCGTCAAGTGGATCACCCGCCTAGCGGCGCCGGAAAGCCGCCTGGTAACCGCGCAGATCCTGACCATCGACGGCGGCCTGGACGTCGCCTGACGCGGCTACCGACCGCCCCTCCACCCAATGCCGACGAGCGAAGGCGAGAATCCCAGTGAGCACCGCAACCACACACGAGCTTGCCCCGTTCAGGGTGAGCGTGCCCGACTCCGAGCTCGACGATCTTCTTCGCCGCCTGCGGGACACGCGCTGGCCAGAGCGGGAGACCGAACCCGGGTGGGCGCAGGGCGTACCGCTCGAGGAGGTGCGGTCGCTCTGCGAGTACTGGGCGACCAGCTACGACTGGCGCGCCACCGAATCGCGGTTGAACGGGCTGCCCCAGTTCCGGACCGAGCTGGACGGCCTCGGGATTCACCTCATTCACCTGCGGTCACCGCATCCCGGAGCACTGCCACTGCTCATCACCCACGGTTGGCCGGGGTCATTCGTCGAGCAACTCGACGTGTTGGAAGCGCTCGCCGACCCGCCCGACCCAGCCGACGCCTTCCATGTGGTGTGCCCTTCGCTGCCTGGCTTCGGTTTCTCCGACAAGCCCGCCACCCCCGGCTGGGGCGTACCCCGCATCACCGAGGCGTGGGCGCAACTGATGGCCCGGCTGGGCTACCCACGATTCGCGGTGCACGGCGGCGACTGGGGATCCTATGTCGGCGCGACCCTCGGGCTCACCGTCCCGGATCAGCTGGTCGGGCTGCACCTGACAATGCCGGTCGCGGCACGTCCCGATGAGCAGCTGGAGTTGTCCGAGCGCGACCGTGCCCGACTGGCCTCCGCCCAGGCGACCTGGCGGGATGACTCGGGATACGCCGCGATCCAATCGACCCGACCACAGACGCTGGGCTACGGGCTCACCGACTCGCCCGCCGGGCAGCTCGCCTGGGTGGTGGAGAAGTTCTGGAAGTGGGCCGACCACGCCGGCGACCTCACCCAGGCCATCTCCCCGGACCGGATGCTGGACACCGTGTCGGTGCACTGGTTCGCCCGCACCGCCGCTTCCTCCGCGCGGATCTACCGGGAGAGCTACCAGAAGGTGTCTACCGAGCCGGTCCACGTACCGGTCGGCTGCTCAATCTTTCCCGGCAACTCGTGGATGCCCCAGGCCTGGTGCGAGCGCCGCTTCACTGACCTGCGCTACTGGCGCGACCTGGAGACCGGCGGCCATTTCCCGGCGCTCGAGGTGCCCGACGTCCTGGTCAACGAGCTGCGGACCTTCTTCCGCCCCCTCCGATGAGCCAAGCCTCCCCAGGGCCCGAGGGCAGCTGGGCAGCTCAGGTCCACCGCCCCCTCGGCACCTCGTCGGTCGTCGTGCACTTCACCCCGCAAGGCCAGGCATTCCTGCTTTCCGGCGGCTCCGGGCGGTGGTGGCGCGACCGTCCGGGCCGGTTTCGCTTCTCGGTGGCGGAGGCGATGGTTAACCAGGCGGGCGGCTTCTCGGGATGGGTCAGGATTGAGCAGGAGGCGGTGCTCGAGCCCGATCAGTTCACCAGCCAGGGCACGTCGTCGGTGCACGGTGAGGACGGTGCACTCGCCTACGACGCCGAGGTGACCATCGTGGCCCGGCGCGCTGCCTGACCATCACGCCCGAGGGCCCCCTCCAGCTACGCGGAGGGGGCCCTCGACTGTCGCCAAGCTCGGTTCCTCAGGCTGCAATCCGCAAGGTCACATTGCCGGTGTACTGGCCGTCCAGCAGCCCGATCAGCGCTGACGGAGCCTGCTCGATGCCGCCGTCGAGCACGGAGTGGGGATATACGAACCGACCCTCGGCGAGCCAGGAGCCGAAGCTCTTGCCCCAGGCCGCGAGCTGGTCCGGCAGGTGGTAGCAGGCGAAGGGCCGGAGCTGCAGCAGCTTGGTGATCGCCGTCAGCACGTCCAGCCGGGGGAAACCAGCCATTGGGTCCTGGCCGTCGCCTGCCTGTGCCGCCAGCGCCCCGCAGAGGGCGAAACGGGCACCGCGCGCGGCGACCTCGACAGCGGCCTCGAACTGCTCACCTCCGACGTTATCGAAGAACACCGTGATGCCGTCCGGGGCGAGGGTCCGGAGCTGCTCGACCACCGGCCCGTCGTGGTAATCGAAAGCGGCGTCGTAGCCGAGCTCCTCGACCAGGTAGGCAACCTTGGCCGGGCTGCCGGCGCTGCCGATCACCCGGCTGGCGCCTCGACACTTGGCGATCTGGCCGGCCAGCGAGCCGACACCGCCGGCGGCACCGGAGACGAAGACGACGTCCCCCGGCCCCACCTCGGCGATGTCGACCATGCCGTAGTACGCGGTCGGCCCCTGGCTGAGGTAGTAGGCCGGGCTCGGGAAGAGGTCTGGCTCGAGGCGGTGGAACTGAGCCGCGCCGCCCGCCGCGTACTCCCCCCACCCGGTGAAGGACTGGACGGTGTCGCCCACCGCGAGAGCGGGGCTGTTGGAGCGCACGACGGTCCCGATTGCCCCGCCGCCCACTCGGCCACCGACCTGGTACGGCGGCATCGGCAGGCTGCAGTCGGCTCGCATGAGGTCCTTGAACGCGGCGGCGAGGTGGACGTAGTCGGTGCGCACGAGTACCTCGCCATCGGGCAGCTCGTTCTCCACGATCTCGAAGTGATCAGGGGTCAGCTCGCCGTCGAGATGACGCCTCAGCCGCACCTCGCGGGATCGCTGCTTCAGTTCAGCGGTCATGACGCTCCTTCTCCACAGGGGACGTATCCGGGCAGCCGCGAGGCAGCGGTACCCGCGTCATGAATTAGTCGTCGCCGCTCGAAGCAGGCTCGGCCCAGACCAGACCGGCGCGGCTATTGCCGGACTCGACGGGGTCTCCACCGGCCGGACCGACGATGGCCGCGTCATGCGCGGGGTCTACCGCGGCAAACCTATCGAGAACGGAGCCCGACGTGCTCGACTCCGACCCACAACCGCACCACACTCCCCAGCTGAGCCCTCTCACCGCCTTTGCAGACCCGGCGACCGCCACCGTCTCGACGTGCCCGGTAGGCACTTTCCCGTTTCCAGGGTCTAGTTACCTGGGCCCTGACCCCATTTACTCTCAGTTGCGAGAGCGGTCGCCGGTAGTTCAGGTGCACACGGCGGGCGGCGTCGATGCGTGGCTGGTCAGCGGATACGCCGATATTCGCACGGCGCTCGCCGATACCCGCTTGAGCCGGGCCGCGACCTGCCGACCTGGCGCGCCCCGTATCGGTGGGTCCATGACCACGACGCCCGAGATGATCATCTCTATGGACGGTGCGGAGCACGGCAGGCTCCGCAAGCTGGTCGCGGGCGCGTTCACCATGCGCCGGTGCGAGGCCATGCGCGAGCGGGTCGAGGAGATCGTCGTGGACCTGCTCGACGGAATGGAGGCTTCCGGGTCGCCCTCGGACCTGGTCCAGCACCTCACGTTGCCGATGCCGTTGACCGTGATCGGGGAGCTGCTCGGAGTGCCGCGCGAGGACCTGCAACGCTTCGAGCAGTGGGCGCGGGCGTTCGCCACCGTCGACGACCGGGCCGGCGGTGAGCAGTCGCTCGCCGGGCTGGCCAAGTTGAACGAATACATTGTGGGCTTGGTCGCCGCCAAGCGCGCGAACCCCGGCTCGGACATGCTCTCCATGCTCGTTACCGCTCGCGACGTGAACGACCGGCTGACTGAACAAGAGCTCGTCACCTTCGGTTTTACCCTGATCGGGGCGGGCTTCGACACGACGGCCAACCAGCTGGCCAACTCCGTGCTCGCTCTCATCGCCGACCATCGCGATCAATGGGACCGGCTGGTCGAGAACCCGGACCGGATCCCGGTGGCCGTGGAAGAGCTGTTGCGGCGCATCAACCTGTTCTCCACCGACACCACCGGTTTTCACCGGATTGCCATCGAGGACACCGAGATCGGTGGAGTTCCCATTGCCGCCGGCGACGTTGTTCTGCTCGCGTTGGCCTCCGCCAACCGGGACGAGCTGGTCTTCTCGGAGGCCGACCGGCTCGATCTGTCGCGGGTCGACAACCCCCACCTGTCCTTCGGCCACGGGATGCACTACTGCCTGGGCAAGCACCTCGGACGGATCGAGATGCAGGTCGCCCTGGCCGGGCTCGTCCGGAGATTTCCCGACCTGCGCCTCGCGGTTCCCAAGGACGAACTCCCGTGGCACGACGGCGAGATCAACCACACCCTGTCCGCCCTCCCCGTCGCCTGGGGCGCTGGCTCCGCGTCCGTGACCGGGGACCCGACTTCCGCGACTCCGCGATGACCACCGACCGGGCGCGGCCGAATCTGGCCGTTCTGTGCGGCATCGGCCTCGCGGCGTTCCTCGCGCTGGTGCTGCTGGCATCGCTGACCATCAGCGCGGTGGCCACCCTCGGTGGTTCCCCGACCCGGCTGGCCGCCCAGCCGGCGGTTCCGGCGGTGGCGACCCAGCCCGTCGGCACCTGGCACTTTGCGTTGACTGTCCACAGCCAGGAACCCCCGCAACACGTGAGTGCGACGTGCGTGTTCGAAGCCAATCACCACCTGCGCTGTCTGACCCTGCCCGGCTCGCCGCCGCTCGAGGTCAACGGCGTGTGGAACCAACTGAATCCGGGTTCGTTCGCGTTCTGGGCCACCCACCACGCCCAACTCGACGCCCAGGGAAACCCGACAGGGTCGATCTATGCCGAACACCTCGCCGTGATCACTCCCACGACGTTCAGCACGCACGGCTTCGCGTTCATCGACATGCACGACGGAAGGCCGTGGTCAGGTCCGATCCCGATCGAGGCGGTTGCCTCGCGTATCTCCGACTGAGCCCCTCCGCGGCTGCCAAGGCTGCGGACCGTCCCGACGCGCAGACATATCGCCCTGTTCCGCCAATGACCAAAGGAGAACGACATGACCTCGGCCAACCTTGATGCGCGCGACGCGGAACCGCCGAAGCCACCCACGGCGGCCATCCCCAGCGCACCCGAGTCCCTGTCAACGCCCGCACCGGATCCCAACCGCTGGCCCGCGTTCGTCGTCATGACAGTCGCGGTGTTCATGGACCTGCTCGACGGCAGCGTTGTCAACGTCGCACTGCCGACCATGCAACGGGACGTGGGGCTCAGCTACGCATCCGTCCAGTGGGTGACCGCAGGCTATCTACTGGCGTTTGCGCTGATCCTCATCACAGGCGGCCGACTCGGCGACATCCTCGGACGTCGCAAGATGTTCCTGGTTGGTGTGGCCGGGTTCACCGTTGCTTCGCTGCTGTGTGGCGTCGCAGCCAACCCAGCCCTGCTCGTCGGGTCCCGCCTCTTGCAGGGCACGATGGCCGGGCTGATGGTCCCGCAGGTGCTCTCAATCATCCACGTTACCTTCCCGCACGAGGAGAAGGGCAAGGTCTTCGCTGTGCATGGCGGCGTCGGCGGTATCGCGGCCACCATCGCGCCGCTGGTTGGCGGCGTCATCGTCGCGGCGAACATCTTCGGGCTGGACTGGCGGCCGATCTTCCTGGTCAACGTTCCCGTTGGTGTTCTGGGTCTGGTCCTGGGGGCGAGGTACATTCCGGAATCCCGCTCTACCCACGCCGCGAAGCTCGACGTCCCGGGTGTCGCATTGTCGGCGGCGGGTATGGTGTTGTTGCTGCTCCCGCTCACCTTCGGGCGTGATCTCGGCTGGCCGGCGTGGAGTTATGCCTCGCTCGCACTTTCGGTCATCGTGCTGATCGGCTTCGTCGCCTACCAGCGCGCGAAACTGCACCGCGGCGGCGCCCCGCTGGTGGCTCTGAACTTGTTCCGCTCCCGCAGTTTCAGCGCCGCCCTCGGGCTGACCTTGGCGGTCTATGTTTTCACCGGCATGTTCATGCTGTCGATCTATCTGTACGCGCAGATCGGCCTGGGTTGGTCCCCGCTGCGCAACGGTCTAACCATGTTGGCCTTCGCCCTGGGCGCCTTCGTCACCGCCACGGCGTCGTTGATCGCCCTGGTACCGAAGTTCGGCCGGACGGTCTTGCAGGTCGGCGCGCTGGTTATCGGCCTGGGTCTCGTACTGTTCTTGCTGATCAACGGCGGGCTGGGCTACCGGGTGTCATCGTGGTCGATAGCGCCGGCGCTGTTCGTGATCGGGTTGGGCTTCGGGGCAACGGCCACGCCGATCTCGATGTTCGGGCTCTCGCAGGTGTCCGCGGCCGACGCCGGTTCCGCCTCCGGTCTGATCAACACGAAGATGCAGCTCGGATTTGCCTTGGGCATCGCGGTCGCCTCGCTGTCCTTCTTCGCCCCGCTGGCGCCCGCCGCCCGCCACGCCGTGGACACCGTCACCCCGACCATTCAACGTGAGCTGTCGGCCACGGGAATTCCGGCGCACGAGATCGATGGCGTCACGGCCGCGTTCCGGGTCTGCGCCACCGACTGGCTCAGTGAGTCCAGCCCGACGGTGGCGCCTCCGGACTGCACGCCCGAGCCCGAGGTGGCGAGGAACCCCTCGGCCTCGGCGACCTGGGTACGGCTCATCACCCAGGTGCGGAGCCAGACGTTCTCCGATGCCTTCCAGGTCACCCTTTACACCGGGCTCATCCTGATGCTGCTTGCCTTCCTCGCCGCGGCACAGCTACCCCGGCGGATCAGCGCACCCGGACGGGAGTAGAGCCCTCGATATTCAGCGCACTATCGACGACGATGCCCCCGGTCCACCGGGGGGCATCGTCGCGATTGTCGCCTCGACCATTTCTGGCTCGAGCCTGGCGCGACCGCCCCTGCCTAGCCTTGCGGAAGACAAGCCTGCCATCGCGAAACTGGACGAGAGCACCCGTGGAGGCACCCGTGAGCACGGCAGAAGCCGCCCCGACAGCGGGCCGGACCTTCCCCTTCGAAGGTTCCAGCCATAAAGGCCCTTCGCCGATATTCCGGCGCCTGCGAGCCGAAGCACCCGTTACCCGCGTCGCCATGGCTGGCGGCGGGCACGCCTGGCTGGTGACCCGTCACGCCGACATCCGCAGGGTCCTCGGCGATGAGCGATTCAGTCGGTCGGCCTGCTACGCCCCGGGCGCGCCGGCCTTCGAAGGCCTTTTCCAGGCCCCACCCGGGATGATCATCTCGCTTGACCCTCCAGAGCACACCAGGTTGCGCGGCCTGGCCATGCGCGCGTTCTCCACCGCTCGGATCGAGGCGATCCGGCCTCGGATCCGCGAACTGGTGACCGAGCTGCTCGGCCCGCTGGCCGAGTGCTCGCCGGCGGACCTGATGTCCGGGTTCGCCGCCCCGCTGGCCATCGCGGTGATCGGCGAGCTGCTCGGTGTCCCCGCCACCGAGCGCCCCCGGTTCGCGGGGTGGATTCGGCGCTTTGCCGACGTGCGGGGGCCCGAGGCGGAGGCCGTTGAGGCCAGAGAACGGCTCGGCGCGTACATGGCGGACCTGGTCAGGGCCACCCAGACCGCCCCGGGCCCGGGCGTGCTGTCCGCACTGGTCACCGCTCGAGACGGAGCGGATCGGCTCAGCACCGAGGAGCTGATCGGGCTGGGGTACACCCTGCTGGGGGCCGGCGCGGACTCGACCGCCAGCCAACTCGCCAACTTCGTGCTCGTGCTGCTCGCGGATCACCGGGACGTGTGGCGGCGGCTGGGCACGCACCCGGAGGAGGTCCCCACCGCTGTTGAGGAGCTCCTCCGAATGGTCAACCTCAATGCCGATGACACCTCCGGGCTGCCCCGCATTGCGACGGTCGACGTCACGATTGGCGGCGTCACCGTGCCCGCCGGCGACGCGGTCTTCCTGGCCTTCCCGTCCGCCAACCGAGACGAGTCGATCTTCCCGGACGCCGACCGGCCGTGTTTCGACCGCACACCCAACCCGCACCTGGCGTTCGGCTACGGCGCCCACCGGTGTCTAGGTGCGCAGCTGGCTCGACTCGAGATCGCCGTCGCCCTGGAAGAGCTCACCCGCACCTACCCAGACGCACGGTTGGCGGCCTCGGAAGCCGACCTGCGTTGGGAAGTCGGGGACGTGAACCACCGGCTCGCGGCCCTGCCCGTGCTACTCGCCGGTTGAGCGAGCTGGCGCTCGGGATGCCCGGGCGGCGCACCCGCGAACAGACGGTCGGCCAGTACACGAGCGCGGCTGGCACGCCGGGTCGGCGCGCCAGCCGCGGTGGGCGAACGGTCGGGTCACACGTCCCGAGGGACGTCGGGGCGGCGGACCGAGGAGGGGACCTCCGCCCGACGCTCTGGCAGGACGCCGTGGACCAGGTAGCGGTCGACGATCGCGTCAACGGCCGGGTTGCCGGCCAACGCATAGACCTCGTGCTCCCCGGAGTCGACCACAACCAGGATGCTGAACCCGAGTCGCTCGGCCATGGCCAGACCGCCCTCGTACCGGTCGAACGGGTCTCCGTCGGCCTGCACCACAAGGCCAGCGGGGTATCCCGCGCGCTCGATCCGCGTGGGTGGTTCCAGCGAGGTGAACGTGCGGAAGGCACCCACCCACGGCTGCGCCCGCAGCACCCCGAAGCCGTAGGGGTGGTGCGCACGGTGGTAACGCACGTCGCGCTCGTACACGGCCAGGTCCGTGGGCCACTCGGTCTCCAGCGTGATCGCCTCCAGCACACCGATCCGTAGATCGCCCTCCGAGTCCTGCGGGCGCCAGGTTCCCTCGCCCGCGATCAGCGCCCTGGTCCGTTCGTTGTCACCCTCGCTGGTGGTCAGGCGCAGCGCCCCCACCAGCTTGGCAAGCTCCGCCCACTGCGACCGGTCGGTGGCACGCGTGCCTACCGCCCCGTCAAAGAGCGTGCGCAGGTGCACGCCGGCGCTGGGGTGGGCCTCGATCCCTCCGGCCACCTCCTCGACGGTGGCGAGCACCTGTTGCTGTTCCGTGCCGAGCCCGAAGGTCCCGTGGCGCTCGGCGACCCACCCCGCCCAGAGCGCGACGTTCCGGAACACCGCCACGGCCTGGGTGAGGAACTGCTCGCGCCATGTCCAGTTGGGGTTGACGCAGGAGTCCAGCACCATGCGGTCCAGCCGCTCGGGAAACATCGTGCCGTACACCGCGCCGACGAGGGACCCGTAGGCGTAGCCGACGAACGACAGCTTCGACTCCCCCAGCACAGCTCGGAGTAGATCCATGTCCCGGGCCGTGTTGCGCGTTGTGACGTGCTGCCTGAACTTGCCACCAGCGCGCTGGCAGGCCAGCTCACGGGCCCGCATGTCCTCGACCAGGTCAGGGAACAGCGAGTCCGGCGGACGCGAGTCGAAGCGCGCGCCAGGCACGGTGACCTCGGTGTGCAGCGGGGTGGAGCGTCCCGTTCCCCTCGGGTCGAAACCGATCAGGTCGTAGGCCCCGCGCAGCTCCGCTCCGAAGTGCGGCGGCAGTTCCACGCCGTGCCCGCTGTCGCCGCCGGGCCCGCCGTTGACCGCCAGGAGGATCCCTCGGCGGCGGGACGGGTCGCTGGCCGGCAACCTGCTCACCGCGATGGTGATCCTCGCGCCCGCCGCGTCGGCGTAGTCGCGCGGCGCCTCGATGACGGCGTGCTCAAGGCCGCGCTCGTCCGGTGCGGACCAGGTCAGCTGTTGACCGGTGAACTGGGCTGGCGGCAACAGGTCGGCTGGTTCGACGATACGCAGGGACATTTGGTACGCCTCCCGGTCGGGTTCCTTGTGCTGGGTCAGGGTGGACGTCGTGCCTCGAGCGCGCCTGGAGCCTCGCCGCTCGCACACGGGCGGGAGAACCTAGGTGTGCGCGGGGCTCCACGGGATCACCAGGGCCGAGGGAGAACGCCCCTCGGCGGCCGCCATGAGCGGAAAGGCGGTCGCGCCGTCCAGTGACTCCCGCGTAATGTCCGCATGTCCCGCGTGCCGGGCGGTCTCCTCGATGAGGTGCAGCAGCACCCATCGAACCGACCAGGCCTCCACGTCGTCGGGAAACCAGGGCACTCCCTTCGGCACAGGTACCGCGCGCCCTAGGTCCGGCTCGGCCGCCACCGCCTGCTCGGTGTCCGTCGCGATCTCGCCGTACACCGCGAACAGGTCTTCCAGCGACTCACCCGGGGTCAGGACGAAGGTCTCGTCGTAGCCGAGGGCACCAGGTCGGTTTCGGCCGACCATCATGTCGATCCAGCCGCGTTCCGTGTGCGCGGCGTGTTTGATCAACCCCGCGATGGTGAGCGAGCTAGCGGTGGGTGTCGAGGTCGCCTGCTCCACGGTCAAGCCGAAGGCGGCGTAGCGCAGACCGTCGCGCTGCTGGGCCAGGAACGCCAGGAGGCCAGATCGCTCGTCAGGCACAGGCGCCGGCAGTCCGGACAATGGCTGCTCCATTCAGGTCGGGGAACCGCCATGCTGACCAGAGCCGGTCGAGTTCGGCTCGAACCGCCCGCGCGCTTGTCGCCCTCAGCTGACGACGGCCGGAGCGTCTCCACTACGGCTCCGGGGCCCCTCGAGAAGGCCGACGGACTGTCGTCACCGACCAGCACGAAGCGCCAGCTGAGCGGGAGGGCCGCATGAGCACGACCGAGCTACCGATAGCGGCGGAGAACACGACCGAGACGTTCCCCTACAAACGCACCTGTCCGTTCACCCCGCCAACGCAGTACGCGGACATGATCGAGGAAGACGTCTCGCAGGTGACGCTGACCGGGTCGGGCCTGCGCATCTGGGCTGTGACCGGATACCACACTGTGCGCCGGCTGCTCACCGATCCTCGGGTCAGCGCCTCACGCAAGCACGCGAACTTTCCCTTCTACTTCGTGGCTCCGCCGGAGTTCCGAACCGAGACGTCGTTCATTGGCTACGACTCGCCCGAGCATGGCCACACGAGGCGGAAGGCGGCGGTCACCTTTACCAACCGCCAGGTGCAGCGCCTACGGCCGCGGATCATCGAGATCGTCGACGAGCACATCGATAAGCTCCTGGACCTGACCCCACCGGTCGACTTTCATCGAATCTTCTCGCTCGCCGTGCCTATGACGGTGATCTGTGAGCTACTCGGCATTCCCCACGACGAACACGACTTCTTCATTCGGCACGGCACCTGCCTGCTCGGTGGCCACAGCACACCCGAACAGCGACAGGCCGCGATCGTCGAGGTCAACGCCTACGTGCTCGACCTCATCAAGGTCAAAGAGAAAACTCCGGGTGACGACCTGCTCAGCCGTGCCATGGCCGACTACCGCGATTCCGGCGAGGACTACACCGACCGCGACCTGTTCAACATGGTGCGGTTGCTGATGAACGGTGGCCACGAGACGACCGCCAGCATGCTGTCCCTGGGCACGGCCTGCCTGCTGGAGAACCCGGACCAGCTCGCGGCGCTACTGGCTGACCCCGAAGGCCTCATCGAGCCCGCGGTCGAGGAGCTCGTGCGATTGGCCACCATCGGGGACACCGCGGTGCCCAGGGTGGCCCTCGCCGATATCGAGATCGGCGGCAAAACCATCCGCGCCGGAGACGGCATCCTCTGCCTGGGCCTCGCCGCGAACCGCGACCCCGAGGTGTTCCCGGAGCCCGACAAGCTGATCCTCGCCAGGGGGTCCCGCAAGCACCTGGGCTTCGGCCACGGTCTGCACCACTGCATCGGGGCTGACCTGGCCCGCGTGGAGATGCAGATCGTCTGGACCCGGCTTTTCCAGCGCATCCCGACGCTGCGACTGGCCAGGCCGTTCTTGGATATCCCCCGCAAAGAGGGCGCCGTCATCTACGGGCTGTGGGAACTGCCGGTGACCTGGTGATCTTCGGATCCTCCTTAAGAAAGGACAACCCGATGGCCAAGATCACGTATGTCGATTCGGACGGCACCGTCACCGTCCTCGACGTGGAGGAAGGCGACTCGGTCATGCGTGGCGCGGTGCTCGCTGGCGTCGAGGGCATCGTTGCTCAGTGCGGGGGCGGCGCCTCCTGCGGAACCTGCCACGTGTACGTCGACCCACGTAGCGAGGTCAAGCTCCCGGACATGCACCCGGTGGAGGACGAGCTTCTGCACGGCACCGCCTGTCCGCGCCAGCCCGGGAGCCGACTGAGCTGCCAGCTACCCGTTGACAACCTGGATGGGCTCGTCGTCCACCTCCCGGAACGCCAGCTCTAAGTCCGCCCGAACTGCCACAAAGGAGCCCAGTCATGTCCGGTGTCGACGGCACTCTCTACACCGAGGTAAGAACGTTCTACGCACGGCAAATGAGATTGCTCGACGCACTCGACGTCGACGGCTACGTCCTGACCTTCACCGAGGACGGGGTCACCGACCACGTCCACCGGAGCGAGCGCATCGAGGGGCGAGCCGCGCTGCGCGCCGCCGCGCAGGCAGCGCTTTCCCACTACGAAAACGCCGCGATGCGCCACTGGAACGACCACTACCTGATCGAGTCGCTGGCCAAGAACCGGTACGCGGTCTCGTACTGCTCGCTTGTCTCCCGCACCGCCGAGGACGGCACAGTCGCCTTCGAGCCGACCTTCCGCATTGACGACGTGCTGGTCCGGGTCGATGGCGAGCTCCGAACGGCGTCACGCACGATCGAGCGCGATCGGCCGTCCTCGGCGCGACTGGTGGACGCTTCATGAACAGCAGTGAGACCGGCTCGGCGGTCGTGGTCGTGCCCGAGCTGTACGACACGACGCTGCGCGACGGTTCGCAGCGCGAAGGCATCTCCCTCACCGTCACCGAGAAGCTCGCCGTGGCAGGTCTGCTCGACGGGCTGGGTGTACGCGTGATCGAAGGTGGGTGGCCAGGGGCGATCCCCCGGGACACCGATTTCTTCCGGCGTGCGGCCAACGAACTGACGCTGCACAACGCCGTAATCGCCGCATTCGGGGCGACCCGGCGACCGGACGGCGGGGCAGCGCGGGACCCACAAGTGAACGCGCTGCTCACCGCCGAGGCTCCCGTCGTCACGCTCGTGGCGAAGAGCGACAGCAGGCACGTCGAGCGGGCCCTGAGCACGACCCGAAACGAGAACCTGGCCATGATCGCGGACACTGTCCAGCTGCTGGTCAGGAAGGGTCGGCGGGTATATCTCGACGCCGAACACTTCTTCGACGGTTTCCAGGCCGATCCCCGGCACGCGCTCGACGTGGTTCGGGTCGCCATGGACTCCGGGGCGTCGGCGGTCGTCCTGTGCGACACCAACGGCGGCTCACTACCTGGAACCGTCCAGCGCGTGGTCGCCGAAACCGCGCAACGGACCGGGGCCCGGCTAGGCATCCACTGCCACGACGACAGCGGCTGCGCGGTGGCCAACAGCCTCGCCGCGGTCGACGCCGGCGCGGTCCAGGTTCAGGCTACTGCCCATGGCTACGGTGAACGTTGCGGCAATGCCAATCTCTTCACCGTCGCGGCGAATCTGGCCCTGAAGAACGACCTGGCCGTCGTCACGCGCGAGCAGCTCAGCCGGATGTCATCCATCGCCTCGCAGATCGCGCAGGTCACCGGCATCCCCGCGCATACCCCGGCCCCGTACGTGGGTCAGGCCGCCTTCACGCACAAGGCCGGCCTGCACGCGTCGGCGTTGCGGGTGGACCCCTGCATGTATCAGCACATCGAACCGGAGTCGGTGGGCAACACCATGCGGACGCTGGTGTCAGACATGGCCGGGCGAGCCTCGGTGGAGATGAAAGCCACGGAGCTGGGCTACCGCCTCCCCCCGGCCTCGCCGGTCTTCACCCGGGTGATCGAGCGGGTCAAGGCAGCCGAGCGGAACGGGTTGAGCTACGAGTCCGCGGACGCCTCCTTCGAGCTGCTGCTGCGCGCTGAGCTGGGCCAGACCAGCCACCGGCCGTTCCAGGTCGAGACATGGGAGGTCACCGCAGGCGCTGGGCCAGGCGGCCGATGCCGCAACCATGCCGTCGTCGACCTCGCCGTGCGGGGTGTGCGGCGGACCGCGACAGGTACCGGCGGTGACCCGGCGGAGGCCCTCGACCAGGCGCTGCGACGGTGCCTCGAGCCGGTGCTCCCACACATCGTCTTACCAGCGCTGGTCAACCGCGAGGAGCGGGTGCTGCGCACCAACGACGGCACCGGCCCCACTCGGGTCGTGCTCACCTACGCCCGGGGGACACACCGCACACGCACAGTTGGGGTGGACCGAAACCCCGTCGCGGCCGTGTGGGCCGCCGTGCTCGATGCCTTTAACCACGCGCTGCTGGAGCCCGTCAGCGCGTCGGCGGACGCGGCCAGCACCCCGCCAGAACTGGAGAAAGCGATGGTCGCCTCAGAGACCCGGTCAATGGTTGGAGACGCACGATGAGCAGGCGGGCGGTGATTACCGGGGTGGGCGTGGTTGCCCCCGGGGCCATCGGGAAGAAGGACTACTGGAAGCTACTCGCCGAGGGCCGGACCGCGACCCGCGTCATCACGCAGTTCGACGCGTCGCCCTATCGTTCGCGGCTCGCCGCCGAGGTCGACTTCGACGCCGCGCGCGAGGGACTGAGCCCGCAAGAGATCCGCCGGCTGGACCGGGCGGCGCAGTTTGCCCTGGTCGCTGCGAGGGAGGCGCTTGTCGACACCGGCGTGGAGTGGGACCAGCTCGACCCCCGCCGCATCGGCATCTCACTCGGTACAGCGGTCGGGTGCACCACCTCGCTCGAGCGGGAGTTCATCGTGGGTAGCGACACCGGCCGACGCTGGGAGGTCGACCAGGAGTACACCGTTCCGCACCTCTACGACTACTTCACCCCGAGTTCGATAGCGGCGGAGGTGGCCTGGCTGATCGGCGCGGAAGGACCCGCCGCGGTGGTCTCGACGGGCTGCACCTCGGGCATCGACTCCGTGGGCCACGCCGCCGAGTTGATCGCCGAGGGCACCGCCGACGTGATGATCACTGGAGGTACCGAGGCGCCGCTGTCGCCGATCACCGTCGTGTGCTTCGACGCGATCCGGGCCACCAGCACCCGCAATGACGATGCAGCCACGGCCTGTCGCCCCTTCGACCGCACACGCGACGGCCTGGTGCTCGGCGAGGGCGCGGCCATCCTCGTGCTCGAAGAGCTGGAGCACGCCCTGCGGCGGGGCGCGCAGATCTACGGCGAGATTGGCGGGTTCTCCTCCCGGTGCAACGCCTACCACATGACCGGGCTGCACCCAGAAGGCAAAGACATGTCCGACGCCATTGACGCGGCCATGCAGCACGCCGGCGTCGGACCCACCGAGATCGACTACATCAACGCACACGGGTCCGGCACCAAACAGAACGACGTGCATGAGACCGCAGCGTTCAAGCTGAGCTTGGGCAGCAGCGCGTACAACACGCCGGTGAGCGGCTTCAAATCCATGATCGGGCACTCCCTCGGCGCGATCGGGTCGCTCGAGATAGTCGGCTGCCTACTACCCATGAGCGAGGGGCTGATCCCGCCCACCGCGAACCTGCACGAAGCCGACCCCGCATGCGATTTGGACTACGTCCCGCTGGTCGCGCGGGAGAGCGTCGTCGACACGGTGCTGACCGTCGGCAGCGGCTTCGGCGGTTTCCAGAGCGCGATGGTGCTGAAGAACGTCGAGGGAGCACAGCAGTGACGACAGCGATAAAGAGCACCCGCACCCGGCGCGCCCCAACACCCGCGCTGAAGACGGTGGTGACCGGACTCGGCATTGCCGCGCCCACCGGGCTTGGCCCGACCCAGTTTTGGCGCGCCACGTTGCGCGGCAAACCGGGTATCAGCTCGATCACCCGCTTCGACACCTCGGGGTACTGGGCCAAGATCGGCGGCGAGGTGCCCCACTTCGAGGCCGACCGGCACCTCGAGGGCAAGCTCCTGCCACAGACCGACCACATGACCCGCCTGGCGCTGGTGGGCACCGACTGGGCCCTGCGAGGCGCTGGTGTGCGGCCCAGCGACATCCCGGACCGCGAAATGGCGACCATCACCGCCGCCACCGCGGGCGGCTACGAGTTCGGGCAACGCGAGCTACAGAAGCTGTGGCACCACGGTCCTGACTACGTCAGCACCTACCAGTCATTCGCCTGGTTCTACGCGGTGAACACCGGCCAGATCTCCATTCGCCATGGCACCCGAGGGCCGGGGGCCGTCCTGGTCAGCGAGCAAGCCGGCGGCCTCGACGCGATCGGTTACGCGCGACGACAGCTGCGGCACGGCAGCCGCCTAGCCCTGACCGGCGGGGTGGACAGCTCGCTGTGCCCATGGGCCTGGGTCGCCCACCAGGTGTCCGGCCGGCTCAGCAGGCGCAACGACCCCGCGCGGGCCTACCTGCCCTTCGATCGGGACGCGAACGGCTACGTCGTGGGCGAAGGCGGGGCAATTCTCGTCCTGGAGACCGAGGAATCCGTGCTCGAGCGACCGAATGGGCGAATATACGGAGAGATCGCGGGCTACGCCTCGACCTTCGACGCGCGGGAGCCCCGTCCGGTCACGGGCCTGCAACGGGCGGCCCAGCTCGCGCTGGACGACGCGGGCGTGGACCCCGCCGACGTCGACGTGGTGTTCGCCGACGCACTGGGCGTCCCGGAACAGGACGCGGCCGAGGCGAAGGCGATCGGCCAGCTGTTTGGACCGTACGGCGTGCCGGTCACGGCACCCAAGACGGCCACCGGACGGCTGTTCGCCGGCGGCGCGTCCCTCGATGTAGCCTCGGCGCTGCTGTCCATATACTGGAGCGCCATCCCGCCGACTATCAACGTCTCGGACCCGCTACCGGAATACGAGCTCGACCTTGTGCTCGGCCAGGCGCGCCATCTAGACGTCCGCGTCGCCTTGGTACTTGCGCGGGGGCGGGGAGGGTTCAACTCTGCGGTAGTTGTGCGCGACTACCGATAACTCACCTCTTCGCGCTCGCCGCCGCCGCCGCATTGCGCCGGCGCCGCAGTCCGGACAGCGAGCCAGGCCAAGGAGGGGCCGCCGAGCTCGACCGCACCCACCTCCGGAGCCGCCGCCAGCCTGCGCGAGGGCCTGGAGGAGACCCTCACGGCGCTCCGCCTGGGCGTGCCTCCCACGCTCGCTCGAACGCTGCGATCGACCAACGCCATCGAAAGCATGATCGGCACCTCGGTCGAACGGCAAGTCGCGGCCGAAACTGTCGGCACGACCCGCCACCTCACCTCACCACAGCCTGACCATCACTGGGCCGCCACCGAAGCCCCACGATCCTCGGGTCAACCTCGTGTCTACAGTTTATCAACGCCCGACGTGCAGGTATCGAGTACGTTAAACGGCAGACAGTTAACCACCCGGGCGGAACGTTTTCGACTCGATCTACGAAAACCTAGGGCGCGCAGCGCAGCGAGTTCACGCAAGGCCTGCCTCGAAGGTGCACTGGAGCAGTCGATGATTTCTGGCGGTCACGCCGGAGGTGGTTTTCCCGAGATGAGCCGTAGTTGGGTTCCGGCTCCTCGGCCAGGGGCGTCGGGAGTCTGCGCTCCACGGATCGCCACCGCTGTCGTCTCGGTGGTGTCAGTCGGTTTCTGCGTCAACGCGTTCATGTATGTGGCGGCCTCCGATGAGGCCTCGGTTGCGGATTTGGCTATTTCCGCACTTTTGCTACTTGTGCTTTTGGGTCTACAGCTGCTAGCCATAGGCAGCCCCTCGGCGAGCGAGCATCCCACGCGGCGCGCGCTCGCCGTTGGCGCTCTGGCACTGATTGTGATCATTCCAATCGCACCCTTTCACGTTTCCTGGCTTGGCTTGCTGGGCTTTCTCGCTGGGGGCGTCCTACTGGCCGCTCAGGGTCGGCTCAGATGGTACGGCTGGGCACTTTTCGTGGCGATCTTGCTGGGAGCTGGAGCCCTGGCCTACTTGTACGAACGCGGTTACCTTGATGCAATCTATTTCGTTGTTCTGACCGCCGTTTTTGGGCTCACCATTTACGGTCTCTCCCGATTGGTCGAGTTCGTTGGGAACCTCCAGGTGGCCCGCGCGGAAATCGCGGAACTGGCCGTCGCGCAAGAGCGGTTGAGACTGGCGGGCGACCTTAACGAACTGCTCGGCGAGCGTTTGTCGGCAATATCGCTTCGGTGTGAGCTGGCCAAGAGACTGATGGACCGGCACGCGAGGTACGCGCACGCTGAGCTGGCCAGCATACTTGATCTTGCGCGCCGCGCCCTGGCAGACGTGCGCGCGGCCGCGCGCAGTTATCGCGAGGTGTCGTTGCACGGAGACATTGCCTCTGCTCGGGCCACCCTGGCGAGCGCCGGTGTTGCGGTGAGCGTGCACGTCGACGAGGTGGACATCGACCCGGATACGGGCGCCGCGCTGGTGCGCGCTCTCCGTACCGGCATCGACAATGTGCTCCGGCACAGTCGGCCTCGGTCCTGTGTCGTCAAGGTGACTCGGTCCCGATCCACAGTAGGGCTTGAAGTGCTCAACGACGGAGCCGTGGACCCATCGTCGAGCGACAGACGCACTGGCGGTGCGCTCGAGCAGATTGCTACGAGGTTCGCGAAAATGGGTGGGAGCGTGCAAGCCGGCAGCATTGGCCGGGGCTTCTACCGGCTGAGGGCGGAGCTACCGCTCCCGGCAGAGCAAGTACGCGGGCCGTGCTCGGACTTACCGAACCGGCTACAGCACTGGGTCCGAGCGCTCCGGCACCGCCAGGCGGATGAGCCGAGCAGCCCCATGGACCCGGGATTTGCACGGGTCATCCTCGTGTTCGTCGTGGTGGGCTGCGGGATCGATGCGGTCGCGCTGATCCCGCAGCTTGGCTCCCCCATGGCCGGCACCGCCGCGGCCGCGGTCTGCGTCGTTGGGATGGTTTTCCTGCAACTGTCTTACTTCAGTCCTGCACGGCGCCCGCTGGGTCGCCGGCGCCGGCTTGTCCTGTTCGCCCAGGTGTTACTTGTCTTCGCGCCCACGGTGGTATTCGGGGGACGGTTGCTGACTCTGCCTGGGTTCGCCGGCGCCAGTGCGCTACTCGTGCTGGAGGCGCCAGCAAGCTTTCTGGTCCTGGGGCTGCTCGTGTCAGCTGCCGCGGGAACCGAGATACTGCTCCAAGCGAGCGCCGTTCTGATCGGTTACGGCGTGATCTCGACCATCAATCTCGCTCTCGTCGTGTATAGCTTGACACGGCTCCGGTCATTAATGGCTGAGCTGCATGAGGCCCACGCGGATCTAGCCCTGGCGGCGGCGACCCAGGAGCGTTTGCGTTTTGCCAGAGATCTTCACGACTTGCTGGGCTACAGCCTCTCCGCGATCACCTTGAAAATCGAGCTCGCCGGCCGGACGGTCGGCGTTGATCCGTGCCGGGCACGGACCGAGCTGGCCGAGGTCATGGCCATCACGCGAAGCGCCCTCGACGACGAGAGAGCTGTTGCCGGCACGTACCGGAACCTGGCGCTGTGTGACGAGTTGGCCTCAGTCACCTCGGTTCTCGCCACCGCCGACATTGAGGTGGAGGTGCGTGACGCTGGCCCCGACCCGCCCGCTCCCGTTGCCGCCGTCCTCGCCACCGTCCTGCGGGAGAGCGTGACAAACATCTTGCGCCACAGCGAGGCGAGTACATGTGTCATCACGTTAGATGCAGCGGAACACGAAGTGACAATGGTTGTGGAAAATGACGGCGTGTGTGAGACGACCGCAGCCACTGCGGGAACCGGCATTGTCAACCTGACCGAGCGACTGCAGGCCGTCTCGGGAACACTCCAAACGGCTCGGCTGCCCGGTCAGCGCTACCAGATATGCGCTCGCATCCCCATGACTCCACCCTCGCCAGCCTCCGGCGGCGCCTCTCCCCGCTCGGATTAGGAAATTCTCACACCTCCCGCAGGGGAATACCAATAACCGACCGGTGGCCGCTGCACTAACGAACGCTCTCGGGCCGCGGTGGACTCGTCTGAGGGACGCCCTGCTGAACGACAAGCGCGATCCGGCTTCTTGCAGCGGTGCGTCCGAGGACAACCGATGAGAGAGGTTCCTCAATGGAGATCCAGATTCTGGGCCCACTCGAGGCCCGCGAAAACGGCAGGTGTATAGCCCCGTCAGCGGCAAAACCCCGGCAGATCCTGGCTCTGCTGGCGCTACATGCTGGCAAGGTCGTGCCGGTCCCCACGCTCTTCGAGGAGCTCTGGGGTGAAAATCCGCCACGCAGCGCGCGCACCACACTGCAGACCTACGTCATGCAGCTGCGCCGGCTGATCGCCTCGGCGCTCGACGGTTCCCCCCGAGACGCTAAAGATCTGCTGCACACTCGATTCGGAGGCTACCGGCTCGACCTCCCGTCCGAGTGCGTGGACGCTTGCGCCTTCGAACGTATCGCTGAGGCCGGAGTACGAGCCTTCGACGCCGGCGACATGCAGGCCGCCACCCGACTGCTGCGCACCAGCCTGGAGATGTGGCAAGGCCAAGCACTCGTCGACGTCTCGATCGGCCTGGTACTGAGCATGGACGTAACGCGGCTCGAGGAGGCCCGACTGGTGGCGCTCGAACTGCGCATCGAGGCGGACCTGCGCCTCGGCCGTCACCAGGCACTGCTCAGCGAGCTCGCTATGCTCACCGCCCGGCACCCCATGAACGAGAACCTCTGCGCGAAGTACATGGTGGCGCTCTACCGATCCGGACGTCAGTGGCGAGCTCTCGAAGCCTACGCAAGGTTGCGCGACACACTTGTCGAGGAACTCGGGGTAGATCCTTCGGTCCGGATGCGTCGACTCCAGCAGCTCATTCTGAGTTCGGACGCCACTCTTGACCCGCGCGACAACGGCTTCGCCGAGGAGCTCCGTTATGCCCCCGGCGCGAGCCACGCGGCGACGCTCCAGGTGGACTCCAGTCCGGCATGAGGTAGAGGCCGCACGCTCACGAACGCGGACCGCGCCTGGTACCGCTCAGAACGAAAGGAACGACCCGAATGCGAGCTGAGCCTGAACGACCTCAAGACCGTCACGCGCGGGCACGCGGAGTGCTACGGGACCACCGAGGAAGCCATCAAGGCGAAGTTCGAGGCCCGGATTCCCCTCGGCCGATACGTCTGGGTGGAGGAGGTCGCCGCGATGGTCGGCTACCTGGTATCCGACGCGGCCGCATCCGTCACGGCGCAGGCTCTCAATGTCTGCGGCGGACTGGGCAACTACTGATGGGGAAGGTGGATCGGCGATGAACAGCATAACCGACCCCGTCCGCGCCGTGGTGCACACTCGCCACGTCGCCACGGTGAGCGCGCCGGCCGCGGAGGTCTACGCAACGATCGCGGACGTGACGCGGTGGCCGCACACATTCGGCCCCACGGTGTACGCAGAGGTTCTGGAGAGCACCGGCCAGGCGGAGCGGCTGCGGTTGTGGGCGTATGCCAACGGCACAGTCCAAACGTGGACCTCCCGCCGCTCTCTTGATCCGGAGTCCTTGCATGTGGGCTTCGAACAGGAGATCTCACCGCCGCCGGTGCGATCCATGGGCGGTGAATGGCGCCTCGAGGCGCTCGATGAGCGCACGACCAGAGTGGAACTGCTGCACGACTTCACGGCGGCCTCGATCGAGGCGGAGGAGCTAATCAGTCGGGCGGTCGACTCAAACAGCACGGCCGAGCTGAGCGCGCTCAAGCAGCTAACCGAGCGGAGCGGCAGCCCTCGCACGGCTGGGGTTGTGCTCTCGTTCGAGGACTCGGTTGACATAGCCGCCGACGCCCAGCAGGTCTACTTGTTCCTGCGTGAAGCTGCAGCCTGGCCGAGTCGGCTGCCTCATGTCGCGCGGCTCGAGCTGACCGAGGACGTTCCCGGGGTCCAGCTGATGATCATGGACACGCGGACCCCGGACGGATCGATCCACACCACGACGTCGGTACGCATCTGCCTGGACGAACAGCACACTATCGCCTACAAGCAGACGGTCACCCCACCGATCATGGCAGCGCACGTAGGTCGCTGGACGCTCGAGCCGCGCGGCGGCGGTGTCCGGGCGACGTCGCATCACACAGTAGTGATACGACCGGAACTGCTCAGTGATGTCCTCGGCCTCGGCGGCACACTCGAGCAGGCGAGGTCGGTCATCCGGGCGAGGCTCGGGGCCAACAGCACCACAACCCTGCGCCAAGCCAAGGCATTTGCCGAGTCGAAGACTGTCCCAAGTCCGGCCCTGCTCTAATCCCGGGCCCAGTTTGTGTTCTTCGTGCACCCTTGGGGATACCGACGCGCGGATCGTCATCGCGGGAGCCGGCCAAGCCGGCCTACAGGTCGCGGCCTCGCTGCGGACCCGAGGATTTCCGGGGCAGGCGTTCTGGCGAGGGACTGTCCCGCTTGCCAGCGCCCCCAGTGTCCAAGGCCCACCTGGCCGGCTCCTCCGACGTACGTACTGTGGTGCTGCGAGCGCCAGCCTTCTCCGAACGCCAGCGCATCGACGTACGGCTCGGGTGCCGGGTGGAGGAGTTCGACCGGCCGGGCTGGCGTCCGGCGACTGGCTGGATTACGACCCGCCTCCTGCGCTCGGTGCGCCGCCGGGCCGTGGCGACTCGAGATCCCCGGTGCCGGCCTGGCGGGGGTACACATGCTGCGCAGTGTGGCCGACGCGGAGGCACTCCGAGGCTGCCCGGCGAGCGGCCTCGCGCGCGGTAATGGTCACTGACGGCACAGTCCTGCCAGCCGATCTTGGTGTGCTCGTGGGAGTCGGCGTCGCGCCCCGAACCGAGCTCTCCGAATGCGCCGGGCTTGCGCTCCGCAGCGGCGTCGCCGTGGATGCGACCTTGCGCCGGCGCCGGCACACGAATCCGGCCGGAATGCGTGCAGAACGCGGTAACCAAGCAGATTTGGCCACGGCGCGGCTCTTGCAATCCGGCCGAATTCCACGAGACCTACGACGAGCTTTCGCTGTTTCCAGCCAGCAGTTCGGGCAGATTCTGCAGATTGCCGGATCCAGCCCCAGGACGGACGAAACTGTGACCGTCGTAGACATTGCCGGCGGCCAGTTCTCCGCTTTGTGGTACCAGTATGGCATCCTGAGTTCGGTCCAGTCAGTAAACCTCCCGGCCGAGCACCAGGCGGCACGCCGCTTACTTGCGGCTTTGGCCGCGGACCGGCCCGAGGTAGTTGTCGATGCCTCCTCCGGAGACCAAGATCATCGCCACCGCGAAACGTCGCCAGCGTGATGTTGCGGTCTTTGATATCGACCTACCCGGAATCGACGGACTCACCACGGCCAGCGACGCTGCAGACGCCCTCCCCGGAACTCGCACATTGATCGTGACCAGCCTTGGTCACCCTTGGCACACTTCGGCGAGCCCTCGGGCGCGGGTGGACGGCTTTATCCTCAAGGATGCGCTACTCAAGATCAACGGGCGCAATCGCGTGGACGCCATCCGCGTGGCGGGCGAGGCTGGCTCTGATCGCCGAGGGCCGAGTTCAGAATCGGCGTCCACCGACGTTCACCCACGATTGTGGGGCGGTCTCGTGACCTGTGCGGATCCACGAGGGTGGTTGGACCCCCGCCGAGGAAACGGGCACATCCGTCCTCTGCGCGAGGGCGCAGAGCACCGCGGTCAGGGCGGCGATGTCCTCATCGCCCGGTTGTCCAGAAATTATGACAAAGGTGCTCATACCGAGCCTCACATGGGCGGGTTCCCATGCTTGCGCACGGGTAGCGGCTGGTGCTTGGCGCGCAGCACAGCGAGGGAGCGGGCAAGCACCTCGCGGGTGGTCGAGGGATCGATGATGTCATCCACCAGGCCCCGCTCGGCCGCGTAGCGCGCGTTCATCAGTTCCGCGCGGTAGTCCTCGATCAGCTCCGCGCGCGTGCGCTCTGGATCTGCGGACTCGGCGACGGCTCGGCGGTGGATGACATTGACGGCGCCCTCCGCACCCATCACCGCAATCTCATTGGTCGGCCACGCAAAGGACAGGTCGGCGCCGATTGACCTGGAGTCGAGCACGATGTATGCCCCGCCGTAGGCCTTACGCAAAACGAGTTGAATCCTGGGAACTGTCGCGCAGCAATACGCATATAGCAGCTTCGCGCCATGTCGGATGATGCCATTGTGCTCTTGGTCCGAACCCGGAAGAAAACCGGGCACATCTAGGATGGTCACCAGCGGGATGCTGAAAGCATCACATGTCTGTACGAACCGTGCGGCCTTATCCGACGCGTCGATGTCGACCGTTCCGGCCAGGGTGGTGGGTTGGCTGGCCACAAAACCGACCACATGTCCTTCGATCCTCGCCAAGGCGCAAATGATGTTGGTGGCCCACTCCTCGTGCAACTCGAGGAACTCACCCTCGTCAACAATCTCCTCGATGACCGCCCGCATGTCGTAGGCGCGGGCGGTGTCAACCGGGACTAGGTCGAGCAAAGCCTCGGTGGGCCGGTCACCGGGATCGCTGGTCGTGTGGGGCGGCGGAGTCTCCCGGTTGTTGGCGGGCAACAGGGACAACAGGTATCGGACGTCCCCGAGACAGCCCGCCTCGTCCTCGCAGACGAATGTCGCAACCCCCGAGCGCCGGCCGTGCACCTCGGCTCCGCCCAGGCCGTTCATGCTGATCTGCTCTCCGGTGACCGTGGCGACCACGTCGGGCCCCGTGATGAACATCTGCGCGATACCTCGTACCATAAATACGAAGTCGGTGAGTGCCGGCGAGTAGGCGGCGCCGCCGGCGCACGGTCCCAGAATGACGCTGATCTGCGGAATCACCCCGGAGGCCAGCGCATTGCGGCGGAAGATGCCGCCATAGCCGGCCAGCGCAGTTACCCCCTCCTGGATGCGGGCGCCGGCGCCGTCACTCAGGCTTACCAGCGGCGCGCCGGTGGCGATGGCCAGGTCCATCACCTTGTGGATCTTCTCTGCGTGCGCCTCACCGAGGGCGCCGCCAAACACCCGGAAATCGTGGGCGTAAACGAAAACCGGGCGGCCCCAAACGTGCCCCCACCCGGTGACGACGCCATCGCCGTGGTGGCGTTTGGCCGCCATGCCAAACGACGTCGATCGATGCAGGCGCATCGGCTCGATCTCAACGAATGTGCCCTGGTCGAAGAGCAGATCCAGCCGGTCCCGCACCGTCAGCTTGCCTTTGGCGAGCTGCGCGGCGGTCGTCCGCTCACTGGGCCCGCGCTTCACCGCCGCCTTGAGCTCCCTCAGCTCCTCGGTTCGGGCGCGCAGATCGGGCACTTCGATGGCGGCGTCGGGCGGGGACAGCACCGGAACAGCGGGCAGTGGCTCCTGTGCGGGGAGCCTGGTGGTGCGGCCGTCAAACAGGGTCGTCACGGGTTCCCTCCTCCTTCCCGTCGGATGTCCTGGCCCGCCGTCGGGCGGGCTTCCCGACCTTCTCGGGCGGGGTGTCTCAGGCGTGGCACGTCGGTAGGCCGCCGTGGAAGGCGACCATTTCGCGGAACGAACTCGCCACGTCGATCGGCTTTCCCAACCAGTCGGGCTCGGCCAGGTCCAGGTACGCCCGATGCAGGTTGCCGACGATCCGCTCCGCGTCAATGAGCGAGCCGAACTCACCCAGCTGGGCGGAACGCGCCACCTCTAGGGCGTCGCGCCCCTCTTCCATGCCGGCCCGGGCAAGATCGAGGATGAAGTGTAGGTACGCAGCCGTCTGATCGAGCAGTTCGGGACCCCCGACCTGGCCGTGGCCGGGCACGATGGTCGTCGCGCCGAGCTCCCGCAGGCTCTCCACCGCGGTCAGCGACCCGGTGACCGAGCCCATCAGGCAGTACGGCGTTACACCGGACATGACGATGTCGCCGGCGAACAGCACCCGCCGATCGGGTACCCACACGATGGAGTCGTTGGTGGTGTGTGCCGGACCAGGGTGCCGCACGTCCACCCGCGCCTGCTGGACAAACAGCGTGATCGAGTCAGCAAACGTCAACGTGGGAAGAATCAGCGGGTCGTCTCCCCACTCCACGTCGGGGAAGAGGTACCGCAGCCCCAGCCCGGCAGCGGCCATCTCGCTCCGGGTGCCCTCGTGCGCCACGATCGTCGCCTGCGCGGCGAACCGGGCGTTTCCGAACACATGGTCGCCGTGGTGATGGGTGTTGACCACGATATCCGGTCCACGCCCGGCGACGCCGATGACCGCTTCCCCGAGCAGCTCGGTGCGCTTGCGGGTGGCCGCCGTGTCCACGAGCAGCACGACGTCCTCGCCTACCACGAAGCCCGCGTTGCTGACGCACCACCCGCCGTCCGGCTGTATGTAGGCGAAGACGCCGTCAGCGACCTCGCGCAGGAACGGCGGCGCCGCCTGCCGAGGTCCCGGCCACACGCCCGAACTCACCGGCGGGCTCACAGCTCCGCCCACCGCGGTTCGTGTCCCTCGGTCCACAGGGTGCCGACCAGGGCGAGCACAGCGGCGTCATCGGGCACACCGGCGCCGGGCAGCATCGGCTGGACGCGGCTCTCGCCCCGGCGCAACGCCTTTTGCCGCCGCGCGAACGCGGTCAAGGTCTGGCCTGGGCCCACCTCGATCAGAAAGCGATCGCCCTCTCCCAGGAGCGCCTCCAGCGCCGCACCGAAGTACACCGTGGCCGCCAGCTGCCGAGCCCAGAATCCGGGTGAGCGAGCTTCGGAATCGGCCAGTCGTTTGCCCGTGTAGCCCGACCAGACTGGCCAACGTGGTGGCCGCGGCACCGCAGTGAAGTTGGCCTCGGCCGCCGCCACGGCCGGAGCCATCGCCGGACAGTGGAACGGGGTCGTCGCTGGCACCGACCGCAGAGTGAACTCGTCCCGGAGTAGCCGGCTGATCACCTCGTCCAGCTGCGGCCCGGGGCCGGCCAGCATCGTCTGCCGCGAGGCGTTCACCGCCGCGACCGCGACCTCGCCGACCAGATAGGGCCGCAGCTCGTGCTCGGACGCGGACACGGCGACCATTCCGCCGGGTGGAATCGGCACCGCGGCGAGGACCCGGTGGCAAACTACGTCGACCGCATCGTCAAGGGTGAACACGCCCGCGAGCGTCGCCGCCACCACCTCGCCCGCGCTGTGCCCGAGCATCGCTGCTGGCTCCACACCCAAACTGAGCAGGAGCCGGCCGAGGCCATAATCCACCGCGAACAGCAGCGGCTGGGCGCGCCGTACGTCATCGATCGCCACGTCTGCGGCATGGTCGTCGCCGGCCAGCCAGTCCCGACGGATCTCCGCGCCCTCCGCCCCCCACAGCCGGAACACCTCATCGACAGCGTCCCGGAATACCGGCGCGTAGCGATACAGCGCGGTACCCATCCCGGTGTACTGCGACCCCTGGCCCGGGAGCAGAAAGGCGATAGGGCGCGGCCCTTCCGGCCGCACCGCGCGGGCCCCAGCCGTGCTGAGATCGGTCGCGGCCCGCGCCGGGGTCGTCACCACCGCACCACGCACCGGCCCCGCCGGCGATCCATGGTGGACCGCGCGTCGCGGCGGAAGGCCGGCGCGGACGCTGGCCAGAAGCCCGTCGCGGACCGCCCGTTCCTCCCACTCATCGCGGGCCGACCAGAGCAGTAGCACGGCCGGTTCGGTATCCCGCTGGTCAAGCGGTCGGTGCGGCGGGGCGGCGGTAGACATAGGGCTTCTCCCGGTCGGTAGGTCCAGGCCAACATTTCCCCGGTCCGCTCGAAGGCCGGACGAGGTCGTCTCGAGGTGGCCTTCGAGCCCTGCTCCACGCCTGGTCGAGTAGGTCGCCGCACTGTCGGGACGTCGACGGATTTTCGAAAGGCGGCCGCAATGCGGGTGGATGGGGTCTTCGTGCGCGGGCACGGCGTACATCTGCCGCCACTGCTGCCCGTGCGGGATGCGCTGGCCCGAGGAGACTGCACCGCGGAGCTGGTGGCACGCACGGGGATTCGCTCGGTCGCCGTCTCGAGCTCGGAGTCGGCCGCCGAAATGGCCGTTGAGGCTGCCCGCATCGCCCTGCGGCGGGCCGGCTCCGGACCGGACGAGGTGGACCTGATCCTGCACGCGGACACCTATCACCAGGGCCAGGACCTGTGGCCGGCGGCGTCCTACGTGCAGCGCGAGACGGTCCGCAACGGGTGTCTGGCGGTAGAGATCAGGCAGATGTCCAACGGGGGTATGGCGGCCGTCGAGCTTGCCGTTGCCCACCTCCTGGTGCGGGACGGCAAGGATGCCCTGCTGACCACCGCCGACCGCTTCTGTCTCCCAGGTATCGACCGGTGGCGGACCGACCCGGGAACTCCCTATGGCGACGGTGGCACGTCACTGGTGCTCTCGCGGCGCGGCGGCTACGCACGGCTGCTCTCGATCGCCACGCACGCCGACTCCGACTTGGAGCCCCTGCACCGTGGCGACGAGCCGTTCGGACTGGCCCCCTTCCAGCACCGCATGCCGGTGGATTTCGGCGCGGCCAAGCAAGCCTTCCTCCGTGACCACGGCATCTCCTTCGGGGTCAGCCGCTCGGTGCACGGTCAGCAGGTGGTGATCGAGCGCGCGCTCCACGACGCGGACATGGATCTCCCGGACGCCCAGTGGGTTGTGCTACCCCACTTCGGCTACCGCCGGCTGCACGCCAACTACCTGCGCCAGTACCGCATCGACGAGGCCCGTACTGCATGGGACTGGAGCCGGACCATCGGCCATCTCGGCGCGGGCGACCAGTTCGCCGGGCTCAACTTCCTGCTGGACAGCGGCCGAGCCCGGGCTGGGGACCGCTGTGTGCTGATCGGTGTCGGGGCCGGCTACAGCTGGGGATGCGCGGTGATCGAGATCTGCGCCAGGCCGCCCTGGCTCGACGCGCCAGCCGCCGCAGCCGCGGAACTCAGCCGTCCTGATGGAACGCGGTAAGCCGTTCCGCCTCCGCGTCGACCACCCGCAGGATCTGGGTCGGCAGGGACACGAACGGAGTAAATCGTACCCGGCCTTCGGCGAACCGCCACGTTCCCGCCACCCGTCCGTCCACCAAGAACGTGGGCGTCGACTGCGGCATCCGCGCCGAGAAGACCTTATCCCGGTGCTCCCTCGGCAACAGCCGCGCCCGGGTCGCGTGCCCCAACAGGAGCACGGCGTCAAAGTGGGAGAGGAATCGGACCGGGGCGGGGGTGTCGCCGGCCGGCCGAGGTGCCCGAGGAAGATCAAGCAACTGGGCATCGTCGGGATCGCGAAAAGTGCGCAACTCGAGCCGCCCCAGCACGGCGCGCGCGTCGGTGATGGTCCAGCCCGCGAACCGGGCGACGTCGGCGGCCGTGGCCGGGCCGAAGCCGCGGAGATAGCCCAGCGCCAGATCCTCTTCGGCTTTCTCAGCCACCACCGGGGACTGGCGGCCTGGTAACCAGTCGCTGGCCAGGCCATACACGTGCGCGCGGGGCAAGTCCCAGGTGCCCGCCGGCGGTACCCGGATCAGGTCGACCCAGAGCTGGGTGCCCGGAAACGCCGACTTCGGGAATCCGTCAGCCTCCAGCCGCGCAACGATCTCCGCCTGGCGCAGTGGCCGCTCGGAGAGGTGGTTGCGGACCGCTTCAGCCGCTGCCGCCATCTCCCGTTCTCCGCCGTCCTTCCATCCGCGCAGCCACCACCGCCGACGCTGGCGGGCTACTGCGGCGGTGACGGAAGCGTAGTCGGCAGCCGCCACCATGTGGATCGTGCACCTCATCATCCAGCCCTGCACGAGGCGGCGTCGGGCGAGCGCGTCGGTCAAATCGCCGCGTCGGAAGCCCGCCAGCCGAGACCAGAGCCCAACGTAGGCCGACGGAGAGTACTGGCTCTGCAACCCACTCAGCCGCCGCACCGCCCTGACCACCGGCAACGTCGATCGCTCCAGCAAGAGCTGCCGCGCGAGCAGCGCCCTATTCAACTCCGCCCAGGACACAACCGGTTCGGTCAACTTCTCTCCGCTCGTGGACTCAGATGCCGCAGTCCAGGTCCCGTTGTTGCCATCACCCGACATGCGTCATCTGACCAGGCGGCTCCCGGGGACGGAAATGTGTGCCAGAGGCCGCAGCATGAATCACCTGATCGAGCCGGAGTACCCGCCAGGCCTGTTCCGTCCGCACATAGGCGTGCACCTGCCAGTGTTCGGTCGCCAGCAGGAGGTCGTGCGGCTCAATGTCATACTGGGCGGCACTTCCCATCTGGGTCCGGTAGCGAATGCGCATCAGCTCGCGGTCCCGACAGGCCCGGCGAAGCGCGGTCAGTATCTCCGTGCGCACGCCGTCGGACGGTCGCCGCTGCCCTGGGACGGTTTCCTTGGTGACCGGGTCGACCCGCCAGTACAGCGCCGAGGGCAACACGGTCATGATCTTCGTCAAGGCGTCCACCGTTGCTCCGTCACAAGAGCACCCCTCGCAATCAAGCGCGTGCCGGAGTCTCTGCGCGATTGCCACGGCTTCCTCCTCTGTGAGTAGAAGAGGGGCAATTGCCGAACCCGGAGCGAGGTGGTAGCCGCCGGATATTCCCCTCGCCGCTCCCACCGGATATCCGAGCTCACGCAGGTGTTCGACGTCGCGCCGCAGGGTGCGCACCGACACGCCCTGCCGCCCGGCCAACTCCTCGCCCGCCCAGTATCGGCGCGACTCCAGCAACGCCAGCAGTTGCAGCACTCGCGCGCTAGGACGGGCCATGGCCGCAGCCTGCCAAGATCGGCTCGAGAAGCACTCGGGTGCACGCCATCTACTGGTATCGCAGGGCCTCGATCGGGCGCAGCCTGGCGGCCCGCAACGCCGGGTAACCACCCGCGACGGTGCCGATGACCAGACTGACGATGATCGCTACCGCGATGGCGAGCACGGATATCTCCGGCTTGCCGAACTGCGGATTCACCCTCGGGATCACCATGGCGCCCGCCAACGTGATCGCCACGCCCAGGATGGTGCCGCCCAACCCGCCCACCCCCGCCAGCACGGTTGACTCGATCAGAAACTGTTTCATGATCGCGCTGCGCCGAGCACCGATCGCCTTGCGGATGCCAATCTCTCTGGTCCGTTCGGTCACCGAGACCAACATGATGTTAGCGACACCGATGCCGCCCACGACCAACGAGATCGCCGCCACCGCGACGATGAACAGGCTCAAGAAGGTGATGAACTGCTGAATCTGATCCACCTGGTTCTGCACGGCTGTGACGACAAAATCCCGCTTGGCTGGCTCCGAGATGTGGTGGCGCTTGTCCAGGATCCGGTTGACCTCCTCCATAGTCACCGGCACCTGTTCGACGCTCGGCGCCTTGACGGAGATCCCCGAGACAATGTTATTGCCGCCGAGCAAAAAGGCCCGCGCGGTACCCAGCGGCATGAGCGCGATGTCATCGGAGTAGCCGTCGGCCTTGAGCACTCCTATGACCGTGAACGTGGACTTGTCGATGCGCACCCGAGAGCCCATCGCGGCGGCCGCGTCGCCGCCGTAGAGGGCGGCAACCGGGTTGGGCCCGAGCAACACGACCTGAGCGTTGGTACGCGCCTGTTCTGACGTGAACATACTGCCCAGCACCATCTGACGGTCGTCCGTCGTCAAGTAGTCAATGGTGGAGCCGGTGACCTGGGCGCGGAACTGATTACCCGCCCCACGCTGGACAATCGACTTGCCCGTCAGCTGCGGAATCACCCTGGCCACGTCCGGAGCCTGGGCCCTGTCCCGCAGGGCGGTGACGTCGGAGTCCCGCAGGTCCCTAGGCGCCCCACCGCCGGGCACCGAGCCGTCCTGCTTGTTCACGATGACAGCCGTGGCGAGGGCACCGAATGACTTGTTGAAACCGGTCTCCAAGCCCTGGCCGAGCCCGACCAGCACGATGACCGCCGTGACACCGATGACGATACCCAGCGTGGTGAGCGCCGAGCGCAACCGGTTGGCCTGCATGCTGCGTAGCGCGATCGAAAGGGCTTCGCCGAAACGCATCGCATCTCCATCTCGCCGTGCCGTTAATCGGCCCACCGGGCGCCGATTCGAATGACAGCGAACTCAGCATCGCGGGGGCCACTCGCGGGATGCTCGTACCGACATCGAGCACCCCGCGAGCCGACGTAGTTGCCCTGATCAGCCGCGAGCGGCCGCACCGAGCTTCGCGCTATCCTCGGTGTTTCGCGGAGCCTGCATGACGGTGTTGAAGAACTGTCGAATGTCCGCGACCAGCATCTCCGGGGCTTCATGTGCGGAATAGTGGCCAACCACGTCGGTTGGGCCCCCCGACGGCAGGTGTAGGTCGTAGGAGTTCCAGCTGACTATGTTGGTGTGGTCCCGCTCGGCGAAGGCGCGGATGGACTGGAAGTCACCAGCAAACATGGCCAGGCCGATGGGTGTGCTGCTCCGTTCCCGTGGCGTCCGGGCGTGCGCATCCTCGTAGTAGAAGCGAATGGCTGAGGCCGCGGTACCAGTCAGCCAGTGAATGGACACGTTGGCCAGGACGAAGTCGGGGTCGAGGTGCCCGCCGAAGAGCTGGGCCTGCCACCCAAGCAGACCCACGGGCGAGTCACTCAGCGCGTAAGCGATCGTCTGCGGCTGCTGGCCGTGTAGCAGGTTGAACGCGTACTTGTTGTCCTGGAACCACTCGAGGTACGCCAGCGCCGCGTGGTCGGCCTCGCTCAGCCCGGCAAACTCGTTTGGATCCCCGGATGGAAAAGAGAAGACCTGCGTGACGTGTACACCCACCACGTGCTCAGGGTCGAGTCGGCCGATCGCTGGAGAGATCATGGACCCAGCGTCATTGCCGACTGCTCCGTAGTGCCGGTAACCAAGCCGGTGCATGAGTTCCGCCCAGGCGCGGGCGGTGCGCGCGGTGCCCCACCCGGTGGAGCGGGTCGGACCGGAGAAACCAGATCCGGGTAGCGACGGGATCACCAGGTGGTAGGCCTGCTCGTCGCTGCCCGGGCTGGCGAGCGGTGCGATCACATCCAGGTACTCCACAACTGTTCCGGGCCAACCGTGCGTGAGTATCAAGGGCAGCGCGTCCGGCCTCGCTGAGCGGATGTGCAGGAAGTGGATCTCCTCGCCGTCGATCTCGGTGACGAACTGCTGGTAGGAATTCAGGCGGTGCTCGAGTGCGCGCCAGTCGAACTCGGTCTGCCAGTACTTCGCCAGCGCGCGCACGCGCTCCGCCGAGACGCCGTGGGAGTCGCCGCCCCCGGGCAGCTCAGCGGGCCACTGCGTGCGCGCCAGCCGGTCGGCCAGGTCGTCAAGCCTCGCCTGCGGAATGTGGATGCGGCGGGGGCGAATTTCGGTGCTCATCGGGCTCTCCCGTTTTTCAATACGGAACAGAATCATCTGTTCCGTCAGAGTATCAGAACAGATGATTCCGTTCCAGTGCTAGGCTGGTCACATGTCACCCGCGAGCGAGCTGGCCGGACTGTCGGGACGTCGCCGACAGGCCGCGCGGAACGATGAGCTGATCCTCGGCGCGGCCCGAGCGGTGTTCCTCACCGATCCGAGGGCGCCCGTCGCCGACGTCGCCAAGCGCGCCGGGGTAGGCATCAGCGCGTTGTACCGCCGCTTTGAGAGCAAGGAAGACCTACTGCGCACGCTCTGCCATGAGGGGCTTCGCCGCTACCTAGCGGAGGCCCGGGCCGCTGAGGCCGAGCCGGACCCGTGGTGTGCCCTGCTGGGTTTCCTCGACGCAATCGTGGCGGCGGACGTGCATTCGCTGTCCGTCCACCTGGCCGGCACCTTTACCCCGACCGAGCAGATGGCGATCGACGCACGCCAGGCGGGTGAGCTCACGGCCGCAATAGTGGGACGAGCAGCCCAAGCCGGCCTTCTGCGACCAGGCATCGTCGTGGCGGATCTGACCCTCATACTCGAGGCGTGCACGGCGATCCGGGTTTCTGACGCCGAACGTGCCCGGCAACTTCGGCGCCGGTTGCTGGCCATGCTGGTCACCAGCCTCAAGGCCAAGCCTAGCGCTGAGTCTGAACTTCCGGGGCCGCCACCCGAGAGCGGAGAACTGACGCGCCATTGGGAGCCTCGTTGACCGAAGGTCGGTCACAGCGCTGCCCTGGCGCATCGAGGCGTTGAACAGCGCGGACAGCTCGAGATCGGTGGCCAGGTGCTCGAAGAAATCCAACCCCGAAGATCTTTTCGAAGGTGATCTCGCCGGTGGACACGGCGACCCAACTCGACAGGATGCGGAGGCGGGCTCGAACCAGGCGCCTCGAGACGATCTCGTCCGACCTTCGAGCAGAGGACGCGACCCTCGCTGCATGCCATCTGACCGGGACAAAGCCGAATGTCTGCCGCTACCGACCCGCGCCGGCCCTTGAACCACCGGGAGCCCTCGGCGGCCGTGCTGCTGCTCTGGGCCGCCGGCGACGAAAATGAGGAGCGGTCGGTCCGGGAGGAATTGTTGGCCGACCTCGCCGACGGCATGCCGCCGGGACGTGTCGTGCGCCGGGGACGGCCGTCAGGTTCGGTGCGTGGAGCTGTCGTGACGACAGCGGCCGATGCGGCCGAAGACGTTATGGCAGCCGTCACCTACACGGTGTGGCCTGGGGGACCACGTGCGGTCGCCGTGCTGTTCCCGGGGCAGGGTTCCCAGCACGCAGGGATGGCCTCCGCGCTCTACTGCACGGCGTCGATCTTCCGCGAGGCCGTCGACGAGGTGTTCCAACTCTGGGGTGAGGAGGGCGCAGCCATTCGTCAGGACTGGCTGGGCGGACCCGACAATGTGCCCGCTGTTCCCATCGACGACGTCCGGCGCGCTCAGCCGCTGCTGTTCGCAGTTGACTACGGCCTCGGCCGGCTCTTGTTGGACTGGGGCATCGAGCCGGCGGCCGCACTCGGCCACAGTGCCGGCGAGGTGGTGGCGGCGACCCTGGCGGGTATCTTCACCGTCGCCGACGCGGTCGAGCTGGTGCGTAACCGGGTACGTGCCACAGTGCCGATCGGGGCGGGTGGGATGCTCGCGGTCGCCGCCGGGGACGCTGAGCTGCGGCCCTACCTCGTCGGCGAGGTCGCTGTGGCGGCCGTCAACGCCGCCCGCCAGACGATGCTCGCCGGCCCCCACGAGCAGCTCGCTGCGGTCAATGCCCGGCTGGTCCGTGACGAGTACACCGTACGTCCGGTGCCGGCGACCACGCCGTTCCACTGTCCCGCCATGGCCCCGGCCGTGGCGGAGGTCGAACGCACGTTCACCGCGGCACCACAACGCGCCCGCTTCCCGGTCTGGTCCGGGTACACCGGGAGGCGGCTGACCGATCAGGAAGCTCGTTCGCCGGGCTTCTGGGCACGGCAGCTGGCAGACACGGTGCACTTCGCCGAGGCATTGGCGGCGTTGCTGAGGGACGGGGATCGGGTGCTCGTCGAGGCCGGCCCCGGCCAGACACTGACGGCATTCGCCCGACGGCAGAAAGCATTGCGCCACGGCGGCAGCGCCGTGCTGCCAATGCTGCCCGGCGCTGGCACGCCCGACGACGTGGCCGTGCTCGCCGTCGCCGCCGCCCTTTGGACCGAGGGGTACGCACTTCGACCGACGGCCCTGTTGAGCCGCACCTCCTCGCGTTCGGAGCATCCGTGACCATGACTGCCGGGCATCGCGCACACGTCGAAGAGGCACCGCCGTCCTTGCGGGAGGTTGCCGACAGGGTGTTCGCCTTTGTACAGCCATCTGGCGGGCGGTGTTTCAGCGACACCGGACTCGTCATCGGTGAGAACTCCGCACTGCTCGTTGAAACGGTAGCCAGGCGGCGGCGTACGGAGCTGTTCCGCGACGCGATCACCGCCGTGGCGCGGACCCGACGTCGTGGTCAACACCCACCACCGCGACCACGTCTTCGGCAGCAGATAGCGTCGATCCGAGGTCATGGGCAGCGACGGGACGGCGACTGTTCTGAGCGACCCGGGCCGTCAAAGCCAGCCGGAGTCGCTCGCGATGCGGACCGCGTCCACCCGGTTGCGCGCGTTCAGCTTTGCCGCGACGGTGGTCAGGTAGTTGCGCACGGTCCCAGGCGACAGGTGCACGCTGGTGGCGATACCCGAGACGTCCAGACCGCCGGCCGCAAGCCGCAGTACCTCCAGTTCGCGAGTGGTGAGCGGACACTCGCCGTTGTCCCAAGCCGCGAGCGCCAGCTGGGTGTCCACTACGCGCTTGCCCGCAGCGACCGCGCGGATGGCGTCGGCCAGCTCTCGCGGCGGGGCATCCTTGAGGATGAACCCGCCCACCCGCGCCGCGAGGGCCCGCCGGAGCGTGCCCGGCTGTCCGAGACTCGTCAGGATGAGCGTGCGGGTCTCGGGCAGAGCCTCGTGCAGCGCAGTAGCGGCGGTGAGCCCGTCGGTCCCGGGCAGGTCGATATCGAGGATGGCCACGTCAGGACGGTGCCGCTTGGCCATCGCCACAATCTGGTCACCGGACGAGACGTCGACAACCACCTCGATGTCGGGCTCGAGATTCAACAGGGCGATGAGTGCGCCACGGACCATGTGCATGTCCTCAGCGAGCAACACCCTGATCATGAGTTGAGTCCCCCCATAAAGAGTGTAATCCTAGTTCACCTGATCGGGTTACACCGTTCGGGGTGCACGAGTGGAGTACTCAGAATTCGTACTTCTTGCCAGGGGCTAATGAATTATATCGATTAGTGGATGAACCCGTCAGCTCGTCGAGGGGGTGTCATGCGGTGGGGTCGTCGAGGTGAAGCCCGCGGGCGCGCGGTCAACCGCGTCTCGTGGTGTACCTGGGGCGCATCACGCGGACTCCGGGCTGGTCGCCGAGGTGAATTGTGCGCGCTGACCGCCGAGCTGGGACCGCACTCACCCCGGCGCGGCGGCGAGCCCGGACGAGAGTATGGCCGAGACCCGGACCGTGCTGCGCCTTGGCGTGCCGCCCGCGACACCCTGGTACGGGTCACCAAACCTATCGGTGCTACCCACAGCAGTGAGACCATCAACGCGGCCTAATGGGCACAGGCCGCCACCGGATGGTCAGTACCTGAATTCCGTCGGCTTCCATGTACTCGTACACGCAGTGGATCCCTGCGCCGAAGTAGACATCCCGCGGCACGGGTACATCGATGCCCGTTCCTGGTATAGGGCTGACCGTCATCTCTCTCGAATTCGGGTCCGGCACCAGGCACTTCATGCCCCACAGCGCGCCACCGATCGAGACCTCCATGGGAGTCCAGCATCCGGTCCAGCAGGTCAGTTGGCCGTCCGGCAGCCGGTGGTCGAAGGACAGCGCGAGTTGAGTGACCCAGCGCAGCTCGATCCGTTCGGCCCCGCTGGGGTCGGCCACCACCTACGGGGTCCGGCGCACCGCACCGACCGCCAGGATCGCCGCTTCGCGCCGAAGACCCCGACGTTAGTGATCGTGATGGTTCCGCCGCTCAGATGCTCTTGTGGCGCGGCCGGCCTATGCGGTTGAGGCCGAAATGGGTGCGCCTGGGGATTCCGCGCACCGGTACGCGGGTTTCATCCGGCTCTTGCTTGGTGGCCGGGGCAGGAGTCGGCACAGCCTGTGGCTGGACGTCCTCGTGGGTGATTGTCGAGTTCGGGTCGGTCGGAGTGAACGGGGCGAGGTCGACTCCGAGTTGCTCGGCCAACTTGCGGACTGATGTCATCGCGGCCGGACGGACGAGCATCCGCGCTGGCTCTGGCGCTTTGCGGCACTCGCGGCCGGTTTCCGGTCGTGGACCGGACCCGACCAGCAGCGCTAGCTCCGGCTCGGTTGCCGTTTCACCGAGATGATCGGACTGCCGACCGCCACGGTCTCGCCGGGCAATGCGTGTAGCCGGCGAACAGTGAGGGCAGTTCGACGGCGGCTTTCGCGGGTCTCCTCCACGTCGACGAGGATCTGGTTCACCTCGACGACCTCGCCCGGTCCTACCGACCTGCCGAGGATCGTCGCCTCGGTCAGGCCCTCGCCGACATCCGGCAGACAGAACTCTTGACGCGCCGACAGGAACCTACCCTTCTAATAGCTGAAGCTACGGTCGACAGCGGCGAGGATCCGATCGACACCGGGCAACCAATCCAGCTCAATTCGGCTCGGGGGATACGGTGTGTCGTAGCCGGTGACTCGGATAACCGGAGCTTCCAGGTGGTAGAAAGCCTCCTCCTGGATCCGGGCGGCGATCTCCGCCCCGAACCCATGGGAGAGCGACGCCTCATGGACGACAATCGCGCGGCCCGTGCGCCGTACTGACTCCAGTACCGGATCGATGTCCACCGGTGACAGGCTGCGCAGGTCGACCACCTCGATGCCGCGATCGGACGCGTCGGCCGCGTCCAGCGCGGTGGCGACCGTCGGCCCGTACGCCAGGAGAGTCAGATCCTTGCCGGGGCACACGACCTGTGACTGGTGTAGCGATAGCACACTCTCGCCCGACTCGGACACCACGCCTTCCTCCCAATAGCGGCGCTTGGGTTCGAGGAACACCACTGGGTCGTCGCAGGCGATCGCCTGGCGGATCATCGTGTAGCCGTCCTGAGGAGTCGCGCAGGTGACCACCCGCAGACCTGCGGTGTGGGCGAAGTACACCTCAGGCGACTCTGAATGGTGCTCGATCGAACCGATGCCGCCCCCATAGGGGATTCGGATGACCACCGGCAGCGCCAGGTCACCGGCTGAGCGGTGCCGGATCTTGGCCAACTGACTGATGATCTGGTTCATAGCAGGGTAGACGAATCCGTCGAACTGGATCTCGCATACCGGGCGGTAGCCGCGCATTGCCAGGCCGATCGCGGTGCCGACGATGCCGGCCTCGCCGAGCGGGCTGTCGATGACCCGCTCCTCGCCGAAGTCCTTCTGCAATCCGTCGGTGACCCGAAAAACGCCGCCGAGCTTGCCGATGTCCTCGCCCACCAGCAGCACCTTGGCGTCTTCATCGAGAGCCCGGCGAAGTCCGTTGTTGAGAGCCTTGACCATGGAAATGTTCATTGCCGCACACTGTCCAGGTAGGTCTGATGCTGCCGACGGAGGTCCGCTGGCATCTCGGCGTAGGTGTGTTCGAAAGGCGAGGACCTCTCGGGCTCGGGCACCGCGCGGCAGCCCACTCGAAGCCGCTCGGCCAAGCACCGCGCCTCGTCTTCCACGGCGGCGAAGAACTTGTCGTCGACCGTGGACGTGAGATGGCTGCGCAACCTAGTGAGAGGATCTCTGGCGGCCCAGTGCGCGGTCTCCGCCGCTGAGCGATACCGGCCTGCGTCATCGGCGGTGGTGTGCGGGTTGCGCCGATAGGTGAGCGCCTCGATCAGAGTCGGCCCGCCACCCGAGCGCGCCATGTCGAGTGCGTGACGGGTGGCCGCGAGACAGGCAAGGACGTCGTTGCCATCGACCCGCAATCCTGGGAAACCGAAACCCCGCGCCCGCTCCGCCGCTGGGATCCGGCTCTGCGTACGGTACGGGGCGGAGATCGCCCACTGATTGTTCTGACAGAAGAAGACCACCGGCAGATGCTGTGCGGCTGCCCACACGAACGCCTCGTTGGTCTCGCCTTCGCTCAACGAACCGTCGCCGAGGAACACCAGCACCGCGGTATCCCTGTTCTCATCGCCGTTGCTGACTGCGTCGTCACGGACCACCCCCATCGCATAGCCCACGGCATGCAGCGTCTGCGCGCCGATCACCAACGTGTAGAGATGGAAGTGACATTCGCTTGGACGCCAGCCGCCAAGCGTCGAACCGCGGAACAATCCAAGCAACGACACCGGGTCGACGCCCCGACAGAACGCCACGCCGTGCTCGCGATAGGTGGGAAACACCATGTCCTGCTCGCGCAGCGCGTGCCCGGCGCCCACTTGCGCCGCCTCCTGCCCGAGCAACGACGGCCACAGGGCCAGTTCGCCCTGGCGCTGCAACGCGATGGCCTCGGTGTCCAGCCGCCGGGTCAGCACGAGATCCCGATAGAGCGCACGGAGATCGACAGTGCCGAGGTCCAACGGCAGCCGAGGATCCAGCTCGAGTGCCCCGTCTGGGGACAGCAACCGCAATGGTTTGTCAGCCATGCTCATCTCGTCTCGCTGTGGAGGGGCGAAACCCCCGGCAACCGGGATCTCACGAGTGCCCTCTCGTCGATCTGGCGCTGCCCTGCTTCGCAAGAGCAGCACGGGACTGGTCGAATTGATCTGCCCGTCGCGCGTACTCGACCAGAGCGAAATCGGGCCGCGACGCTTCGTGGGGCTCGGGACCGCCACCGCCGGCGAGCAAGCGGCGAGCCGCGACATGGTCCACTGGCTGGTTCACCGACTGGACCGATCGCAACACTCCGTCGGCGTAGCACAGCACGGAGAAGTGACCACCGACGGTATCCCCGACTGCCACAGTCAGGTCGATTGTGGGGCTGGTCCCGGCAATCTGCAGGTTCTCCCCGAATTGCGCACTGGAGAACACCGGCAGCTCGTCGTACTCGGACTGGCGATCGGGCGCTACGCAGAGCTGTGCCGCCGCGAAGCTCGCCTGATTGACAGCGTTTTGCACGCACTCCAGGCGGACCCGTGCGCCGGCGCGCCTGCTCGGGAATGAGGCACAGTCACCGACGGCAAGGATCTGCGGGTCACTCGTGCGCAGGGTCGAGTCGACCGCGATGCCGTTGTCCAGCGCCAACCCGGCACGCCGCGCCACCTCGGTGCGAGCTACCGCGCCTACGCCCATGAGCACCAGGTCGGCCGGCAAGATGGTGGCGTCGGTGAGCTCTACCGCGCTGACCCGACCGTCGGCGTCTGGGTGCAGAGCCCGGACGGTGCGGTTGACCAGCACCGTGGTCCCGCGTTCTCGGTGCAGTGCGACCATGTGGCCGGCAACTGGAGCGGAGACGGCGCGCGCGAGCGCCTGGGATGTGGCCTCGACGACCGTCACGACGTGGCCGGCGGTCCGCGCGGCGGCAGCGAACTCGAGCCCGACGAAGCCAGCGCCGATGACCACGATCGTGCGACGGCGCTCGTCGAGGTGCGCGCGGAGAACGTCGGCATCGGCCACCGTGCGCAGCGAGCAGACCCCTTTCAAGTCGGCGCCGGGGACGTCAAGTTGCCGATGGACGGCGCCGAGAGCCAACACGAGACCGTCGTAGGCCAGCCAGTCCCCCGTGCTGAGCCGGACGCGTGCGCTGGCCCGGTCGAGCTCCTCCACCCGACACCCGACCCGGAGGTCGATTCGCTGCCGCTGGTAGAACAACGGCGCCCGCAGCCGCAGACTCGCCGCGTCGGCCGACCGGCCCAAGTAGGACTTGGACAGCGGGGGACGCTGGTAGGGCAGCGTGTTCTCGTCCCCCACCAGCGCGATCTGGCCGGTGAAACCCCGCGCCCGGAGTGACCCAGCGGTCTGCAGGCCAGCCTGTCCCGCCCCCACGACGACGATCTGCACGGCGGTCTCCCAGGACTGACACGGATTGGCGAACGGACAGGGTGAGCTGAGTTCAGGCCACGGACGAGTTGGCCTCGGCGAACGTCTTGGCGTGCCGCAAGGTCGTCGTGCTGTTGGCCCCGAGCACCGACCGGATGAGGGTCCTGGCCTGCTCCAACGTGCCGTCGGGTCCGAGCACCCCAGTCACCTTCTCCGGCCTGATGACCACGGTATGGTGCGAGGTCGCCCGTATCCCGGGCCCGTGCGGGACCACCATCCAACGGCCCACGTGCGCCGCCATGATCGGTGGCGTCACCGTCTGCTTGTACGCGATCGTCCACCGCTCGGGCAGGCACACCCGCACCGACTTCGTGGTGTGCAGCGAGCCGTCCGTGGAACGGGTGTCCATGACCATCAGCTGGACACCATTGGGCTCCTCCGTCAGATCGAGCCGCGCCACATGCGGCAGCCGCCGCGGCCACGACGCGGCATCGCGCAGGAAACCGTAAACGGCGTCAGCACTGGCGTTGATGTCGACCGAGTCCTCGAATTCGAGCACCTCCGCCGCTCCAGCGCTCCCCCGCTCGGCGGTCCGCCCCAGCGCGGCGAGCTCCGCCGTGCTGTTCGTCTCGACCGCCCGGCCGATCAGCTCCTCGGCCTCGGCCGAGGCCGCAGTGAAGTCGTGCAGCAACTCCACCCGGGTGGTGTTGTCGGTGAGCGGCTCGAGCCTCCATTCGCCCCCCATGGACCGCACCGGGATAGCCGGGACCTCCTGCTCGAAGGCCACCTGCAGAGACTCCGGATCGAGGACTCGGCGGGAGGTCCACATGCGAACTTCGCCATTGGCGAACGCCCACAACCGCAGTCGCTCCGCGTCGCCGGTGCTGTCGAGCACTTCCGCGTAGACCGTCGGACCGAACGTGTAGGGCCACCGCTTCACGTCCGCGACCGTCTTGAAGACCTCCTGGGCGGGTGCGTTCACCACCACGACGTGGCGGGTGTGCACCGCCGCCCGGGCGGGTTCAGTTGGTTGGCTCATCTCCCGGTCCGCCTTACCCGTCAGTAGTTCCCGAGCCCGCCGCAGACGTTCAGCGCCTGGGCCGTGACTGACGCGGCGGCGTCGGACACGAGGTAGCCGACCATCGCGGCAACCTCCTCTGCCCAGACGTAACGGCCGATCGGGATACGGGCCTCGAACTTCGCCTTCACCGCCTCCTCGGTGGTGCCGTAGTACTCCGCGTGCCCCTGCCGCACCCGCTGCGCCATCGCGGTCTCGGCAAAGCCAGGGCAGACGGCGTTGACGGTGATGCCAGTGCGAGCCAGCTCCAGGCCGACCGCCTTGGTGAAACCGACGACGCCATGTTTGGACGCGGAATACGGAGCCGCGAGCGCCACGCCCTGTTTTCCGCCCGTCGAGGCGATGCTGACGATCCGACCCGAGGGTCCGTCGAGCATGCGACCGCTGGTCAACACCTCGCGAGTGACCCGGAAAACGCCGTTGAGATTCGTGTCGACCACGTCGAGCCACAACGCCTCCGACAGCGTCGCCGTTTCACCGCCGCCGTTCCGCCCGGCGTTGTTGACCAGCACCTCAATCCGCCCATACCGCTCGACGGCGACCCGCACCGCCGAGGCGACTTGGTCCGTCGAGGTCACATCGGCCGGCCTGCCCTCGACCTCAAAACCCTCGTCGGTGAGTTGCTTGACCGTCGTGGCGACGTTCTCCGCCGTGCGGGCCACGCCGAAGACCGAGTAGCCCTGGCCGGCGAGCTGCCGAGTGACCGCGAGCCCAATTCCCTCACTAAACCCCGTGACGAACGCCGCCCGGGTCATGCCGCGCCAGTCATCCGGCTGGCGACCTTGTCCAGCAGCGCCCGAGGCGTGACGATCTCCCCGAGCTCGTCGTCGCCAATGGCGACCCCGGTGCGCCGCTTGATCAGCGCCACCGTCTCCATCAGCGCCAGCGAGTCAAAGCCGAGATTCGTGAACGGGACATCGAGAATATCCTGCCCCAGGTCCACATCCTCGCCCTCGCCGGCAGCCTCGCGCATGATCAGCCTGAGGTCGTCGAGGTCAAGCTCGCTCATCGTATCGTTCCTCTCATCCCGGCGGGTTCCGTCGTGGTCCCACCTGCACGAGCGTGCGACGCTCACCTCATGCCGGGCTGGAGTCGACCTGGAACCTCATCGCACGGTCCAAACTGGGTGCAAACTGGAATTGCTCGGCGAAGCCGCGATAGCTGTGCCCGTCGAGCGTGGCATCCGAAGTCAGGATGAGCTGCTGCAGACGACGGATCCGGGGCGAAGGATCCACCCCAAGCTCGTCAACGAGTGTGCCCCGCAGCCTTGTGTAGATCTCGAGGGCCTTCCATTGCCGACCCGAGCGGTAGCGCGCGACCAGGTACTTCGCGCAGAGGTTCTCCTTCATCGGGTATCGCGTCGTGAGCATCGAGAGCTCACTGAGAAGCGCCTGGTGGCGGCCGAGCCGGATATCGGCCTCAATCCGCGCCTCGAGCACGCCCAGCTGGCGCTCTTCCAGACGCGTCATCTCCATACCCAGCAATGGGCCCGGTCGAGACGTCCACCAAAGCGGCTCCACCCCAGATCTCGAGGCTGTTCCGCAACACCTGGGTCGCCGTCCTCATGTCGGAGGAGTCGAAGGCCCGCTCGCCCGCCGCCGCGAGACATTCGAAGCCGCACGCGTCCACACACTCGTCCGCGACATCAAGCCGGTAGCCGCCAAATCGAGTGTGCAGCACATCGTCGGCGGACAGCCTGGCGCCGACCTCGAGCGCCGAAACGATTAGCTGACGCAGCTGCATCACATTGATCTGCAGCGTCGTGCGGGCGCTCCGAGGCGGGTTCTCGCCCCAAAGCTCCTCGATGATGGTGGGGACGGGCACGACCCGGTTCAGCCCATTCGGCTATATGCGAATGTCATGTCCCCGGTGTAGGCGGATCCCGGAGTGGACTATTTCCCTGGGGCCGGGCCGGGCCGGGCCGTCACGGGAACGCGGGCCCGCACCTGATAGTGCCGTCCCGGCAGCCGGACCGCCTCAAGGCTCCCCGATGCGGCCTGCAGCCGCTCGGTGAGATTGACGATCCCAATTCCTGCGGCGCCGGCCGACACTTCAGGGGCACCGTCGTTCTCCACTACCAGGGACACTTCGTTCTCATCAGCATCGATCGTAATAACACAGGTACGCGCCTCGCTGTGGCGCAACAGATTCGTCACGCTCTCCCGTAGCACCGTAGCCAGAACTGCCGCGACAGGCAGCGGCGGGTCACCAGCGCCGTGGCGGACCAGCACGTCGATATCGGCGGACTCCATCAATGACGTCACCGACGCCAACTCCCCACTCAGGGTAAGACCTCGGTAGGTACCCGCCACGGCCCGGAGATCGTCGAGAACACTGCCCGCGATGGCCAGCACCTCACTCAGCTCCGTCCGCGCCCGGTACGGATCCTCCTCAACCATCCGACCGGCGAGTTCAGTCTTCAGGGTGATCGCCGACAAGCTGTAGCCCAGCAAATCGTGGAGATCCCGGGCGAAGCGCAGCCGCTCCTGGGTCACCGCGGCCGAGGCGAGATCCGCGCGAGCCTCGACCAACTGCGACACCAACGAACGCAATCGGGTCAAACCCCACACGACCAGTGCCTGATTGATCGTCGAAATCGCGCCGTACCCGATCAGGACCGGACCCGCGTGAAGCGCGACTTGCGTCCCGGAAGCCGCGGCGGCCAGAGTTCCCACGACCAACCAGCCAACGGGCGGGTCCAGCACGAGCAAGGCGCTGGCGCTGGCAAACCCTGGCAAGATCAACAGCGGGGCACCGAACACCACTGTCGGCAGGAAGATCAACATCACCTGCACGAGCAGCAGGAGATATCGGCGACGGCCGAGCGGCCGCCGGGCGCGACTGAAATAGCCCAGTTGCAGCGCGAGCGTGCCGCTGGCGCAGGCGGCCGCAGCAACGGTGCCACCCGGCTCGGCCGCCAGCTGTGGCACCAACGCGACCACGCTGACGGCGTAACCCACCAAGACTGATACCACGACGCCGCGAGCAAAATCCGGTTCCATTGCCGTCGCCGACTCCCGTAGCTGTCGACGTCGTGAGGCGTGCACACAGTGCGGCAGCCGGAGCCATCGCGCGCTCAGCGGCCGGACCCGTCGCCCGGGCACCGCCGGGAGCTCGACCCGCAGGTAGCGGCAATCGCGCCCGGCGCTCCCCAACCGTAGCGATCCGTCGAGGGCACGTAACTCCGCGGCGAGGCGCTCGAGCGCGATCTCCGGGTCGTTGCCGGCCGGCGATGGGTCGGCCCCGTCGTTGACTACCTCGAGTCTCACCGTCGGTCCTGTGCGGAGCACCTTGACGACACAGTTACGCGGTCGACCGTGGCGCAGGGCGTTGTCGACGGCGGCGCGAAGCGCACGGACCAGCAGCGCGCTCGTCTCTGGGTCGACATCCTCGTCCTCGAGCTGCACCGTCATCTCGACACCGGCGCTGGCAAGAAAGGCGCGGGCCGAGGCGATATTGTCACGCAATGAAACCTCGCGGAAGGTGCGGGCGGTCGAGCGGACGTCAGTAAGAGCGCGCCGCGCCACATTCACGACCTCCGCCAATTCCTCGCGCGAACGATGTGGGTGGTCCACCAGTCTCCTGGCCAGCTCGCACCGGAGCACAATCGCTGAGAGACGCTCGCCAAGCAGCTCGCCCAGATCGGTCGCGAGCCGGAGTCGCTCCCGCGCCACGGCCAACTCCGCGAGCTCCGCGCGAGCGGCACGGAGACTGGAAACGAGGTTCACCAATCGGGAGAGCCCAAATACGGTGAGACCACTCACAGCTGTTACAACGGTAAAGTATAATATATCAATCGTTCGGCCCTCATACAGATGGGTCAGAACTCCGGCCGCCGCGTTAGTCGTTGCGAAGAGTGCCCACCCCCACCATCTGGACCGACGACGAAAAGCCAGCAGGACACCTCCGGCGAGAAAGCCAAGCAAACCGAACCAGGACATGCCGAAGAGCGGAATCGGGAGAAGCACCAGCAGCCCCAATGCTCCGACACCGATCGCCAGACGCAAGGGACGTCCGCCTGCCGCCGGCGCGCTGATGACCAGCAGCTGCAGGCCGAGTAACGCCACAAGCAGAATGATCGCTATGGCTAGGTCCCTGGCGCGGGCACCGCCCACCGCCACATACATGAACGCGTTGACACAGAACCCGAGCGACACAACCGCAATGACCGCGGTGGCGATCCGCGGCGCTACCCCTGGCGCCCCGGATGCGTCCGTCGGCTCCTCGTCGTTGCCGTCCGTCGGCGACTCACCCATGACCTGGTCGTCAGCAATCACTGCTCCTCCGCTGGCCTGACTAGCGCCATGTGACGAACTCGCTGTCATGGGGAACTCGCTACCCTAGTCGCCGTCGACGGAGAGCAACTGCGCCCCGTTGAGATAAGCGAAAATATCGCCGACGAGCGGATGCGGCACATCCAGTGCGGCAGAAAGCTGGTCAATGCTCGCTGGTCGCTCTCTCAGGGTCCTGGCGACCAGCCAGGCCGAACGGCGATGCAGCTTCGCTCGGAACGGTGCGCCAGGGCACTCGAGGAGCCACTCGGCGGGAGACTCCCGGAGTGTCGCTTCCTCCCGTGCCCGGAACCGTTGAGCCGCGGGAAGCGTTCGCAGCCTGACAGCGGCCTCCCGAGAGGAAGCGACGACGGTCAGCACCGGAGAGCCAACGCTGCGCAAACCCAGCGCGGCAACGACACTCCCCCCCAGTTGGTCGAAGACGGCTTCGATCCGCAGCCACTCGACGCCCGGGTCGGCTCGATTACGCCAGCTCCGGTACGAGTCCTCGAGGCCGGGCACATTCTCCAGCGACACCGGGCCTAGGCTCATTCGGCGCAACACTTCGACGACCGATGGCTCGGGGTCGACCAACTCGACCCTGTCCCACCCGCTTGACCACTTCGTGACGATCGTGACGACCGTGGCGTTTTGGGTACCACCGACGATGACCCGGGCGTTCTCGTGCAGGGACCACAGCGCACGGCCGTCCGGAACGAAGCAGCGATCCGGAGGCGGTGGCGGGGCAGCCGACGGTTCAGCGTTGCTGTCCCGCGCTGCCCGGGGCGACGGCGTCACAAGAACATCGGGAAGGGATTGAGGCTCTCGTACGGTGTCGGCTGGGCCAGCCTTCCCAGCTTGACCGGAACGTCGAAAAGCCGACCGGGCGCAAATCGCGCCCAGAAGTGCCGCAAGCCTGGAACGATCGCCCGCACAACCGGGAGCCCGATGTCTGGCTGCGTCTGGTCCAGCACCATCACCTCCATGCCTGCTGCCTCGATGCTGCTGACGACGGCGGCCACGTCATCGGCGAGGTTCTGGCTCGGTGCGTAGCGATACTCGTCCAACCTCTTCGGTCGCGTCGTCACCTCCGGCAGTAGGTAGCCCTGGTTCTCCACAGTGGCCACCGCAAGCCAGCGGGCCAGGTCGGCGTCGCCGGCGTCCCGCAACCAGCGGGCACTCATCCCGAGCAACCTCGGCACGATCTGGTTGAGCTCGGTCAAAGCCCTGGTGAGCGCGACGGCGGGATCAAGATGGGCGCCGAATCCAAAGACCAGATCCTCGGGGCCGGAGATGCGACGCGAGATCGCCGCCATCACCGGAATCCCGAGGTCGGCGGTGAGGTCGAGCACCCAGAACTCACGGCCAAGCCCGGCGTAGACCTGCCGCATTTCCTCGATCCATCGATCATGCGTCGAGTCGAGGTCGACCTGAGGTTGCGCCGTGCGGTTGTACCACCACAGCGCCACCGCATCGCGCTCCACAAGCTCGAGCAGTCCGTGAAGCACCGCGTCCTCGATGCTGGCGCCGGCGGCGCAACCGTTGGAGTCCGCTCCCAGCCCGCGCGGCCCGGGACCGTCGAAGTAGAGCATCGCCGTTGGCAGCATCCGGTGCGTGCCCCGGGTGAGCGACCACACCGGAGTCCACGGGACGTCCTGGTACTCGTCAAACACGGGGGCTAGCCGCTGGAAAAAGGAGTGTCGCGCGTTCCACTCCGTCCGGCCGATCACCTGACGGGGATCCTGCAGCCGCCAGGTGTCGGGATGTACGGCCCGGTCGCCGAGGGCCGTGAATGAGGCGATCTCGGTGGCCTCGTCACCGTGATAGGTGCCGCTATAGCGCTCGATGGCTTCACCCAGCGCGCTTGCCTCAGCCTGCTCGGCGGTGCGGCCCTTGCCCGAGGTCTCGCAGCGCAGCGCGGTGCGCAGGCCGTCAAGAGTCTGGACACGACCCGCGGCTATGTTGGTACCCGATACGTAGCACTTGAGGAAGTCCGGCCCCCGCCCGTCCGGACGCAGCTCGCGGACAACTCCGGTGAGCGGACTGACCCAGCGGCGATAGCTCGCCAGCATTTCGGTCGAAGACATCGCCCGGTGGCCGGTGTCGCCGTACGTCGCCACCTTCCGGCGCGGTCCGACGCGGACAGGCTCGAGCGCCCGCTTGCGCGGCAGGTGTGGGTCGCCGCAGGACGGGCACTGGGGACGGATGGTGACAGCGTGGGCCGCGAATTCCAATCTGATGCTGTCGCACGCCCAGAGCTGCTTCTGACCGGGGTGACGGTACCCGGCCAGCCACTTTGAAGCCTCAAGGGCCACTAGCTCGGCGGCCAGCCCAGCCACCGACGGCAACACGACCTCCGGGGGGTCCAACGGGCCTAGGTAGCCGAGTGGACGGTTAGCCATCACCCGCGCGGCCAGGCAGGTCCAGCAGGCGCCCTCGCCGGGAACAAAGATCGGACCGATCCAAGGCTGCTCACCGGCCGGCCGTGCGATCAGCCACGGAATACCGGAGCGCCGCAGCTTGTCGGCGATGCCGGCGAGCCGTGGATCGGCGTAATCGGCGCAGAGCACGACGGCGAGATCGGCCGGAGAATCGGCCGAGGTGCCGCCGATCCCGCCATCGTGGGGATACACCGTCGGCGTGGCTAGCCCAGCACGGACCAGCGCGGCCAGAATCGGTGCCGAGCGGACAGCGCCCACCTCGATCACCGACACCACGGCGGCGGCCAGGCGCGCGGACGCATCGAGGGCGTTCAGCCCAGCCGCGTCCCAATAGGCCAGGGTGGCCCGGTGGGTGTTCCCGACCGAGCCGCCCTGGCTTGTGCCGGCCCGCTCATGCATGGTGAGCAGGCCAGCGGCGTCGAGTCGGTCGAGCACTCCGGCAACCGTCTCACGGGACAGGCCGTGCGCGGCGTCGATCAGTGTGTCGCGGTCGCGAGTGCCGTCCAACAACGGCACGACGGCCTCAACGTGCGCCCCGCGCAGCGCCGCCGTCCCCCGCTCGGACAGCAGGTACACGGCGTCGCCCGCAACGATCTTCGGCTGCAGGTGCCGGCGAAGTCCAATACACCTGGCGGCCCGAACCGACTCCGTTGTCATGTCGCCCGTACTTCCCCGGATGGAAACGTCGGCACGTTGAGGTGGATCTCGTGGTCAGATGACTTATGGCAGACGCACAGCGGAATCAACGAGCTGTTGTCCGTCGACGTAAGCCACGACAAATGCTCTATCACTAGATCCTCGATGCCTGAGGTGCGCGGCAAACTACCCGCACGGCTCACCGTATTCTTCGGCATTCTGACCTCCTCTGCGATTGGGGACACCGGCCTATTTCGCCATGGCCACCGCCCCCGGTGGTAGTGCCGCTGTCATGCCCTGGGGATGAAAACCTCACGGGTGCGGAGATCGTCGGGTCAGGTAGCAACCAAAGGTTCACCCCTCTGCCACCGAAACGACATCCGGCACTTGACGAAGGATCTCGACAAGGTGGTCGGCTTCTCCGGCTGTGGTCGACAACGCGCACGTCAGCCCGGTCAACCTCACACCCTCGTGAACCTCCACCGAGAAGTCGCAGATCCGGCGTCCGAAGTCGAGCAGCGTTCCGATCACCCGTGAGATCCCGACCACACCACCCGAGATCACCATGGAGTGCCGTCGCGGCAGGCGAGGCTGGAAACGGAGGACCCTGGCTTCACTGCGAGTATTCGGCCCACGGTCGCGTCCGGTCCCAAGTGACATCCTCTAGCGTGCCGCGATTGTCTGTCGAGGCCAGCGACGAAAGCTGGGCGGCACCGGAACCCGAGGAGGACCAGTGCCAACGAGTTCCGACGTGACCAAGGTTCCCGACGTTCGGAAGACCATGAACGTGGACGTGCCGGTCGAACAGGCCTGGCAGGTCTTCGTCCAGCGCCCAACCGAATGGTGGCCGGCCCACCACGTGTTCGTCGAGGACCGGCAGTCGATCACGATCGAGCCGAAGGTCGGCGCCCGCTAATACGAGCAGGGCACCGACGGGAAGGTCGTCGACTGGGGCACCATCGTCAAGTGGGATCCGCCTGTCGGGATCGTCCTGACCTGGCGGATGGGTCCGGGATGGCGTCCGGTGCTCGACGACCAGCTCGCCGGCCCGACTGTGGTCGAGTTCATCGCGCCGGGCTCCGCCTCCACCGAGGTTGCCCTCACCCACGCCACGCTCGAGCGACACGGAGACGCCGCTCCGGAGATCCACGCCGCCCTCGACGGACCCAGCCCCGGCGCCAAGCTTCCCCAGTACGCGCGAACCGGCGACTGTCCGCGGACGTGATCGACGGTATCCGAAGGCTAGGTTCGCCCGACACTTCGTCCCCACCGAGCTCGGCGGGGTCGAAGGCACCTTTGCTGAGCTGACCGACGCCGTCATGGCGGTCGGCGAGGGCTGCCCCTCCACTGCCTGGTGTGCCTCGCTCAGCGCGTTTTCTTGTGCTGCCGAACAGCACCAGACCGACCATCAGAGAGCGTAGGCACACGCGTCCTCCCCGCTGTCACCCACGTTCCCGCAGGTCAACCCCCGAATCCGGCCGTCACGTGTGCCCATCAACTGCGGAACGCGGGGGAAACGTCCCGTCAGCGACACTCACGCACGACGATCGCCGAGTTGAACCCCCCGCGGCCGCGGGCAAGCACCAGCGCGGCACCGACGTGTTGATGACGCGCCTGGCCGAGGACGAGGTCGAGCTCGTACTCCGGCACGGGGCTTGGACGTTGACCGTGGGCGGGATAGTGCTCCAGTAGATCGACAACAGCGCTGAGGCCACATCCAGCGAGGCGCCGCCCGCGAACAGCTGCCCGGTGACCGTCTTTGGCGCGGTCACCGGCACTCCGTACGGTCCGAACAGCTCACAGATCGCCTTGGCCTCCGCCGCGTCGTGCTCCGGGACCCCGAGCGCGTCCGGGAACACAACCGCCACGTCGCTGGGATCGACGCCGGCATCGTCGAGCGCCAGCTCAGCCGCTCGCTTCAGGCCAGGCGCCCGTCCGGGAACGCGCGAGTCGAACGTTGCCGCATAGCCGGCGATCGCTCCATAGATCCGGGTACCCGGTCGCTCGATCGCGGAGTCCTCCGCTTCAGTACGAGCATCGCCCCACCCTCGCCCGCGACGTAGCCGTTGGCATCCCGGTCGAACGGTAGATAGGCGCGAGCCGGATCGTTGCGCCTGCTGAGGTTGCCGGATACCTGGTGGGAAACCGGGCCCAGGGGCACAGCGAGCTGTCGATTCCTCCCGTCAAGGCGAGTCGGACCCGTCCCGGAGGTGCCTGCGCGCGTGGCCTCGCCAGCTTGCTCACTAACCAGAACCGCTCCGGGCCCCCCGGTGCCGTGTCGAATGGAGATCTGGCCAGTGTTGACCGCGTAGAACCAGGCGAAGGACTGATAGGTGCTCACATGGTCGGGACCTTGGTGCCACAGCTTCTGCATCTCCCGTTACCCGAATTCGTAACCGCCTGCGGTGGCAGCTGTGATGGTGGCCATCCCGCGGTCAGTGATGTCGTTCGGCCGTACCCCGGCGCCGCGCAGCGCCCAGTCTGTGGCAACGAAGGTGAGTCCGTCATGTGGTCGGTCTGCGGCAGCAGCTTGCCCTCCAGGTCTCGGTCGGCCTCGAAATGGGGGACCTCGCCGCCGAGCTCCGCCCAGTACCCGGAGGTGTCAAATCGGGTGATTGCCCTGATACCTGTGTCGCCGCGTAGCGTGGCCCGCAAGAACTGGGTCGGGCCGAGACCAGTCGGCGCAGCGATCCCGATTCCAGTCACGACCGCCCTAATGGTCCTCGGTCGGCGCGTGTAACGGGTTTCACAGTGTAGGCCCCTGTCGTCATTCCCTGCCCCTTAAACGTTCCTCAAAACCATCGCGCTCTGGAATCCGCCGAACCCGCTGCCGACGGTGAGCACCGTGTCGACCTTGTGCCCCGGGCCACCAGCGGCACGTAGTCCAGGTCACATCCCGGGTCGGCCTTATGCAGGTTCGCGGCGGGCGGGATCAATCCCTCCCGCAGCGGCAGCAGGCAGCCGACGATCTCGAGCGAACCAATCGCCCCGGATGCCCGCGTCGATCGCGCCAGACATCTCCTTGCCCTCTGGATTTAGCCCGGTCATGTGGTAGGCGTTGCATCGTGAGGCGAAACCGCCGACCTCGCCATAGATGTGCGCGCCGCGAGCCCGCGCGTGTTCCAACTCCTCGAGCACAATGATGGCGGCGCGGTTGTGCTCACACGGCCTCCCGCTCATCTCAGCCCTCTGAACCGGTTGACCACGACCTTCAGTCGGCGTTCTCGAGACAGCCCGGAGCCGTACTGGAGGCCGAGCGTCGGGCCTCGGCCGACGTGAGCTCCGTCGCCGCTCCAGCGCGGCCGGCGATTGTGGTCCGCCACCCAGTCGTCACCCGGCTGATAGGAGTTCGGCGATGCTTGGCCCGTTCGTGTGCCAGGACGGCACCCACTTGCACCTGCGGGAAGACGGCGATCTGCAAGCGGCACTGACACTCGTGCTGCTGCACTGCTACGCGCTCGACCTGCGGGTCTGGGATCCGGTGGTGGAACGGCTCACCGCTCGACGACCGGTGCGGGTTGTGCGCTATGACCACCGCGGCCATGGCGGGTCCGATCCCGCGACGCGAGGGACCGACCTCGCGCAACTCGGTGACGACCTCGCCGACCTGTTGGCCCACCATTTGCCCGAGGGACCGGTGGTCCTGGTCGGACACTCAATGGGCGGGATGGCGATCATGGCGATGGCCGACCGGCATCCGGAACTGGTCGCGGACCGGGTAGCCGGGGCGGCATTCATTGCCACCTCGAGTAGCAACCTCAGCATGATGTCGCTGGGCCTGCCCCGACCACTGGCCTCGGCGCTTCTGACGATCGAGCGACTGGGCATGACTCTGCTGAGTGCCGTGGGACGCGAGAACCTGCCTTGCCCGGGCGCGATCTTGGGGCCCTTCGTCCGTTGGCTGGCCTTCGGAACGGACGCCC
>Ga0137415_10000103_pt1 | contig 67028 bp, 63 predicted proteins | sample CZODoug3_1_1_16f_FD_183082 | JGI IMG/M metagenome (GOLD analysis project Ga0137415, IMG submission 183082) | Vadose zone soil fungal communities from Angelo Coast Range Reserve, California, USA - CZODoug3_1_1_16fungal (Hybrid Assembly) | ecosystem: Environmental > Terrestrial > Soil > Vadose... | reverse complement strand
GAGTTCTCGACGCCTACTTGGACTTTGCCAGAAGTCCCAGCATTGCCTCAATGACGGCGGCGGGCTGCTCGCGCGGCAAGAAGTGACCAGCCCGTGGCACAACGCGGCCCTCGGTGCCCGCGGGAAACTGGGGCATGTGACGCTCCAGGCGGCCCGCTGGATCCACACCGTCCTCGGCACCCCAGAGCACCACTGTGGGCACGGTGATGGGCCGCCGCTCTGCGAGCTGGCGCTCCAGAGAATCGAAGCGAGGCTCACCCGGTGCATTGCCGTGGCGGTGGCGATAAGAGTGGATCACCACTTCCACGAAGTCGGGATTGTCGAACGACCCGGCCGTGTGGTCGAACGTGGCGTCATCGAACTGCCAGCTCGGAGACCATTCGTGCCACAGCAGGCGGCAGATCTCACGCCGGTTCTGCTCGAGGCCGCGGCGACCGCGGTCCGTGTTGAAGTACCACTGATACCAGTAGGCGCGTTCCTCGGCCGCAGAGGCGGGGCGCGATGGCGTCACCGTGTTCTGGACGTTGTAGCCGCAGACGGTGACGAGCGCGCGCACGCGCTCGGGCGCCATGATGGCGGCAATGCAGGCCGCGCGTCCGCCCCAGTCATAGCCCGCGAGGGCGACGCGCGGCAGGGCGAGCGCCTCCATGAAGTCGAGCAGGTCCTGGCCGATGGCCGCCTGCTGCGCCATGCGCGGCGCCGCGGGGTCGAGGAAGCGCGTGGGCCCGTAGCCGCGCAGGTACGGCACGAGCACGCGATGGCCGGCCGCCGCGAGGGCCGGCGCCACGCCATCCCAGGCGCGCGCGTCGTCGGGGAAGCCGTGCAGCAGGATGATGGGAGCGCCCGGCATGTCGCCGTGCGCCTCGTAGGCGATCTCGAGGACGGGCGTGCGGACGAGGCGAGTTTCGGGCGCCACGCTGCGCAGACTACACGGTCAGTGGCACCCGAGCAAACGGTAGCGGAGCGAGGCGGTCGAGGCCGACACCGCATCCAGCGCGTTACGCACGGCCCGCGCCAGAGATCGCGGCGTGAACGGCTTTTGCAGGAAGGCTCCCGGAGGGTTGATGGTGCCGTCCGGCCTGATGAGGTCGTCCGTGTAGCCCGACATGTACAGGATGCGCATCTCCGGGTGCCCGGCGAGCAGCCGCTCCGCGAGGGCAGGCCCGCGCATGGCGGGCATGATCATGTCGCTGACGAGCAGCCGGACCTCGCCGCCGTGGCGATCCCCGAGCGTCAGGGCCTCGAGGGGGTCGCCGGTCTCGATGACGATCGTGCCCACAGGCTCCCTAGTGGTATTTGCAATCCACACCGGGCTGAAAATCGCGTCAAAGCGTGATCGATTTACCGGGCGCACAGCAAACGGCTCATCAGCAAAGGCGGACGCTGGGCGCGAAGCCTGTGATGGCGGCCGGGGTGCGCAGGCCGCGAGCCCGCCAAGGCCCGCAAGAACGAGGAGTACGCATCTTCGTATCCGCCTCGCGTCATGATCGTGTTGGGAGCGCACGGCCATTGCGGTGACTGGATCGGGTGAGTCCCGCCGGTCGTGCGGCGGCCGACGACTCACCCGATCATCCTCACCTCTCTTTCGGTACAGATCATTCCCACTAATGGAGCCCGCTCACCAGGCGACCTTGATGCCGCCGCGTCCGCCCACGCTGGTGCTGTTGCCGCTGTCGATCGAGGCACTGTAGTCGGCAGAAGCGAACACGGCGACGTTGCGGGTGATCTGCCCGGTGAGGCCGACTTGGATCTGCGCCCATGTCCCTCCGAGGTTCGAGCTCAAGGACACGGCGTTCAAGCCCTGGAGATTCGCGAACGTCGTCTTCGGATCGCCAACGAAGCCATGCCAGACATTTGCCGTGATCGACGTTGTCACAAAGCGAGGAGCGGTGCCGTCACTGATCGCGAAGGATTTGGCAAGGCGCGCGCCGAGACGGCCGCGGACGGCATCGGAATCGCCGAACTGCACGAGACCGAAAGCGTCCGCGGTGCTGCCCAGCGAGATGCGCTGATACACGATCTGCGCTTGCGGTTCGATCACCCAGAAGTTGCCGAGCTGGAACGGCTTGCCGCCCTCCAGCGAGGTCGTCAGGCCCCAGCCGTTGGTCTCGATGCTCTGGTTGAGAACCGACTTCGCCACGACGTTGTCGAACCGGGTCCCCTGCACCACCGCGTCGACATACCAGCCGGATGCGCCGAAATGCGTCCAGTAGCCGCCGAGCGAATAGCCGTCGAGCGACATATGTCCGGCCGGGCCGCCGAAGATGTGATTCACATCGCCCTCGGCACGGCCGCCACCGACATAGAAGCCGGCAACGTCATGTGATCCATCGTCATGTTCGCGTCGATAGACATCGAGGCCGGCCTGGATGCCTGCCAGTCCGTAATCATAATCCGGGCCTTTGCCGTCCCAGAATGACCCCTCCCTGTGCCTGCCGGTCTCGCCGAATACCCGCGTCCAGCTGCCGTAACGGGCGTAGGCCGAGTTGGCATCGGCATAGACGCCTTCCTGCTGCGGGGTGACATTGCAGCGGAAATTCTTCGATGGCGCCTTGCACCACACCGTGGTCGGCACGGCCGGCGGCGTCGGCTGAACGGCGGGATCATCGTCTCCGATACGGCCATGCAACGAGCCGATCATGGCGAAGCCGAACTGATGCGCCAGATCCGGGATGGCCATGTAGAGCGGTACCTCGAGCCGATAGTTCGGGACTTCGGGCGGAGGCGGCGCGGACGGAGGCGTGGGTTGAATGGGAGGACCGGGGGTGATCACGCGCGTCGAGCGCAAATACCAATCGTCCGGGGTCGTCGCGCCGCTACGGTAAAGAATATAGTCGTAGGCGCCCGCAGCCACACGGCCGGAAAGGGCAAAGGCGCCGGCGCCGGTGGTGGCACTGTTGATGGCCTGGACCACCCTGATGCCATCGCCGGTCGTCAGCGCCCCGCCACCCCCCGCATTGTTGACCGTGATCGAGGTGTTGCCGGTGGCTGTGCCGCCACTGATCACGAGCTTGTCGGACGGCGAATTGTCGCTGCCAAGAACCGTGCTGAGAATCAGCCGGCCGTTCTGCCCGATATAGTTGCCGACGATGGTCAGCGTGTTGGTCGCGCTGCCATTGGACAGGTTGAGCGTTCCGGCGTTGTTGACGGTGACGAGGGACGCCGGATCGATCGCCCTGATCGCGTAGGTGCCGAAGGCGTTGATCACGCTGGCGCTGTCGATGTTGACGACGCCGGTCTTGGTGGCGTTGGGGTCCCCGGCAAACCCGCCGAGATCGCCCATGACGAGGTCGCTGTTCAGTGTCAGCCTGGAGCCGTTGCTGATGTTGAACGTTTCCCAGTTCTGGATTCCGCCACCACCCGTATAGGCGAAGTTGTCGAACGTCAGCGTGTCGGTGCCCGTACCGCCATCCATCGCGCCCTGCACCACGCTGGTGGAGTGCAAGGTGAGAGCATCATTGCCCGCGCCCAGAGCTACGGCCACGCCGTTGCCGATCAGCGACCCGGCATTGTCGACCGTCTCGTTGCCGGCACCACCGGCAATGGCGAGGCCCGCTGGCGCCGAGATCACGCCCCCTGCCTGGTTGACGATGCTCGTGTTCTGGCCGGCTGTGCTGACGGCATTGATGCCGGCCGAACCGACGCCGGACGCGTCGATCCGCCTGCTGTTGGTGACGACGTTGCCGTCACCAAAAATGATGATACCATCGGTGGCTGCCGCCGTGGTGGTGATCGTGCCGGCGTTCGTCAGGATGTTGGCGTTGCCCAAGATCACGGCTCCGAATGCCGCAACGCCCGCCGTCGTTATGGTGCCGCTGTTGTTCACCACGCTGGTATTGCCTTGCAGATACACGCCGCTCCCGTTGTCGCCGGTGGTGGTGATGGTCCCGGTGTTGGTCAGCGCGAGCGTGTCTCCGCCGCCATAGATGCCAACGCCCCAGATGCCGAAGGTGCTGATCACGCCGTTGTTGGTGACGGTATTATTGTTGCCATGGAAAACGGTGATGCCTACAGGCGTGGTGCCTCCGAGGCCGTTGCCGTTTCCAGTGGTGACGATGGTGCCGTCATTGATGACCGTGTTGCCGGATCCGTCAACTCTCACACCGTCCGCGTCGGGGCCGATGGTTGTCATGGTGCCTGCGGCCGAATTGGTGATGAGATTGTTGTCGCCTAAGACAAGTATTCCGCCTGCGATATTGGTCTGGCTGGCAGAGGTGATGGTGCCGTTGTTGGTGAGTACGTTGTTGTTGCCGAAGCCCAGAAGTCCCATGCCTTGGATGGCCGTGCCTGTCGGACTCGTGATGTCGATGGTGCCGTTATTGGTCGCCGTGCTCTGGTTGTAGACGACAACTCCGTTGAACCCGTGTGTGATACCCGCCCCCGGGTCGACCGTCACCGTGACGTTGGTGCTGCCCGCTTGCGCCTGCACGCCCTGAGTGTCCGGGTTGGGCGCGTTGGCGTCGCAGATGACGACCGTGCCACTCGCCGGCGTGGCGTTGCTGCAACCGGCGATCGCGGGGGTTGCCCAGCCGAGCGGCAGGCCCAGCAGGACAACCGAAGAGGCGCCAAGCAACAGTTTCTTGCGCCTCTGCCGCCCTCGACCGCGCCCCACGTCCGCGGCTTCCCCTCGATCGAGCAAACCGCGCGAAGATAAACGAAGAATTTTCAAGCCCAATTTGGTCATTGCTGGTCCCCAATGCTCGGTTGGACGACCCCGTTTCACGAAACGAGGGGAGCCAGGGGCACCGCCGATCAGATTGCTGCTGAAAGAAGAATCGTTGCCCCGTAGCTGCCGAACCACAGGGTGAGGCGAACGCTGCCGCCGCGCTGTCCGAATTGCGCAATGGATGGACGAAAAACGAAATTATCTGACGAGATCGGGCATCGCTGTCGGCGATACGGTCACCGTGAGAGTTATCCCTCTCGGCCGAAACGAAGCGTTTCGGAAGGGCTCTCGCCGAAGGCTTTTCGATAGTCTGCCGCGAAACGTCCGGGCTTTGCAATATCCCGTTTTCCGCAAACCTATGCGACTCGTGCATCCATGCGGGTGCAAAAGTTCGACGCGCCTGAACCTTCCTACACCGATCGCCGGCGTCCAAGCCTGAGCCGCAAGGTCTCCGACGGGGGCTGTCCGAAAGTTCTTTTGTAGTCCTGGGCAAAGCGGCCGACATTGTAGAACCCGTATTTGATCGCCACCTCCGTCACCGTCGTGGCTTCGGGATCCGATTGTGAGAGTTCGGAATGGGCACGCGCGAGGCGGGTTTGCTTGAGCAGCGTCATGGGCGTGGTGTCGCGGAAGGTTCTGAACGCCAGTTGCAACGCGCGAATACTGCATCCGGCGGCGTCGGCGATCTGCGCCAGTCGGATCGTCTCCCTGGGGTGAGCATTGATAAAAGCCTCGGCGCGCCGAACCTGCTTTGGCGCGGCGGCGCGATGGTCATCCGCGATCGCGTCGCGGTAGTTGTGCGGCTGCCCATGCAACAACGCATGGACGATGAACTCCTCGAGGCGAGCGGCGACGGCCGGATGGCCGAGAGGAGACTCAGGTTCGGCAAGCTGCGCGGCAACTATATCGATGGTGCGGCGAAGCATGGCACCGCCACCGTTGCGTGAGTCGACGATCGGCTCGAACTCGATCGGGGTTGAGGCGTTGCCGATCAGCAATTCGAGATTCTCTTGAATGACCGAATGCGGAATCATGAGAGACAGGGTCTCGCCCCTGCTGAAGAACGATTTGAGGGGGCGATCCTGCGGGGCCAAACTGCCAATCGAGCCTGATGTGGTGAATTCGGGTTGCGAGCCCATCGCAACATGCCGGTGACCTTTCGCCTGGAAGGTCAGCGCAATACAAGGTCCCGGCTCGTCCTGTACGAAGGTAAAATCGAAGGCCGTTATCAAGCGGTACCAGACCAGCCTTGATATACTTGCTGCCGACAGCGATGTGGTTCCGTGCCCAAAGAATGTCTTATATTTTTTCTTCCCGTAGAGACGATCGATGGTCGTCATCGCATCGTCCGGATCGTTTGTTTCGAAGAGTCTGAAACGACGCAGCGGATCTTTGGTCATTGCCGACGAGTCTTTCTTGAACGGGCCTCCGCGAGATGAGCCACGGCGCGACGCCGATCATACCGCTGCCGACGGGCGAGTCGCGGCTAAATGTTGCTGAGACAGGATGGGGTAGAGTGCTACCGCCGCGCTGTCCGAATTGCGTACTGAATGGACGAAAAACGAAATTATCTGACGAGATCGGGCATCGCCGTCGGCGATACGGTCACCGTGAGAGTTATTCCCCTCGGCCGAAACGAAGCGTTTCGGAAGGGGTCTCGCCGAAGGCTTTTCGATAGTCTGCCGCGAAACGTCCGGGATTGCCGAGATGCCATTTCCGGGCAACCGCTGCGACTCGTGCGCTCCCGTGCGGATCTGAAAGCTCGGTCCGGGCACATGCCAGCCGGAATTGTCTCAGGGCGGCCAGTGGCGTCGTTCCTCGATATTGGCGGAAGAGATTTTGCAGCGTCCGGATGCTGCAGCCCACGCCGTCGGCAAACGACGCTGCTGTTATCGGCTTCCGGGCATGGGCAATGATGTAGTGCTCGGCGCGTTGCAGGAGTTTTGGAATCTGGGGTGACCGAAAACGCTGGTGCGCGCGACCCCGTTTCCGGCTCGATTGACATCGTTCCCTCACCCGATCGGGCATGCTGAATCTGTCGATTGCCTAAAGCTGCAGCTAGCTGTTGGCAATCGTTAAAGCGCTATCCGATTTGCGCAGGTCCGGGTCAAAATGCGCAAACTTTTATGCATTGCGCCGGAAGGATCGTGACAGCTGGCGCCGGACGTCGGCACTGGTGCTGCCCGACGTCTCCCGACGGCTTTATGTCATCGGCTTCGGCCGGAATGTCAGCCGCAGGGTTTCCGAGGGGGACTGGCCGAACGCCGTTTTATAGTCATGAGCAAATCGTCCGACGTTGTAGAAGCCGTACTTGGCCGCGACCTCGGTCACGGTGGTCGCGCCCGGATAGGCCGCGACGAGTTCAGAGCGAGCCTGGGCGAGGCGCGCCTGCTTGAGCAGGGCCATGGGGGTGGTGTCGCGGAACGCCCTGAATGCCAGTTGCAGAGCACGAACGCTGCATCCCGCGGCTTGTGCGATTTGCGATAGCCTGACGGACCCCTCGGTGTGGGCGCGAATGTACTCTTCAGCGCGTCGAACCTGCTTCGGTGTTGCCGTTCGCCGCTCACCCATTATCGCCTCAAGGTAATTATGAGGCTGCCCGTGCAGCAGCGTGTTGATCATGAATTCTTCAAAACGGGCCGCGACAGCCGAGCGGCCGAAGGGCGACTGAGCTTGCTCGAGCTCCCGGGCAGCCATCTCGATCGCGCTGCGAATCAGATTACCGTCCCCCCGGTGGGAATTGAGAACCAGATCGAAGTCGACTGTCGCTGTTTTGCCGATCAAAGCTTCCAGCCCTCTTTGGATTGCAGGTCGAGGGATCATTAGACTAAAGCCACGGTAATTGCTCACAATGGCTTTCACCTTTTTGTCCATAGGAAGGACGACGCCGGTATCATCAAATGCGAGTACCTCGCTTTTGGCACCGCCGATAAAACGGGCATGCCCGCCTATTGGGATAGTTATGGTTATAGCATCACTAGTATCGTCCCGTTCTCTCACGACCTCATGTGCCGTTCTAAAATGGGCTAACACTAGCGTTGATATATTAGCCGCTGACAGTGACGTCAGATTTGATTTCGATAAGAGACGGGTGATAGAGATTTTCTGGCCGAAAGTCTGGTTCATAGCTTCCAGAGCTTCATCTGCGTCATTTGATTCGAATACGTTGAATCGATGCAATCGTTCCATCTTTGCCGCACCGCTACCGGCTGCCGCGTGTCTCGTGCTACACCGAGCTTCTATTAGAACGCCTCAGAGTTGCCGGAAGGGCTTGAGTCAGTCAACTGCAAATAGCCACATGCGGTGGGTTTCGATTCCGTTCCAGTGCCCCAGTTCCCGGTGTGCGCCCCTGCCCTGCATTCAAACGGAACGTCACTTCGAACGCGGCCACGCGGAGCTCAGCCGCAACGTCTCCGACGGTGACTGACCGAAAGCTCGTCTATAGTCCTGGGCAAAACGGCCGATATTATAGAATCCGTACTTGACCGCTACCTCGGTGACCGTCGTGGCGCCGAGATCCGCCTTCGAGAGCTCGGAGTGGGCATGCGCTAGCCGAGACTGCTTGAGCAGCGCCATCGGCGTGCTGTCGCGGAACGTCCTGAAAGCCAGTTGCAATGAACGCACACTGCACCCTGCCGCCTCCGCAATTTGCGACAGCTTGACCACCTCCTCAGGGTGCGCACGAATATACTCTTCAGCGCGTCGAACCTGCTTCGGTGTTGCCGTTCGCCGCTCACCTGTAATCGCGTCCCGGTAGTTGTGCGCCTGGCCATGCAGCAAGCAGTTGATAATGAACTCTTCCAGGCGGGCCGCGACGGAGGGTTGGCCGAGAGGCGAGGTGGCTTGCTCAAGCTGTCTCGCGGCCATTACGATGGCATCGTGGATCAAGTTGCCACCGCTGCTCTCGGTGTCGAGGGCCATCTCGAATTCGATGGGCATCGCCGGCAGCTTGCCGATGAGCGATATCAGCGCGTCATCGATCGATGATCGAGGAATCAACAAACCCCGTCCGTGATAGCCATTGACAATCACTTTAGCGCCCTTGTCCATCGACACGATTACGCCGCGTGATCCGCAGGCTGTGACCTCCCCCCTTCTCCCGTTGGCGACCTGCATGTATCCGTCATCCGGCGCCGTGTTGACGAAGACATGCTCCGTCGTCGTTTTTCTCTCGATGGCAAGTTCATGCGTCGTGCTGAAATGAACCAGGAATGAGCTCGCGATGTTGCCGCCGGATATCGAGGTTCGATTTGCGGTGGGCGAAAGGCGGCTGATGGAGTTTCGCTCCCCGAAGAAACGATTTAGCGCATCAACCGATTCTTCCGTGTCGTTCGACTCGAAGATCTTGAACCGGGACATGCGCGCGTCCTCACCCTTTGCGCTTGCCCAGGTGAGAGCAGGAGGCAAAGCCGATGTTGCAGGTCCGCCTTCCGGAGAGACGGTCGATTGTCACCATTGCTTCGTGGAGATCGTCGATTCCCAATACCCTGAAACGATGCAATGGTTCGGTTGTCATGCGCGGCTCCGAGTCTTTCAGACCCTAAATCGGGTGAGGGATTCTCATGCCATCGGCCGCGGCCCGAACGCCAGCCGCAGAGTCTCCGAAGGGGACTGGCCGAAGGATCGTCTGTACTCCTGGGCAAAGCGGCCGAGGTTATAGAAGCCGTACTTGGTTGCGATCTCGGTGACCGTCACGGCGCCTGGGTCCGATCGCGACAACTCGGAATGAACACGCGCGAGGCGAGCCTCCTTGAGCAGCGTCATCGGGGTGGTGTCGCGGAAGGTCCTGAACGCCAGTTGCAATGCGCGGATGCTACATCCGGCGGCGTCGGCGATCTGGGCCAGCCGGATCGTCTCTCCCGAATGTGCGTGAATAAAAGACTCGGCACGTCGAACCTGCCTCGGCGTGGCGGCGCGCCGCTCGGCCGTTATCGCGTCTCGATAATTGTGTGGTTGCCCATGCAGCAAGGTATGGATAATGAATTCTTCCAGACGAGCGGCGACCGCTAGATGGCTCAGAGGAGATTCGGGTTCGACAAGCTGCTGGACGACCATATCCATTGAGCGGTGAAGCATGGCGCCGCCGCTGGTCCGGGCGTCAACGATCGGTTCGAATTCCATCGGGGCTGTGACGGGCTTGCCGATCAGAGCTTCAAGCTTCTCTTGAATGGCCGAGCGCGGAATCATGAGAGACAGACACTCACCTTCGCTGATAAACACCTTCACGGCCCGATCCTGCGCCATGATGCAACCGACAGGACCCGAGATGGCGAACTGCGATAGCGAGCCGAGCGTCAACTGCCAATGACCGTTCGTTGGAAAGCTCAGTCCAAAACAAGGTTCGGGCTCTTGCTTTTCCAAAGTAAGATCATAAGAAGTTTTGAAACGGACCCAAGCCAGATTTGATAGATTTGCTACCGAGAGCGATGTGGGGCCGAATGCAGTCGATCGGGCTTTGATATCGTATTTTTGTTTTCCGTAGAGACGATCGAGTGTCGCCAGTGCATCATCTGGCTCATCTGTTTCGAAAATCTTGAAGCGCCGCAATGGCTCTGGGTTCATGGTTGCCCCCGGAAGGGAGTTCTGTTCGCCGAGTTGCGCAGCGACATGTCCATTGAGCGGCGAAGCAGGCCTTGTGTACCGTACGACTAGCACCGTTGCCGCATTCCGTCACTATACTGAAGATCTTTGCTCGTTTTGGACGAGCCGCGGCCGTTGAGCTCCTGGCAAGCGCCATCATCCGCGCGCGTCAAAAACATGCTTATCCAGATGTACAAACACGACGTTGCGCGGCTGGCCGATGGCGCCGCCCAGCGCAAATGATTCCTCCGCACCGAAAAATTGTGAAGCATATCAAATGCCTAAGGCGACACTGTAGGAGAACCAGGCCGGTGGGACGATCGGTCAAAGCGCAAGCGGCGATCGGCTGAGCCGCACACGCGGCATCGCGGGACTTCAAGCGACATCCGAGATCTTGGGTAACGACAACGGGTCTGGGACAGCTATCTGCGCTGGTTATAGACGTCGATGGCGACAGCGCCGAGCAGCACGAAGCCCTTGATCACCAGCTGCCAGTCGATGCCGATGCCAAGGATGGACAGGCCGTTGTTCATCACACCCATGATCATGGCGCCAACCACGGCACCTCCGACCCGGCCGACACCACCATAGGCGGACGCGCCGCCGATAAAGCAGGCCGCAATGACGTCAAGCTCGAAACCGGTGCCCGCACCGGGCGTCGCCGAGTTGAGGCGCGCGGTGATGACCAGCCCGCCAAGCGCCGCCAGCACCCCCATATTGACGAAGGTCAGAAAGATAAGCTGCTCGGTCTTGACACCGGACAGTTTCGCGGCCCTGGCATTGCCGCCGACGGCGTAAATCTGCCGGCCGAGCACGGTTCGCCGCGTCACAAAGCCGTAGAGCGCGATCAGCGCCATCAAGATGACGAGCACGTTCGGCAGGCCGAGATGCGAGGCCATCAGATAGGTGGAGTAGAACAGCAAGCCCGACAGCAGGAAGTTCTTCGCAACAAACACCGCGTAAGGCTCGACGTCGATGCCGTGCGACTGCTCGCGCGCGCGGCCCTTGGCGCTGGAATAGATCAGCCCCAGCGCCAGCACGGCGCCGATCAACAACGAGGTGGGATGCAGCGTGTCGGCGCCGGGAAGCAGCTCCGGAATGTAGCCCGACGACAAATTCCGGAAGGTTTCGGGAAACGGCCCGATCGACTGGCCATCCAAGAGCGCGAACCCGAGGCCCCTGAACACCATCATGCCGGCGAGCGTAACGATAAAGGCCGGAATCTTGAAATAGGCAACCCAGTAACCTTGGGCCGCGCCGATCGCTGCTCCCACCAGCAGGCAGGCGATGAAGGCCACGGGGTAACCGACGTGATAGCGCACCATCAGCATTGCCCCGACCGCGCCGACGAAGCCAGCCACCGAGCCGACCGAGAGATCGATATTGCCGGTGACGATCACCAGCAGCATGCCGAACGCCATGATCACGATATAGCTGTTCTGCAGCACGAGATTAGTGAGATTGACCGGCTGCAGCAGGACGCCGTCGGTGGCAAACTGGAAGAACAGCATGATCGCAAACAGCGACAGCAGCATACCATAGTCGCGCAGATTGTTCTTGATGAACCCGCCGCGCTGGGGCTGCTCGGGCAGCGAAACCGTCTTGTCTGTCATACCTGCATTGCTCCCGTCCGCATGTCGCTCTCGTTCATGCCCTTCTTGCTGGGGATTTTAATATTACGCATGATGGCGCGCATGATCTTTTCCTGCGTTGCGTCCGCAGCGGCAAACTCGCCGACAAAGGCACCGTCGTTCATCACACAGATGCGATCGCAGGTGCCGAGCAGTTCCGGCAGTTCCGACGAAATCACCACAACGGCCCTGCCGGCCTCCGCCAGCTCGTTGATGATACAATAAATCTCATATTTGGCACCGACGTCGATGCCCCGGGTCGGCTCGTCGAGAATGAGGACCTTGGGGTCCGTCATCAGCCATTTCGACAGCACCACCTTCTGCTGGTTGCCGCCGGACAGTTGGTTGGCCTCCTGGTAGACGTCGGAGCAGCGGATCCGCATCCGGTTCCGGTAATCGCTCGCCACCTTCAATTCAGCGATGTCGTCGATTGCCCAGCGCGGGGCGACCTGGTCGAGGCTGGCCAGGGTGATATTCTTGCGCACGTCGTCGGCCAGGATCAGCCCGAGCTGCTTGCGATCTTCGGTCACATAGGCAAGGCCGGCATCAATCGCCGTCGCCACATTGGAAAGGTGGACATCGTGGCGGTCGAGCTGGAGCCGTCCGGTGATCTGGCGGCCCCAGGCCCGGCCGAACAGGCTCATCGCGAACTCGGTCCTGCCAGCGCCCATCAGGCCGGCGATGCCAACGACTTCGCCTCGCCGAACTTGAAAGTCGACGTTCTTGATGACCTGCCGCTCGGGATGGAGCGGATGGTACACTGACCAGTCCTCCACCTGCATCACGGGATCGCCAATCCTCGCCTTACGTTCCGGGAAGCGGTGCGCAAGGTCGCGGTTCACCATGCTGCGGATGATGCGGTCCTCCTGCACTGGTTCGGTGCGGCAATCAATGTCATCGACAGTGCGGCCGTCGCGCAGCACCGTGATGCGGTCGGCGACGCGGGCAACCTCGTTCAGCTTGTGGGAAATCAGGATCGAAGCGATGCCCTGCTCCCGAAATGTAACGAGACGTTCGAGCAGCGCCGCGCTGTCCTTTTCATTGAGGCTGGCGGTCGGCTCGTCCAGGATTAATAGCCGCACCCGCTTGGAGAGCGCTTTCGCGATCTCGACCAGCTGCTGCTTGCCGACGCCGAGATCGGTGATCAGTGTGCCCGGCGACTCCTGCAGGCCGACCTGGGTCAGCAATTCGCGCGTGCGCCGATACCCCTCGTAACGGTCGATGACACCGAGCCACGACGGCGGATGCGACAGGAAGATATTCTCCGCGATCGACATCAGCGGGATCAGCGCCAACTCCTGGTGGATGATGATGATCCCGAGCGCCTCGGAATCGTTGATGTCGCGAAAGCGCCGCTCTTCGCCCTCGTAGACGATCGTCCCCTCATAGCTGCCGTGGGGGTAGACGCCGCTAAGCACTTTCATCAGCGTCGACTTGCCGGCGCCGTTCTCGCCGACCAGGGCATGGATCTGGCCGGGCTCGACAGTGAGGTTGACGTCGCGCAGCGCCTGGACGCCCGCAAAGCTCTTGCTGACGCCGCGCATTTCCAGCATTGCCGTCATCGGAACACGTCCCTCGGGCGCCGGGCCGCCCCGGCGGGGTATTGTCCGGCAGGCGCGGATCAGGGCACCTGCCGGAGAAGTTATTTGTTACTCGAACTGAGCGCGCTTGTAGTAGCCGCTGTCAATCAGGGTCTTCTCCCAATTGTTCTTGTAGACCACGACCGGCTTGAGCAGATAGGACGGAACCACCTTGACACCGTTATTGTAGGTCTTGGTGTCGTTGACGGAAACTTCCTTGCCGCTGAGCGATGCATCGACCATGTCGGCGGTCACGCGCGCCAGATCGCGGGTGTCCTTGAAGATGGACGAATACTGCTCGCCGCGCAGGATCGCCTTGACCGACGGCACTTCCGAGTCTTGGCCGCTGATGATCGGCATCTTCTGATCGCCGCTACCGTAGCCGACGCCCTTCAGCGAGGAGATGATGCCGATGGAGAGACCGTCATAGGGCGATAGTACCGCATCGACGCGCTTCTTGCCGTAAAAGGCGCTGAGCAGATTGTCCATGCGGGCCTGGGCGGTGGCAGGGTCCCAGCGCAGGGTCGAAACCTTGGCCATGCCGGTCTGCCCGCTACCGACCACCAGCTTGCCGCTGTCGATATAGGGCTGCAGCACCGACATGGCGCCATTGTAGAAGAAGAAGGCATTGTTGTCGTCAGGTGAGCCACCGAACAATTCGATGTTGAAGGGCCCCTTGCCTTCCTTCAGCCCAAGCCCCTGCTCGATCGACTGCGCCTGCAGGACGCCGACCTGGAAGTTGTCGAAGGTCGCATAATAGTCGATGTTCGGAGTGTCGCGGATCAGGCGATCATAGGCGACCACGGTAATGCCCTTGGCCTTTGCCTGCTTAAGCACGTCCGAAAGCGTGGTGCCGTCGATGGCGGCGATCACCAGCACCTTGGCGCCCTTGGTCACCATGTTCTCAATCTGCGAGAGCTGATTGGGAATACTGTCGCCGGCATATTGCAAATCAGTGCCGTAGCCGCGCTCCTTCAGGACCTTGACGATGTTGTTGCCGTCGTCGATCCAGCGCGCAGAGGTTTTTGTCGGCATCGCAATGCCGACGGTCGGCTTGCTCTGCGCAAGGGCGCCGCTGCCTGACGCGGCGGCGGCAAGGCTCGCCAGCGCGAGCGCGAACAATGTGGTCTTCAGGTTAGGCATCTTCACTCCCCTTACTTTTTTGAACTTGATTGGCCGACATAAATCGCGGTTATGGTTGCGGCGGACGGCCGCCATCGGTCAGTTCCTGTGGGCTTGCAGGCCTGACAACGAGATCCGGGCGCCGGGCGCAGCGTCATAGGTCGGCCCTTCTCGCAGATGGTAGCGCGTGCCGTCGATCGTCGTGCTCGCGGTGCTGTTGCTGCAGTCGCCGCGTCTTGCCGGCGTCGCCGGCTTTAGTGGGGCTTCCCGGCATGCCCGTAGACGGGCATGCCCTCACCTTTGGCGTCGGAGTCGCTCAATGTTTTGACCCGGACCGGCTACCGCCGCATCAGAACTTGACCACGGTGCGCAGGCCAAGAATCCAGGCATTGTCGGTCTTCAAGCCGGCGCCATTAAACCCGCGCCCGCCAGGATTGATCACATACTGGGCGTCGAACTTGAGGTTCAACCAGCCGGTCGCCTGCAACCCGTACCAAGCTTCGAGCGGAACTTCGTTACCGCCTGCATTTGGGCTGAGGGCGGCCGAATTCACATGGGTCGTGCCCACCGCGACGCCGACTTCGTCCTCGGGGCGCGAGGCGAAGGTTCCGGTGTGCTTGAGTTCCAAGGAGATCTGGTAGTCCTGGAACGAAGTCCGGTGATCGGCGACGGACGTATTGAGGTAGATATACCAACCCTTCGCAGGGCCACCTTCATCGGTCAACCGCTGCAGGATTGACTCATAGAAGCCGTAGCGGCCTCTTTGATCTCCCAGATTTTGGCCTGGGACACCACCGATGCCTGGGATGGTCGTAATGATACCCGGGAGGCCACCATCAATCGTCGACGCATTGTCATACCAGCCGCCCAATCTCCAGGTCCCGTACAGGTGACCTTCCGGCCTCCAGGTCAACTCCACCGGCACCAGCACCCCCGAGGCGGGGCTTGAGGCAGGGATGCCCGGCAAGAAGTAAATGGCGGAGTCTGACGTCGTCAGATAGTTCGGATTGGCGTCGTAGACGCCGGCCGAAATCTGGACTTCCTTGGTGATGTTGAAGTGGGCGAGACCGGCCCACTGGCTCACCGGAAAGTTATAGATGTAGCCACCCTGGATGTTGCCGGGCTGGCCGCCACAGAAGGTCAGGTTAATGAACTCGCACTGACCGAAGAAGAAGTCGGAGCCGACTGGAAGACGGCCGCCCTTGAGTTCAAGGCGATCATCGAACAGCTTCTGCGAGTAGTAGAGTTCGGTCAGGCGCAGAATATTGCCGCGGCCGAAAACTTCATTGGTCAGCTGCAAGGCCGGAATGCCGGCGTCGTCATTCAGATTGTGGCCGAAGCGGTCGACCAGCGTGAGGCCGACCAAGCCGCCCGGGATGCCGGCAAGCTTCGCCATATCGAACTTGGCCTGAAAGGCCAGCTGTCCAGCCTGGGTCGCCACTTTGTTGGTTCCGCCCGTCACGTTGGCGACGGCTTCGTCACCCAGCGTCAGGGACAGACTGATGCCCATCTCCTTCAGCCTCGTCCTGCCGAGATCGCCAAACAGATACGGTCTTGTCCAGAAATCATCGGTCGCAGCATAAGGAACGGGCGGAGCTTTCGTTAAGAGATCGGCCGCATACGCTCCCCCGCTCAACAGAGATGACAAAGCAATCCCCACACCGCACGCGCGTGCCGTCTTTACAGACCTATGCAACATTTTTTGGTCCTCCTAGCGTCCCAGGCTTTGTCTGTTTTTGTCTCACGTCCCCGCCGAAAGCCCTCGAGCCTGGAACGCGCGCTCTCCCCAGCACACCCCGATTTCAGCCCCCCAAGAAGCGGCCGTGAATCAACTGGAAGTTGGGTAATCATCTTAACGGGCTTTGAGACAGGCGCATATCGCAATACCCGATGTTCAATTTATATATTCGTAAGTGTGTCGGAGGGGACACATGCGTGCCGGTGATTACGACGGCGGTCGTCGTGCGCTACGTGAGGACGCGCACCATCATCGACCGCAGATCGACGCGGTCGCCTCGTACAATCAGCGGCGGTCCAAAGAGAAGCCACGCGCGGGCAGAACCAGCGCGATCGCCGCCGCCTATTCGGTGAGCGAGCCTTTCAGCTTGTCAAACATGACCGTCGTGGTTTTCCTTTATTGAGCTGTCATGTATTGAATGTCATGCATGATCGCCCGTTCTCGCTGGCAACGCCGCCGCGCCGCGCGGTGATGCGCCCTCCTTTCCTTGCACGAGTGTCGATCTCGGCGCGGTGCGGATGAGGCCCTCCAGCGCCACCTTGCGCCGCCGACGGGCCTGCAATTGCTGATCCGCCAGCACGCCGAGTAAAATCACCGTCCCCATCACCGCGAAGTTCAGCGAATTGGGGATGCCTAGGATATTGACAAGGTTCTGCAGCACCTGCAGCAGCGCCGTCCCCAGCACGATACCGAGGATGGAGCCCTCGCCGCCGCGCAGGCTGCACCCGCCCAGGACGGCAGCCGCGATCGCGTAGAGTTCGTAGAAGTTGCCGAACGAACTCGGAGAGACCGAGTTGGTATAGAACACGAACAACACGGTTGAGACCCCGGCGAGCCCGCCGCTGATGATGTAGGCGGTCGCGATCACGATATTTGTGCTGATACCGGAGAAGCGCGCCGCTTCCTCGTTTTTGCCCACGGCATAGAGCCAGCGCCCGTAGACCGAGCGGTGCAGCAGCACGCCGAGGATCAGCGCAAGGATGATCAGGAAGATGAAGGTGCTCGGGATGCCCGCAATATTGCCGGAGGCGATGTTGCTCAGCGTGCTAGCCTCGTCACCGTAGCCGAAGCCGCGTGTCGAATCGCCCGTGTAGTAGCGGGCGGCGCCGCGATAGATCAGCAACCCGCACAGCGTCACGATGAAGGGCTGCATTTTCAGCCGTGTGATCAGGAAACCCTGGATGCCCCCTAGCGCCAGTCCGCCCAGCAGGACCAGCAGCAGCGCGAAGGGCCAATAAATCTGATAAGTCGTCAGCAGGTCGACGAAGACGACGCCCAGCAGCGCGAACATCGAGCCGAGCGAAAGATCGATACCTCCGGTGATGATCACGAGCCCCTCGCCCAGCGCGAACACACCGAACAGGCCGATCAGATTGGCCATGTTCAGCAAGTTCACGAACGACAGGAAGGCCGGATTGATCGCGCCCGTGATGGCGGAGATTACCGCCAGCAGCAGGAACAGGCCGAGTTCTTTCTTCATCATGGCGCAGCGACTTCCAAGGTTTCCAGCGCTTGGCCGACCGCCAGCCGCAACACGTTGTATTCGCTGAACTGCTCGCGCTCGAGCACGCCGCTGACACTCCCTTCATGCATCACTGCCACCCGGTCGGAGACGCCGATGACCTCCTCCATGTCCGAGGAGATCATCACGATCGCGACGCCCTGGTCGGCGAGGTCGCGCATCAGCGCGTAGATCTCGCTCTTGGCGCCGACATCGATGCCACGGGTCGGCTCGTCGAAGAACATCACGCGCGGCTGCATGGAAAGCCACTTGCCCAGCACCACTTTTTGCTGGTTGCCGCCGGAGAGCGTCACGGCCTCCATGTCGATGCTCGGCGCCTTGATGGACAGGCTCCTGACCTGTTCTTTCGCGACCTTGCGCTCGGCCGCGCCGTTGACCAGCCAGATCCGCGCGTAGTCCAGCAAGCTCGCGAGCGTCACGTTCTCCCGGATCGGCAATTCCAGCACCAGCCCGGATTTCTTGCGGTCCTCCGGCACCAGATAGATCCCTTGCCTGATCGCGTCCCGCGGCGACACGACACCGACCGGCGCGTTGTCGATCCTGATCTCGCCACCCAGCAGCGGGTCAATGCCGAAGGCCGCGCGGGCAAGCGAGGTGCGGCCAGCGCCCACGAGCCCTGCCAGGCCGAGGATCTCGCCGCGCCGCACGGAAAGATCAATCTGCCGGTCGGGAAAGGCGGATGTTACGAGGCCGACGATATCGCAGCCGCCCGGCTGCGGCGACCGTTTCGGCGCCGTATACAGCGCCTTCAGGTCGCGGCCGATCATCAGCCGGATCATTGCGACATGGCTTAGCTCGTCCCGCGCCAGCTCCCCCACCGTGCGACCGTCGCGCAGCACCACGACGCGGTCAGCGCAGGTCATGATCTCGCCCAGCCGGTGAGAGATATAGATCACTGAGATGCCGTGCGCCTTCAGGTCGGCAATCACCTCCAGCAGCCGTTCGGTCTCCGAAATTGTCAGGCTGGAGGTCGGCTCGTCCATGATGATCACGCGGGCGTCGATCGAGAGCGCCTTGGCGATCTCCACCATCTGACGCTCCGCGATGGACAGGTTGTCGACCAGCGTGTTCGGCGTGAAATCGGCGCCCAGCCGCTCCAGCAGCGGCGTCACGCGGGCGCGCATCTCCGCGTCGTCCACCAGCTTCAGCGGGCCGCCAGTCAACTTCTCGCGCCCTATAAAGACGTTGGCCGCGACGTCGAGATTCTCGAACAGGTTCAGTTCCTGGTGCACGAAGGCGATGCCGGCCCGCGTCGCTCCGCTCACCGTCATGCGGGCGTGGTCCTCGCCGCCGATGCGGATCACGCCCTCGTTCGGCGCGATCACGCCGCCCAGCACGCGCATCAGCGTCGATTTGCCGGCGCCGTTCTCGCCGATCAGGCCCAACACCTCGCCGCGGTACACGCGCAGACTGACATCGTCGAGGGCCCTGACACCGGGATAAGTCTTGCTGATCCCGGCGAGCTCCAGCAGCGTCTCCGCCATTCAGAGTTTCCTCCCCCGCACAACGCCCGACGGCCTGTGGCAGCCGGGCGGTGAAGCACACTGAAGTTACTTCTTCAGCAGTTCCTTCAGATTCGCGGCGAACTCCGCGACGTTGGACTTGCTGATCACCTCGGTCGGCACGATCAGCTTGCTGTCCGCCGGGATCCAGGACTTGTCGCCGTTCAGCGTCTTGATGATGTTGGTGGCGGAGAGATAGCCGAACTCGTACGGCTGCTGCACGACCGTCGATTCGATCGTGCCGTCGGAAATGCCCCGCAGCGTGCGCTGGTCCTCGTCGAAGCCGACGATCTTCACCTTGCCGGCCTTGCCCGCCGCCTTCACCGCGTCATAGATCAGCGGCGTCTCGTAGCTCCACAGGCCGGACAACAGCGCAATGTCGGGATATTTGACGAGCGCGTTCTCCATGTTCGCCTTGGCCTTGGCGAAGTCCACCTGGTCGGTGAACACGTCGACCAGCTCGACCTTGGTGCCGGCGATCGCTTCCTTGATGCCCTGCACCCGCTCGCGGGCGTTGTCAGCGTCCATCGTGCCGACAAACAGCGCGATCTTGCCGCCGTTCGGCAGCGCCTTCTTGATCTCCTCGCCCGCCTGCCGCCCGGCCGCGACGTTGTCGGTACCGATATAGGCGAGACGCTTGCTCTGCGGCGCGTCGCTATCCGTCGTGATCAACACGGTATTGGCCGCAACCTTGTTGAGTTGTTCGGTTGCGTGCGCCGCATCGTCCACAGAGATGGAGATGCCGGCGACGCCGCGCACCATCAGGTCGTCCAACTCGCGCCGCTGGCCCGCCGCGGTTCCTTCGTTGGTGACGATCAACTCGATATTGTATTCCGGGTGTTCCTTCTGCGCCTTCTCAAGCCCGCGGCCGGCGATGGTCCAGAAGTCGGCCGCGACATTGGTCACCAGCGCGATGGTCTTTTTCTGCTGCGCCTGCGCCACCCCCGTCGCCATCGCGAGCGCGGCTGCGCTCGCCAGCAGCGGCACGATCAATTTCTTCATTGAGTCCTTCAAGTGCACCTCCCTTTTGTCACCCCGGTATGAGGGGATTCACGCACGGCGCTTCTGCGCCTTATTTTATTTATGTTGCGAATAAATTAGGCGGGAATAAATCTCCGGTCAAGGCTGTTCTCGCACCATTCTTCAAGCATGGATGGTACGCGAGGTACGATGAGGCGGTCTTCAGCTGTGCTCTTTCCCTTTCATCTCGTTTCGTACGTTGATTAATTTCACTGAGCGAATTAAAAAGACGGCATGGATGACCAGCCGGAGCCGAGACGTGCTTCAAGCGTGGCCCGCGGATCGAACCGCGGCCGCCTCGTCGAAGTCTTGCGACGCCAGGGGCCATCGCCGCGCGTGGAGCTCGCGCGTAGTACGGGGCTGAGCTTCCCGGCCATTTCAGCCATCACGTCGAGACTGATGGCGGAAGAACTGCTGTGCGAGGCCGAGACCGAGACGGCGATGTCGTGGCCCGGCGATACCGACGAGGAGGATGCGGACGGGCTGAATGGCCGTCGCCGTGGCCGGCCTGCGGTACTGCTGACCCTAAACCCGGCGTTTGGCCGTATCATTGCGGTCTCGCTGCGCATGAACATGATCGAGACACTGATCGCGGATTTCAGTGGCTCTGGCTTGGCGCAATCGCGGCTTGCACTGGCGACGCGCGCGCTCGATGTAGGCGCGTTGTGCGATCTCGTGATCGCGCAGATCGATGCCATGCTTGACGCGACGGCCACGCCGCGCCATCGGCTGCTGGGAATCGGGATTGCGCTGCAGGGCATCGTGAACGCCGACACCGGCCGGCTTCTGTGGAGTCCGGCGCTGTCGATCACCGACGTCGATCTGGCGAAGCCGATGCGGCAGGCATTCGGGGTCGAGGTCGTGATGGCGAACGACGCGGTCGCAGTTGCGCTGGCCCTCGCGGCCGCGGAACCGGCACTGGCGCAGGGCCTCTCGGCCACGATCATGGTCGGCCACGGCGTCGGCATGGGCGTCGTTCTCGACGGTGAAGCGCGCTCGGGCGTCGGCGCTGGCAGCGAGATCGGCCATGTCAAGCTGGCGCCGGATGGTCCGCAATGCCGCTGCGGTCAGCGCGGCTGCATCGAGGGCTATCTCGCCGACTATGCGCTCTACCGCGACGCCCGCACCTTTCTCGACCTGCCGCCGGCGGCGTCGCAGCAGCCGTCCGAGGCGCAGATGGCTCTGCTGCGCGAGCGAGCACTGGGCGGCGATCCCCGCCTCGAGCACTTATTCCGGCAGGCAGGCCGCGCGCTTGCAGAGGCGGTCGCCACAACGATATCGGTGCTGCGCCCGCATCATGTCATGCTGGCGGGCCCGGGCCTGAAGGCATTTGACATGATGCGCCGCGCCTATGAGGAGCGGCTCGACCAGGCGGTGTTGCCGTGGCTGCTCAAGTCCACGGCGATACATGTGCGTCCAAGCGAGTCGGTGACAATTGTCGACGGCATGGTGCGGCGGACGTTGCGGGTCGTGGACCGAAACCAAATGGAGACGACCGAGTGAACACCGGGAGCTGCGGCCCTTGTTCGAGTCGCGGTAACGCAACCGGCGTCGTTCAGGCGCCAAATCGAAAGGATGCCAATGCAGGGCGCCATCTATCCAAGCCTCAAGGACCGGACTGTACTGGTGACCGGCGGCGGTTCCGGCATCGGCGAAGCCATCGTCCGCCAGTTCGTCGGCCAAGGCTCGCGGGTCGGTTTCATCGACATCGATGTGAAGGCCTCAAAGCAGCTACTGGAAAGCCTGCCGGCGCATGCCAGCGTGCGCTTCGAGCAGGCCGATTTGCGCGACATCGGCGCCCTGAGACGCGCGGTCGCCGGCGTCCGCGAGGCGTTCGGGCCGATCACCATCCTGGTCAATAACGCGGCCCGCGACGACCGTCACGCGATCGAGGACGTCACGCCGGAATTCTGGGACGAGCGGATCGCCGTCAACCTGAAACATCAGTTCTTTGGCGCCCAGGCGGTCGCGCCGGACATGATCCAGGCGGGGGGCGGTTCGATCGTCAACATGGGCTCGGTGAGCTGGGTGATCGGCCAGGGCAACATGCCCTGCTACACCACCGCCAAGTCCGCGGTTCAGGGCCTGACCCGTGCGCTCGCCCGCGATCTTGGGCCGAACAACGTGCGGGTCAATTCCATCCTGCCTGGATGGATCATGACCCAGCGCCAGCAGGATCTGTGGTTGACGCCCGAAGGTGAGGCCGAACTCATGCAGCGCCAATGCCTCAAGCGCCAGCTCACCCCGGACGACATCGCCCGCGTCGTCCTCTTCTTCGCCGCCGACGACAGCGGCGCCTGCACCAACCAGAACTACATCGTCGATGGCGGCTGGGTCTGACCACAGCCGATGCCGGTCACGGAGCGGCGGCGTCTCGCGTGGCAGCGTCGGTGGGATGCAAACAGTCAGTCGCCAAAAAATGTCCATCAAATTCGAGGGAGGCGTGGCATGCTGAAATCGGTCGATCCAATTCTTAACGCAGACGTTCTTTACGCGTTGTGCGCCATGGGCCATGGCGACGATCTCGTCCTCTGCGACATGAATTTCCCAGCCGACGCGGTCGCCCGTCAGTCTGTGCTCGGACGGCTGCTGCGGATCGATAACGTCACGGCCGGCCGGGCGGCGCGTGCGATCCTATCAGTTCTGCCGCTCGATTCCTTTGTCGACAAGCCCGCTCTGCGAATGGAGATCGTGGATAAGCCCGACGAGGTTCCTCCGGTGCAGATCGAGGTGCAGCGCGAGATCGACGCAGCGCATGGCGTCCCGCTGTCGATGGGCTCGATCGAGCGATTTTCCTTTTATGACCTCGCGAAGAAATCTTATTGCGTGATCCAGACCGGCGAACGCCGCTTCTACGGCTGCTTCGTGTTCAAAAAAGGCGTGATCGCGCCCGATGCGGCCTAGCTCGGATCAACTCCAGGCGACAATCTTGCAGCGCCACATGCGCGCTACACACTCTGCTCACCAAAAATGACCTTCCGTCGCGGCAGTGCCGCGCTGGCGTGATACTTCTGCGCGGTTTCGTTGACATTGATCGAGGCTGCTGCATACTCGAAACGGCCTCAGTCACCACCTGTCCGCAATGCCGCCAGCAAGAGCGCAGGACACGGGAGTCCCCGGACGTCCTATCCCCAAGGAATGGTGCTCAGGCGACTGACACTCAGCACAGGAATAAACAGGGAGGTTTCGCCGTGAACCAGCACGATCAGCATCAGGGACTACGGCCGAACCGGCGCACTGTCCTCAAGGGAGTGGCCAGTGCGGCCGCCCTCGGCACGACCGGCGCGCTCGGCGGATTGTCGGAGCGTGCGCTGGCACAGGACGATCTGCGGGCGCGGATCTTACAAATTCCAGGCGTGGGCAAAGGCGCGCCAACCGACGCCGATTGGCAGAAGGTCGGCGAGCTTTGCCTCGGCCCGACCAAGGCGAACGTCAAGGAAGGCGAGTTCAAGGGCGTCGAACTTTCCTTCATGGGACTGAACAATCAGAACCTGCACAACCTTCTGTTTCGGGGGTTCCTGAAACCGTGGGAGGCTTATACGGGCGCGAAAATTTCCTGGATCGACCTCGCGCAGGCCGACTACAATCCGCGACTGCAACAAGCGATCGCTACCGGCACGGTCGACTTCGACATCCTTGAAATGGGCGCCCCGTTCGAGGGTGATGTGTGCGGGAAGGGTTTGGCATCGGAGATGCCGGACTGGGTCAAGAAGCAGATCGATATCGACGACTATGTCGACTATCTGAAGCCGCCGGTCGGAACCTGGAACGGCAAGACTTATCGGGTCACCATCGACGGCGACTGCCACAACTTCAATTACCGGACCGACTATTTCTCCGACGCGACGCTGGCCAAGGCCTGGAAGGACGCAGGCAATCAGGGCGAATGGGGCGTGCCGAAAACCTGGCAGCAGGTCCAGGCCGTGACCAAGTTCCTCAAGGGCAAGAAAATCAAGGGCCAGAATGCGTTCGGCTACCTCGATGCGCCAAAGCCGTGGGGCGGGTTCGGCTTCTATTTTCTCGGCAGCCGCGCCTCGGCCTACGCGAAGCACCCGGACGACAAGGCGTGGCTGTTCGATGTCGACACGATGAAACCGCGCATCAACAATCCGGGCTGGGTTCGCGCCATTCAGGACGTCATCGACGCGTTGCCGTCCGAGCCGGCCGATCAGCTCAACGCCGATCCGAACACCACCGGCTTCCAGCAATTCTTGGCCGGCATCGGCTCGATGATCCCCTGGTGGGGAGACATCGGCCAGGTGGCGAAGGCAAGCGACACCTCGGTCATCGGCGACCTCGTCGCGTTCGACATCCTGCCCGGATCTGATGACGTCTACAACTCCAAGACACGCAGCTGGGACAAACTCGCGAGCGGTCCAAACCATGCCCCGAACTGCGCCTATCTCGGTTGGGGCGTTTACGTCATGGCCAGGGTCGCCAGTGACGAACGCAAGCACAAGGCGGCCTGGAGCGCTGCGGCGCATCTCGGCGGCAAGGATCTGTCGCTCTGGACCGTGATGTATCCGTCCGGCTTCCAGGTCCACCGCACCAGCCATTCCAGCATCGACGAATGGGCGGCGGCGGGCTACGACAGGAAGTACATCACGTCCTATCTGAACTCGCAGTTCGGCTCCTATAATCACCCAAACCGTGCCGTCGAGCCGCGCATTCCCGGCATCTTCCAATACTACAGCATCGCGGAAGACGAGCTGACCAAGATCTTCGCCGGCCAGTACGACGCGCAGACCGGCGCCAACAACATCGCCGCGGCGTGGGAAAAGCTGACCGACCAAATCGGCCGCGAGAAGCAGATCGCGCTCTACAAGGCCTCGCTCGGCGTGTAATTTTCCTTCCACATTCCCTCGAATGGATCCTTCGGCTGGCGTCGCTTGCGGCACCAGCCGAGACTTCTCCCCACGACCGGGTTCAAATCGGCAGAGCGCGATCTTGATGCACAATTCATCACCGGCGGCGGATGACCGGCACCACCGTCACGCTTCGCAGCGCTTGCTTGTCAGCCGCAAGAGCGCAGGACGAGCGCTTGTCGCCCTTGCCTCGCTGGGGTGCTTGCTCGTGCTCCTTATCCAGATTCTGCACGCGACCGGAGCCATCACGGCGGGGTTCGCCGACTGGCGCCCGGTCCTCTATGCCTACCTGCTCTGGGCCATCGCGTTCGGTGTCGGACAAGTCTTGGTCCGGGGGGAACGAGGTCTGCGGGCGCTGTTTCTGCTCCCGGCCGTCTTGTTCACCGTTGCGGTAGTGATTTTTCCGACACTGTTCGGGATTTACATCGCTTCGCTGGATTGGAACCTGAGCTCGTTTGAAGGTCCGCACTTTAACGGCCTCAACAATCTCATCGGACTGTTCCACGACAACTACTACTGGAACGCGCTCGGCAACATGATCTTCTACGCGGTCGCAGTGCTTGGAGAGTATGCGATCGCGTTCGGATTGGCGCTATTGCTGAACGCCGAGATACGGGCGCGAAAATTCTTTCGCGTCGTCTTCCTGCTGCCCTTGATGCTCAGTCCGGTTGCCGTGAGCTGGATGATCGGCAAGTCGATCATGGAGTACCGCTTTGGCCCGGCGGCCACGCTGGCGCGCTATCTCGGATGGGAAAATCCAGCGTTCTTCGCCTCCCCCTGGATTGCGCGCTTCAGCATCGAGGCGATGGATGCCTGGGTTTCTATTCCCTTTATCATGATCATGTTGCTCGCCGGGCTGCAGGCGATGCCCAAAGAAGTGCTGGAAGCAGCCAAGGTCGACGGTGCGGGCGGGTGGCAATCGTTCTGGCATGTGACGTTCCCGATCATGCTGCCGGTGAGCGTCACCGTTCTCATCATCAGGATCATTTTCAAATTGAAGCTTGCCGACATCGTGATCAACGTGACGGCAGGCGGCCCTGGCGGCGCCACCGATACGGTGTCGAGCTTCATCTACCGCGTCTACCGTGATCGATCGAATGTCGGATACGGCACGGGACTCGCCATGTTCTATCTTCTCATGATCATCGCACTCCTCACGGTGTTGCTGCGCCTGTCCAGTCGCTGGACGCGGAACGTGGCATGAGCCCGCAATTCGAAACTGGTTTCTGAAGGGAGTTGCTCGATTGGCCAATGTTACCTCGGCAACGAAGTCGGTCCGCAGGCGTCAAGGGGCGTCCCCGGCCACCCGAACACTGAGCCGCGTGCTGATCTATGGCGCCTTGCTGTTTTGGGCGTTTGTCTGCCTGTTCCCCATCTATTGGACCGTCACCACCTCGTTCAAGTCGGCGCTCGATGTCACGCAGGGTCACCTCGTTCCCTGGCTGGACTTTCAGCCGGACTGGAAAGGCTGGCGCTCACTCGGCCTGTCGCCGGACTCACTCCTCGGAACCTCCACCGCGCGCGCAGAGTTCCTAAGCCGGTTCGGCAACAGCATTATCACGTCGGTCGGCGCATCTGTCCTTGCGCTGGTGCTCGGATCACTGGCGGCTTACGGGCTGAGCCGCTTCCGATACAAATTCGCCTGGATGCGCAATGACGATATCCTGTTCTTCTTCATGTCGCAGTTGATCCTGCCACCCGTCGTGCTGGCGTTGCCATTCCTGGTTCTCTACAAGGCGCTGGCGCTGCTTGATTCGAGAATAGGCCTGATCCTGCTCTACACCTTGACGGTGCTTCCCATCGTGATCTGGATCATGCGCGACCAATTCAACGCCATCCCGGTCGAACTCGATGAAGCCGCCTTCGTCGACGGCCTGTCGGTTTGGGGCGCCTTCATACGGATCATATTGCCGCTTGCCGTTCCCGGAATGATGGCCGCATTCATCCTCTCGCTGGTATTGTGCTGGAACGAGTATTTCTTTGCGGCGCTGCTGACGAGTACGGATGCGAAAACCCTTCCCGTCATGGTGGCCAGCCAGACCGGCTCGCAAGGCATCAACTGGTGGTCGATGGCGGCGCTTTCAACGGCGGCGATCGCGCCGCTCGTGGTTGTCGGAATTCTGCTCGAGCGCTACATTGTCAGTGGCTTGACCACCGGCGCGGGCAAGTAGGCGATGTCCGGCAAAATGAACAAGACGTCCGTCGTCTTCAACTTGGCCTCCGTCCTCGGCCCGAGAGATAAATGCGGGCGGCGTTGCGGCCAAAGATAGCTGCCTTATCGAACGGTGAGAGATCAGCCAGCAAGGTCTCGGCGGCAACGAACCATGCCGCATAACCTCCCGCCAGATCGACGACCGGCCAATCGCTTCCCCACAGCAGGCGTTGTGGCCCGAAGCACGTGACGACATGATCCACTGCCTGGCGTAGATCCCCGATCTGCCAATCCGGCGCGACCTCCGTCACCAGTCCCGATAGTTTGCAGACGATGTTGGGGTGTTCCGCAAGCAACGCGATATCGCGTTGCCAAGTCGCGACCTCGCCGGTCGCGAGCCGCGGCTTGCCGCAATGATCGAGCACGAATGTGAGATCGGGATGGCGGGCGATCACCTGCAGGAGTTTCGGCAAATGACGCGGCAGCACCAGCGCGTCGAATATCAGACCGTTTCGCGCCATCGCCGTCAATAGCGGCGCCAATACCGGACCTAGCAGCCAATCGTCATCAACCATGTCCTGCACCATCGGCCGCAGTCCCACCAATAGGTTCCGCGCCGCCAACGCGTCGATGCGCGCTGTGCCGTCCGCGGCGTCGAAATTTGTCCAGCCGACTACGCCGCGCACGACTTCCGCACTTTCCGCGATATCGAGCAGAAACATCGTCTCGGCCTCGGTCGGCGCGGCCTGCACCAGAATAGTACCCTCGATGCCGGCGGTGGAGAGATGCGGCGCCAAATCCGAGAGCTGAAAATCGCGATAGATTGGCGCCAGAGCGGGCGTCAGCCAGCCATAATCGCCTCTCGCGAGAGTCCAGAGATGATGATGCGCATCGATCCGCATCGGCGCAGCACCTAATTCGGGACGGGCGCATCCGCATGCAGCAGATGCTGGGCCTTCAGATCGCTCCAGAGTGCGACCGGCACCTCAGTGGAGAGCGCAGCAACGTTGCGTTCAACCTCTATCGGGTTTTGCGCACCCAGCACGACGCTGACGACGGCCGGATGGCCGAGAGCGAAATGCAGCGCCGCGGTCGGCAAGGCAACGCCATGGGCACGACAGACGCGTTCGATATCCGCCACCGTTGCCTGGATGTGAGGTGGCGCGTCCTGATAGTTGTATTTGGCGCCGTGAATGGCGCCGGTGGCCAGAATGCCTGAATTGAAAACGCCGCCGAGCAGCACTCCGATTCCCTGTTGCTGCGCCAGCGGCAAGAATTGCTCCAGCGCCGGTTGCTCCAACAGCGAATAACGCCCGGCGAGCAGCATGGTGTCGAACGATCCGGCCTGCGCGAAACGCACGCACATCTCGGCTTCGTTCACGCCGATCCCGATGCCGGCAACCACGCCCTCTCCGCGAAGCCGGTCGAGCGCCATATAGGCGCCAGCCATCGCCTCGCGAAACCGGTCCTCGATCGCATCGGCGCCGTGGGTCCAGACATCGACGTCGTGGATCAGCAGCATGTCCAGCCGGTCGGTCCCGAGCCGCAACAGCGACTGTTCCACCGAACGCATGGTGCCATCATAGGAATAGTCGACCACCGCGCGGTGCTGCTGTCCACCGACAAAACCTGAACCGTTATCCGGCCTGTGAAACGGATCCATCCAGCGCCCGACCTTCGTGCAGAGGACGACGTCCTGGCGCGGCACCCGCCTGATCGCCGTCCCGCAGCGATGTTCGGCTAGGCCGCGGCCATAAAGCGGGGACGTGTCGAGCAGATTGATGCCGAGGTCGAACGCCCGCTCGACCGCGGCGATAGCGGTAGCGTCGTCCAGCCGGGCGTAGAGATCGCCAAGCGGCGCGGTTCCAAATCCCAGAACCGAGACTTCAAGCCCCGTCCGGCCAAGCACACGTCGCGGCACTCCAGACGCCGGAATCATCGGGACTCCTCAGTTTGACGGCCCTTTTGACGAGAAAGGCTAGCCATGACCTCTGAACCTGACTCTTACTTCTACATCGATGAAGACAAACTTCTACATCGATGAAGACAAAATCGTTTATTACAACTGGCCGAAAGTATCGCATACCGCACAAGTTTCGCACCAGAGATGACAGATGTCGCGCGCCGCGTCGATATCGCTGCGCGGCCATGACGACGTGGTGCCCGCGCGCCTCGGAATGAAGTTAGCGCCCTCGACTTTGTCAGCAAGTTGGCAAAGCTCCCGGCGCGCGGACACATCGGCTCGCTTACCGTCCACAGCCGCGTCGTTTCCTCAACTATCGCATTATCCACTATCGCCGACGCCCTCTTTGCCATCGGAGAGCCGCCTAACTCGCGAGGCGACGTCTTGATAGTCCGCCAAAGACCACCGTTTGTGCGCGATCCGTCGCCGCCAAATGCGGTCTTGGGGTAGGTTCAAATCCCGGACAGGATTCGACCCCCTGTTTACCCAGTTGCGGTTGGGTCCTGGCTGAACGCACCGAGTCCCTCGGGCCGAATTTCAAACAAACGATATCGATATGTGAACATGTTAGTATGGAAAATCGAATCTCTCCGAGCGCGCCACATATCACCGCTGCTGTGTCATACGACCGGCGACCAAGGCTCGGGCTCGTAGTGGAAGCGGCCAGCGTCGCGGGTCAGGTATCCGAAACCCGGAAATTCCAGGTGCATGCCAGTGATCAAAAGTCGATCTGTGGCGACCTGATCGAACAGCCGCTTTCGCGTTTCACGCGCGGTGTCCTGGTCGACGTCGGCGGCGAAGCTCACCTCTGGCCGAGCGGCCTGAATCGCAATCGAATGGACCGCGTCGCCCCAGATCAGCGCGGCGTCGCCGCCGCTATGAACCACGTAGCCGCAGTGTCCCGGCGTATGCCCGTAAAGTGCTATCGCCTCAACGCCCGGGAGCACTTCACCGGTGGTGATCAGCCGCGTGCGATTCGTGTAGGGCGCGAACGCCTGCTTGGCCCAGTCGAACTGGATCTTCAGGTCGTCGGGAGCCTTCGCCTTGTTCTCGTCCTCCAGCCAGAATGCAGCATCCGCGCTGTGAACACAGATTTCTGCGTTCGGGAAGACCGCCTGGCCACGCTCGTCGACCAAGCCGTTGGTATGGTCGGGATGGATGTGGGTGCACAGGACCGTGTCGATTGATGCCTCGGCGACGCCTGCGGCTTTCAAGTTCGTCCTCAACTTGTTGACCGTCGGGCCGAGATGGCATCCGCAGCCGGTGTCGATCAGGGTCCGTTTTCCGTCGCGCTCGAGCAGGAAGGCGTTGACTTGAATGCGCGGCGGCGACGGCCGATGCGCGCTGCGTAGAAGTGCTGCGCTTTTTGGGTGGTCGAGCGCCGGAAACAGATCGAACGGCAGATCGAAGTAGCCGTCGCTGAGCGCCGTCACAACCGTAGATCCGATCTGCTTGCGATAGAATGCGGGAGATTGAGTCTTGTTGACACTGATTTCGTCAGTCGTTGCAGTCACCGAAGCTCTCCTATTTCGATATTGAATTGAGGTGTCAGTCTGCGTGCAGGCCGAGCAGGGATTTCGGCTCGAGAAACGCCTCCAGCCCGAACGCGCCGTATTCGCGGCCGATGCCGGATTGCTTGAAGCCGCCAAACGGCGCCATCGGCTCGTGGGCCAGCGTGTTGATCAGCACGCGCCCGGCAACAATCCGGTCGGCCAGCCGTCGCGCGCGATCCATGTCGCCGGACAGCACATACGCTTGCAGGCCGTAGATCGTGTCGTTGGCGATGGCGATCGCCTCTTCGTCGTCCGCATAGGGAATGATCGACAGCACTGGTCCGAAGATCTCCTCGTGGGCGATGGTCATGTCGTTGCGGACGTTGGTGAACAGCGTCGGCCGCACGAACCAGCCATCGAGCCCGTCCGGCCTGCCTTCGCCGCCGGCGAGCAGCGTCGCCTCGTCGATGCCGACACGGATATAACGTTGAACGCGATCCCATTGCTTCTGGCTGACCATCGGGCCGACGGTCGTTTCCGGATCGCGCGGATCACCGGTCTTGACCTGTCCGACCGCGGCCTTCGCAAGCGCCTCCACCTCGCCGAGCCGGCTCCGTGGCACGAGGATGCGGGTGCCGGCGATGCAAGCCTGGCCGCTGTTCATGAAGCCTGCACCGAGAGCCAACGGAATTGCCTGTGCCAGATCGGCATCGTCGAGAATGACGGTGGGAGATTTGCCGCCGAGCTCGAGCGTGATCCTTTTCATCGTCTCCGCGCCGACGCGCAGGATCGCCTTGCCGACCGCGGTCGAGCCGGTGAAGGAGATCTTCGCAACATCGGGATGACGGATGATCTCGGCGCCGACTATATCGCCGCGGCCGGTGACGATGTTGAACACGCCGGCCGGCAATCCGGCCTCATGCAGCGCTTCGGTCACCACTTGCGTCTGGATCGCGCTCATCTCGCTCGGCTTGACGACGGCCGTGCAACCGGCAGCGATTGCGGCGGCGAGCTTGCCGCAAATGAAGCCGGCGTCGCTGTTCCACGGCGTGATGAGGCCGGCCACACCCAAGGGCTCCATCACCACCTCGGCCGTGCTGACGCGGCGCGTAAAGTGATAATCCTCCAGCACCCGGGCCATATCGAGGAGAACGTCTGCCGGATGATCGGCCATGAAGCCGGCACGCGAGGCGGGTGCGCCATATTCGTCGACAATCGCCTCCAGCAGATTCTCCCGACGCGCCTTGATGGCGGCGTGCATCCGCCGCAGCAGGGCGATACGTTCGGTCTTGCTGGTGCGCGAAAAGGCCGGGAAGGCGCGTTTCGCGGCGGCGATGGCGGTGCGCGCGTCCTCCGCGTCGGCGAGGCGCACCCGACCGATCACCTGTGCCGTTGCCGGGTTGTGGAGGTCGAACAGTTCGGTCCCGTGCGGCGTGACGAAGATGCCGTCGATATAGATGGTGTCGATGAGGCGCATGACGCTCTCCCGGTGAGACGAGGGTGGATGGCCGGGAGATAGGACGCTTTTATTGCCCCGATAAGGTGTATAATTCCGCATGAAGTGGTGCAGGAATCTAGACAATGCGATCATCGGGACTGGCCGAACTCGACGCTGTGCTGGCGGTAGCCCGTCACCGCGGCTTCCGCGCGGCAGCGACCGAACTCGGCATGTCGCGTTCGGCGCTGAGCCATGCCATCGCCGCGCTGGAGGCGAAACTCGGCGTGCGCCTGTTCCACCGAACGACCCGAAGCGTCTCGCTGACCGAGACCGGTGAGCAGTTCGTTTCCGGCGTTGCTCCGGCGCTGGGCCAGATCAGAGATGCGATGGAGCGGGCCGGAAGTCATCGCGAGACGCCGGCCGGCACGCTACGCATCAACACATCGGCGGGGGCGGCGCGGCAGATGGAGCCGATCGTGTTCGAGTATCTGCGCCGATATTCCGATATGACGGTCGACATCGTCACTGAAGGGCGACTGCTCGACATTGTTGCCGAAGGGTTCGACGCCGGCGTGCGGCTGGCGGAGCTGGTGCCGCAGGACATGATCGCCGTGCCGCTGGGTCCCGACCAACGTTTTGCGGTGGTGGGATCGCCCGCCTATTTCGCGCACCGTCCGAAGCCGCGCACGCCTGCCGATCTCTCCCAGCATCGCTGCATCCGCAGCCGGCTGCCGAGCGGTGGCATCTATCGCTGGGAGTTCGAGCGCCACGGCGAGGCGCTGGCGATTGATGGCGAAGGTCCGCTGATCCTCGACGAACCCAATTTGATGCTGGCGGCTGCCCGGGCCGGGTTCGGCCTCGCCTATCTCAGCGAATGGAATGTCGCGGCCGACATCGCGGCCGGCTCACTCGTCCGCGTACTGCAGGAATGGACGCCGCCTTTTCCGGGGCTGTCTCTTTATTATCCCGGACGTCGGCACGTGCCCGCGGGCCTGCGCGCCCTGATCAATCTGATTGGGGAAAGACGTTGATCAGAGGCCGCGTACGACCACCGACTATGGCTTCCGCCCCGCCCTCCGACCAAACGGATCGAGCATGGCAACTCCAGTTCGCTCGAAATCAGATACGTTGCGTGTCACGACAGTGAGCCCGTGTTCCAGCGCCGTGGCCGCGATCATGAGATCGGCGCTGTCATTGCCGATGATGGCGCTGAGCGCACCCCAACGCCGCGCGGATCGCAGTTCGAACGGCACGATCCTCTCGCCGTAGAGGGTGAGCACCCGATCCAGCCAGGTCGCAAGCGCGCCGGCAAACGCCGGATCAGACGCGTGCTGTCGCGCAATGCCGCGCTCTATTTCGCCAATGCTGATGACGCTAAGGAAAAGATCAGTCGTTCGCTGCCGTTCGAACCAAGCCACCACCATCGGATCGCGCTCGCGCCTGCGCAGTTCGGACAGGGTGACGGTATCGATCAGGAACATCAGAGTTCAGGGTCGCGCATCCGAACATGATCGCGCGGGAATTCGCCATCATCCTGCGGCATGGCCAGCAGCACATCAGCAAAGGATGGCGCGGTAGCTCGTTCGACGCTTCGGAGGCGCTCGTACTCCTCAACATCCACCACGACCACGGCGGGCTTGCCGTGCTTGGTAACGGTCTGCGGCGTCCGACGCGCGGCCTCGACGACCTCGCTGAACCGGTTCTTTGCGTCCTGAACCGACCAATTGCGCTGAGCCATATCCCGTCTCTTTCTAGCTAGAATTTCTAGCTAGAATAAGGTAACTACCACCCGCCGTCAAGCGAGGGCCGATCCCGGCCTGCCTGCGCGCCGTCGGACCGGGATCGAGGAAACAAGTGCTCGCGGACGCTTGCCGCCGCCACGGCAGATCAGCTAAATCGGCACTCTCCAGCAAGGATTTGGCCCGGTTTCCACCTGCGAGACCCCTTGTTGCGACCGCAAGAACGAAAGCACACGACATGAGAACGATAATTCTGGCGCTGGCGATCCTGTATCCGGCCGCAGCGTTTGCCCAAGGTACCGCCCCAAGCACGACGCCCCCGCCTGCCGCGTCTTCCACTCCGCCGACGGTCGGCGGCAAGCCGCTGGTTCAGGTCGGCTCCAAGAAGGCGGCGGCCGGCAAGAAGTCGGACAAGCCGGCGCCCGGCAAGCCGCAATCGATCGCACAAAAGCTGCAAGCGTGCCAGGACATCGATGACGCGACCAAGGACCGGCTGAACTGCTACGACACGGTCTTCAAGCCCGAGCCGAAGCCGAAGCCGCCGGCCGCCAAGGGCGTCAATGAGTGTCGCTTCCTGAAGGAAGAGGATGAGCGGCTGACCTGCTACAACGGTTTTGCCGACAAGATTCCGAAGCTGCCGCAGTAGCGGAAAGCTTAGTCGTCATTGGCGAGCAGCCAACGGGTCGCAATGACGCGAAGCGCATGGGCCGTCACCCGTCAGGTGACCAGCCCTACCAGGTGCTGTTCCAGCTGGGGCCGCCGAAGAAGCCGAAATGCGGCTGCTGCTGCGCTAGGCGCACCGGTTGCTGGCTCGGACGCGCCTTCGCGATCCTGCGCTTCTTCGGCGCCTGCGGCTGGTCGAGCTTCCTGGCTTCGGCGGGGATGAACTGCGCAAAAGTATCGCGCACGCGGGCCTGGGCGGAGAGTTCGGGCGCCCGCGCCGGCGGGGCGGCGGCGACAGTCGCGGTCGCCGGAACGATGGTGGGCAGGCTGGTGTCGTAAACCACCCGCTCCGGCAATTTCTGGACGGACGTGATCCGCACTGTAGTGCGGTCAAAGGAAGGCGCGCCATTGCTGGCGACGCTGGCGACCGCGGCCTCCTGCGGGGCAAAGGCGTCGATCGCAAACAGCAGCGCGAGCAGCACTCCGCCGACAAACAGGAAATATCGCGCCACCGGCATCACGTCCACTCACTTCCCGCGCAACAACGCGGTTCATTCGCCCTAACGGGCGATCTATGCCGTTGGTTCCTTGCGGCAACCTAAAGGTTCAAAAAACACGGTCACTTTTTCGGGACGGAGGGTTTAGATCCGGCTGGCCGTAACCAGCGAACATTTCGCCTTATTTGCATTAATATTGACGAATCCGACCAGCATGCGGGCATAGGTCTTCCGGCTCTTTATGCCGATGGTGTCGCTGATCACGCGTTTGCGATCCGTCAGATGGCGGCCATCCCGGCGGGCGAACGCGCAGGCGATCTCGATATCCCTGACCGGGTAATCATTGGCGTTGCGCAACGTCAGGGTGACCAGCGCCTTCGAGCCCAACCCTCCCCGGTGCCAGGACTGCGCGGAAATCCGTAAGCCTTCGATCGGCGCCTTCTCGGTCCTGGTTTCGGTTTTGGCTTCCGGCGGCACCGCCTCCGGCCCGGTCGCGATGGCAGCGGGCCCCACGGCGCCGGCCGGCGACGCAGCAGCGGGATTTGCCACGGTCGACGTCGGGGTGGGATCAGCCCACGCCGAACCCTGTGTCGGACTGATTACCGCTGACGGCACTGGGGTGGATTGATCCTCGGCATCGCTGAGTTCCGGAAGCGAGATCCAGGCTGCAAATCCGGCGAACGCGACGACAGCCCAAAAGACGGGATTTGCGGCAAGCCTTCCGAACGACCATTGCCCGATCCGCATCGCGATGCCCTCGGTCGGCCGCGAAGCAAACGCGAGCCGCCGTGCCGCCCATGAAAAAAAGCCATACGGGCGTTACACCGTACGGCCTCTATCACGACTGCCGCTGCACGGTTCCGCCGCTTTGGCATCAACTGGCGAGGCGCAAAATGGTTGCATGCCTGCCTGCCGATATTGCTGACATCCGCGCGGCCATGAAGGGATGGTCTCCCCCTTTACTGCCCGCTAGATTAGCGCTTCCGCCGCTCACCGCGGCGGGCGCAACGGCGCACGCATAAGCGCGCGAACGACCAAGGGAGATCACGATGCCTGTTGTCCCGTGGACAGTAACTTGGGACCATGTCCATCTGCGCAGTCCCGACCCCGAAGCGACCGCGGCCTGGCTGCGGGATATTCTGGGCGGCGAGATCATCCGTGGGCCCGGGCGCATCGACGTACAACTCGGCGGCGCCAAGGTGTTTATCGCGCCGGTCGCGGTCGGCGATGGCGTCAACGCAGCCCCGGTGACGCCCTATCAGGGGCTCGACCATATCGGGCTGACGGTGAAGGACATCGATGCGCTCGCCGCCGAGATCAAGGCCAAGGGCGTCGAATTCACGCGGGAACCGACCACCATCCGGCCCGGCGTGCGCATCTGCTTCATCCGCGGACCGCAGGGCATCTCGATCGAGCTGCTGGAGCGCGACAAGAAATACGCGTGACGCGTGCTACGCGGCCCGCACTGGATCGATCATGTCATCGATCCCGGCATGAAGCAGCGGATCGTCATGCCGAGATAACCGCGGATCGGCCACACCATGGTTCGGCCAACGCGATTGGGCTCGGTGATCACGGCCTCGTCGGGCACGTCGACCCACTCGCCTTCCAGTCGCACGCGGTAATGTCCGTCCTTGGATTCCCAATCGACGTCAGAGACCGCTGAGCCGTCGGCGTCGGAACAGCACGGCCCCTTGCCGCTTCGCAGGCTATCGAACCATTGTTTGAGCGGCGAGTTGGCGTAGCGGCCGTCCGGATCGCGCGCGCGGGCAAGATGCACAGCCGTCAGAGACAACAGCACCACGAGACCCCATCGCAGCGCGGCCTTCGATCGGAATCGCAGCGCGGCCTTCGATCGGACCGCACGACGGCGGCCCGTCGTTTCACGTATGTTTTGTTCCGTGCATAGGCGCGCCGCACGGCCGCCGGAATTTATCCAGTTTGTCACCTGCTTGCTCCAGCACCCACCGGAGCGCGTATTCCGCAAAAGTGGTCACCGGTTTTGCGCAACGAATACGCGCGCGGTATGAGCTTCGAGCATTTTCGAGCAGCTAACCGGATTCCACTTAGCCGGAAAATGCGCCTTGCCCAGAACTATGCATTTCACGGGCCAAAGTGATTCGCCTGCACATTCAGCCGTCATGTCAACGTCACTTAAAAATGGCGGAAACCGAGGGAGTGCCTTTGACGTCACCCCAATGCGGTCGGCCTGACGCGTTGCACCGGGTGCCGTGCTTTGGCATAAATAGTGCCCGGCTTCCGTGGGCGACGGAGGCCGCCACGGGACGCTATGAAGAACGGGCTGTACTCGATCCACGTCACCCTGCTGGATGGGCGCATCGGCAAGGGCAGCGGGGTGATTCTGTTCCGCGATGGCCAGATCCTCGGCGGCGATGCCTATCTGTTTTACACCGGCAGCTACACCGTGAAGGGCGATACCTTCAGAGGCGAAGTGCTGGTGCAGCGCCACACCTCGAGCCCCGACGCCAATCCGCTGTTCGGCGGGCCGAACCCGGTCGGCATCGGCTTGACCGGCACCTTCAGCGATACGCGGGCAACCATGAATGGCACCGCGCTGGTTGGCAAAGCCAGCCAGATTTTCGGCGCCACGCTGCGCAAGCTGGCGGATATGGATTAGCGCGCTGCGCTCGAACCACGAGGCCGCGGGGGTGTTCGGACGCAAGAGGACGTTACGCGGGCCGGCTACTCCGCCGCCAGTTCGAGCGGGGCTGTACGCGGCAGGATGATCTGGATGCGCGTGCCGGCGCCGGGCTCGGAGTCAAGATCAAGCCGCCCGCCGAGGCGCGTCGTCACGATGCTGTAGACGATGTGCAGGCCCAAACCCGTTCCGCCCTGATCGCGCCGCGTCGTGAAGAACGGATCGAAGGCGCGGCGGCGGACGTCGAGGCTCATGCCGCAGCCATTGTCGGAGAAGATGACCTCGACATTGTCCTTGCCCGAGGCGCGCACTTGGATATCGACCTGGCCGGCCTTGCCGTCGGGAAAGGCGTGGGCGACTGAATTGAGGAACAGATTGGTGAGCACCTGCCCGTAAGGCCCGGGATAGGAGTTCATGACGAGATTGGGCTGGCAATCGACGTTGAGCGTCAGATTGTGCTTGCGCAGGCCCGGCCGCAGACTCATCACCACCTGCTCGGTGAGGTCGCCGAGATCGAAGCTGCGCTGATCGGAGTAGTTGCGATCCGCCGCGACCTGCTTGAACGACTGGATCAGTTCGGCGGCGCGGTTGAGATTGGCCACCAGCTGCGAGGATGCGTCGCGGTTGGTTTCGAGGAAATCGTTCAGCGAGGAGCGGCGGAGGTCACCGCGCGCGACTTCGGCGGCGAAGATCGCGGTCTTGCGCTCCAGCGCGGAGGCCACCGTCAGGCTGATGCCGACGGGATTGTTGACCTCATGCGCGACGCCGGCCACCAGCCGGCCGAGGGCTGCGAGCTTTTCGGCCTCGATCAGCGAATTCTGGGTCTCCCGCAAATTGCGCAGCGCCGCTTCCGCGGCATCGCGCGCCTTGCGCATCTCCTGTTCGCCGCGCTTGCGGTCGCCGATGTCGAGCGCGACGGTGACGATGTTCTCGATCTCGCCCTCGGCGGCAAGGATCGGCAGCTTGTTGACCAGCCATTGCCGCATATTGCCGGCGGAATCCTTGTATTCCTCCTCGTAGAATCCGAGCTCCCGGCGCGCCGACAGCACCCGCTTGTCGTTCTCGTCGGTCTTGACCGCGCCATAACGCGACATCAGGTCGGCGGTGGTGCGGCCGATCGCATCCTGGGGCTCGATCCCGAAGATGCCGGCCATATAGCGGTTCATCAGGACGTAACGCAGATCCTTGTCCTTGACGTTGATCACCGCGGGCACGGTGTCGATCACCATCTGCAGCAAGCGGCGGGCCTCGGCGATCGCGTCCTCGGCGCGCCTCTGGTCGGTGATGTCGCGCACCGTGCCCTCGTAGCGGATCACCTCGCCTTTCTCGTTGCGCACGGCGGTGGCGCTGTCGGAGAGCCAGAGCACGGCGCCGTCGCGGGCGCGCACCTGATATTCGAACTCGCGGACCATGCCGTCGCGCGCCATCAGCGACTGATACTCCGCGCGCGCCGCCGGGTGAACGTAGACGGTATCGGCGATATCGCCGATGCCGTTGATCAGGGCCTGCGGGGTCGCGTAACCCATCATCCGCGCCAGCGCCGGGTTGGCATTGAGCAGCGCTCCGCCCGGCGTCGTCACGTAGATTCCGTCCACCGAGGCTTCGAACAGCTTGCGATAGCTCTCCTCGGCGAGCCGCTGTTCGGCCAGCGCCCGCACCGCCGCTTCCCGCGCCATGTCGGCATCGAACAAGGTCTGGCGGAATACCTCGGCCGCGCGCGCGATATCGCCGATCTCGTTGTCGACGTCGGTCGCCGGGATCGAGGCGTTCTTCTCGCCGCTGGCGACCGCGCGGATCGAATTCGCGATCGAGGCCAGCGGCCGCACGGTGCGACGAACCACCAGCAGGGCCGCGAACAGTCCGATCAGCACACCGGCGGTGCCGAGCACGATGCTCTGCCATTTGGCTTCCGTCAGCGTTCTGGCGAAATCGCGCGACAGCACATGGCCGCGGCGCGCTGAGACCTCGCGCAGCAATTCGGTGACGCGCTGGATCAACCGTCCCTCCGCGCCGAGCACCTCCTTGTCGATATCCGAGATCTGCCGTTCGCGGACCGATATCGCAACGATCGCGTCGGCATAATTGTCGACCGCGGAGCGCAGCCCGGGATTGGAGATGGTCAGCGACCGCATGCCCTGCGCCGCCTGTTCGGCGGCCGACGGATTATGCGCCAGCAGTGCGGTGGCGATCCGGCTCTGGGTCTCGAACAGGGTCGAGGAGATCACGGGATCGCCGGTGTCGGCGATCGCCTTGTCGAAGGCGTCGCGCAGCGGCGGCAGGGCGACGATCAGTTCGGCGCGGCGATTGATCAGCGTCGAGATGCGGTCGATGCCGCTGCGATAGGTCGCGAGCCGCTCGGTGACGCCGTCAATCATGTCCACCTGTTCGGGCGCGAGCTCCAGCCGGGTCTTCTTCAAGACCTCGCTCAGCGTGGTCGCGGCGTCGCCGACCTGGACCGATTGGGTACCCGGATCGGTCACGAAGTCGCGCGCCGCCAGCCGCAATTCGTTCATGCGGCGGTCGATGTCCTCGGCGAGGTCGCCGACGCTCTGCAGCCGCTGCAGCTCGGCGAAGGTGGAATCGATGTGGCGGATCGCGATCACGCTCGCGGTCGATGTGATGATGATCACAGCCAGCACCAGCAGGAAGCTGCCGAACGTGAGCTGACCGATCGAAAGCGAGAACGATCGTGGGCCTTGCGAATTCGGCGGCAATTCAGAGGTCATGTTATCGGGGCCGGGGTCCAATCGGTCACAATATACGACGTAATACGTCCCTGGGGGAACATGCTGAAAGTCACGGAAATGCCGGCCGGATGGGCCGCCAAGCTACGAACTCCCCCGCAGCTGTGTGACGTGCGCCGCCCCAATCCGGGATTCCGGTGCGGCGGAAGTTGGAGGTTTTCGTCATGGCCGGGCTTGTCCCGGCCATCCACGTCTTGCTTGTGTAAGTAAGACGTGGATGCCCGGCGCCGCAGACGAGTTTACGCAGTCGTCGCAAGACGGACTGCTATGGCCGGGCATGACGAGTTTCGGAGCCCCGTCAGTCGGCGGTGATGCCGGCTTCCTTGACGACCTTGGCCCAGAGCGCGACGTCGGCCTTGATGATGTCGGCGAATTGCCCAAGCGGCGCGCTGCTGGCCTCGCAGCCGGCGACCTCGAGTTTTTGCCGCACGTCCGCGAGCGCGAGCGCGGCTTCCAGCGCCTTGCTGATGCGCTCGACGATCGGTTGCGGCGTATCTTTCGGCACCACCACGCCGAACCACGGCGTCACCTGCGCCTCGGCAAAGCCCTGCTCCGCCAGGGTCGGCACGTCAGGGAAATATTTCGAGCGGCCGTCGCTGATGGCGCCGATGATGCGGATCGCGCCGGTCTGTACCTGCGCCAGTGCCTGGTTGGCCGACAGGAAGGTCGAATTGATCAGACCGCTGGTGATATCCGGCACCATCTGCGGATAGCCGCGATAGCCGATGCCGGTGACCTCGATCCCGGCGAGCCGCTTGAACAGCTCAAAGCCGAGATGTCCGGTCGATCCTTTGCCCGGATGGCTGTAGTTCAGCGTTCCCGGCTTGGCCTTGGCGAGTGCGACATAGTCGGCGACGGTCTTCACCGGCAATGAGGCGGGCACGACGAAGAAATTCGGGGCGCGGCACACCTGTCCGATCGGAATGAAATCCCGGATCGGGTCCCAGCGCAGCTGGGTGTACAATGCGGGGCTGGCGGCGAAGAAGGTCGTCACCAACAGCCACGTGTAGCCGTCGGGCGCCGAGCGCGCGACCTCCTCGGCGGCGATCGAGCCATTGGCGCCGGATTTGGATTCGACGACGATCGAATTCTTCCACTGCTCCTGCATGTTCTGTCCGATGATCCGCGCGAACACGTCGGCGACGCTGCCCGGCGAATAGGGAATGACGACGCGGATCGGGCGGTTCGGGAACTCCTGGCCGTGTCCAGGGTTTGGCGCCGCGAGCAGCAACAGCCACGCGATGATCATGCCGATGCGCCGAAAACCCATTGCGCGTCCCTGCCCTCATTGTTGGTTGCGGGCAGGATGCCGGTAATGCTCCGACACAGCAAGGCTAAGAGGGTCTCTCAGGCCATCACGACCTTGCGCGTCGGGATCGTCATCGCCGCAACGCCCGCGACCACGCAGGCCAGTCCGATCCATGTGGTCGAGGTCAGGCTTTCGCCGAGGAACACGACGCCGAGTGCGACCCCGATCGGGACACGCAAATAGGCTTGCGATGTGGTGCCAACCGATCCGATCGTCTGGATCAGCCGAAAATAGATCACGAAGGCGAACGCGGTGGAGAACACCGCAAGCCCAAGCAGCGCCAGCAGCGAAGGCGTCGAAGGCGAGAGCGTCCAGGGCCGGTCGATCACCAGGCTCATCGGGATCAGGACCGCCGCGCCGGAGATCAGCGAGCCCGCCGCCGGCGCCATCGGGTCGAGGTTGCCAAAACCGCGGCTGAAGATCGCCGCGCCCGCATAGCAGATCGCGGCAAGGACGATGACGATCTGCGCGGTCAATTGCTCACCGAGGCCAGCCAAGGCCTGCACACCGACGATCAGGCAGATGCCGGCCATCCCGATGGCGACGCCGACCAGTTTTCGGAACGTCAGCGCCTCGTGTCGCGTGACGGCGAGCGTGAGGAAGAAGGTGAAGATCGGCGACGTGGAGTTGAGAATGGTCGCAAGCCCCGCGTCGAGCGAACGTTCTCCCCAAGCGAGCAGCGTCCAGGGGATCACGCTGTTGAGACAGGCCTGCAACAGGAAGCGCTGCCAGGTTGCCGTGTCGCGCGGCATCCGAACGCCACGCCAGCGCATGATCGCGAGCAGCAAAGTGGCCGCGATCGCGGTCCGCGCTGCGATCAGCGTGATCGGCGGAATAGTGGCGACACCAAGCTTGATGAAGGTATAGGACGCACCCCACAGCGTCGCGAGCAGCATTAGCAGCGCGAGCTCGAAAGCCATGTTGGGCTGGCGCGGATTCGTGTCTTCCATGTCGATTGTTCCGGTCCCGGTGCAGTCGGAACGCAACCTACAGGGTCGGCCGACCGAAATACTTCGTTGACCGTCGAAGTGTGTCAGCCGAGCGCGCCGACCTCGAACACCTCGCCGTCATAGCCGGCCTCGCGCGGGATGCGGAGCTGGCGGCCGCCGTCGTTCCTGGTCATGACGGGCATCACGGTCACGACCGACTTGCCCCGACTGTCATCCAGCGCCGTCTTCACGCTTGGCTGCTTGCCGAGCTTGATCAGATTGCGCGTGGTCGGGAACGGCAGCTTGAAGCGGCCGCTCTCGCCGCCTTCCAGCGCTTCGCGCGACGATACCCAGATCGAGTCGGTGGATTCCTTACCGTCATGGGCGCCGAGCTGCTCCGGAGGGGCTGCGGCGAGGAAGAACCAGGTGTCGAAGCGTTTTGGCATACCCTCCGGCGTGATCCAGTGCGCATAGGGCACGAGTTCGTCGAGCGCCAGCACCATGCCGTTGTCGGTCAGCACTTTCAGAAAACTGATCTTGCTGTCGCACAATGCGGCGCGATTGGTGGCCTCGATCTCGCCGGCGCGTCTGGCGTCGACCAGATCCTTCGATCCCTTCGGCCGCGCCAAGAGGATGCCGCTTTCCTCAAAAGTCTCGCGGATCGCGGCAATACGGAAGCTCAAAGCACTCTCATCGAGCCCCTCGCCGCCCGCGTAAAGCGCGGGGGTCGCGATGATCTCCTTGTCGCCCTCGTCGACGCTGCCGCCGGGAAACACCAGCGCGCCGGAATTGAAGTCGATCTCATAATGGCGGACCATCATGAAGACTTCGATTTCGTCGCGGCTCTTGCCGTCGACACCCCGCGCCGCCGCATCGCGCAGCAGCAGGATGGTGGACGCGGGACGCGGGGTGACGATTTCGGCCATCAGGATTAACCCGCCGCGCTGGGCTGCGGTTGCAGATTGGCGCGGCGGTCGACCCGCGCCACCCGCGACAGCAGGTACTCGACTTCGGCCTTCGCCGTGGCGGTAATGGTCGCACCCGGCTTGCGTTGCGCGCTGGAAGCGATGATGCCGCGCTTCTGCAGCACGTATTTGCGCACCGCGAGGCCCGCGCCGGGCTGCTGCTCGTAGCGGATCAGCGGCAGATGCGCGTCGAACAGGTCATGCGCGGCGTCGCGTTTGCCGGCCTTCGACAGTTTCACCACGTCGATCAAGAGTTCCGGGAAGGCATAGCCGGTCATGGCGCCGTCGGCGCCGCGTTCCATTTCGAAATCGAGGAACAGGCCGCCATTACCGACCAGGATGGACATCGGTTTCAGCGAGCCGTCTTTCTGGAAGCCGCGCAGCGTGGAGATCTTTTCCAGCCCCGGCCAATCCTCGTGCTTGAGCATCACGCAGGACGGGCTGTCCATCACGATCTTGCGGATCACCGCCGGCGTGAAGATGACCGAAAGCGTCAGCGGATAGTCCTGCAGCACCCAGGGAATCTCGTCTCCAACAGCTTCCTGCGCCTGCTTGAAATAGCCTGTTATCTGGTCGTCGGTGCGCAGGTTCGGCGGCGGCGCGATCATGACGCCGGCAGCACCCGCATCCATCGAGGCCTTCGCCAGCGAGCGCATGGTGGCAAATCCCGGGGCGGAAACGCCGACGATGATCTGCATGTTCTTGGCGCGCTTGACAAAGCGGATCGCGACCTGCTCGGCCTCGGCGGCATCGAGTTTTGGGGCTTCGCCGAGGATGCCCAGCACGGTGACGCCGTCGCAGCCGACCTCGGCGTAGAAATCGGTCAGGCGGTCGATCGATTTCTCGTCGATGCGGCCATCGTCGTGGAACGGCGTCGGCGCGATCGCAAAGGTGCCTGCGGCCTGGGCGGTGAGTTTTGTCATTTATGCCTCTTCTCTCTTCATCATTCCGGGACGATCGAAAGGACCGGACCCGGAATGACAGCCTTATACCCGCACCACGGAATTACGGAAGCGTCAGAACCGCCGCGCGCCCATCTTGATCTGCTCGTCGGAGAAGAAGATGTCCTTGCCGTGGTCGACGATATCCTGCGCGTTCCACCCCGTATGCGGGGGCTTCCAGCCGTCCATTTCCATCATTCGCATCTCGCGGACGCCGCGCGGGCCGGAAACGCCGAGCACCTTGCCGGTCTGGTCGCCCGACAGATCGCTGACCATGTATAGCACGGCCGGCGCGATTCCGTCCGGGCCCAAGGCCAAGCCCGGGTTCTCCTTGTAGCGCGGCAGGTCTGCGGTCATGCGGGTCAGCGCGCCCGGGGCGAGCGTCCAGATCCGGATGTTGTACTTGCGGCCCTCGATCGCCAGCACGTTCGACAGCCCCCAGATGCCGCCCTTGGCGGCGCCGTAATTGGTCTGGCCGAAATTGCCGATCAGGCCCGAGGTCGACGACGTATTGACGATGACGCCGCCGCCGTTCTCGCGCATCCATTTGAATACCGGCTGGGTGCAGCAGAAGGTGCCTTTGAGGTGCACCTTGATCACCTTGTCCCAGGCCGCCTCGCTGGCCTTGGCAAAGGTCTGGTCGAGCAGGATGCCGGCGTTGTTGACCAGAATATCGGCGCGGCCGAAATTCTTGATGGCGTCGTCGAACACCGACTGGCCGCCCGCCAGCGTCGAGATGTCGGCGCCATTGGCAACCGCGCGGCCGCCCTCGGCCTTGATCGCGTTGACCACCTTCTGCGCCATCGAGACATCGGCGCCGCTTCCGTCGCGCGGACCGCCGAGATCGTTGACCACAATAGCCGCGCCCTCGCGCGCGAACAGTTTTGCATAGGCCTCACCGAGCCCGCCGCCCGCGCCGGTAATGATCGCCACCTTGCCGTCGAGTAATCCCATGGTGTTTTTCTCCTAGTTCGTTGTCCTTTATCACGCCGTCATGCCCGGCCTTGTCCCGGCCATCCACGTCTTCCTTCCCGCAAGAAGACGTGGATGCCCGGCACAAGGCCGGGCATGACGAAACAACTCAATGCGCCTCCTGCGGCAATCTCACCCCAGCACCGTCCTGCCGCTCTTGATCACGGTGACGCCGCGCGACTTCACCTTGGCTTCGAACGAAATCACATGGCCGTCCTTCCACAGCCCCATGGTCACGGTCTCGCCGGGATAGACCGGTGAGGAGAACCGCGCCGCGTGCTGCCTGAAGGCAGAAGGATCGTAATCGGCATAGGTCTGCAACACGCCGCGGCAGGTGATGCCGTAGGTGCACATGCCGTGCAGGATCGGTTTCGGGAAACCCGCGCGCTTGGCGAATTCGGGATCGGAATGCAGCGGATTGCGGTCGCCGCAAAGACGGTAGACCAGCGCCTGATCCGGACGTGTTGAAATGTCGACGGTCCTGTCAGGGGCGCGCTCCGGCACCTTGTGCGGCTCAGGCTGGCCTTCCGACGGGCCGCCAAAACCGCCGTCGCCGCGCGCGAAGCGCGAGGCCACCAGTGTCGCGAGCTTCTCGCCCTTCTCGTCCCTCAGCACGGTCTGGTGGCGGATCACCGCGCCCTTGTCCTTGCCTTTGTCGAAGGCGTCGAGAACGGTGGAGTCGGCGGTGATGTGCGCTGACGTGGCCAAGGGCTTGTGGAAAGTGATATCGCGCTCGCCGTCCACCACCATCACGCGGTTGAGATTCATCTCGCCCGGACCGGCGCCCCAGGCGGCGACCGACGCAAAGGTCGGCACCACCTTCAGCGGGCGCGCCGTGGCAACCGCCTCGTTGACGAAGGCGAGTTCGTTTTCGTCCATCGGATCGGCGCCAAGTCCGATGCCATAGGCGTAGAGCATCACCTCGCGGTCGCCATAAGCGTATTTCTGGCCGAGATTTTTCAGGGCCATCAGGTCATCGTACTTGATCGGCATTTGGTCGTCTCCCGAATTTTTTGACGTTGGCGCGCGCCACGCGCAATCTCGTTACACCGCTGTAAAAAACGGCAGCGGCGCGCCGTCGGTCGGCTGCCACACCACTTTCACCTTCTGGCCGATCTTCAATTTCTCCAGATCGCAATCGACGATATTGGTCTGTAGCGACGGACCTTCCTTCAGCGTGACGTAGGCGATCGCGTAAGGCCCGGTCTGCGATTTCCGCATCAGGCTGTAGGTGTAGATCGTGGCTTCGCCGGAAACTTCCTCCCACACCGTCTTGTCGGAGAAACAAAACGGGCAGATCGAGCGCGGAAAATAATGCGGCTCGCCGCAGGCGGTGCAGCGCTTGATCATGAACTTGCCCGCTTTCGCCGCTTCCCAGAACGCCGCGGTTTCAGGATTGGTCACCGGGGTCGGATATTTCTTCGCTTCGGCCATTACACGCGCTCCAGAATGCAGGTTGAGGCGGCGTGGCGCACGCCCAAAAGTCCGCCGGTGCCGTGGGCGATCGCGAGATCGCAATTCTTCACCTGCACCTTGGGATGCGCTTCGCCGCGCAACTGGCGCACCGCTTCGAGGATCTTTGTCATGCCGCCGCGGTTAACCGGGTGATTGCTGCAGAGGCCGCCGCCGTCGGTGTTGAACGGCAATTTGCCGACACCGGAAATCAGATTGCCGTCGGCGACGAACTTGCCGCCCTCGCCTTTCTTGCAAAAGCCGAGGTCTTCGAGTTGCATCAGCACCGTGATGGTAAAACTGTCGTAGATCGAGGCGTATTTGATGTCCTTCGGCGTCACGCCCGCTTCCTCGAACGCGCGCGGACCGGACCAGACGCCGGCGGAATAAGTCAGATCGAGATCCTTGCCACCGCGCGGGCCCTTCATCGCCTCGCCATGGCCGATCAGGCGCACCAAGGGCTTCTTCAGGCTTTTGGCGATTTCCGGCGTGGTCACGATCATCGCGCCGCCGCCATCGGTGATGACGCAGCAATCCATCCGGTGCAGCGGATCGGAGATCATCGGCGAGTTCAGGACGTCCTCGACGGTGACAACCTCTTTCAGCATCGCGTGTGGATTGTATTGCGCGTGATGGGAGGCCGCGACCTTGATCCAGGCGAGCTGCTCGCTGGTGGTGCCGTAGTCGTGCATGTGGCGCATGGCACACATGCCGTAGGCATTGTGCGTGGTCGCGCCATAGGCGGCTTCGAAATCGGCCTCGGCGCCGGCAGCGCGCGGCGGCATCGGGCCGGTGCGCGGCTTGCCGGCGAGCGTCACCAGCGCGATCGAGCATTTGCCGGCGGCGATGGCTTCCGCAGCGTGTCCAAGATGGATCAGATAGGAACAGCCGCCAGTGTCGGTGGAATCCATGTGGCGCACCTTGAGGCCGAGATAATCGACCATCGGCCACAGCCCGCCCGGGGCATCGCCGGCGCAGAAATAGCCGTCGATATCGGCCTTGGTCAGGCCGGCGTCCTCGATCGCGCCCTTGGCGACCTCGGCGTGAAGCTGTGCGGTGGATTTATCGGGTGCGTGCCGGGTCGGATGCTCATAGATCCCGGCAATGTAGGCCTTGCCCTTGATGGTCAAATCGTTCTCCGCTGGCGTTTCTTGTTTCCCACGTTTTTCTGGCCTGTCGGGAGGGCCTTGGCAAGCAAGGAAATATTCCGTCTGGCGAGACGGTTGCAGTCCGCCACGTAGGGGCCGTCATCCAGATACGGCCTCGCGATCTCGCGACGCATTGCGCCCGAGGTTTGCAGGTAACTCTCGCCCTTCAAAGAGAGGGCGCAGGGAATGCCGGATGCGCGCTGCACCCGCGGTCTCGTGTGCAAGATTGTGCGAAGAAACGCACACGAGCATACAGGTTCAGCGGAGGCAATCCGACATTCCCTGCGCAATGGCCTTACGGCTTATGCCGCGCTCACCCCGGAGACGAATTCGTCTTGCCTCCGTCGTCGGCGGATTGAAGGGATTGCCAAACCCGGTTGGGCTTGCAACACCTCCGCCGACTTGACACCAGCAACGGGTGCCAGGACCACACGGTTTTGCCGTACGCAACAACGTCGCTCGTCCTGCGCGGGAAGCCATCGCTCACGGCCAAAGCCGCCCTGCGATCCCTCTCGCGCGCAACGCCATCGCGTCCACCGCAGCCCGCCCCAACGTTCGTGACGATGGCCAACGCCCCTCTGAGTGGGACGGGATGGGCGAATCAGTAGCGGTGATTTGCCCGACGGCGAAAGCGGAATATTTTTTCAAAAGGGGCTGGACTCGCACGTCGCGAAAGACGGGAAGTGATTTGCCCGTCGGGTCAATTTGTCGCGCCTGCTCTCTCCAAATCGTCATTGCGAGCGAAGCGAAGCAATCCATAGCGCCGTAGGGCGGGGTTCTCTTTAACCCGCCGCACTCCATGCGAGATGGCGGGTCAAAGAGAACCCGCCCTACGCGAGCTAAGTGATAGCGCGATGTCTGGGTATGGCACATCGCGACGTATCGCGGCGATGCAACGATACGTCGGCTGTCGGACGCAAGGCCGCCTCGCGCAGTCAGTGGTCGACGCATTTATGGTTCACGGCATTATGGTTGGGCAAAACGACTTGTCCGCCGTAGCTCAACGAGCGAAGGCGAAAGCGTGCCCACCATTGCCATAACGGTTGTTGAGACATGGTGGGCACGGCGCAAGTGCGCCTTTGCCTACACAGCGCCTTACTCCGCCGCGATCTGCCGCGGCGCCGGCGGCGGGCTGACGAGATCGTCGGCGAGTTGCGCGTAGCGCGCCTTGGCGTCGTGGACTGCGTTCTCCTTCACCGGGCCGTAGCCTCTGATACGGTCCGGCAGCGACAGGATTTCGACCGCGGTATCCAGCGTCAGCGGCGACAACAGGCCGAGCACGGTGGCGACGTCCTTCTCGTAGCCCACGATCAGATCGCGCTCGAGCTTGCGGTCGGCGGTTTGGCCGAAAATATCGAACGCCGTGCCGCGCAGGCCGCGCAGCTTTGCGAGTAGTTTGAACGCCGTCATCATCCACGACCCGAAGGCGCGCTTGCCCGGCCGCCCCAACGCGTCGACGCCGCGCGACAGGAACGGCGGCGCCAGGTTGAAGTTGAACTTGAAGTCGCCTTCGAACTGGTCGCGAAGCTGCTTTTCGAAACGGCCGTCGGTGTAGAGCCGCGCCACTTCGTACTCGTCCTTGTAGGCGAGCAGTTTGGCATAATTGATCGCTACCGCGCGCGGCAATGCCTCGCCATACCCAGCACTCGTCGCGGCTTCGCGCACCTGCGTCACCAGAGTGCGATAGCGCTCGGCTAATCCCGCGTTCTGATAGTCCGTCAGCAATGCACTGCGATGGGCGATGATCTCGTCCAGCGACATCGCATCCAGCGTCTTCGGCGCCACCGTCTCGTCCTGATCCTTCATCATGGCGAGCAAGCGCGCGGGGTCGGCGGCCGCCAGACGCCCGAGCTGGAACGCCTGGATATTCAACTTGATGGCAACGCCGTTGACCTCGATCGCCTGCTCGATCGACTTGGCCGACAGCGGCAGCAGGCCTTTCTGGTAGGCAAATCCCATCATCATCATGTTGGTGGCGATGGAATCGCCGAGCAGCACTTCAGCGGGTTTTGTGAAATCGAAGAAGGAAGAATCCTTACGCAACGCGGTTTCAAGCACGCTATTGACCTGGCGTGCCCTAAAATTGAAATCGCGGTTGAGGATGAAATCGGCGATCGGAATGAGATGGGTGTTGATGACGCCAACGGTGCGGCCGGATTCGCAGAGCGTGATGGTTTCCTTGGCGACGGCCACCACTTCGTCGGCGGCGAGCACGAGATCGGCGGTGCCGGTGACGATGCGCGAACAGGTGACGTCGGCGGTATGTTCGGACAGCCGGACGTGGCTCAGCACCGCGCCGCCCTTCTGCGCGAGACCGGACATGTCGAGGATCATGCTGGCCTTGCCCTCGATATGGGCGGCCATGCCGAGCAGCGCGCCGATCGTCAGCACGCCGGTGCCGCCGACGCCGCCGACCGCGACGTTGTAGGGCCGCTCCAGCGAGGGCCGCGACGCAGGTTCGGGCAGATCGCCGATATCGCCGAGGCCGACTGGCACCCGGCGGCGCAGCTTGCCGCCGTCGATGGTGACGAAGGACGGGCAAAAGCCCTTGACGCAGGAATAGTCCTTGTTGCAGGTCGACTGGTTGATGGCGCGCTTGCGCCCCATTTCTGTTTCCAGCGGCTCGACCGAAATGCAGTTCGATTGCACCGAGCAATCGCCGCAGCCTTCGCACACCGCCGGATTGATCAGCACGCGACGCGCCGGATCCTCCAGCGTGCCGCGCTTGCGGCGGCGGCGCTTTTCAGCCGCACAGGTCTGCACGAACACGATGGCGGAGGCGCACTTGACCTTGCGCAGCGTCTTCTGGACCGTGTCGAGTTCGTCGCGATGCGCGGTCTTGACGCCCGGCGCGATCTCGCCCGCCGGATAAGCGTCGGGATTTTCCGAGACCAGATAGATGTCGCGGATGCCTTCGGAATGGAGCTGGAAGGTGATCTGCTGCGGTGACAATTCGCCGTCGACATGCTGGCCGCCGGTCATCGCGGTGGCGTCGTTATAGAGGATCTTGTAGGTGATGTTGGCCTTGGAGGCGACCGCCTGACGGATCGCGAGACTGCCGGAGTGGAAATAAGTGCCGTCGCCGAGATTGGCGAACACGTGCTCTTCCTTGGTGAACGGCGCGACGCCGACCCACGGCACGCCCTCGCCGCCCATATGGGTAAAGGTTTCGGTCGAGCGATCCATCCACAGCGCCATGAAGTGGCAGCCGATGCCGGCAAAGGCGCGGCTACCCTCCGGCACCTTGGTCGAGGTGTTGTGCGGGCAGCCCGAGCAGAAATACGGCGTGCGGGTGATCGGCGCCACCGCCTGCATCTGCGTGGCCTGACGGCCGTTGAACCAGTCGGCCTTGGCGCGCAGCATCGCTGCGATTTCGGGATTGAGGTTAAGTCGAAGCAGCCGCTCGGTCAGCGAGCTTGCCAGCGAGGCGACACTTAATTCTTCGGCAAATGGCAGGAAGCGCTTGTCGTGATCGTCCATCTTGCCGATGATGCGGGGACGGACATCGTCGCGCCAGTTGAACAGCTCCTGCTTCACCTGATTTTCGACGATCTCGCGGCGCTCTTCGATGATGAAGATTTCCTCGAGACCGACCGCGAATTGCCGCACCCCTTCCGGCTCCAGCGGCCAGGGCATGCCGATCTTGTACAGCCGCAAGCCGATCTGGGCGGCGACTTCCGGCGTCACGCCGAGTTCGCGCAGCGCCTGCCGGATATCCTCATAGCTCTTGCCGGATGCCATGATGCCGTAGCGGGCGTTCGGCGAATCCATGGTGACGCGGTTGACCTTGTTGGCGCGCGCAAAGGCGATCGCGGCAAAGCCCTTGTAGTCCTGCAGACGGCGGTCCTGGTCGTAGCGGTCGTCGGGCCAGCGCAGATTGAGGCCGCCGGGCGGCATCTCGAAATCGGTCGGAATGACGAACGGCGTCATTTCGTCGGTGAGGTCGATCTCGGCCGTGGTCTCCACCGTCTCGGTGATCACCTTCATGCCGACCCAGCAGCCGGAATAACGCGACATCGCGATGCCCAACAGGCCCATCTCGATCATCTCGTGGATGCTGGAGGGGTAGAGGTAGGGCATCAGCGCCGAGATGAAGGCGTGGTCCGATTGATGCGGCACGGTGGAGGATTTGGCGCCATGGTCGTCGCCGGCCAGGCACAGCACGCCGCCGTTTTTGGCCGATCCGGCCGCGTTGCCGTGGCGGAACACGTCGCCGCAGCGGTCGACGCCGGGGCCCTTGCCGTACCAGATGCCGACCACGCCATCATGTTTGGCGCCGGGCGACAAATTGAGCTGCTGCGAGCCCCAGATCGCGGTCGCCGCCAAATCCTCGTTCACGCCGGGCTGGAACTTGATGTTGTACTGTTCGAGGTGTTTTCGGGCGGCAAACAGTTGCTGGTCATAGCCGCCGAGCGGGGAGCCGCGATAGCCGGAGACAAAGCCCGCGGTATTGAGGCCGGCGGCGCGGTCGCGGCGGATTTGCGCCATCGGCAGCCGGACCAGCGCCTGAATGCCGGTCAGAAAGACATGGCCGGAGCCTTGGGTGTATTTTTGATCGAGACTGATCGGGCCCTGATTGATTCCCATTCCACCCTCTTGAAGCCTTGCTTGCTTGAAGTCTTGGCTGCGACGTTTCGTTTTAGCTAGTCACGGGAGCTTGTTAGAACCAGTCTATGTCGGATATTCCGTCGCGCGCGACACAAATCTGGGCAGGGCAGCCCGGCTTCCGAAGATCGCAATTTCGTGCCGGGAATATCGCCGCGCTTTTTCGGTTTGTGTCGTCCGAGAGGCCTGGCGCGAAATGGCGTAACGTTTGCGGGTAGCTGAAAGGCAGATCGATGCAGGGACGGCGTTGGGCGGTCGGAGCGATTCTCGGCGGCGTGCTTTTGTGCGGTGCGCTGGCCCCCGGCGCAGGGTTTGCCGAGCCCGCGGCGGACACGATTACGCGTGGCAAGGCCCTGACCGTGTCGGGCGATTGCGCGAGCTGCCATACCGCTGATCCCGCCAAACCGTTCGCCGGGGGAAAACGGATCGATACGCCGTTCGGCGCGATCTATTCGCCGAACCTGACGCCGGACCGCGATACCGGCCTCGGTGCATGGAGTGACGAGGATTTTGTGCGCGCGCTGCGTTACGGCATAGCTCCTGACGGCTCGCGCTATTACCCGGCTTTCCCCTATCCAAATTTCACCAAGCTGATCCGCGACGACATCCTGGCGATCCGCGCCTATCTCGCAACGCTCGCGCCGATCCGCAACACGCCGCCGGCGCCCGAACTGCGGTGGCCGCTGAACTACCGGGTGGTGATGCGCGGCTGGAATTATCTGTTCTTCAAGCCCGGGATATTGATGCCGGACCAGGCGAAGAGCGCGGAGTGGAATCGCGGACGCTACCTCGTCAAGGGCGCGGCCCATTGCGGCGCCTGCCACACGCCGAAGAACATGTTTGGCGCCGACCGGCGTGGCCAGGCTTTCGGCGGAGCCCTCGTGCAGGACATGTTCGCGCCACGGCTGGATGGCGCCGCGCGCAGCGGGCTGAAATCCTGGAGCGTGGCCGATATCGTCGAATATCTGCAGAGCGGGCGCAACGGACGCAGCCATGCCGGTCCCCTGATGTCCGAAGTCGTGGTCAATTCGACCTCAATCATGAGCGATGCGGATGTTCGCGCGATCGCCGTGTATCTGAAAGACCTTCCCCAAAGCGCGCCGGAGCCTGGGGTCACCCCGCCGCCGCCGGCGCAGATGGCCGACGGAGAACGCCTCTACAAGGGCGCCTGCATCGCCTGCCACGAGCTTGATGGCTCAGGTGCGCCGCGGATCTATCCGCCATTGCCCGGCAGCGCCAATCTGCAGTCGGCCGATCCCTTGAGCACGCTGCGCGTCATCCTCGATGGCGCCCAGACGATGACGACCCCCCGCGCGCCCAACAAAGGTTCGATGCCAGCGTATCCGAAATTGTCCGATTCTGAGATCGCCGACGTCGCGACCTATATCCGCAATGTCTGGGGCAACGCTGCGCCCGCGGTGACGCCGGAGCAGGTCGCAAAGGCGCGCCGCAAGTGAGATCGTGTCCCGGGCGCGGTGCAGCGTGCAACGCTGCTCCGCAGAACCGGGACCCGTGCTTTTCCAAGCAAGCTGGACCCCGGATTGGCAGCGCACCGCTTGCGCGCTGCGCAGCATCCGGGGAACGCGGCCCCTCACCGCTGATCGTCGCTGAAGACGAATTTCGGCATTTCCCATTTGTAGCGGATTGCGAGCAGCCGGAAGGTCAGGCCGAGCACGAAGCTCAGCGCGGTCCACAGCTCATCGTTCAGCTTCAGGCCGAAGGCGGTCGAATAGAACAATCCGGTCACGATGGAGACGCTGGCGTAGAGTTCAGCGCGAAACAACAAGGGCACATCGTTGCAGAGCACATCGCGCAGCACGCCGCCGGCGCATCCGGTGATCATCCCCGCCACCACCACGACCACCAGCGGCAACGAGGCGTCGACCTGCCATGCGATGTCGCAGCCGGCCATGGTGAAGACCACCCGGCCGATGGCGTCGAGCACCAGGAACGCGGTGTTCAGCCGATGCACCAGGCGGGCGAGCAGGATGGTCGCGAGCGCCGCACCCGCCGCCAGCAGCAGATAGGACGGGTGTTGCACCCAGACCAGCGGATAATGCCCGAGCAGGACGTCACGGATGGTGCCGCCCCGAGTGCTGCGATGCAACCGAGCATGCAAACGCCGGCGCAGTCCATGCTGCGCTTTCCCGCCGCCAGTGCGGCCGTCATCGCCTGGGCTGCGACCGCCACAAACGACAACAGGTGCAAAACCGAATCGCTCGGCGGCAGGGCCCACATCGAAAACCTCACGGAACGGGCTTTATGGAACCGGCTTGGGAACCGGGAATCACCGGGTTCCCGCATGAACAGGTTGCAAGATTGGCGCGGAACATCCGCGCGCGCCAGCCATTGTCTCCCCGCGTTTAGTTTTGCGGTGCTAACGGAGGAACTCATGGCATACCAACCGAACCTGAACGACCCTTACCGCACCAGCCTGACCGATGACGAAATCCGCCGTCAGGCGCGCCTCAACAGCCTCGACAACGAGATCCAACCCGACCCGGAACTCGCCGAGGTGCCGGCGAGCGGGGCCAAGATCGCGATGTTCGCGATCGCGGTCGCGGTGGTGCTGGGCGCCGTGTTCTACGGCCTGAACAACACCAGCATCAACCAGGCCGGCACGACGCCGTCGGCCCAGACCGCGCAGACCCAGCCGGCCGACCCCGCGGCCCCTCCCGGCATGCGTGACGTGACGCCCCGCGGCAACAGCCAACCCGGCATGACCACCGGCGCGGCGCCGCCGCGTCCGGCCGCACCTCCGGCTGACACTGCGCCGGCCAGCAAGTAAAAGCTGAAATATCCGGGACGAAAGCGGCGGGCATCGATTGCCCGCCGCTTTTTCGTTTGCGCGCTCTATTTGAACATCTTGTTCAACTCGCCGCCGGGATAGCCGTTGGCAAATTCGGCGAACGTGCCCTGCTCCGCCATCTCGCGCGCGGCCTTCATGAAGCCGCCCCAGGCCGAACGCGCCAGCGAAGCACCGACACTGATGCGGCGCACGCCGAGATCGGCGACTTCCTTGAGCGACAGGCCGGGTCCGCCGATCAAAAGGTTGACCGGCTTGGGATGCACCGCTTTCACCACCGCCGCGATCTGCTCTTGGGTCTTGATGCCCGGCGCATACAGGCAGTCGGCGCCGGCATCGGCGTAGGCCTGCAGCCGCTCGATCACCAGGTTCAGATCGGTCACCCCCCACAGGAAGCCTTCGCAACGGCCGGTCAGCACCACACCGCTATGGTCGGCGTCGATCGCCCGGCGCGCCGCCTTGATGCGCTCGACCGCCAACCTCGATTCATAAAGCGGTTTGGCGGCGTCGCCGGTGGAGTCCTCGATCGACAGCCCGGCAACGCCGGTCTTTACCCCGCGCGCGACATTGGCGCCGACCTTATCCGGCTCGACGGCAAAGCCGCCTTCGAAATCCGCGTTGACCGGCAGATCGACCGCCGCGCACAGTGCGGTAAGATGATCGCAGACGTCATCGACGGTGACGCGGTTGTCGGCCTTGCCGATGGTCCAGGCAAAACCGGCGCTGGTGGAAGCGAGCGCCTTGAAGCCGAGATGGGCCAGCGCGCGGGCGCTGCCGGCATCGAACGGATTGGGCAGGATGAAACATCCTGCTTCGTGCATCTTCTTGAAAGTGGCGCGCTTGTCCGCGGATGTAACCGGCATTTTTTCTCTCCCTGCGTTCTGACTGGCAAACATAGGTGCGGCCGCTGTGCGGCGCTAGTGCGCCTCGTGAACGGCGCGGCTGTCCGTTGGCGCTTGCGCGCGATCGTTCATGCCGTAGTCGCGGATCACGCCGGCGATGCGCAGGCGATAATCCTCGAATATCCTGGCGCGGCCCCTGGCTTGCGTCCGGCGATGCCCTGAAATGTTACGCCACGCCTCGACCGCGGCCTCGTCGCGGAAGAACGACAGCGACAGCATCTTGCCCTTCTCGGTGATACTCTCGAACCGCTCGACCGAAATGAAGCCATCGATAGTTTCCAGCACCGGCTTCAATTCGGCGGCGAGGTCGAGATATTGCCGCTTGTGCTCCGGCTTCGGCCAGACTTCGAAGATCACGGCGATCATGGACGCCTCCCTGTTATTTCCGGGCGCTATAATGCCACTTTGCGCAGAAATGTCCGCTCCTCCGCCAGGATAAATTTGTTCTGTTCGGCGAAATTGAAGTTGGCGATGCCTTCCGTGTCCGTTCGCAGCCGCGCGCGATAGGCCTCATAGGCCGAAAGACTTTCGAATGAAATCAGCGCGAACGCGATGTTGTTGGTGCCCTCATGCGGCATCCAGTAGCCGATCAGGTCGCCGCCGCATCTTGGAATGATGCTGAGCCAGTTCTTGGAATACTCCTCGAACATCGCGCGCTTGAACGGATCGAGCTGGTAGCGGATGAAAACGGTGATGGTCATGGATGAACTCCGGTGCATGTTACTCGCCGTCATTGCGAGGAGCGGAGCGACGAAGCAATCCATGCTTCCGCTTGCGGCGAGATGGATTGCTTCGCTACGCTCGCAATGACGGAGCAAGTGTCGTGATCTCGACAATAACCGCTTGCTTGACGCCAATGCTTCGGCTATCATCGAACTATGAAAGCTGGTCCCGATATCGCGATGGTGGCCTCCCTGGTCGGCGATCCCGCGCGCTCCAACATGCTGACCGCGCTGATGACCGGGCGTGCGCTGACCGCGAGCGAACTGGCGCAGGAGGCCGGCGTCACGCCGCAGACCGCGAGCTCGCACCTTTCGAAGCTCGAGGCCGGCGGCCTGATCGAGCTGGAGAAACAAGGCCGTCACCGCTATTACCGCCTCACCGGCCCCGATGTCGCCGGCGTGCTGGAGGGGCTTGAGAGCCTCGCCGCGCGCGTCGGCCATCTGCGGGTGCGCACCGGGCCAAAGGATCCGGCGCTGCGCCGGGCGCGGATCTGCTACGACCACCTCGCCGGCGATCTCGGCGTGCAGATGCTCGACAGCATGAAGAAGCAGCGGCTGGTCCGCGAGAGCAAGCAGGCCATCGAGCTCACCTCCGAGGGCAAGCGCTTCATGGCCAAGGCGCTGCAGATCGATGCCGATATGCTGGCCCATCCGCGCCGCCCGGTGTGCAAGGCCTGCCTCGACTGGAGCGAGCGCCGCCATCACCTCGCCGGCACGCTGGGGGCCGCCGTGATGACGCGATTCACCGAGCTGAAATGGGCCGCGCGTGACTCCACGCAGGGCAGCCGCGTGGTCAATTTTTCGCGAAACGGCGAAAAGCGGTTTGCAGCGCTGTTCGGAAACGGCGAATAACGGCGCGCGTTTCAACCCGGCGTCATAGCCGGACTGTACGACAGGCCCATCCCGTTCTGGAGCTTCAATGAATCGTCTTCCTGCTGCAGCGCTATTCGGCGCCCTGCTCGCTCTATCGCTTACACCAGCCGGCGCCGCCGAGCGCGAACCCTATGGCATCGGGCTCGAAGGCTTTGCCTATCCCTACCCCGTCAACATGCTGCCGCTCACCAATGACGGCGAGCAGGTTCGGATGGCCTATATGGATGTGGCACCAGCGCGGCCGAATGGCCGCACCGTGGTGCTGCTGCACGGCCGCAATTTTCCGTCGAGCTACTGGGCGCCGGTGATCAAGACGCTCACCGAAGCCGGCTACCGCGTGGTGGTGCCGGACCAGATCGGTTTCGGCAAATCCTCCAAACCGCAAGGCGATCTGCATTTCGACACCCTGGCGCGCAACACCGTCACGCTGCTCGATCATCTCAAGATCGCCAGGGCCGATATCGTCGCGCATTCGCTCGGCAGCATGGTCGGCGTGCGGATCGCCCGCGCCTACCCCGATAGGGTCGACCATCTCGTGCTGACCGCGCCGATCGGGCTGGAGGATTACCGGCTCTACGTGCCGCCGATGCCGACCGAAAAGATCATCGAGAGCGAGGACAAGCAAACGCCAGAGGGCTACCGCAAGCAGCTCGAGACCAACTATTCGCTGAAGCTGCCGTACGACCAGGTGACGCCGTTCATCGACGCCCGCTTCAACATCAAGGACAGCGCCGAATATCCGCGCTGGCTGCGCACCTTTGTCGCTTCCGCGCAACTGATCTACCGCGAGCCGGTGGTGCACGAAATCCCGGAGATCACCGAGCCGACCCTGTTCATCATGGGCGCCGACGATCACAACGCGCCGGGACGACCCAACGCGCCGGAGGCGCTGCGCGCAAAGATGGGTCGGAATGCCGAACTCGCCAAGGCGCTTGCCGCCAAGATGCCGAACGCGCGCGTCGAAGTGATCCCGGATACCGGGCATCTGGTGTTTCTCGAGGCGCCCACGAAATACGACGAACTGGTGCTCGGCTTCCTCGCTTCCCATTAGCCCGCAACGGCCCCGATCTGAGCGCTGCGTCACGAGATAAGGCAAGAACCCCGCTCACGCGGGGTTCTTGTTTGGCCGGCACGAGGGCGTCTGAGGCCCGCGCTGCCTGCCGCCGGGCCGGACTTACCAGCTTCGCTACGCTTGCACTGACTAATTCGGTTTATCCAAAATATAGGGCGGCGCTGTTACCAGTACCGCCGGCGCCAATGACGGCGATGCCAGCGACGGCGCCAGCCCCAATGCCGACGGTGCCAGCCCCAGTGACGCCGGCGCCGACCCCAATGGCGGCGGTACCAACGCACTTGCTCCGGCTTGAGATGATCGACTTCGTCGCCGGTGGTGACGGCGGGATGGGCGTCCTCCCCAGCCGGCAGCCGCGCGTCTTCGTTCAGCGGATGCGGCGCCAGCGGTGCGGCCTGGACAGAGGCACCGAGTGCTACAGTGCCCGCGGCAACGCCAAAAGCGATCTTCAAGAAATCACGGCGTTCCATGACATCTTCCCTCCTCTTGACCGGCGAGTGATGCGAGGGGATTTTCACCGCTGTGAGATGAATGTTCGCTGAACCGCGCGTTCAGGTTTGTCGCGTGACTTACTGTCGTCCCCGCGCAACGCGGGGACCCATAGCCGCTGATGGTCATGGTTATACCGGGCTGGCGCTCCAGCTCACTTCAATAACCAACATCGGTGGTTATCGGTTCCGGCTCCTGATGCGCAATTGCGCATATGGGCCGGGACGACGAAAGAAATTACCTCAACGCTAGCCGCCGTATTCCTCCGCCAGCACCAGCAGCTCCCGCGTGCGCGTCACATCCGGCCAGTCGCGGTTGAAATCGGCGACCAGCCGCTTCATGTCCTCGCTGCCCACGGCCCGCTCGAGCGAGGCCTGGTCGGCGAACCGGTACATCGCCTGGTGCACGGAAGGATCGGTGAGGCTCCAGTACCGCCACGCGGCGTCCACCCCGAACGATCTCACGACATCGGGCACATGTTCGCGGGAATACCAGGTGTCGAAGGCGGCGCGTTTTGACGGATCGGTGACGGTGGCACGAACGACGAAGTAGGCGGCGGGCATGGTGTTTTCTCCCTTCGAGGCTTTTCTAAACCCATCCGCCATGCTGGAGCACCCCACACGCAGACGTCACATTGCCATGATGATATGCCTTTCCGCATCGCTCTCGACAAGGTTCCCATCCATGCCGATCCGCCAACGCCCGGCCGCCATCTCCGCGCTCTTGATTCTCGTCTCGATCGTCCCTGCGGGAGCGCAGACCGTGCCGCTGCCGCGCGAGGCCCAAATCGGGCCGCGTCCGTTCTATCTCGTCGACAAGATGAAGGATGGGCCGCTGAAAACGCAGCTCAGCCAGTGCATCGGGCCGTTCCACAAGACCGACTTTTCCTTCGGCCACCGCGGCGCGGCGCTGCAATTCCCCGAGCACAGCCGGGAATCCTATTCCGCGGCGGCGCGCATGGGCGCCGGCGTGATCGAATGCGACGTCACCTTCACCAAGGACAGGCAGCTGGTATGCCGGCATTCGCAATGCGATTTGCATACCACGACCAACATCCTGTCGGTGCCGGCGCTGGCGGCAAAGTGCTCGCAGCCGTTTACGCCAGCGGACCCTGCGACCGGCAGGAAGGCCTCCGCGAAATGCTGCACCAGCGACATCACGCTTGCCGAATTCAAGCAGCTTTCTGCGAAGATGGACGGCTTCAATCCGGATGCCACGACACCGGCCGACTATCAGAACGGCACGCCGCGCTGGCGCACTGATCTCTACGCCAACTCCGGCACGGTGATGACGCTTGATGAGAGCATCGCGCTGGTCAAAAGTTTTGGCGCCAAATTCACGCCGGAACTGAAGGCTGCGGAAGTGCCGATGCCGTTCGACGGCGACTACACCCAGGAGAAATACGCCACCCAGATGCTGGACGCCTACAAGAAAGCCGGCATTCCGCCCGCAGACGTGTTCGCCCAGAGTTTTAGCCTTGCCGATATCCTCTATTGGGTGAAGACCGAACCGGCCTTCGCCGCGCAGGCGGTGTATCTCGAGGGCCGCTACGAAAAACAGGGTCTCGATCCCAACAAGCCGGAAACTTGGAAGCCCTCGATGGCGGAATTGAAGGCGTCAGGGGTGAAGATTTTGGGCCCGCCGATCTACGCGATGCTGACGCTGAACGATAAAAAGGAAATCGTGCCGTCGGAATACGCCAAGGCCGCCAAAGCCGCCGGCCTCGACCTGGTCGGCTGGTCGCTGGAGCGCGACGGGCCGCTCAACAAGGGCGGCGCCTTCTACCATTCTTCGGTCAAGGCCGCGATCGACCGCGACGGCGATACGCTCACCGTGCTCGACGTGCTCGCCAAACAAGTCGGCGTCCGCGCCATGTTTTCGGACTGGCCGGCGACCACGACGTTTTATGCGAGCTGCATGGGGATAAAGTGAGCTGACATCGGTGGGTTAGGCGAAGCCGTAACCCACCGCAGACTCGCGACACAATGGCGGGTTACGCCTTCCGCCTTCGCTCGTTGAGCTACGGCGGACGGGTCGGCTGACCCGCCGTACGCGCTGCCCCCGTTCCACTCATCAAGGCCCCACTCTGACAGTTTCGTGGATGGCGGAAGAAGGTTAGCATAGTGTCGCGCGACCATGCGACGGCAACAAAAAGTATGAGGGAGGCCGACATGAAGCAAGGGCAGCCAATCCGGGATGCAAGTCACCTTTACGAAGTCGAGCGTCGCGCCGAGCATGCCACACGGCCCGGCTTTCGCATCATGGAGTTGCAGCTCTCACCGACCCAGAAGGTACCGTGGCACACCCACAGCAATATCTCCGATACTTTTTACGTTCTCGAAGGCCAGATGAGGCTGTTCCTGCAAGAGCCCAAAGAGGAAGTGAATCTGAAGTCCGGCGAAGTCCATGTCGTCAGGCCAACACGACCACATTTGGTGACCAACAGTGGCACGACGTCGCTCACCTTCCTGATTCTGCAAGGTATAGGCGAATACGATTTTGTCCCTCTGGTGTCGCGGTAGGCTGCCGCGAATTAAACGGGGATGAGGTGAAACCGCACGCGAGCGCAAGCCGGCGGGTCACATCAGTTTCACAGGTGCATCAGCAACCACCCGAAGCTCGATCCTGCCGATCAAATCCGAACGGAGCAACTCGGCGGCGCTGATGGCGGCCTCGGTCTGGCGCAACGTACTGACATTGGATCCGAGCGACACGATTCCGCCCAGCACCAAGGCAATCGATCCGAGTGCTGCGACCTGACTGGCTCCGAACAGGCCGAGCATCATGACGAGCAGCAATGCGACGCCGCCGGCGATCGCTGCCTTGGAAGCCAGAATGAACTTCCGGCAGCGTTCAGCGATCTCGACAAGCTCGCCGATCCGCGCTTCGATCTCTGAAATCTGGTCGGTCGGGTCGTATTCGGTCATGAGATTCAAGCCCGTACGGTGGGTTAGGCGAAGCCGTAACCCGCCACACTCGTCGAACGAAAAGACGGCGGGTTGTACCACCGTCATTGCGAGCGCAAGCGAAGCAATCCATCTCACCGCGCAAACGAAGAATGGATTGCTTCCGCCTTCGCTCGTGAGCTACGGCGGACAAGTCGTCGCTTCGCTCCTCGCAATGACGCTGATCTAGTGCCGCCTCACAACGGCAAATTGTCGTGCTTCTTCGCCGGCATTTCCACCTTCTTGTCCTTCAGCATCGCCAGTGCGCGGGCGATCCGTTTGCGGGTCGAGTGCGGCATGATGACGTCGTCGAGATAGCCGCGCTCGGCGGCGATGAAGGGGGACAGGAAACGGTCTTCGTATTCCTTGGTGCGGGCGGCGATTTTCTCGGCGTCGCCGATGTCAGAGCGGAAGATGATTTCGACCGCGCCCTTGGCGCCCATCACCGCGATCTGCGCGGTCGGCCAGGCGTAGTTCATGTCGGCGCCGATTTCCTTCGACGCCATCACGTCGAACGCGCCGCCATAGGCCTTGCGGGTGATGACGGTGACCAGCGGCACCGTGCATTGCGAATACGCGAACAGCAGTTTGGCGCCGTGCTTGATCAAGCCGCCATATTCTTGGCTCGTGCCCGGCAGGAAGCCCGGCACGTCCACAAAGGTCACGATCGGGATGTTAAAGGCATCGCAAAAGCGCACAAAGCGCGCGGCTTTGCGTGACGCATCAGAATCGAGCACGCCCGCCAGCACCATCGGCTGGTTGGCGACGAAGCCTACGGTGCGGCCGGCGATGCGGCCGAAGCCGGTGACGATGTTCTTGGCGAAGGTTTCCGAGATCTCGAAGAAATCGCCCTCGTCCACGACCTTCAGGATCAATTCCTTCATGTCGTAGGGCTTGTTCGGATTGTCGGGGATCAGCGTATCCAGCGACATGTCGAGCCGGCCGATGTCGTCAAAGCTCGGCCATTCCGGCACGCCGTCGGTGTTGTTGGAGGGCAGGAAATCGATCAGCCGGCGCATCTGCAAGAGCGCATCGACGTCGTTCTCGAACGCGCCGTCGGCGATCGAAGAACGCGTCGCATGCACCGAGGCGCCGCCGAGTTCTTCCGCGGTCACGACTTCGTTGGTGACGGTCTTCACCACGTCGGGCCCGGTGACGAACATGTAGCTGGTGTTCTTCACCATGAAGATGAAGTCGGTCATCGCCGGCGAGTAGACGTCGCCGCCGGCGCAGGGACCCATGATGACGGAAATCTGCGGGATCACGCCGGAGGCAATGACGTTGCGGCGGAACACGTAGGAATAACCCGCCAGGGCGGCGACGCCTTCCTGGATGCGCGCGCCGCCGGCGTCATACAGCCCGATGATCGGCGCCCTCGCCTTCATCGCCATGTCCTGCAGTTTGGTGATTTTCAGCGCATGGGTCTCCGACAGCGAGCCGCCGAACACGGTGAAATCCTTGGCGAACACAAAGGTCTTGCGGCCGTTGACGGTGCCCCAGCCGGTGACGACGCCGTCGCCGGGCACCTTCGATTTTTCCATGCCGAATTCGGTCGAGCGGTGCTCGACAAACATGTCGAATTCCTCGAACGAGCCCTTGTCGAGCAACAGCTCGATGCGCTCCCGCGCCGTCAGCTTGCCGCGGGCGTGCTGCGCCTCGATGCGCTTTTCGCCGCCGCCGAGCTTGGCACCGGCGCGCCGTTCTTCGAGGGTATCCAGGATATCTTTCATTTGGCTCCGCCCGTATTAGCTACACGTCTGCCATCAGGATTTGGCCGGGTTCTAACACGGCATTTTCCGAACCGGAAACCGCCTTCGCGGGCCTTCCGGAGGGCTCAAAAAGGTACGATTTTCTGACGTCAGGGAGCACACAAATGAATGGAACGACAACGCCCGAGACCGGCGCGGCCACAGGCGGGGTACGGACGCTGCTCCGGCTGGAAGGGCTGACGCTGTTTGTCGGCATGACGCTGCTTTATTGGGTCTGGGACGGATCGTGGTGGGTCTACGCCGTGGCGTTCCTGGCGCCCGACCTGAGCTTTGCGGCCTATCTGGCCGGCCCCAGATTGGGGGCGATCATCTATAATGCCGCGCACAGCTATTTGCTGCCGATGGCGCTGATGACGGGCGGATTCGCCAGCTCCTCGCCGCTGGTGCTGTCGCTGGCGATGATCTGGCTCGCCCATATCGGCATCGACCGCGCGCTCGGCTACGGCCTGAAATATGCGGCCGGTTTCGGCTTCACCCATCTGGGGCGGATCGGGAAGGCGCAAGGCCGGGCATGACGATTGTTGAGGCAGCCGCGCGCAACGCACCAATCTTGCTCGTCATTGCGAGCCAACGGGTCGCGCGAATGCGCGCCCGATGACGGGCTCCGCGAAGCAATCCATGGCTCCGCACAAAGAAAGAATGGATTGCTTCGTCGCTTCGCTCCTCGCAATGACGGACGGTCTACTTCTCCCCCACCTTGAACGGCGGCTCCTTGCCTGATGGCACGGTTTCTTCGGCCATCGCCAGCAGCATCGCGACCATGACGTAGTTGCCGGAGACCGCGGTCAGATCGACGATCTGCTGGTCGTTGAACACTTTCTTAGCCCGCGCGTAGGTGTCGTCGGAAACCTTCTTGGTGGTGGTCAATTCGGTAACGAAGTCGTACACGATAGCCTCATCCTCGGCCATCTCTCGGGGCCGCTTGCCCTCCTTCAGCTCGGCGATGATTTCGGTGGAAAGCCCCGCTTTGGCCGCCAGCGGCGCATGCGCGAACCATTCGACCTGCGAGGTCCACTGCCTCCCGATGATCAGGATCGCGAACTCGTTGAGCTTGGTCGGCACCGAGGTCTGCCAGCGCAGATAATAGAACAGATCATAGAGCCGCTGGCCCAGCACCGGACTGCGGATCATCGGATTATAGGGGCCGCCGAGACCGACACTGGACACCTTCATGATCTGCTCGCCGAGCGGCTTCTGCTTCTCGTCGAGCTGATCCATGGTGAGCTGCGGAAAGCGCGGCTCCTTGCTGGTGGCGGGGCCAGCGAACATCGTCGCCGCAAACCAGCCGCCGGCCGCAGCGACGGCGAGCGACGACAGCCAGACTGACACTTGGTGCATGATTTCCTCCGAGCATTTCTTGTTGGCACGGAAATCGTAGTCCAGCCCCGGCTCTGGCGCCAGCCGCAGCAGTGCGGGTCAGCCGGTCAGATCGCCACGATATCGGTGAGGCATTGCTGCGCCACCGTCATCCTTGCCGCGATGTGGCTCGGCTCCTTGCAGTCCATGTTCATCGCGAACACGGTCTGCTGGCTGCCCTTCTCCGCCCAGCCGACCAGCCAGCCCAGCGACGGCTTGCCGATTTCGGCGCCGAGCAGGCCGCTCTTGGCGCGGATGGTGGCGTCGCCAATTTTGGTGACGGGCAGAATATCGCGCACCAGTTCCTGGCTGCGCTTGGAGACCGGCAGCACGCCGCGGCGCAGCCGGTCGACGAAATCGACCTGCTGGATCGGATCGATGCGCAAATTGCCTGATAGCCAGAACTGGTCGATGCCGCCGCCGATATCGTGGTTGCCGTAGTCGAGCAGGTCGAGATATTTCTGCATCCGCTCCTCGCCGATCCGCCGGGCGATCTCCTGATAGACCGGCACCGCGGAGGCAGCGATCGCCGAGCGCATGGTGTGATCCTTGTTCCAGGCCTCGATGCTGCGCGTCACCCCGTCCCATTTGAAGACGTCCTTGTCGGGATCACCGACGACGCCGGTTTCCAGCGCGATCAGCGAATTCGGGATCTTGAAGGTCGAGGCCGGCAGCTGGCCCTCGCCGGAGCGGACCTTGTCGCTGGCGATGATCAGATAATCGTCGACCTTGTAGGCGACGAAGGTGCCGACCGTGCCGAGGTCGAAGAACCGCCTGGCAAGGTCTTCGCGAAATTCGCTGCGCTGGTAGGAGACATTGGCAAAACTGCGGGAGGGCAAGATGCTCGCGGCGGTGAGAAGACCGAGCGCATGGCGGCGATTGATCACGGCAGGACCCGATAGGATTGAGAAGCGAAGTTAACGATGTTGTTGGCATCGTGGTAAAACAATGACAATGGGGAAAACTACTGGCGGATTTTGCCCGTCAGCCGGAGCACGAATACCAGCACTTCCGCGACCGCCTTATAGAGCTCGGCCGGGATCTCGTCGCCGATCTCGACATTGGACAAGGCGCCCGCCAGCACCTCGTTCTCCTCGATCGGGATATCATGGGCCTTGGCAAGCTCGATGATCTTGGCGCCGATGGGGCCCTTGCCCTTGGCGACGACCCGGGGCGCACCGGTCTTGTCGTAATGCAGC
>Ga0137415_10000102_pt1 | contig 67222 bp, 64 predicted proteins | sample CZODoug3_1_1_16f_FD_183082 | JGI IMG/M metagenome (GOLD analysis project Ga0137415, IMG submission 183082) | Vadose zone soil fungal communities from Angelo Coast Range Reserve, California, USA - CZODoug3_1_1_16fungal (Hybrid Assembly) | ecosystem: Environmental > Terrestrial > Soil > Vadose... | reverse complement strand
TAGTTGATGCTGGGCTCGATCGTTCCGTGACTTCCGCCGTACAGGCTGACTGTGCCTACGGACTGCGAAGCGCCGGCATCATTGATCTCACCACCAAGAGCGGCGTGCTGCAGCCAGGAGGCACAGTCAGCCTGTACGGCGGAAGTCACGGAACGATCGAGCCCAGCATCAACTACGGCGGATCAAACGGTTCCACCACGTACTTCGTTTCGGGCGACTTCCTTCGCAACAGTCTGGGGATCGAGTCACCGGACGGGCGCTCCACTCCCGATCACGATCACACGACGCAGTATCGCGGCTTTGGCTATTTTGAACAGATTCTGGACGAGAATAATCGCATCTCCGCCGTCCTGGGAACGTCCTCCGGGAAATTTCAGATTCCCAATCTGAACGGCGTGTTGGCCAGTGAAGTCGGGCCGGGGCTCACCGTGAATGGTGTGTCAGACTTCTCGAGTAATAATCTGGATGAAAACCAACGCGAACTGACTCATTACGGCATCCTGAGCTTTCAGCATTCCGAAGGAGCGTTGAGCGTGCAGACGTCGCTAATAGCGCGTTACTCGAGCTTGACCTTCACGCCCAGCCCCGACCTGGGCGATCTGTTCTTTGACGGGGAATCTCAACAGGCCTACAAGCGGGACGTTGCATACGCATTGCAGAGCGACGGCGCATACAAACTCAATGACGAGCACACCATTCGGGCTGGCCTCTATCTACAGAGGGATCGCCTGGTCAGCTATACGACATCGCAGGTGCTTCCGGTGGATGATACCGGCGCCCAGACATCCGACGTCCCGTTGAGCATCGTCGACAACAGCAGCGGGACTCAATGGATCAACAGCGTATACCTGCAGGATGAATGGCAACTGGTGCCCGCGTTGACCGTGAACTACGGCCTGCGATTCGATCGCTACCACGCCTTCAGCAGCGGCAGCCAGACCAGTCCGCGCGTCAATTTCGTGTGGCAGGCGACAACCGACACCACGGTGCATGCGGGCTATTCGCGCTTTTTCTCGCCGCCGCCGTTTGAGCTCGTCGGCAATCAATCCCTCGCGAAGTTTATCGGAACGACCGCTGCGCCCGAAGTCACTCAGGGTGATGTCGTGAAGGCTGAGCGTTCTAACTATTACGATATCGGTGCCCAGCAGAAACTGCTACCGAACCTGGTTGTCGGTGTGGATGGGTATTACAAACAGGCGACGGACCTCATTGACGAAGGCCAATTCGGCGCTCCGATCATTCTTACGCCATTCAATTATGCTCATGGCCAGGTCTATGGGGTGGAATTCACCGGCAATTACACCCAGGGGCATTTCGAGACGTACGCCAACGTTGCCATTCAGCGGGCCATCGGCAAGGACATCGTCACCGGTCAGTTCAATTTTGGCGCCGACGACCTGGTCTACATCGAAAATCACTATATCCATCTCGACCACGAACAACAGGTCACCGCATCGGGGGGCGCGGCCTACACCTGGTACGGCACGCGCTTCAGTGGGGACTTTCTCGTGGGATCCGGATTGCGGGCGGATCTGACCTTGCCGGATGGTTCGACAGTTCCGAATGGTTCCCATCTACCCTACTACGAGCAGGTCAATCTGAGCTTGAACCACGACTTCGGTCATGAAGGCGTCAAAGGACTGACCGCACGCTTCGACGTGATCAATGCCTTCGATAAGATCTATCAGATCAGAAACGGAACGGGCGTTGGCGTTGGCGCCTCGCAGTACGGCCCCAGGCGCGGATTGTTTTTCGGGGTTGCGCAGACGTTCTGACGGTAACTCGAGCGGGCGGGCTCAGCGGTCGTGACATCGACCGATCTGAGCCCGTCCCGGTGGCGCGGTTGGGTATCAAGGGGTCGGGGCGGCCACCACCACCGGCAGATCGAGCCTGCTCGCAACCTCACCCGCGGTGCCGATTTTGATCGTGGCCGCTCGAAAGTCTGCCGGCGCTGCAAAGGCTATGTTGTTCACGAAGGTCTGCGGATTGCGGTCATAGACCGGAAACCAGCTCGACTGCACCTGCACGATCAGCCGGTGCCCGGGCAGAAAAACGTGGTTGGTCGTCGGCAGCTCGAATTTGAACAGTTGCGCGCGGTTCGGCGTAAGGGCTTGGGGCCGATCGAACGCAACGCGGTAGCGACCGCGCAGGATATCGGCCGCGATCATCAGCTGATAGCCTCCAAGCTCGGCCTGCCGCCCCACTTCCTGCGGATATTCATCGATCAACTTCACGACGAAGTCGCCGTCGCTTCCTGTCGTTGATGCAAACAGGTTGACGATCGGTTTGCCTGCGACCTTCAGCGGCCGATCGACGACATCCGACACAAACGTGAGTACATCGGGTCGTCCAGATGCTTCCCGTTGATCGCTGACTAACCACGTCTGCCAGGACTTCTCTCCATCCGGACCCTCGATGTGAATGGGCCGGGGGAGGTAAGGAACCGGTTTGTCCGGATCAGACACGTATGATTCGAAGCGCGCGGCGCCCTGCGCAGGTGCGCCAAAAGAGAGCCGTCGTCCGGGCCGAAGATACAACGCCCGGCTTTCAATCGTACAACCTCGCGGGCACCCGGCCGGCCATTCAGACAGTGCTTGCCACTGGTTGACTCCCGTCTCAAACGCAGTCACGGGCGCTACGTCGAGAGCCGGCGCATCGTCTTTGAGAAAATGATCGAGGAACGGCCGCAAAACGTGCAGCCGGAAATAGGCTGCGGTATCGCTCCCAAAGTGAATAGGTCCGATGGCGCTACCATCGAGCCTCTGCTGATGGTGGAACCAGGGACCGATGACGAGGAACAGATTCGACCGCTGGGTGCCTTTAGCCCTGAGGGACTCATAGACGGCCATGTTGCCGTAGATATCTTCCTGATCCCACAGGCTGTGCACCAACATGACGGGAACTGAGAACGGCTCGCGGGCGAGCAGCTTGTCGAGCGCCTGATGTTGCCAGAAAGCGTCGTAGGCGGGATGGGCCAGCAACTTCCCGGCAAACCCTACCTGATCCAATCCATGCAGGCGTGCCATGTTGCCAGCCGTGCCTGCGGCCATCCAGGTTTCATAGTCGTCGTAATGATCTGACCACCACACCAGTTCACTGCTGCGGGTCGCCTCCTGGTCGTGGGCGTAAATCAAACTGTCCTGCCGGAACGCTCCGTTGTGGAACCAGTCATCGCCCCTCCAGCCATCGACCATCGCGTTGATCGGCACTGCGGCCCGTAGCGCCGGATGAGGATGAATCAGCGCCATCAAAGACGTAAAGCCATCGTACGAAATGCCCAATATTGCGACCTTTCCATTCGACTCGGGCGTGTTCTTGACGAGCCATTCAATGGTGTCATACGCGTCGGTGGAGTGATCGACTTCGGTCGAATTCAGCGGCCCGCTGAGGGGCCGGGTCATCACATACTCCCCCTCCGATCCGTGTTTGCCGCGAACGTCCTGCTGAACGCGGATGTAGCCGCCGTGCAGCACGGCGTCATCGGCCACATCCTCGTCGTCGAGCACCGATGCGAGGTGAGCGCTGGGATTGGTTTTGATTCGGGAAGCCGCGCCGTAAGGCGTTCGCGTGAGCAAAATGGGTGCTCGGCGCGCGCCGCGCGGGATCAGAATCAGTGTGTGCAGTTTCACTCCGTCGCGCATGGCGATCATGACGTCGCGCTGTATGTAGTCGAAGCTTTCTGTGCTGGGCGTAAAGGTCTGGGGCATTTCGCTGGTGAGCACAGCGGCTTGCCGCCTGGAGAGAGAATTGTCTGTTGATCCCGCGTTGACCTGGGACGAGATCAGCAAGGACGCCAATAGTAGTACAACCGTAACGCTCGAATTCCGTGCGCTCCCGTTCATTCTTCCCCCTCCCCGCGGGGCGACTACTCTGTGAGCGCCCCATGACTGTTTGTACCGCCTCTGCACCGAGCATACCCTGTTATTGAGTGTTACTACATAACATGAGCATAACGTTGTCGAGACGTAGGTCTTCGTCAGGCTCGCGGGCGAACTTCATCACCGGCTCAACAAGCGTGGTGCCCCAGGGCAGCCGTTGCACCTTGCGGAAGATTGCAGCACGACTGCGTGGCGATTGATGAGGGCCACCCGCGTCGGGAGCTGCGACTGGCCGGGAGTCGATTAAATGCGCTTGCCTTTCCCCCGGTAAAAGGCTTAGGGTAATTCGCTAGCGATCGGGGAAGCCTCGTTGCGGATGTCGGTCTCAAAAAGAACAGACGGCCATAGCCTCTCTCGGTGTTGCCTTCCGGCAGCCAGATTCGCTTTCATTGCGGTACTTCTGTTCAGCGTCTGCTTCCAGGGACTGGTTGCTCAGACTCATGTCCATGGGTCTGCTGGATTTTCCCAAACTCATCCAGGCCATTCACTGACAATCGGCGTCGCGGCGAGCGGCCCGATTCTGCAAGGAGTTCACCCGCTGCCTGCAGGTGAATTACGAAACTGCCTGCTGTGCCAGGCAGCCTCTCATACGGGCGCGCTCCTGACCCCTTCCCGCCTGTCGATACTCGGGGTCACTCAGTCCGCCGCGGTCGTGAGCCTGCGTTCCGGCCAACTGCTCGCCAGTCGTGTTTTGCCCTACGGGTCTCGTCAGCGCGGCCCTCCCGTCGCCTAAACCATGAATGGATCGGGGCTCGCCGCGCAGCGGCGAGCCGCATGGGCCAATTCCCCCCCTTCCGTCTAACTAACCGGCACGTCGCAAGACAGGTCGGTGGCAGCAGTTCGATTGGGCGGATGTCGGGGACCGACTGCAAAGGGCTTTTACTTGCCACAATCAAAGGCGCGAACGGCCGCTCTCGAGCGGTCGCATCGGCTCCCGTCTCTCGTCGCCGGTGTCCTAGCCACCGTCGCTTTTATCGCCCTCGATGCTGGGCGGCAGGTGTCATCACTGGCCCCACTGCTGTACGCCATCGGAGGAAGTTTTTTGGTTGCCGAGGCGGGCTTCCTCGGCGCCGTACTCGCTGCGTGGGCGCGCACTCGCCCTGTAGACAGTAACCAACCCGAGAGTCCGTCTGCAGCGGCACGTGCCGGGTCGCGCAGTGTGAGTGTCAAGCTGAAGGAGCGCGTGTCCGCGGCGCGGGATGGCACATGGTCGCTGGATCTGGCCAACGAAACATTGTCACTTTTGCTGACGATGGCACTTTGCGTCGGCGCTACCGTCGCGCTCATCAAGGGCTGGCAGGTGAAAGAGCCGACCAACCCGGCGGCGCTGAGTTGGATCGTCGGCATCCTCGTCTCGGCAGTCTTTCCACTGGTCGCCGCCGAGCGCCACTTTGCCGTCGTGTCGAACGCCACATTGCCGGAATCGACGATGCTCGCAGGGATGTGTCGCCTCCTGATCTTTACCCTGCTCGGCTTGGCGGCCGCTTCGGCCGGCACTGGCTCGGGTTCGACTGGCTGGCTCTGCTGATACGGCATGTCATCGCCATTGTTATTTGCCTCGTTGCGCTGGAGCTGTTTGTGCGCAGCATGGTTCGCTGGTATGCCTCGCCCGTAGCGCAGGTGGAGCGGCTCAGTCACGCCGACAGCAGCATCGCAGGGATGCTGCGGTTCCAATGGCCGGATACCGCGGGGCTGAGTGTGACAATAACCCGTCAAGTGGGTTTTGATCTGGGTCGCAGCTGGGCCCTGGGTTTCGTCAGGCGCGCCCTGTTCCCGGCCTCGGGTGCACTCCTTGTGCTCGGTTGGTTGTTGAGTGGTGTCAGCGCGCCCGGCCTGAGCGAACGCGCTGTGTATGAATCATTGGGCCGGCCGGTTGCGGTTCTACATCCGGGACTGCACGTGCACCTGCCATGGCCTCTAGGAGTACTTCGGCCAGTTGAGTTTGGCGAGGTTCGTGAAGTTCCGATCGCGTTTCCCACCGATGACGGCGCTCCAGCCGAGACGCCGACACCTTTGTCACCAACAGACACCGACATAGAGGGCATACCGCCGTCCAGCGTTGATCGTCTGTGGGATGAGTCCCATCCATCCGAAGCGAGTTACCTGGTCGCAAGCATCGCAAACGGCCGGCAGAACTTCGAAGTCATCAACATAGACCTGCGCGTCATGTATCGCATAGGGCTTTCGGACCGGGACGCGCAACAGGCCGCTTACAACGTGGCCTCACCGGAAGAGGTGATCCGCGCGGCCGCGGGTCAAATGCTCGCGCGTTATTTTGCACGACTGACGGTACTGGATGTTCTCGGGGAGAATCGTGAAAGCTTCATTCGCGGCTTCCAAACGGAATTGCAGTCCCGACTGGCGAGCCTTTCGACCGGCATTGAGATTATGGGTATCGTGGTGGAGGCCATCCACCCACCGCCGGCTGCGGCTCCGGCCTATCAAGGAGTGCAGACCGCTGCAATCCGGTCAGTAACGCACATCGCCGAGGCACGCGCGGAGGCCGTGCAAACCATGAGCTCGGCACAAAGCGAAGCTACCACCCTGCACAACGAGGCCACGGCTGCCGCGGCCGAACGAGTCGGGGCGGCTAAGACCGAATTGGCTCTGTTCGATGGCGACCGCCAGGCCCACCGCATTGGCGGACCGGCCTTTTTGTTGGAGCGGCGCCTGCAACGCTTCAACCAGGTCCTGCGCAGAACCCGTTTCACCATCGTAGATCATCGAATCGAAAAAGCCAACGCCCCATTGCTCGACTTGCGCCCAGCACCATTCTCACCCGACACCTTCAGCGCGCCGCCCGAACCAGACAATCGCTGATATCGAGCACCCGAGACAAACTATGCCGACCCATCATCACCATCACGGCCATCATCACCACGACCACGGATCGGAGCAGGGGCAGTCGAATCCGCAGCCCTGGTGGCGAAACGGGCGACTTGCCGTTGCAGTGGTCGTTGTGTGCGCCCTGCTATTGTCAGCGTGCCTCCTTCTCGTGAGCCCTGGGCAGGCCATTGTCGTCACTCGGTTTGGAAACCCGATCCGCGTGATCACGACACCGGGACTGACATCGAAACTACCCGCACCTATCGACAGCACACTGTCGGTTGACCTGCGTCTTCGAACCACGTCCAGCGGACTGCATGATGTAGGCACGCGCGATGGGCTGCGGATCCTGGTGCAGGCCTACATTGCATGGCAAATACCAGGCGACGCTGCGCACATTCGACAGTTCCTGCGCGCAGTGCGCAATCAACCGGAGATTGCCGCGGAGCAATTACGCAGTTTCACCGGGTCGGCATTGGAAATTACGGCCAGCAGTTTCGATCTATCGAGCCTGGTCAACACCCGCGCGGATCAGATCAAGCTGGATCAATTCGAAAACGCGCTCCGGCAGCGAATCGATGAGCAAGCCCTGCGACTCTATGGAATCAGCATCCGGCAGGTCGGCCTCGAACGGCTCACACTGGCACCGGAAACGCTGACCGCGACAATCGAACGGATGAAGGCCGAACGCGACACGGTCGCCGCCGAGCGCTCCGCACGAGGCCAGCGAATGGCCGATCAGATCAGATCAGAAGCGGATCGTGATTCGCGCGTGCTGCAGGCCCAGGCAAAAGTGGAGGCTGCGGATGTCGAGGCCAAATCACGCATCACGGCGGCGAGCATCTACAAACAGGCATACGAAACTGATCCTCAGCTGTATACGATGTTGCGGTCATTGGAATCCCTGGACGCCGTCGTCGGCAGTAACACGCAGCTCATTCTGCGCACGGACGCTGCTCCTTTTCGCGTACTCGTCGATGGGCCAGGAAGCGCAACTCCCGAGCTGCCTCGTTCGCGGGGAACGCCATGACGGAGGAGAATCGCGAGGATCTGCGTGGGCTCGGACCGTGGGGACAGGCTGCTGCACTTTCCTTTCGCTTCCTGTTTGGGGTGGCGTGCCTGATAGCCTGCGGGTGGCTCGGGTCTAACATCCATCAGATCCCGCCAGACAGTCAGGCGCTGGTAATGAGATTCGGTACCGTCGCGCGAACGCCCGGGTCGGGCCTGCTCATCGCGTGGCCCCGTCCCATCGAACAAGTTGTACTGATCCCCGCGGCGGCACGGCAATTTGAACTAAAGGTGCAACGGTTCAGCAATGACGACAGTGCCTATGCCTCGACACGAGGTTTCTTTACGAGCACTGATCCGCGTCAAAACAGCGGGTTCCTGCTGACCGGCGACGGTGGTGTGGTACATCTGGAGGCGAGTCTTTTCTATCAAATCGACGACCCACTGGCATACACGGTCGCTGCAACCCACATCGACGCGGCGCTGCAACGCCTGTTCATTGCGAGCACCGTGACTGTAATGGCAAGCCGGGACCTGGATTCAGTGCTGGTTGCACGCCCAGAGGTCGCCGCGGAGGCAACGGAGGCGGCGCGACGTGAGCGGCTCAGATCCGATCTGCTGAGTGCAGTCAACCATCGCCTCGAGGATCTGCGGCGGCGCGGCGCAAGTTTGGGAATTGCCGTCAGTCGCGTCGACCTCGTCCCGTCCATTCCCGCAGGTGCTAAAGAAGCGTTCGATAACGTGTTGGTTGTGACCCAGGACGCTGAAGCCAGGGCCGCCGCGGCGCGGACCAGCGCACAAATGACCTCTCAGGAAGCCAATCGGAACAAAGATCGCATCGCGGCCAGCGCCTCAGCCAGTGCCGAGGAAATGATCACAGCGGCAAAAACGCAGACCGCGCCCGTCATTGCGCTGGAACAGCAATCCCACGGGATGTCCCGCAATATGTTGCTCACTCGCGTTTACTACGATCACGTTGGCCCACTGCTGAAACGGGCGCGGGAAGTGGCAGTGATTGACCGTACTGGAACCGTTCACACCATACTTCCGGGAGAATCCCGATGAGCAGCAGCGCAGCTTCCCTGATCGAGGAGAACGGCGCGCTGTTGAGCCGGTCGGAACGACGTGCCCTCGCGCTGCGGCTCAGCCTGGCACTGGCGGCCGGGGGTTGTCTGATCATTTCACTTGCCTGGGAAATACTCAACCCGAGCCAAAGGGATGTGGCGCAGCTCGTGGCGGGCATCGCCGCAGTCCTGGTGGGTTGGCCAGCCGTCTCGGCCGCGTGGCGCAGCCTCAGGCACCCCGACCTGCATGGCGTAACGGATCAGTTGATCGCGCTTGCCTTTATTGCCGCGTGGGCGAGCGGTGACCTGGTCACGGCAACACTTCTGCCGCTCATCATGACTCTCGGCCACATCCTGGAAGAGCGGTCACTTCTCGGCTCCCAGGAAGCGATTAACGCATTGACAAAGCTGACCCAGACCTCCGCGCGACGCATTGAAGCCAGCGGCGCTGTGGTTGAAGTGGCGGCCACTGAATTGCGAACAGACGATCTCATCGAAGTGCGCGCCGGTGACCAGGTACCCGCGGATGGCATCGTTGAATCGGGGAGTTCCAGCGTAGACACAGCTTCTATCACGGGCGAGTCCGTGCCCACCGAAGTGGTGCCCGGCGCCGCAGTCTTCAACGGGTCTATCAATCTCGATGGACACCTGACCGTCCGCATCACCCGGGTCGGCAGCGAAACCACGCTCGGCCGAGTCATTCATCTGATGCAGGAGGCTGAAAGGACCAAGCCGGCTGTTACCCGCGTCCTCGAGTACTACGCCAGCCGCTATCTCGTGTTCGTATTGCTGCTGGCTGCCTGTGTTTGGTTTCTGTCCGGAAGCACGACGGGCATGCTGGCGGTACTGGTCGCCTCGTGTCCCTGCGCACTGGTATTAGCTGCGCCGGCCACTTCGATAGCCGCGATAGCTGTCGCCAGCCGCCATGGAATACTCATCAAGGGAGCCGCGTTTCTCGAACAATTGGCAACCGTGGATGTGGTGATATTCGACAAGACTGGCACGCTGACACGAGGTCAGTTGCATCTGGTCGGAACGCTGCCTCAATCTAACGTTACGGCGGCATCGATGCTGCAACTGGCGGGGAGTCTCGGCTCTGTCAGCAGTCATCCAGTCAGCCGCGCGCTCAGCGCACAACTGCCGGACGCAGACCGGCTCGTGATCACCGAGGTGAGAGAGTCCCGCGGGCAGGGCGTGGTGGGGCAGTTGCACGGTCAAGTGGTAGCACTCGGAAGACCCTCGCTATTCAACGAACTGGGAATCAAACACCCGCCACCACCTGCGCACGACGGGCCGATCGCAGGGTTGTCGAGCGGCAAGACATTCTGGGGCTGGCTGCTGTTGGCCGACCAGCTCCGGCCTGAAAGCCGGGACGCGGTAAAGCAACTGAAAGACCTCGGGTTGACGCGGCAAGTGGTAGTCACCGGCGATCGGGATCGAGAGGCCCGCCGGGTAGCCGACCAAATCAACATCACAGAGGTGCGAGCGGAAGCCATGCCGTCTGACAAGATGGAGTTCGTACTCCAAGAGATCCGGACCGGACGCCGACCCATGGTGGTCGGGGACGGGATCAACGACGCATTGGCGCTCAAGGCGGGTGCTGTAGGAATCGCCATGGGCGCTCAGGGTACTGATGTCGCTCTAGCCTCAGCGGATGTGGTGTTGATGAGTAATGATCTGCGTCGTCTCGCGACCTGCGTACGCTTGAGCCGCCGTTGCCGTCAGACCATTCTCGTCAATGTAGGGCTCGGCCTGGGCTGGACAGTCCTGTTGATTGGCCTGGCCGCGGTGGGAGCCCTTGGGACCAACGGACCGCTGGTCGCTGCAATATTGCACAATGTGGGCACGCTGGCCGTCATGCTCAATGCAGGGCGACTTCTCGAGTTCCACGACGACGTGGTTCCTGGTTGATTGCTACCCGGGCAGAGTTATATGACTACAGGTCGGCACCGCTGCCTGTCAGAGCGCATCCAAGGAGACAAACACGCGCCAACTTGCCGGCGCTGGCGAGCGATGCACTGCTCCACGGCCAACGTTCCCCTGAGCTTCCTGTGCGGCTCGGTAATGATGAGGTCCGATGAGTAAATTGAGTCAGAAGAACGGCCATGGATTGAAGTCGGCAGCTATCGCGTGGCTCCCGGCTCGATGTCTGTTGATTTTTTGCGCGTCCGCACTGTGCGTAAATGCAGAAGAGTTCGAGCAACACCACGCGCACGAGCATGGAAAAGTAACACTGAACGTAGCGATCGATGAGTCCACCCTGGTGGTCGAACTCGATGCGCCGGCGATCAACGTGGTCGGCTTCGAGCACGCGCCGCGCACGAAAACCGAACGCGCCGCCACGCAACAGGCCACGCAGTACATTCAGACCGGGCGCGGGCTGCTGGGCTTTCCTCCCGCCGCGGATTGCCACTTTCTACGCACCGAATTGACGGAACCTCACTGGGAGACACCTGAAGCTGAGGCGTCGGAGGCTACCGTTGCACACAACGGCAGCGAGGAGCATGCCGACTACGAGGCTCGATTCACTTACCATTGCGGTCACCCGGCAGCGCTCGCTTGGCTGGAACCGTGGTTGCTTGCAAAACTACTCAATCTCACGGAAGCCCGCGTCAACCTCATCACTCCAACGGGCCAACGCAGCGAATCAGTGATCGCCCCGCGCGCGCGAGTGCAACTGCAGTGAGCGCCGCCGCGATTGACCTGCAGAACGTCGAATTCTCCTGGCCTTCAGGGGCGCGCGTGCTTGCGATACCGCAACTCACCATCCAACCGCGGGAGCGCGTGTTTCTCCATGGGCCCAGTGGCAGCGGCAAGAGCACCTTGCTGGGGATCGTTGGGGGAATCTTCCAACCACAGGCTGGGCACGTGCATGTACTGGGCACTTCGTTGACACGGCTGAGTGGAGCCGCTCGCGACCGCTTCCGTGGCGAGCAGATCGGATTCATCTTTCAGATGTTCAATCTGATACCGTATCTGTCCGTACTGGAGAATGTACTGCTGCCGCTCGGCTTTTCGGCCGGCCGCGCGCAGCGGATGGGAGGAGCGGACGCCCCTGCCGAGGCAAAGCGACTGCTCTCGTCACTCGGACTCTCCGAGGCAGGGGTCTCGCAACGTCGAGTGACCGACCTGTCAGTCGGCCAACAGCAACGTGTGGCAGCCGCGCGGGCACTGATTGGCCGACCACCCATTCTGGTCGCTGATGAGCCAACCTCCTCACTCGATGCACAGATCCAGGCCGACTTCCTGCGACTGCTCATGACCGAGTGCATGAGCCATGGGACAACGTTGCTGTTCGTTAGCCACGATTTGACGATGGCGCCCAAGTTTGACCGGACCATCAGAATACGCGACATCAACAGGGCGGCGGCGCCGACATTTTGAGACCCAGCCATGCACACAACATTGAAACTGGCATTGCGCAGTCTGTGGAATCGCCGGACTACCGCTGTCCTGACCGTATCCGCAATCGCGATCAGTGTGGCGCTGCTGCTGAGCGTGCAGTTGCTGCGAACGGCGGCGCGGGAGAGCTTCGCGAATACCGTCTCCGGCGTCGATTTGATCGTGGGCGCACGAAGTGGGCCTCTCAACTTGTTGCTCTATTCAGTCTTTCGAGTCGGCGATGCCACTGCCAATGTCAGTTGGGCAAGCTATCAGAAGATTGCTCATCATCCGGATGTGGCCTGGACCATTCCAATCTCTCTGGGAGACTCGCACCGGGGGTTTCGCGTCATGGGAACGGACGCCAGCTACTTCGAACACTATCGCTTTGCCGGGGGTCGTGCTCTAAAGTTTTCCACGGGGGCCCCCTTCGCTGATTTATATGACGCCGTGTTGGGGTCGGATGTAGCCAAAACACTGGGGTATCGCGTCGGAGACGCGATTATCGTGGCGCACGGCTTGGGAAACGTGAGTTTCGCGGAACATAAAGACAAGCCGTTCCGAGTCGCAGGTATCCTGGCGCCGACCGGCACACCTGTGGATCGCACTGTGCACGTCAGCTTGCAGGCCATCACGGCGATTCACATCGATTGGCAAACCGGCATGCAGGCGCCCGAACACTACCGCGTGTCCGCCGAACAGGCGCGATCGCGCGATCTCACGCCTGCGACCATCACGGCTTTTTTGGTTGGGATGCGCTCCAGGGTCATGACCTTCACCATGCAGCGAGCCATCAACGAGTACAGGCAAGAGCCCTTGCTCGCCGTGCTCCCGGGGATTGCACTGAGTCAGTTGTGGGAACTGGTCGGCGTGGCTGACTCCGCGCTGGCGGTGATCGCGGCGTTTGTCGTACTCGCAGGGCTACTCGGCATGCTCACCGCGATTCTGACGAGCCTCAATGAGCGACGGCGGGAGATGGCCATCCTGCGCTCCGTCGGCGCCCGGCCGGGACACATTTTCTCTCTGCTGGTGTTGGAAGCCGGCATTCTCGCCCTGGTTGGAGTGATTGGCGGCACCCTTCTGACATACTGCCTTTTGTTTGCTGGACGTCCCCTTCTGGAGCATCAGTTCGGGATCTTTGTGCAAGTCCACGCCCTGAGCGGTTGGGAGTGGAGCATTCTCGCGGCGATCATCGCCAGCGCACTGCTCTTGAGTCTGCTACCAGCATTCCGCGCGTATCGAAACACACTCAGTGACGGATTGCAGATGCGCGTATGAGCGAACGCTTGCGCAAGGGTCAAATCCAACGGTGGTCGGGTTGCCTCGCCGGTTTCGGAGCACTCACGGTGTCGCTCTGCGCGGTCGCAATGCGGCTGCCGTCTGTGTATGACGCCGTATGGATCACCGGAACACTGCGAACACAGATTAAAAACTCCCAGCTCGGCACCGCCGCTTACACCCTGGACGCTACGAAGGTCGAGAAATACGACTTCGAACCTCGCTGACAGCGTCTGAGGCATACGACGGCCGGCTTCAGCGTAAGCGGCTCCGGCTTGCGGGCGGACCCGGAACGGGCTACCTTTTCGCCTCATCATTTGGCCCAAGGGTGCTATGACGAGCTCTGTTCACCGGTTTGCGGAGTCCCGTGGGAAGCACGATCATCAGCGCTGCATGACCCGCGCGCTGCGGACGGCGGAGAAAGTCTGCAAAGAGCGGGCAATGCAGCTGACCGCAATTCGCCGCCGGGTTCTCGAGCTGATCTGGGAGCGCCACGCTCCGATCGGCGCTTACGACATACTCGCTTCGTTGAAAAAGGGTGAGGGTGCGTTGGCGCCCCCCACAGTTTATCGCGCGTTGGAGTTCCTGATGGAAGCCGGGTTGATTCATCGGATCGACACGCTGAACGCCTTCATTGGCTGTGCAACACCCGAAGAGCAGCATACGGGCCAACTGTTGATATGTCGGTCTTGCAATCGGGTTACAGAGCTCGACGATCCGACGATCACCCGGTTGTTAGCGCAAAAGGCGCAAAGTGCGGGCTTTGCATCCGACCAACAGAGCGTGGAAATCAAGGGTCTGTGCGCGGACTGCCAGGCCAAGCCGCAGTAGTTGCAACGCAGACCCGCAGGCAATCCACAGCGGGTGAATCTCCAGATTCAAGGGCTCTTCGGTGGGGAAGCATCGCCATTGGTCGTCTCGGCGTTCGAAACGGGCGCGCGTGGATGCTCCAACGCCCATTGAGGCAATGGACCCAAAACCTCGCGAGTCGCTCGGTTGACGGCCTCACGGCCCAGTTGCGTGGCGAAAGCGGCCTACACCCTCGATGCCACTCGCATGGAGCGTTATCGATACTAGGCTCCGGCTGCACCGTCTGGAGGCAATCCACCTTCCTGCGCTGAGCTCGCTCATCTCGTCAATGTTATGATATAACGTCTGCACCACTTCCGCGGGACAGCCCCAGAATGCCGAACCGGCGCGAGTTTGATTCCGTGAGCCTCCTGGCGCGAAGCGCACGCGAGCGGCTGCTCCTCGCCTGCGTGCCAATTGCCTTCATCTGGGCAGCCATTGCATGGGCCCTTTGGTAGTCGCGGAACACCCATCGGAGCCGGCCGTCAGCTTCGAGGCGGTCACTGTCAGATATGGCAAGGGCACGGCGGTGCGCCATGTCGATGCCCGGATCGCATTGGGTACCTTGACTGCAGTCATCGGTCCCAACGGCGCCGGCAAAAGCACACTGCTCAACGTAGTCTCAGGAATCAAACGCACCGCGGCAGGCCGTGTCGTGCTCAATTCGTGCATTGGACATCGGATTGCCTACCTGCCACAGCAGTCTGCGCTCGACCGATCCTTTCCCATTCAGGTTCTGGATCTGGTGTTGCTCGGAGCATGGGAGCGTACCCACTCTTTACGCCGAGTGAGCAGTATCGATCGACAGCGCGCGCAGGACGCGCTCGGCGCAGTAGGACTAACGGGCCTGGAGGCTCGTCCCATCGGCTCCCTTTCCGCCGGACAGTTACAACGAGCCCTGTTCGCAAGGCTTCTGATGCAGGATGCGCAGTTGCTGCTGCTCGACGAGCCGTTCAATGCCATGGACAGTCGCACCACGCAGGACTTGCTGGAAGTTCTCAAGTCCTGGCACCGGGAAGGACGAACGGTCGTCGCAGTCCTGCACGATATGGAGCAAGTGCGCGCGCACTTCACTCACGCACTCCTCCTGGCTCGGCAATGCGTGGCCTGCGGACTCATCCGCACAGTGCTGACTGCGGAGAATCTTGCGCTGGCCCGCGACATGGCGGCCGAATGGGCTGAGGGGACCGCTTGAGTGTGCTCGGGTCACTGATGGACTGGTGGCTGCGGCCGTTTGTCGAATTCGCGTTCATGCGACGCGCGCTCGCCGCGTGCTGCGCGCTGTCGCTGAGCTCATCTCCGATCGGCGTGTTTTTGACCTTACGGCGAATGAGCCTGATGGGCGATGCGACCGCCCATGCGGTGCTGCCCGGAGTGGCCCTGGGATTCGTTTTTGCGGGACCGTCGATTCTGGCCATGAGTCTGGGCGGTTTCGTAGCCGGACTCGCTGTTGCAGGACTGGCCGGCGTGGCCGCGCGTTTCACCGTACTGCGCGAAGATGCCAGTTTTGCGGCGTTGTACCTGATAGCGCTCGCCTTCGGCGTGCTTCTGGTGTCGGTTCACGGAACGCAAGTCGATCTGATGCACATGCTGTTCGGGAGCGTGTTGGCCATCGACCGGGAAGGCTGCCTGTTGGTGGCCGCAGCCTCCACAATCACGCTCATCTTCCTGGCCATCGGTTATCGGGCCTTGGTCGTGGAATCGGTCGACCCGCTTTTCCTACAGGCGCACGGGCATGGGGGCACCCTGTTCCACACGCTCTTTATCACTCTGGTCGTCATCAATCTGGTTGCCGGCTTCCAGGCACTGGGCACGTTGATGGCGGTTGGATTGATGATGTTGCCCGCTGCCGCGGCGCGTTCCTGGACGATCGATCTTCCTGTATTACTGGCTGCAGCGGGTGCCATCGGCGTTCTCGCGGCTTTCCTCGGACTTGCCTTGTCATTCCGGTGGGATTTTCCCTCAGGCCCTGCGATCGTGTTGACGGCCGGTGCCATCTATGTGGCGTCATCGCTGTTCGCCCCCTACGGCTTTGTATCGACCCGCCTGCGCCAAGCGCGCCTTCCGCAGACTTGACCATGCGCCTGTGTGTCGCCCTGTTGCTGGGTATGATGAGCGTACTTCCTTCCCGGACCGCATTGGCAGGCGATGCGGCGTCCTTGAGGGTCGTCACCAGCTTTACCGTCTTGAGCGATCTGACTCACGAAATCGGCGCCGAGTGGGTGAGTGTGCAGCCCCTGGTTGGACCGGACGGGGACGCTCACGTGTATCAGCCAACGCCGGCGGATGTTCGCGCGGTGGGCAAAGCACACATCGTGATACTGAACGGGTTGGGATTTGAAGGCTGGATGAACCGCCTGCTCGATTCCGCCCAGTTTCACGGGACCGTGGTGGTAGCAACCGACGGAGTGATTGCCCGCAAGGTCGACGGCCACCCTGATCCTCATGCCTGGCAGGACCCGCGGAATGTCCGAATTTACGTCACCAACATCGGAAACGCCCTGGAACATGCGCTGCCGGCCCACTCGACGCAACTCGAAGCGCGCAAGGCACTGTACCTCGAGCAACTGGAGCAACTGGATCTCAGACTGCGAACCGAGTTTTCTGCAATCCCTGAGGCCCGCCGCCGCGTAATTACGACGCATGATGCATTCGGCTATTTCGGAGCCGCTTACGCAATAGAATTTCTGCCCGTCCAAGGGTGGACGACCGAGTCTGAGCCCTCCGCAGCCGTTGTGGGCCGACTCGTAGCACAAGCCAAGTCGCGTGGCGCTGTTGGCGTGTTTCTCGAAAACGTCACCGATCCTCGGATGATGCGGCAGTTCGCACGAGATACGGGGCTCATTGTAGGGGGCCGTCTATACTCAGACGCGCTAGCACCCTCCGGGGAGGCAGCGTCGACGTACCTCGGAATGATCCGCGCCAACGCGGATGCCCTACTGGGTGTCATGAGAAAGAACTCAGCCGGGCACGAGTCGCCGACACGAGGCTCAACCACACAAACCAGGCCAGATCGCTCGAGACGATCCGTGCCGGCCCGCACAATCTATGCTCGTACTCGTTGCCTCAATCAGCACGGAATGAGGGATTACTCACAATGACGTCGACTCAGAGCAAACTGAGCATCGGTGATTTGACCCCGGAGGAGCAAAAAGTCGTCTGGGCAACTCACGCAGCGCCGGTCGCGGATTTGTTCACTCAGGAGGTGGAAGGCGCTGCATGGAGATCGAAGCCGAGCTGGTACATCGTGGGCACCCAAGACCGCACAGTCCACCCCGACCTGCAACGTTTCGTCTCGAAACGCATGGATGCAAGGACCTATGATATTGACAGCAGCCACGTTCCAATGCTGTCCCAGCCCCGTTTCGTACTCGATGTAATCCGCGACGCGGTCAAGGGTGCTGCAGGCACATCAGCTTCGAAACGCGCGTAAACCATCACGACAACTAACCATTAGCCTTACGCCAGAGTGAGGGGGACATCCGTTCGACTCTGCTGAAGGCTCGGGTGAACGCGGGTTGATCGCAAAATCCGCAAAGATGGGCGACCTCCGCGAGTGACTTCGTGGTGGTCGCGAGAAGGGTTTTGGCACGTTCGAGGCGCAGTCGAATGAGGTACTGATGCGCCGAAATGCCAAAGCTCTTGCGAAAGCCGCGGGAAAAATGGCGGACCGACAGCGAGCACGCCGTCGCGAGCTGGTTGAGCGGGTTTCTCAAAAACAGAACTTCCACCCACCGCGGCGCCCTGCCCGCGCGCGAAACGCCCTATGACCGGCGCCGTGCGCTCGAGGCGATTCCTCACCCTAATCACCTCATATTTTGAGGTGATTCTCGTTCCGGTGAGGCGATAAACGACTATAATAGCCTCAGGTTCTGAGGTGATTATGGCAACGAACGCAACCGCTCGCCGCCCCCAATGGGTCTGGGAGTGCGCCGAATGGCCCCAATTCACCTGGGCAGCCGAACGAATCTCCGCGGCCCTCGGACGCGCGCGGCGTGCCCAAGGCGAGATCCTGGCCGTAGCGCAAATACTGGACGACAAATCGAGTCTTGCCACCCAGCTGGAGGTCCTCACCCGCGAGGGTCTGACCACGAGTGCCATCGAAGGCGAGAAGCTGGATCCGCAAGCATTGCGCAGCTCAATTGCCAGGCGCCTCGGTCTTCCGACTGCGGGCTTGCCCCATCCCTCCCGTTCCGTAGACGGGCTGGTAGAGGTTCTCCTGGATGCCACTCAACATTATCGCGATCCGTTGACCCTCAAAAGGTTGAACGGCTGGCAAGCCGCCCTCTTTCCGACGGGAAGATCGGGCCTTCATGAAATCCGCGTTGGCAAATTGCGCGGCAGAGCCCCGATGCAGATCGTCTCGGGACCTATTGGCCGAGAGCGCATTCACTATGTGGCACCCCCTCATGACCAACTGAACATTGAAATGAGGACTTTTCTCCATTGGTTCAACCATCCTCCTGATGCTCTCGATGGTCTGTTACGCGCGGGACTAGCTCATGCCTGGTTCGAAATCATTCACCCTTTCGAAGACGGTAACGGGCGTGTCGGCCGGGCTGTGCTCGACATGGCTCTCGCGCAAGACGAACATCGTTCGACACGCTTCTACAGCATGTCCGGGCGTTTCATGGATGTGCGTGATGAGTACTACACAGCTCTAGAGAACGCATCGTCGGGTAACCTCGATGTCACGGGTTGGCTCGTGTGGTTCCTGGAGCAAGTGGAGGCGGCGGCGGGCATCAACGGCTCTGTGTTAGAGACCGTCGTAGAAAAAGCGCGATTCTGGATGCAGCACGCATCAGATCAACTCAACGCGCGTCAGCTCAAAGCGCTCAACCGAATGCTGGACGCAGGACGCAATGGGTTCGAGGGTGGGATGACGAATAAGAAATATGCGAGCTTGACGAGGGCAAGCCCTGCCACGGCGCAACGCGATCTGTCCGACCTAGTGGGAAAGCGGTGTCTCACGCTCATCGGAAGCGGTCGAGCCACGCACTACGAGCTGGCAACCGGAGTTCCGCCAAGATAAAAGGTCGTCAGCGCACCAACCATTCGGCCAGGTGCCAGCCGATTTAACTAGCGCGCCATTGTGGGATCGAGGGTCTCGGCGAGCGCAATGCTGTTGCCATCGGGATCCTTGATCATCAACACGTTGACTTTGGGGTTTCGCATGGGCTCACCGGCGGCGATTCCGGCGCTCTCGAGCGCGTCGATCTGTTGATCGAGGCCGGTCACGGCCAGTGTCACAGATCCATTTCCGGCGCGCTCCGGCAGCTGATAAACCTGCAGCCAGCCGCCCGCCTCGAATTTCCACTCGACGACCTCGGGCATGGGCTTCGAGTCCGGGGGTCGACCAAACAAGCGTTCATACCATTGGGACGCGGGCTTCAGGTCCTTGACGGCCAGGCTTGCGATCGCATTGTGGATTGGCATAGGGCACCTCCACGTTGTATGTCGGAGTTACTGCGATTGTCCGGACTGGTGCGCCGGGCAATTGTGAATGTGGCGAGTCTTGAATCCAGCCCAGTCCGGTAATCCATGAGTGGGTCCGTATTCTTCCCGCCCCTTGGGAAGCACATCGAAAAAACCATAGATTCCCAGGAACTGTTCCCCGCCGCGCCCGAATGTGGAATAGGTATGAAACACCTCACCGTGCGGATTCTTATAGAAGATGCTGTTCCCTGACAGATCCTCGGTTCCCTCGGATTTAAACTGCCTATAGTTATAGACAGCCGTGCCCGCCTGCTTCTCGCTGGCACGAAACGAGACGTTGAAATCGTAGTTGAAGCTGGACTTCGAGGAAGAGACCCACTTGAACTTCCAATTCATTCGCGTGCGGACTGCTTCGATTTCATCGATCGGCGCCCGCGCGACCGCTACATAGGCCATGTCGTGGTGCTCGAAGAAGTCGAGCAATCCATCGACGTGAGCAACCTCCAGCGTGCAACCGGGACATTGCCAGTCCTGGCGGGGACCCATCATGAAATGCTTGATGAAGAGCTGGCTATGGGGTCCGAATAATCCGCTCAGCGAAACATCCCCGTCGAGGGTGGTAAACGTATAGTCCTCGGCAACCCTCGTCCAAGGCAGCCCCCGCTGGAGCGCGCTCAGCTCATCCTGAAGCTTCGTCATTTCCTTCTCTTTCTCGAGCAGGCTCACCCGCGCTTGCAGCCACTCATCCGGGGACACCACTCGATGACTGGCGAGGGAGGCTTCGTTCCGCCGTTTCGTCTCTGCAATTTCCGTCGATTCTTCATTGCTCATGTTGGCAACCTTGGCCACAGCCGTTATCTTCGCCCGACAAATCTGAATGCCGTGATCCAAGGACGAACCAGCATCCTCAGGTCCGACAGGCGCGACGCACAAAATCCCCGCGGCGCTCGAGCTCAGGGAAGTGGTTTGAGAACGCGGATCCAAGAGCCGCTGGTGGTCATTGTTCCGGGGGCGCACCGTATCTTTCCGCCAACTCCAGCAGCTCTGGCTCGCGCTCCACACCTGTCGAGCGCATGACGCCAGCGAGTAACACGTACGTGCCGACCGTAAAAAGGAAGTCCAACAGCTGACTGTTGTTCCACTGGAACGCCAGCGCCTGCCAGTCGGTATCGCTGACCAGCCGGTCCCTGACCAGATCCTCTGTCCGCAGTAGCTTCGTCGCCGGCTATTACGGCGCCCCGATGATGGTCGCGCAGCGAAAAGGGCTGATCGTCTTCACATCCGCTTCAGGGGCGGTGCACTACGTGTTTGGCCCAGTTTACGGAGCGCACAAATCAGGCATGGACAAGCAGTACCCATTGATCATCCGCTGATATTTCGCGCCCACGAGTGCTTCCGCGGGCCGCTCAGAAGCTGAAGCCGATCTGCTCACGTCACTGCGTCTGCTTCTTAATGAAAGCGTCGATGTTGCGCGCAAGGACAAGCATGGGTACGTCGCCACCCTTCACAACCGCATCATCAAACAGCCGCAGATCGAACTTGCTTCCCAACGCCTGTCGGGCTTGCGTCCGCAGGCGGTTGATCTCGCTGTGTCCGACCTTGTACCCGCAAGCCTGACCCGGCCACGCGCAATAACGGTCAACCTCGCTGCTGACCTCCTCCAGACCTGACCCGTTGGTGGTTGCAAACCACTCGATCGCCTGCTGGCGCGTCCAGCGTTTGGCATGCAACCCCGTATCTACGACCAGCCGACATGCACGGAACGCTATCGACTGCAGATATCCCAATCGACCCACCGGATCGTCCTGGTAGACACCCAACTCGTCCGCGAGTTGCTCCGAATACAACGCCCAACCTTCGGTGTAGGCATTGAATGCGAGCAACGAGCGGGCCAGCGGCAGTTTGAACGTGTACTCCCCCTGCCAGACATGGCCCGGAATCGACTCATGATAGGCGAGCGTGGGCAAGCTGAAACGGGTGTGCCGGCTCGTCGTGTACAGGTTGATCCAAAATCGGCCCGGCACCTTCCCATCAATGGTGCCGGGGCCACCGTATGCTCCAGGAGCCCCGGGCTCCGCCTCCGGTGGTATGCGTTTGATCTCCAACCTCCCAGGCACGAGCGTCGCGAATGCAAGCGGCAAACGCGTTCGCATATCGGCGATGCGGCTTTCCAGGTAAGCCAGAATCTGTGCGCGACCTTCATCGCCTTCAGGGAATTGGTAGCGCTTTTCTTTAGCGAGTGCAGCCATACGCTCGCCGACTGTTCCCGCCGTATGCCCCAGGCCCTTGAGAATGCCGTCCATTTCGCCCTGCAGCGCGCGGAGCTGTTCCTGACCCATCTGGTGAATTTCATCCGGAGTCAGACGTGTTGTCGTCCCGGCACTGAGCGCCCAGGCATAGTAGGCATCCCCGTCCGGCAATTTCCACACACCCGCATCACTCGTCGCACGCTGCCGATGCGCTGTTAGTTCATCGAACTGCCTGTTGAGCGCGGGCCCGACTTTTTCCCGCGCAATCTGTTCGGCCTGCTGCGCGAACCGGCCGGGCATCTTTTGCGTGCGCTTCGCGAGCGAGGTCACCAGCGACCACTCGGCAATGTTTCCGCCGCGGGCTATCTCGAGCTGCCTGATCGCCTGGTCCAACAGAAAATCCGGCGCGACCACGCCTCGTGCGGCAGCCGACTTCAGCCTCGCGGTTTCTCCATCCAACTGTCCCGCATACGCCTCCATCCGCGACAAGTAGGCCAGCGCGTCCGCCCGCGTTTCCACCGTATGGCGGTCGTCGAGCAGATTCGGAATTTCCAGAAAGGCGCCCGTGTTCTGCGAGACGACGTAAGGCGCATTCCGATAAGCCCAGGACTGATTGAGTGTCGCGACATCTCCATAGGGAAATGCGAAGCCTCCGAGGGCAAATTCGTGCGCCGTGCGCATTACATCCACGTCGATGCGCGCGGCCTCACCCAGCGTCGCGAGGTCAATCGCCTTCAGGCGTTTGAGCCGCTTCTCAGCCCTTTGCGCAATTGAACGTTGTCCGTCGGGCGAGCGATCGGCGAGTTTGGACTTCAGCGCAGCGCGCTTGCCGCGGTCGATGCCCAGACTCGTCGCATTCTCCGGATAGTCCGCTAACAGCTCTTCTGCCATCTCAGCCAGCAGCGATTCGACGGCCACATCGGGACTGCCAGCCCCTGCGACCCGTGCCGGCAGATCCGCGAAAGCCACCGTTGCGCCGGTTCCTATTACAAAGTTGCGTCGGTTGATCATTCGCGCGTTCGTTATCTTCCAGGGAGGAATAGAATACACTGGCCGGAAGCGAGTGAGTCCAGAACCAGCATGTCAAAGAAATCACGTGTGCTCGGGTTGGAAGCCCCTATCACCCGGCGCGATTTTTTGGGTGCAACACTCATCGGGTCAGGCGCGATGCTGCTGGGCGCGCCGGCTCCCGCCAGCTCACAAGGCCTCACTTCGGACTGGAACGGCTACGCCGGAATCGGTGACTACGCGCGATCCAATGGCAATGTCGCCTCAGTCGTCAATGCGGCCCACGCAGTCCGTGACGGCATCTACGAGCAGAAAATCGCCTCTGCCACCCCCGTTGATGAACCGTACGACCTGGTGATCGTCGGCGGGGGCTTCTCCGGAATCATTGCAGCGTACGAATTCCACAAGGCTCACCCGGATCGACGGTGTTTGATTCTGGACAACCATCCGGTATTCGGCGGTGAAGCCAAGCAAAACCAGATGCGCGTCGATGGCGTCGTACTCACAGGTCCCCAAGGCTCAAACGGTACAATCGTTCCTCAGGCTGGCACCAACTACGCCCATGTCGCCGAGCTTTGGGATGACGTAGGCCTGCCGCGCTCCTTTGATTTTGTGGCTCCCAGCAAGACCGCCGCTTCCCTGAAGTTCTCGCGCGACCACTACGAGCCCATGTATTGGGGAGAAACGTCGACCTCCCTCGGCTACTTCTTCGATACACCCTTTGCCCAGAAGCGCGCATGGGTGGTGAATCCATGGTCGGACAGCCTGCAGCGCGCGCCAATCAGTCCTGCAGTACGCGAAAGCTGGATGAAGTGGAAGCACGCCGATGTGTTGACCCACGGAGATGAGGCAGCGACTGATCGTTGGCTCGACTCCATGTCGTACGGCGATCTCGTGACCAAAGAGATGGGACTTTCGCCGGAGGTCTTCCGCCTCGCGGATCCACTGGTGGCTACCGCGGATTATGCGGTGAGCTCGGATGCCATATCTGCCTATGGAGCCAAGCTCCTCGGGCTGCCGGGCACGGACACCGCCGCAATTTCAACCGACGCGTTTTCCTTTCCCGGTGGCAACGCGGCCATCATGCGGCACATCGTCAAGAAGCTCATACCCGAGGCGATCACCGGCACGCGAGAATTCAAGGACGTGTTGTATGCGCCGATCAACTTCGACGCTTTGGACCGCTCGCGCCAGTCGATTCGAATCCGCCTCAATGCTACGGCGGTTTCGATCAAACACAACGGGCCTCCCGAGTCGTCGAAAAGTGTTGAAGTAACCTACGCGGTCAATGGCGAACTAAAGCGGGTAACAGCCGGCGCCGTCATCGTTTCAGCAGGTGGTTGGATCACGCGCCACATTGTGCGCGACATGCCATCTGCGTACGTAAAGGCCTACTCGCAGTTTCATCACGGTCCCATACTCGTAGCGAATGTAGCCGTGCGTAACTGGAAGCCCTTCGCCGAGCTGGGAATCACGTGTGCACACTGGTTCGACGGATTCGGGTTCTTTGTGAATGTGCGCCAACCCATGATCGACGGGGCCCCTGCTCCGCTAGACCCCGCGAAGCCGGCGATGCTGACGATGTATGTAGGCTTTCCCCAATCCGGAGTGCCGATCGGCCCGCAAACCGCCGCGGCCCGCGGCAGGCTGTTCGGCACTTCATTTGCCGATTTTGAGCTGCAGATTCGCCGGCAGCTGCAGGTGCTGCTGGGAAGTGCAGGATTCGATGCGCGGCGCGATATCGCCGGGATCATCCTCAATCGTTGGGGCCATGCTTACATTGCGCCACAGCCGGGTTTCTACTTCGGTGCGCCGGACAATCCGGCGCCCCTGGAAGTCATTCGCAAACCCTATGGTCGAATTGCCTTCGGTCATAGCGAGCTATCCGGCAGGCAAAGCTGGGGTCGCGCGGCGAAAGAAGCCCAACGGGCTGTTAAGCAGATCCTCGCCCTCTGAACGCCGGACGGGACTGCGGCACGATTGATGCTTGCACTGTGGACTACCCCTCGAGGAGGACACGCCGATGATTGCACACACTACCCTGGCAGTGAGTGACTACAGCCGCTCGAAGAACTTCTATCTCGAGGCTCTCAAACCCCTCGGATATCGGAATAACATGGAATATGGGGAGTCGGCCGGCTTCAACGACGGCAAGAACACGGACTTCTGGATCACCCAGAGCAAGACGGTAGTGCCCACGCATCTGGCCTTTGAGACCAGCAGCCGTCAACGCGTAGTAGCTTTCCACGAAGCTGCACTCGCTGCAGGCGGAAAAGACAACGGCGCCCCGGGCTATCGGGATTACTCTCCCGGCTACTACGCGGCGTTTGTTTACGATCCCGATGGAAATAACATCGAGGCCGTTTGGTACGATCCGTCCAAGGAGAAGTAACAGCCGCCGGCTCGATTCAATCGGCGCCTGACACGGCGCCGGTTACAGCATGTCTGAGGGTCCCGCCTCGATGACCGGGGTCGTCGGGTCCGGTTTGAGCACAGTCGCGGTTGCGAGCGCGCGTAGCAATAACCTGCGGCACTTCGGATCTGGGCCTGGCCCCCAATCCGAAGCGCCTGCGCTCTGCTAAGGTCAAAAATACAATTCAAGGGGCTCCCAAACTCCTGGTTCGGGCATAAATCGGTACTGCCTGCCGGCATTTTTTGTCTTTTTGTTCTTGAAAAGACATCCCACTTCGACAATACTTTATCCAAAGGTTCGCATGCTCGTGCTGCTGGCGATGGGGCCGCCTGCAGCAGGTCTGATGTGATTGGAACGGCACAGATCGTCGCCGGCGATTCATCACGCCAAAGACTTCGATTCGACTTCGATTAACGAGGCGGGGGAGAGAATTAAGTGATCACGCTATTGAACGAACGTTTTGTATTGTCTGCCGCAGGAACGCTGTTGGTGGGTCTCATTGCAGCAACACCTGCGTTTGCTGAAACGCCCGCCCCCGCTGACGTCCCGGACGGCGGCGCGGAAAAAGCAGAACCGGGGTACGCTCCGGAAGTCGTGGTCACCGCGACTCGTACCGCAAGAGCTATCGACCACATTCCCGGTTCGGTCGTCTCCATAGGCGGCCAGGACCTGGAGAATATCCAGCTCTCGTCGCTGGACTCCAACGAGGTGCTCGCACAGGCGATTCCCGGCTATACAGCGTCATTTGACGATCTGACAACGTCGGGTGAGCTGTTGCGGGGCAAACGACCCCAGTTCTTCCTGGACGGGGTGTTGATATCCACCCCACTGCGGGACATCGGGCGCATGTCGTCCGCCGCGGTCGACCCGCTGCTGATCGAGCGCATCGAAGTAGTCAACGGTGCTTCGGCCATCGAGGGCCTGGGCGGCTCCGGCGGCATGATCAATTACATCACCAAGACACCCAAAACGGAGGGGGTCATCAACACGGTGCAGACCGCAATGGAGACCCAGCTGCGCTCGGACTACATTGGTTGGAAGGCCACCGGCCTCACCATGCTGAAGAAGCAGAACCTGGATTTCCTGCTGTCGCTGGGCACTCAGTCGCGGCCGATGTTTTTCGACGCCCGGGGCAATCTCGAATACCTCAACAGCAACGGCTCTTACATGGATTCCAAGGCCGATTCGATCACGGCCAAGCTCGGCTACAATTTCGGTGCGGACTTGGCGCAACGGGTCCAGCTGTATTTCAACAATTACGACCTGAACGGCAACAACAATTACAACAGCCTGCAGCCCGGAAATCGCGCGAAGGGCATCGTGCAGAGCGCCCAGCGGGGGCCCAATCCAGGACCTGCATTCGCGAATCACATCCGCGAGAGCACGGCTGAATACACTAACTCCGCCGTGTTTGGCGGCACCTTCACGGCGCTCGGCTACCTCTCGAAGGAGGCCCTCCCCAACACCGGCTCGATAGACCCGGGCAAGCAGGATCCGCGCATCGCGCCCATCGGGACACTCATCGATGCCGCCTCGGTCACGAGCCAGAAGTCAGGGGTAAAGGCTTACTGGGTCAAATCCGACTTCCTCGTGGATGGATTTACCTTCAACGCGGGCTACGACTACAACAAGGACGATACGCAACAATATCTCGTCGTGACGAACCGCGTCTGGCTGCCGGACATGCATTTCACCGCGAATTCGGGCTACACCCAGATGAGCTACGATCGCGGGCCGCTGACTTTGAGCGCAGGCGCCCGCTATCAGGCGGGCAAGATCACCGTCCCCACCTTCCAGACACTCTATGTGACTGCCCCCGCCACCAACGGGGTCACTTTCGGCGGCGGCGAGAAGACCTATACCACCACGGTAGAGAACTATGGTGCCGTTTACCGGCTCCCCGCCGGATGGTCCACCTTCGTCGGTTACTCGCAAGGCTACGATCTTCCCGATATCGGCACAGTCATTCGCAACACCAACAAGCCGGGACAATCGATCAATACGGTCACCGCAGTCAATCCCATCAAAACCACGAACTACGAGGGCGGCGTGAACTGGCGTGGCAGTCACGGCAGCGTCGGCGCCGATATTTATTACGCGCGCTCCCCGGCGAGTACCCTGGTCGTCACCGATCCAAACACCCTGCTGCAGTCGGTGTCGCGCAATCCTCAGGAACGCAGGGGTCTCGAGCTCACGGGTGAATGGAAATTCAACCACGAATGGCGAGTGAGCGGCTCCTATTCGCACATGCAGGCGTTTACCTCGACGGCGCCCGGACTGCCGGTGGATATCAACATTACCCCCGCCTCCACCGTCGGCCAGGACCCGGACAAGGGGGTCATCCGGCTCGACTGGAGCCCGCTGAGCTTCCTGTCGCTGGACCTGGTGGAAAGCCACTTCTGGTCCATGAACCTGAACGAGGACCAGGTACCGGCCCTGCGCTGGCGCACGACTGCCTACGACCTCGTCAGTGGCGACATCAGCTACAAGACCCCCTCGTACGGGACCATTTCACTCGGCTGCTCGAACCTCACCAATACGTTCCAGATCGTAAATGAGGTCGGCACGAGCAACACGACCTACTATGCGATCCAGGGCCGCAAGTACACAGTGACTTATCTAGTGTCCTTCTAAAGGGTACGCATGTCATCGCAGCGGCCGTGAGGCCGCTTGCGAAGCTGGCCGGGCGCACCTACAGTCGCTGCTCAGTCACAACTTGGCATGCACTCTTTGGACGCCCTGGATCACACCCTGCTCGGTCTATTGCGAATCGATGCTCGAATGAGCGTGGCCGACCTTGCCAAAAAACTGGAGGTCTCACGCGCGACCGTTGGTAATCGCATCAAGCGACTCGAGCAGAGCGGTGTCATCGTCGGCTACACGGTCCGAGTTCGACCGGACGCGGCGCCTCAGGAAATCAGGGCCTGGATGAGTATCGCGGTCGAAGGAGACCGAACGCCGGAGGTCGTACGAGCGTTGTTAGGTGAGCCGGCCGTGACCTCGTTACACGATACCAACGGGCGGTGGGATCTGCTCGCCGAAGTTCACGCGACATCCATCACCGAGCTGTCCGATATTTTGGAACGGGTACGCAAGATCAAAGGCATTGAGACTACGGAGACCAGCATTCACCTGCAGACATTCTGCCTGGGGTGAGAGCCGTGTCAGCGATCACGCTCCACTAGGCAACACGCTGCATACGAACGCGCCCTGCTCCGCCCAACGCGCCGCCGAAAAGGTCTTTCGGATCATCGAGGTCGGGGATGAGATCGATCTGCCGGCACCACTGTGGACGGTCGTCGACCAGATCGTGCAAGAACCGCAGGGCGGTGAAGTCCTCGAGCGCGAAGCCTACCGAGTCGAATATCGTCACCTCCGCCGGATGGACGCGTCCGGGGCGAGCGTGCCTGATTACGTCCGCAAATTCGATCACCGGAAAGTCGGCAGGAAGTTGTTGGATCTCGCCTTCGATCCGTGACTGGGGGGCGTATTCCACGAAGACCCGCGAGTCGGGGCGCAGGAGGATATCCCGGTGTAGCTCCGTCTTACCGGGGCAATCACCGCCCACGGCATTGAGGTGAACCCCGGGGGAAATCATCGGCGGAGTCAGGATGACCGCGTTGCGCTTGTCGGCTGTTACAGTGGTCACGATGTCGGCACCGCGGACCGCATCCACTGTACTGACCGTACGCACGATTTTCAGGTCGCCGAGATCGGGCAACGAGCGAAGGTTGCGTTCCAACTTTGCGCAGGCAAGAGGATCGATGTCGTAGATTCGCAGTTCGCGAATTCCCAACAGGCGATGGAAGGCGATGGCTTGGAATTCGCTTTGCGCGCCGTTGCCAATGAGAGCCATGACACGTGAGTCGGCACGCGCCAGCCACCTCGCCGCAAGAGCGGACATGGCAGCGGTGCGCAGGGCCGTGGTGACTGTCAACTCGGAAAGCAACAGGGGGTACCCCGAGGAGACGTCGGACAGTACGCCGAAGGCCGTCACGGTCAGTAAACCGGCGGCCGTATTCTGCGGGTTTCCATTGACATATTTGAAAGAATAGAAGGTGCCGTCACTGATGGGCATCAACTCGATGACGCCACTGTCGGAGTGGCTCGCGAGCCGCGGGGATTTCTCGAATTCGGCCCAGCGTTCGAAGTCACCCTGAATCTGCTCGGCGAGGCGGGCGATGAAGGTGCCGGTGCCGATCTCCTGGACGATTCGTTGAATGTCAGCCACGCCGATGTACTTGATCACGACGAGATCCTCGGGAAGCTTAGCTCGTGGAAGAGCGGTATCCGGTGTGAACATCCTAATGAAGCGCGGTGTCAGGGAGAAGGCGCAGTTATGCGCGAAAAATCCGCCTATTTTGGCGAAATGACAGGGTGAAGTGACGAACTGGCACACAATCGACCGGGCCGCGGAAGTCTGCGCGCCCAAGCTCGGAGTCAACCTGGCAGCCCTCGGGCCGCGCTCTGCCGACTACTGGCACTTCCTGGTCGAGGCGAAGAAGCTGGCTTACACCGACCTCTACGCATTCAACGCCGATCCGGGCTTCGTGAAAGTGCCGGTCGAGCGGCTGATCTCGAAGACGTACGCCGCCGGACTCTGCAGCCACATCGACTCGAAAAAGGCGAGCTCGCCCGAGCCCAAGGGCGATCCGGTGGGCGGCACGGTGTATCTGACTGTCGCCGATCGCTGGGGCAACATGGTTTCATTTATCTACAGTGTGTATGAAATCTTCGGCTCCGGTTTGACTGTACCGGGCTACGGCTTCGTACTGAGCGATCGAGGCGCCTCGGATCACCGTAAGGATGGCGAGGCCGTTGGGTGATGAAACCTCAGGCGGGAACACTCCATAACCTGCGGGCTTCCTGAGCAATCAGATCCGGGAATTCCTCGGGCCAGAAGAGCTTCGCACCCTCGACACGGCGCACGCCGCGCGAGCTCGGAAATGTGCGGCTCAGCCGGTCCGGGGAGTCCGCACTGAAGATCGTGTCCCCGGTGCCCCAAAGAATTCGCACCGGCGATTTAAAGCGTCTGAGGGCCGGCTCGATCTCGAGCAGTACATTTTTTTCGAGCGCCATCGCAAACAGCTCGTACTGTCTCATGCGCAGGGGTGATTGCGCGAACGCCCCGAGGTAGCAGTCCAATGTTTCATCGAGGAATCTGTCGGGGTACGTGAAGCAAGCGCCGACCAATCCCTGTGGCGAGCGCGCCAGAACATGATCTTTGAGTGGCTGCGCGACATATTTATCCGCGGCCGTACCTCGACGCGCGTCTTCAATGAGCGGGCCGAGCGCTTTCGGCGGGCAATCAGTACTCGCATCGCAGTTCGTGAGCAACAGGGTACGTACCCGCCGGGGATAACGGGCAGCGAACAATTGGGCCACCGCGCCGCCGCTGTCGTTGGCTACGATGTCAATCGTCTCCCCACCCAGCGTGTCGAGAAATTCCGCGAGCATCGCCACTTGAGCACCGGGTCTCAGGTCTGCCTCCGCGGGCACTTCGGTGTAACCCAAGCCGAGGAAGTCCGGAGCGATGCAACGCCGGTGTGTTGATAACCGGCTGAGTGCTCCGCGCCACTGATATCCGTTGAGCGGGTAGCCGTGTAGAAACAAGGCCGTCGCTCCCTGGCCCCGCTCGACATAGGCGATCCGACCGTAAGGCAGATCGACGAATTTTCGGGTTGCATGGAATTGCCGCACGTCCATCGACTCAGGTACAGCCTCCGTTGTCTTTGACAGAACGGTGCCGCTCCCAACCGCAGTAGCGGTCGACAGTGCCATGGACGAATACAGGAAGTGTCTTCGGTTCATGCAGGCCAGAATGCCCGGCGCACCGCCAGCACGCGCGCACATTCGGATGATTATCGGCTTGCTCACCGGCAGTCTTTGCAGAATAATCTTTCGCATGTCGGGCCAGCCGCCACCTTTATCACCCATCGGCCCGTGTCCTTCGACACTGCTCGACGTCATGAGTGTCACGTGCCCGATAGGAGAGCTCGAGACCCCTCAGGACAGTCATCACGTTCTCTATTTCCATGTCGGCCAACCGGTGCAGCTGACCTGCCGACTCAACGGCCGCGAGCGGCATGGCGGGATACACCATCCGGGTGACCTTTGTGTGTTGCCTGCGGGCGTGAGCGGACAGTGGGATATGGAGGCGCGTGCCGATTCGCTCGTTCTGCGACTTTCGCCGTTGCTCGTAACAGAGACCGCACGAACCTTGCGGCTAAGGTCGGCGTTTGCACAAATCGCGCCTGCCATGCGGGTGCGCGACCCACACCTCGAGTACATCGGATGGTTACTCAGGGCGGAGCGGGAGGCAGGTTATCCGTACGGGCGACTGTTCGTAGACAGCGTGGCTGCGGCGATTGCGGCGCGATTGTTGCGGCGAAGTGACTACACCACGGCAAGCCCGCGCGACTCCAGACGTCAGTTACCGAAATGGCGGCTGCACGCCGTTTGCGAATACATCCATGCGAATCTCGATCGCGATCTGTCGCTCGCCGAGCTGGCTGGCATTGCCGGATTCAGTGCGTCCCATTTCAAGCCGCTGTTTCGCCAGGCCACGGGACTTCCAGTGCATCGCTATGTCGTGGAATGCCGCGTTGAGCGTGCCAGACAGCTGATCTTGCGCGGTAACCAGTCGATGGGCGACATCGCACTGGAGACGGGTTTCACCCATCAAAGTCACATGGTCCGCTGTCTTCGCCGTGTGTTAGGAATCAGCGCCGCAGAAGTCGTCAGTCTCGGCAGACAGCGAGCTCCTTTTCCGCTGAAGTGACGGCCGAAAGAGCGGCTGCATCAGCCGCGAGTCTTCAGTAGCGCTGCCACCAGACACGCCGCCAGCACCAAGGAAAAAAGCGCGGGGACGGGAAAAATCAGACGCCATGCAATGACTCCCGATACCACCACCGCGACAGCAATCGCGGTGACCATCCCGCGAACACGTGCTGGTTGTGCAGAGGCCAATCCGGCGAGTTGCCAGAGCAGGATGGCTTGCATGACCAAGGCCACCGACAGGGAATACCCGAAGGCCATATAGAAGTCGAAATAGCTTCGACTCGCGCCCATGACATCGAAATGACTGTCCCGCATTGCCTGCAGCACAGGATTCTCACCCATCGGTGACCAGTATTTACGGCCCCCCAACGTGTGGCCGATGGCCAGGAGCATTGCGACGGCCGCCGAAATGCGCAGCCACAGAGTCGTTGTCATGAGATTGTTCCTACGAGGTTGCGGCCTGTCCGCGACTGAGGTCGTCGCCAAACACCTGCATTATTCCACGAGCGCCCGCTGATCCGTCACCTGAAACTGACCGGATACCGACGGCGCCGCCGTGTCGGGCTGACCACCTCCGACCGACAAACCGTACTTGCCCTGCGCAACGATGATCTGACCCTCGTCGGTGACCATGCTGAGATCCCGGCCCTGGAGGCGGAATTCGACATCCTGACTGGCGCCCGGCTCCAGGTGGATGCGTTTGAAGCCCCGTAGTGCCCGGATCGGTGCACCCGGAATGTCCGGAAATTTCAGGTACAGCTGCGCAACTTCGTCTCCCGCGACCTTACCTGTATTCGTGATGGTCACGTGTACAATCAGAGGATCGCTGGCCCCGATTAGCGTTGTCGGCAGCATCAACCGGCTGTAGTTGAAAGTGGTATAGCTCAGTCCATAGCCGAATGGCCACAGGGGCTCCTTCTGGAAGTACCGATAGGTCCGGCCCTTCATGCTGTAATCTTCAAAATGCGGCAATTGGCGCACGTCCTGATAGAACGTGACCGGCAGGCGACCGGCGGGATTGTTCCTGCCGCTCAGTGTCTTTGCGATCGCGGCACCACCCTCTTCGCCTGGATACCAGGCTTCGAGGATGGCATTCGCGTGTGTTTTTTCCCATTGGGCGCTGAGTGCGCTGCCATTCAGTAGTACCACTACGAGAGGTTTGTGTGCAGTTGCTACTGCATGCACCAACTCCTCTTCAGCTGCCGGCATATCGAGCGCTGTGCGATCCCCGCCAGAGAAGCCGGGCTCGTCGACGGGCATCTCTTCACCCTCGAGACGGCTGCTGATTCCAACAACCGCAATCACTACGTCTGCATCTTTTGCAGCCGTCAACGCGGCGGGATCGGGTACATTCATGGCCAGAGCCCAGATGAGTTGGACCTGCGGTTGTTGTTGAGAGGCTGATCTTCCGTACTCCAATTCAATCGGCAGGGGCTGTCCTTTTTCGAGGTGTACCCGCCGCAGATTGCCCTCCAATCCCGACGCCTGGACAAACACGTGCCCCTCGAGCGACAGCCTTCCGCTTCTGCTTTCGCGTGCTTGATCCGACCCTCTATGCCGATGACGCCTGCCATCTCGTGAATGGCGGCGCTATCAAATGTAGCTGCTAACCCGACAGGCTCCGGAAACTCCGTCGTGCCGTCACGGGCGACTCCGTGCAAAGCTTCGCTCCACCAGTCATAGGCCGGTACGCCGAGCCGTTGAATCGCTCGTGCCTGGTTGACGAGTTGTGACGCTTTCTCCGGCAGCGTCATCCTGTGCACGAGATCCGAAGCACGCTCTTCAAATGAAAGCCCGGTATTCAGGTACGCGGCGCTGTCTGCATTTTGCGCATCAGCACCGTTCAGACAAGCGACCGCCGCCCACGCGCCCAGGATCCCCGCTGCAACCCGCTTCATTACACGTCCCTCTCGATGTCTATACTATTTGGTAGCGCTACCTTAAGAGCAGAAGTATTGTCTGAGTAATACCACCAGTCAACGAGGGGCGCACACGCACTTACAGGGCGTAGTGCCGTTGCGGCAGGCCGAGCCCATTACGGTCAGGAGGAGCTCAAATCTCGGGCCCGCATCCCGGACAACGCGCAGCGCTCGCCTCTACCGCGTTTGCCCCGCAATATGTTGGTAGATCCGCTTCACCGCATCCTCCAGGGGCTGCAGATCCTTTTTGCACGTATCCCACAGAACTGTGGGATAGGTCTGATGATATATCCGTCTGTGTCGGCAGCGATGTTGGCAATAGCCTCACGCATGTGACGCAGGTACAGATGAGGATCCTTATCCACTAGAAAATGCCTTCTGCCTCGCGCAGCACACGGTCTCGAATCAGGGGGTCGAGTCCCGCCTTCGTTACAACATCGACCTCGTGTCCGAGACGATCCTGAAGAAAGTCCTGCAAATCGACCAGATCGACCAGGCTGAAGCGCGAATCTGCAGCCACGTCGATCAGCAGGTCGATATCGCTATCCGGGCCTGCTTTGCCGTGGAGGGCAGAACCGAAGAGTGCCAACGAGTTGACTCCCCGCTCTCGCAATGGCTTTTCCAGTGAAGCAAGCCGGCTGAGAATGTTGGATTTACGAAAAGTCTTGCGGACCGGTTTGGGTGACGCAATATTATCAGCGTTAACGAGGCCCGCGTTCCCACGGAGGAACCAATGCAGGCGCACCCGCCCGCGGAACTGGTTTGCATTCGTGGGCTGTTGCCAGGCAGCGAGCATGGGATCCGCAGCGGGCCACGGCCAATCCGTGTAGGAGGCGTTCCCGCTGGATATTCCAATCAACGATCCGCAAGCTCTCGTGCAATTTGCGACGCGATCTGCCTCGAATCTCCTGTGGGGACCGTCGTGTAGGTGCCGGTGTCGCGGTTCCATCGCTCTCCGAAGGCAAACCAATCGATGGGCGCAGCCCGGGTGCCGGTGCGAAGCTGCTCCTGCAGCGCATTGAAGTAAGCCTGCCACCGAGCTTTGTAGTAGTTCCCGGTGAGCCCGGACCAATCTTTGTTGCCATAGTCATGCAAGCTCGCTCCCTCGCTCGCATTGCGGTCGCCCCAGGTTGTCAGCAGTGACCGGGCGTCGAAGCGCAGTCGCCCCAACTCATCCGGTGTTGAAGCCCACGGCTGCACATATTTGAGCCAGGTTCCCACCATGAAGGCGGGCTGTGTGCCCAGAAGTTGCTCCTGAAGATCCATGAGATGCAGCCAGCGATGGGTGAGATGTTCAAACTGCTCGGAATCCCCTTTCTTGAAAGCCGCCGCAATTTCCGGCAGCAGCAAGCGGCTTTCATTCGCGAGGGTCTGGCGCGCAACATCGACCAGGTCGTATGAAATATTCTTCAATGTTGGCGCGGCGGCGAGCAGTTCCGGAAGCGCCTGCTCGAAGAGTTGCGCATCGTAGCGGATCGCCTCCGGTGACCAGTTCGAAGCACGATTTGCCGTGAGAGTGGGTTGTGCATTGAAGAGAGATTCCTGCGCAGCATCCCGCTCACTATTGAACGCCACCAGATCTATGCGGATGTTGTAGGCGGTGCGGATCAGGATCTGCCAGGCAGCGAGCGCATGCGGATCCGCAGCGCCGTATCTTCTACGGACGTAGTCGGATGTCCAGGTTGAAATATCGACCGGTGAGCTGCGCCAGGCCATCTCGGTGAACAAATCATAGGCAAACGGATTGGTACCCATGCCTTCCGTGAAGAGCGCCGTTCCGACCATATTCGGGTTCGTTCGAGCCAGCCGCTGCAGACGCTCAGTAATGTTACTGATGTTGGCTCCCAGCGTGGTTCGGCCGCCGAATTCCCAGATGCCCCCAAACAGAAACGGCGCGCCTTGAAAATCAACCTGCCGATGATCGCGCGGCTCGCGGTCATGATCGATATCGACGATCAGCAAGCGGCTGCGGTCGACGCCTGAGAGCAGGTCCTGGCGGGGGTTGCCCTGCCAGGCCATCATCATCCAGAGCGCTCCGGGATTTGCGGTCTCCAGCGCGCTCTGGACCGACTTCGCGGCCGCGGCGACCGGGATCCCGCCCGAATCACCCCCCTCCTGGAACACCTCCATGTCATACACGTCTGAGCGTCCGAAGAGCTCTCGCTGATGGGCGTAGAACGCGGCAGCAATCCTGGCGAACATCGGATCTCGCGGATCGAGCCAGTCCGGGCGCTCGAAGCCGGCCCATTTGCCCTGTGGCTGGACATGTGACCGAGGAAACTTGATCTTGAAGCTTTGCGGCACGATGCCGAAAAATCCGGGTAGTACCGGGGTAATACCCAGCTCACGCAGCCGGGTAAGGATCTGCCGGGCCGAAGCCCGCCGCCGCTGCAACAGCTCCCGGCTGATGGGCCCGTTATAACAGCAGAGGTTTCCCATGAGCTGCCAGTTCTGGTGCGCCGGCAGCGTGATCCAGTTGCGCAGCTCCGCGTCGGTATAGCCAAAATCGCGGAAAGTCCGGTACAACACGCTGTCCGTGCCGCGTTCGACCAGGATTGCATTGATTCCCGACAACGCCAAGACATCGATTTCCCGCTCCCAACGGCCCCAATCCCAGTAGGCAGCCGTATATCCATCGACATTCTCATTCAGCGCGTATCGATATCGGTACGGCGTCTGTGCCTCGATCACTCGATCTGGAAGAGGTAGATTGCCAGCGGGCAATTGATCGCCGTTGGGGGAAATCTGCGCCTGCGCGATGTACTTCAGATACCAGTTGATCCCGAAGAGCAGCGCGCTGCTGCTGCTGCCGGCCACGCTTATGTGAGAATTTGCGGACGAGATGCGAAACCGATCGGCAGTGCCTGCCCGGGGCAACGCGCTCAGCTCGAACTGCGCCGCCTGCAGCGGCAGAAGACGTTTCAACACCCCTTGCGCAGGGCGCAGATCGAAGTTGGATGCGGATTCAGCCTGGCACGGCACGCATACGAGGCATGCAACCAGTGAAACGAGGAGCCGCGCAGTGATCCTCGGCAGCGACATTATGAAACTAGTCTGCGCCCGCCTCACCGCCGCTGCAAGTGGGGTCGGATGCCGGCGGCTGTGGATTCTTTGGATCCTGGTAACCGTCGGTCAGTGTGGCCAGAAAGGCCATGACATCGTCGAGCTGCTTTTTCGGCAACGGTCCACGACCTGCGGATTCCTCTCCAAACGGACTCTCTGTGTTGACATTGTTGTGATACTGGGCCGGCAGGTCATCGAATTTATTCACCTGCCCGTCCTTGCTCTTCGGGTAGAACTTCTCCGGATGGCTGTCGCGCTCCACGTAAAAGTCGACTACCTCACGTAGATCGCGATAAACGCCGTTGTGGAAGAAAGTATGTCGCAGCGTCACATTACGCAGTGACGGCGCTTTGAACAGGCCGCAGTATTCTCCCTTGCTCTTCAGCTCGGTGCGCTGCGGGCCACACAATCCGAGATCGAAGTAAGAGGAATCCTTGTTGGCCGCCAGCGCCGGGTTGCGCGGCACACCCAACGCGATCAAACCGAAATCGGTGAACTGCGGGAAGCTGCCGTTACGAATCTGGCTGGGGTGGCAGTTGGCGCAATTGCCACCGTGTGGGTCGTTGAACCACTTCAGGCCGCGGGTCTCCGCCTCGCTGAGTTGAGCTTTGCCGCGAAGCCAGCTGTCGTACTTGCTGTCGTACGGATAAAACTCCCGGGGACTTTGCTGGAAGACTTCGAGCGCCATCAACACCGCCTTGAATGCTTTCTCGTTGTCGTCGAATACGTCGTCGCCGAAGGTTGATTTCACGCACTGCGCATGCGCACCCCGCCGTACCACGGCAACGATCTGCTCGGCGCTGGTGTTTGCCATCTCGGATGCGGAAAACAGGGGCAGCCGCGCCTGATCGTGGAGTGTGTCAGCGCGACCATCCCACATGTGTCCGCCGGTGGGGCCTTGGTCGACGCTCTCGTCTACAGCCTCATCGTAGTGGTGCTCGCCAAAAGGCGGCACAGTTTGCAGGTATTTGAGGGAAGGAATGGCTCTCGCAATGACGAGCGGCACCGATTTGCGATCGGCGTGGATCGTCACGCCCTTGGGCGGCGGTCCGTAGGCGAATTTCGGGTCGTGGCACGTTGCGCAGGCCAACTGACCTGACGCCGACAGTAACGGATCGAAGAACAGCGAACGCCCCAATCGCGTCATTTCCGGGACGGTAGGCCGTTTGCTGAAACTGTCGGCGTAGAACGCGGACTGTTGCGCAGGGGGGTGGGATTTGGCAGCCGTCGGAGGTGGCGGTGCTACGGCCACCGCTGGGGGTGCACCTTCTTTGGGTTCGCAGCCCGCAAGAAAAAGGAGCAAGGCGGCGACGGCCGACAGGGAGGCCGTGTGGCCCTTCTGATACAAAAATGTCATCTCGAAGAGCCTATCAGGCGGGCGGCCTAGATCAAAAGTCGCAGAAAGTCATCGTTCTGTCATACAGCTTTCTCACAATTCGACGCTTTCATCCTGCTTTCGTTCCCCAGCGGGGCAATTCGGAGAATTACAGTTGAACACGCGAATGGGCCGTCAACGCGCCACTTTAGCTATCGGCATTACAGTCGCCGTCATTCTGGCCGCATGCGGCGATGATCACAACGATGGCACCCCGGATTCGTTTTCCTTCACCGCCGTCACTGATGCACGGCTGTCGAGCACACAGACCAGCGACTATGTGAAGGTCAGTGGCGTCAACAAGACGGTGCCGATTGCGGTCAGCGGAGGCAGCTACAACATCAACGGCGGCGCCTTTACGACTGCCCCCGGCACGGTCAATAACGGCGATAAGGTGAGCGTGCAGGAAGTAGCCTCTGGCACACCCTCCACTGCTTCCTCCGCAACACTTACCGTGGGTGGCGTCAGCGGGATGTTCTCGGTGACCACCGTAGATCAGACGACTGCGACCACTCAGGGGCTGCAGTCCAACGTCAAGAATATTGTCGTGATCTACGCCGAAAACCGGAGCTTCGACAACCTGTACGGCAACTTTCCCGGCGCCAATGGCCTGCCGGCTGCCGACCAGATTTCGCCCCAGACCGATCGCGACGGCACCGTGCTGACCAAGTTGCCCCAGACCTGGACCGGCGTGACCGCTGCGGGTCAGGCCGCAACAGTGACCCAGGCGCAAAGCGACAACCTGCCCAACGCGCCGTTCTCGATTGAAACTGCATTCCAGGCTGCCAGCGGGCAGACACTGAGCCTGTCAACGGTGACTCGCGACCTGTATCACCGCTTCTTTGAGCACCAGATGCAAATGAACGGCGGCAAGAACGACCAGTTCACCGCCTGGGCCGATTCGGGCGGACTGGTTATGGGCCATTTCGATGGTTCCTCCACCGCTCTTTTCGCGTTAGCCAAGCAGTATGTGCTGGCTGACAACTTCTACCAGGCGGCCTTCGGCGGCTCGTTCCTGAACCACCAGTACCTGATCTGCGCCTGCGCCCCACAATACCCGAATGCCGACACGGCCGGCGCCCACCCGACCATCGCGCAGGTCAACACCAACGCTGACGGTTCGTACACATACAAACTGACGACTACTGCTGGATCGCCCGCCTCGGCAATCACCGGTCCACCGATATTCACGCTCTCCGGCAACATCGCTCCGAAGGATTACTTCGGCGCCGGCGATGGCTACCGTGCTGTGAACACCATGCAGCCGCCGTATCAGCCCAGCGGCAACGCACCGCCGGCTTCGGATGCCACACACCTGTTCGCCAATCCAAGCGCGGCCACGACACTACCGCCGCAGACACAAAAGCACATAGGCGACATGTTGGACGCCAAGACCGTCACCTGGGCCTGGTACTCGGGTGCCTGGAATCAGGCTCTAGCGGCGACTACGGGTGCGACCTACTCGCAGCCGCCAGCCAACAATGCGAGCAACCCGCCGCCTGTGGCGCCGAGCTTCCAATTCCATCATCAGCCGCTCAACTTCTACGCGGAGTTCGACCCAACAGCGCATGCCGATTACCGTGCGGCTCACTTGAAGGACTACACGGACCTCGTGTCACAGGCCGCCGATGGCACGCTGCCTCAGGTTGTGTTCTACAAGCCTGAAGGTGATCTCAATCAGCATCCGGGCTACGCCAACGTCAGCGACGGCGACGCCCACATTGCCGACCTGATTGCCAAGCTGCAGGCGAGCAGCCAGTGGTCCAACATGGTCATCATCATCACCTATGACGAGTTTGGCGGTCAGTGGGACCACGTGGCACCGCCGAAGGGCGATCTCATCGGACCCGGCACCCGCATTCCAGCAATCATCATCTCGCCCTTTGCCAACAAGGGTACGGTGGACCATACGCAGTACGATACCGGATCCGTTCTACGTTTGATCACCCGCACCTTCGGCCTCGATCCGTTGCCAGGGCTCACCCAGCGTGACCAGGCGCTGACCGCCAACGGCGGCAAGGCCATGGGCGACGTGACACCTGCGTTGAAGTTGTTCTAATCGCTCTAAAGGGCAGCCTTCTTCGGGGCTGCCCTTCAGCGCTCACGCTTACTTGCTCTCGCCGGTCATGGCGCCGGTAGCCCTTGCTCACTACGCTGAAGGCGGTCCGAACCACTGGGTTAGCGCGTCGGCGAGCCCCAGCTGGTTCAGGTCCCCTACCCAGGCGACATATCCGTCAGGCCGAATCAACACGGCAGTGGGCGCATTGACCAACCCGAGTGCTGGAAGCTCCCACATACCTGCGTACTTGGCGTCGATCAACTGAATCCGACGCGACCATGGAGTGATATCAAACCCACCGGATTCACCGAAGTTGAGTAGCACCGGCCGGACATCGCGCAGGAGAGTAAATACCCGCAGCGGGCCGCTGGGGGTAACCAGGTCGAGATCGGGCATGCGGCGTCCGAGCAGCGGGTGTTTGTCACCGATATAGGCATAGCCGAGGTCGTAACGAATGCCCAGACCCGACGTTTCCGCGGCCAATCGCGTGCGTGGCTCATCCAAGCCGAGGAGTTCGGTCAGGATGTCGCCCAGGGCCATTGTGCGGTCGTCCGTTCGGCGAAGCGCAACGACCGCCATGGTATTGCGCAGTACTCGGGCGGCGACTGGGTGGCGCTCTGCGTGGTAGGTATCCAGCAGGCTCTCTGGCGATATCCGCTCGACCACCTGCGCCAGCTTCCATCCCAGATTCACCGCATCCTGCACGCCAATGTTGAGACCCTGCCCACCCATCGGGGGATGCACGTGCGCGGCATCGCCGGCCAACAGCACGCGTCTGTCGCGGTACACCGCGGCCTGGCGGGTCATGTCAGTGAACCTGGAGATTGTGGCTGGAGTGTGGATCCCGTAATCAGTCCCGTATACGGCGGTGAGCGCCTCGCTGACATCGCTCAGCGTTGGTTCGCCGCCGGCCTTTAGTGTCCGCTCGCTCAGTACAACCCGCATCGCCCGGCCATTCTCCAACTTGGCGATCGCATAGGTGCCGGTAGCGTCCTCGCGAAAGCCCCACGCCGGCTCCTCGGTCATTTGAACTTCGGCAAGTAGCCAGCTCTGGGTCGCATCGGACCCGACGAACTCGATCCCGGCGGATTTACGGATCACGCTGCGACCCCCGTCGCAGCCGACGAGATATTCCGCTCGCAGTAAGCTGCCATCGGACACCGCGACGTCGACGCTGACGTCACTCTGCGCGAAACCCATCACCTCGCATCCGCGATATATCCGCACGCCGAGCTCGTCGACCCAGTCGGCGAGGGTGCGCTCGATGTGCTTCTGCCACAGTCCGAGAAAGTAGTTGTGCCGGGTGGGAAGGCTGCCAATATCCAAAGGGACCTTGTGGAAGGCCGTCACCTGGTGCAACTGCCCCTGCGCGAGAAACCGATCAGCGATTCCACGCTGATCGAGGACCTCAATGGTGCGCGAGTGCAATCCGCCCGCGCGCGCACCGATTAAGTCCCGGCTCGCGCGTCGCTCGGCGATGGCAACGTCGACCCCCGCTAACGCCAATTCGCCCGCCAACATCAGCCCCGTCGGACCTCCGCCGCCAATCACCACCGCATGCTCGGCCATAGCCACGCCCCTTGGGTTCTAGAGATGGCCGGCGGTTATGCACCACGACGGGGGTCTTGCCGCAAGCCCCCCGGTGCTTTATAAATTCATAGTGGGATGGAGCAGATACTCCGTTCGCGCAGCCAGCCGAGTGTCCCGCGGCCGATTGTGATCACAGAGACACTTCCACCCCGAGCCAATACGAGCGCGGTGCCAGGATGTCCGCTGCATCCTCCGGCGGTGTCGCACCCGAATAGACGGCAGTCAATTTGTCAGAATCGAAAAGGTTCTCGACAGACCCATAGATGCGAACGTGCGCGAAGCGATAGCCCGCCTGCCCGTTGGCCACGAAGTAAGGGCCGACATGGCCGCGCGGCTGATTCTCCAGGTCCGAGTAATATGAAGCGGAGTAACGACCGCTGACACTCGCCTCAATGCCAGAAGGGTGATGCCATGTGAGCCCGCCAGCGGCCGTGGCCGCCGGAGCAATCGGCTGATCGTTGCCCAGAAAGCCGGAGCCCGGATACTTTGTGATTTTCGCGTGCAGCAGGCCCAGGCTACCGTAAACACCCACGCCGGAACCGATCGTCCAATCCGCGCCAAACTCAGCGCCGTAGCTCTTCGCGCGGTCGGCGTTTCGCACGACGAAGGAGTAGTCAGTTGGATCGGCCGGTGTGAGGTCGTAGCTCAACTGCATGTCCTGGTAGTCGGAATAGAACACATTCGCGGTGAGGTTGAGCCGACCGTCGAGCGCTTGATGCCGGGCATAGACCTCACCGGTCGTTACGTACTCGGGGTCGTACTGGTAGTTGGTAAAAATTCCCGATCGCTCGTCGAACGTGAATCCCGCACCGCCGCCGTTATAGCCCCGCAGGACCATGACACCGACGGTCGTGTTGGCCTGCGCATGCCACGCGAGGCCGACTTTTGGCAGAAATGCGCGATAGGTTTCGTCGAGGTCGATGCGCACGAGCGTCTGGTCCCCGCCGTGCCGCTCATGCTTTTCCTGTTCATAGCGGGCGCCCACGATGAGGTCCAGCGTTACGGTCATCGGCCACGTCCCTTCAGTAAACACCGCGGCCGTTGTCACTCGATCGTCAAAGGCCTGCGGGGCGGGGAAGTCGATCGACTCGTCCTGCTGCGAGCGATACAGATAAACACCGGCCACGCCGCCTTCCCGGCTCTCGCCGCGGAATCGTAGCCGCGGCTCAAACAGATATTCGTGGCCATCGATGTTGACGATGCCTTCGCCCGGATCGGATTTGCGCTTCACGCCCAGGTCGGTACCCGAAAGAATGCTCTCCAGGGTGAGGCGCGGATTGATGATGTAGCTCGTGTCAGCAATGAGGCTCGTGGTCTTCGGCTCGAATACCGGCTCGTGCGGAAAATCCGTATGCAGCGCATTGAAGGGCGGGAATACCTCCTCCGTCTGCGGGCCCGAATAATCCGAATGATTCACCGTGATGAGCGAGCGCAGCCCCTCGATGGATGACGGCTGGACCAACAGTTTGCCGCGCACGTTGAGCGCACTGAAGTCACCGGGATCCTTCACGGTCGGAAAACCCTCGTACCCGTCGACGAAGGTGTGTTTTGTCAGGTAGTCGGCAGCGATCCGGAATGCAACCGAATCGTCCATTACCGGCCCGCTCACCATGCCGGAATAGCGGCGATGCTCGAAGTTGCCGAAGGCCACGCGCAGGGTATTCTCAAAATCGAACGTCGGATCTTTCGTTTTCGTGATGAGGGTACCCGCGATGGCGTTGCGCCCTTGCAGGGTGCTCTGAGCACCGCGCAGGATCTCCACGTGGTCTACATCCCAGAGGGCCGAGTCGCCGAAGGTGATTTCGTTGTAACTCGCAGGCCGGCCGTCGATCTGTACGTTGAGGCGCGGCCGGCTGCCGGCGTAGAACGCATCTGCCCCTTTCGCAGCACCCGTGCCGTCGACACCCCGAATGGTTGGGGCCTGATTGCCGGTACCCACGAGCGAAATGTTAGGTGTGTACTCCAGCAAATCCCTGGTGGTATTGAGCCCCGCGCGCCGCTCCAGGTCACGCGAGCTCAGCACGCTGACGCTCGTGGCGGTGTCGAGCAGCGAGCGCCCGCTCTTTTCGCCCGTGACGATTACGGTACTGAGTGAATCCTGAGTGTCGTTGGGAACCGACGCAGCCACTTGCGCAGCGGCCGCGGTAACTGCAAAGACGGCAGCAAGTGCGAGTACTAACCGATAGGCGGACATCGAACGTTTCCAGACCTGAACTGGGGTTCGGCAGACTAAATGATATCGATTCTCATTTGCAACTGGATGGATTGTGAGGCTACACTGCCGCACCATCGTTTGAACCGACTGCCCAACACGACGCGCGCTGTGCGCCGCATTACGTCATGTCGAATCGCCGTCTCTTCCGTATCAATCTGTGGCTGCACCGCTGGTCGAGTCTGGTCGCCACCCCTTTTTTCCTCCTGCTGTGCATAACGGGCACGGTATTGATCTTCCATGAGGAAATCGATCGCGCGTTGGGCTACGTACCGCAGGCGAGCGCCCATGGCAGCGGTCTCGTACGAACGCCCGGCGACGCTGTGGCGGCGGTTCAGGCCGCCAATCCGAACCGGCGGGTCATCCTGGTTTCGCGGGATGAAGATGAGCATCCGGGTCTGCTGGCTGTGTATGTCGCGCCGAAGAACGACACAGGGTTCGAACATGCAAAAGCTGTGTGGGTCGATGCCACCACGGCACAGCTGCTCGAAAGCGCCGATCCGGACAAAACACCCACCGGTATCTTCCTCGAGCTACACGCGCAATGGTTCATGGGGCCACTGGGTGAAGTGTTCGGCGCGCTGATCGCCCTGTTAGTACTGATCTCACTCGTATCCGGCGTCGTGATCTACGCGCCATACGTACGCAACATCGCGTTCGGTGTCCTGCGACGTGGCGCAGGTCCGCGACTGCTGCAACTCGACCTGCACAACTTCTTTGGCGCTGTCGTGCTCGGCTGGCTCTTTGTTGTCACGTGCACTGGCTTTCTTCTCGGCTTCGGGACGATTGCGCAGGGCGTTTGGTCCAATACCGAGCTGAAGGCGCTCAAATCGCGCTTGGAAACCCCGGGAGAATTGGACCGGGAGCATCCACCCATCGGCTTCGACCAGGCTTTTGCGGCCGCTGTTCGAGCTCAACCAGGCTGGCGACCGACACAGGCTGTTTATCCCGGCACCGATCTATCGACCGCGCAGCACTACACCGTGTTGCTATTTGGAGCGAAGGGTATCCGCGAGCGGCTGTTTCGTATCGCGCTCGTCAATGCCCGTACGGGCTCCGTTGACGATGTTCGTGACCTTCCCGCCTACCTTCAGGCAATCCAACTCGCCCAGCCGCTACACTTTGGCGACTATGGTGGGCTCGCCCTGAAGATACTGTGGGTGGCGTGTTCGTGGCTCGCGCTGTTCATAACGGGGAACGGCGCCTGGCTTTGGTGGAATCGTCGTCGACGCGCCGAGTCAGAACGGGTGGCCGCGGAGCCGGCTACGTGAACGGTGCGAGCAACCTGCGACTCACACTGATTCTGGCAGTCGTGAGTGTCGCAGGTATCATCGGCATGTTGCTGTTCGACGGGATTGCGGACTCATTTGCACTGCTGCTTGCCGCAACGCCGCTGCTCTTCGCAGCACTACGCCTCTGGCAACACCGTTCAGGCGGTGACTGATGGCGCGATCGGCTGAACCCATTGGCTCCGCCAGGCCGGCGCCTCGAAGGGATCGGCGAAATACTGGGTCTCGTGCACGACCTTGCCGTCGCGAAACTCCATGATATGGAACCAGGGATGCCGGTCTTCACCACCGCATTGAGCCTCTGGGGCCCGCGCAGCGCAATTGCACGATGGTATCCATTCTGGACTTCACGAGTTGAGAGGAGTGGCTCTTTAGCGAGGCTGTAGGGCAGCAGAGACTCGGGAACAGGCCATTCGTTGCGAGCTCAGACACCCATGAATACAGAATCGAGTGTCGTACCCCACTTCCTCGCCTCTGCAACGCTCTTCTTAGCGCTGGCCCTCGCCGGCAGTGCGCAAGCCAGCCCGAGTACACAGGCCCACGATGGCCAGCACGACTTTGATTTCCATATCGGCGACTGGAAGACTCACGTCTCACGGTTGCAGCATCCGCTGACGGGCTCAACCACATGGGTGCAATACGACGGCACCACTACCGTTCGTAAGATCTGGGATGGACGTGCCAACCTCGTCGAACTGGAGGTCGACGGGGCCGCAGGCCATCTCGAACTTCTTTCTCTACGCCTCTACGATCCCCAATCGCATCAGTGGAGCCTGAATGTCGCCAGCAGCCGGGCCGGCGTGTTGGGCGTGCCGACAATCGGCCAATTCAAGAATGGCCGGGGTGAGTTCTTTGACCAGGAAACACTCGAGGGACGTACCATCCTCGTCCGCTTTGTCATCTCCAATATCACGGCTCGTTCGTGTCACTTCGAACAGGCTTCTTCCGCTGATGGAGGCAAGACCTGGGAAGTCAACTGGATTGCGGACGACACTCACCGCTAGTGGCGCTCTTTAGCGGTTGAGTTTGAACTCGACCTGCGGCGGCCAGCGCGCATCGGCTGCGTCCATCGTCGAGTCCAGCAGACCGCCATGCGGCGAGTCGACCGCTTCAATGACCCGGGACGACGGCGCCGGCAAGCCGAAAAGCGGACCTTGCGCGCAATGACAGCCGAGCGACTGCAGAATCCCCACCTGGGTTTCGTTCTCCACGCCATCCGCAACACTGACCATGTCCAGATTGCGGATCAGTGTCAGCGTCGCGCTGATCACCGCCAGGCCTGCGTGGTTGCCGTGCAATTCCGCCAGGTATGAGCTGTCAATTTTGACCATGTCCACGGGCATGCCGCGCAGTACGGCCAGTGAGCTGTGACCCGCGCCGAATTCATTCAACGCCAGCTTGACGCCGAGCCGGCGTAGCTCGCCAAAAAGCTTGCCGGCCTCGTCCCTGTCACTCATCACGTCGCGCTCGGACAACTCCAGCTGCAGATACTGTGGCGCCAACTTGCACCGCTCCAATGTACGGCGTACGTGCTCGACAAACCGGTCACCCAGGGATATGTCGGATCTGCAGATGTTGACGCTGACCGTATCCGGCGACCCGCGTGCATCTTGCGCACGCCACCCGGCCATTGCCTTACAGGCTTCCTCGATGGTCCACTGCTCGAGGGCAACGAGCAGACCGCACTCCTCTGCTATGGGAATAAACTCGCTCGCGGCGATCGAGCCCAATGTCGGATGCTTCCACCGGGGAGCGGCTGCAACGCTGCGCCGGCGAGCGGTCTCGAGATCGACGGTGGGCTGATATTCCAGCAGGAGCTGATCCGTGCCGATGGCGCGCCGCAAAGACGTTTCAATCGCCAGGTGCCGTGTCAGGCGGGCATGCATCGCCTCGCTGAATACTACGGAACAGCCGCGTCCCGCGCGCTTCGCCTCATACATCGCTACGTCAGCGTTGCGGACGAACTCCTCAGCGCTTCCCTGGCAGTGATCGGTGGTCACGATTCCAACACTTGCGCTCGAGTGTATCTCGTGGCCCAGAACGTGGTAGCAGGGTGTCAGGGAGTTCAGCAATCGCTCCGCCACCCGCACCGACTCGTCACATGTGCGCAGATCGTTGACCAGCACCAGGAATTCATCTCCGCCAAAACGGCTGAGCATGTCGCCATCAAATTCAGCGGCGCCCCGCTCACCTCCGCGCAGGGCCGTCTGTAGTCGACCCGCGATCTGCCGAAGCAACTCGTCACCCGCCTCGTGACCCAGGGTGTCATTGACCTGTTTGAATCTGTCAAAGTCGAAAAACAGCACGGCACACGCCGGCTGCTGCCGCTCACGCACCCGCGCCAGCGAACGTTCGAGGATCTCCATGAAAACCGTTCTGTTGGGAAGTCCGGTCAGCTTGTCCCGTTGGGCGGAGTCGATGACCGCCTCGGCATCCACCAGGCCGCGGCGCCGAATCCTGAAAAAGAGTATTCCCACGATGGCGATGAGCACGCCGGCCGGAATCAAACCCAACAGTGCGCGCCGGCGGGAGGCAGCCAGCCGTGCGAGCAGCTTGCTGGCATCCACATCGACGCCGATCGCCCCGAACTGCCGCCCATGCTCATCCACCAGCGGGACTAACCCGCTCATGAACGTTCCCCACTCATCGGTGCCAGGCGCTTCGTCCGCAACGGGTACCCCCGGCCGGCCATCGGTGGGCAGCACCAGATCGAGATTTTTCGACTGATGAGGGTAGACTTCCCACACGCTCGACTGTTCGGCGCGGCCGGAGGCACTGACGCTCCCGGGGTCGGCAGCGTCGAGAACGAAGTGGACCTCACCGCCGCTTCGCACGAATGTGTAGACATACCAGATGTCAGGTACAGCCTTGCGTATCCGGCGCAAGGGCGCCACGGCCTTCTGATAATCCGGATCGTTGAGCTGCTCAGGTCTGCGGATGCGCTCATGGAGCTCCGGATCCACGGTGACGGACGCCTCTCGCGCCAGATTCAGCAGGTGCTGTCGGAATCCGGTGAAGGCGGATTTCTGCGTCGCCACCCACAAACCGAAGACTCCCGCGGCCACGACCACCCACATGACCAGGGACACTGTCAGTGCCTCCCAGAGCGCGCGTCGTGAGTATTTTGCTGTCAAGCTCGAATCTCCGCTGGGTACTCAACAGGTTGGAGGCGCTGCGCCTCGTGTAAGCCCACGGCTGGACGGCCGTATATGTTGCCCTGTACGGCCCAATGGGGCGCGGTAGAAATCCCGTTATGGGCGACTGGTTCGACATTTTGCGGATACCGTCACATCACGAGTGAAAGCACTGGCCCCAAATTGAGCCCGTATGGCTGCGCAGCGTCCGGTCCGACCAACGATTTCGTCCCTGGCTGTTGTGGAGGCGGCCAGGGCCCTGCGCTTGTTGGGCACCGCAGCAGGCTCTGCGGCAAAGCTCGTTGCCTATTTGTGCAATAACGGCATGAGCGCCGACGACCTGTCGCTGCGAATCGAGTCAGATCCGGTGCTGTGCGCGCGAGTGCTGCGGGTTGCCAATGCCGCCTACTACGGCCAACAAAGATCCGTGACCACAATCCGGCGCGCGCTGCTGGTGTTGGGCCTCAACACGGTACGGGGGGTGGCGGCCGCCGCCTGCATCGAGCAGGCGATTCCGTCCCGCCTCGCCGCGTTGCCTGATCCCGCCGCTCTGGGGCGCCACGGCCTGGCGACTGCGTTGGCGGCGGAGATGTTAGCCATGGGTGAGATTCCAGAGATGGCCACAGAGGCGTTCATCGCCGGTCTGCTGCACAACCTGGGAGTTGTCATCCAATCGCAGGTTGACCCGGACGGAATGGCGCAGATGATCGCCGCCCGCCGCGCAGGCGATACCCGCGACATTCGAACGCTCGAGGAGGAACATGCCGCAATCAGTCACGGGCGGGCCGCCTCGATAGTCTTCGAGGAGTGGAAGCTGCCGGCGGCATTCATAGCGGCCGCCGAGCATCACCATGACTCATCCGCGGCACCGGAGTCGGCGCGGCCACTCACTGACATCGTGAGTCGCGCCGCCAGTCTCGCGCTGGCCTGTGGACAGGTCTACTCTCTCGAGCCCACCTGTCCGGTCACAGGGCCAGACGGTCCACTCGAAAGTACCCAACTCGGGCCCGCAGCGTTTCGTGACGAGCTGTTACGGCGCCTGGAGCATCTGACAGCGGCGCTTGCCTAGTTCAGAGCCTGTTTGACCGCCGCCCGGCCTGAGATAAACCGGGCCGACAGCACCCAGCCCGCATACTCCGTGATTCCGGGCGATCCCTGGCGAGTTGAACACTCCTGCATGAGCGCCTATTTCGAGGCCGCGCGGTTTGCGCAGATGGGTGCCGAAAACGTGTACGACGCAACGCTCTACCAACCCCGGCACATTGGCGCGCTCAAAGTCGATTCCTACCATTATCCGCCGCCATTTCTACTCCTACCCCGGGCGCTGCGTCTCATCACAACCGACTTTTTCCAATTTCGCGCGCTTTGGTTCGCGGTGCAAACGCTGGTTTTTGCGGGCGCCATGGCGGGCATCGCCGTTTGGATTGGAGAGACGATCGGCGCCTTCGCGTTGCTCGGCGGCCTCGCTGTCCTGACGACGCCAACCGTTCTCTACTCGCTGCAGATGGGCAACTTCCAAACAACTGCCGTGGCGCTGGGAGCCATCGCCCTGGTGCTCCTGGTAACGCAGAGGATCAGAGCAGGCGCCCCGATTCTCGCCTATGTTGCCCTCTCCAAAATATTTCCGGGACTGCTCGTGGTGTACCTGCTGCTGGGGAGACGATGGCGTGCAGTGGCCTGGACTGCAGCAGCCGGCGTAGCGTTGGTGGCTCTCACGTTCGCAGTCTTCGGGACCGAACCCTTCTCGGACTTCGTGCACTCCGAGTTGCCGGCGATTTCAAACGGCCACGCGTTTCCGCAGAGCGAGCGCCCTAACGTTGCGGCAAGCAACCAGTCGATTTACGGGTTGACTGTCCGATTGCGACTCCTTGGCGCTGGCTGGCTCGACCAGCCCATTGGCCTGAAGATCGCTTCGCTCTACGGACTGATCGTCGTCGCACTGACGGCGCTCGCAGGCTGGAAAGACAGGATTGATCTATCGAGCCCGGCCGGCAGAGCGATGCTGGTACAAACGGGCCTCGCATTAATATCACTCGCATTAAGTTACGTTTTGCGCCGTGCTGGAACGCGGTCCTGGTAGCAACTAGCGCGGCTGCTTGCGCTGACGGCTGCGAAACGCGGCGACCTTGGCGCGGTTGCCACACCCGCTGGTGCTGCAGAAGCGCCTGTGGGCCGCCTTGGTACTGTCGAGGAACCAGAGAATGCAGCCGGGTCCTTCGCAGGCATGCAGGCGAGTCAGGTCTTCCTCGACGATGAGCCGACCGATCGCCTTTGCAATCGGGACCAGCAGCTGACCTGGCTTCTCCAGCCGCTCATGATCCTCCAACTGCGGCTCAGCGTCGTTCCTGCGCAGCAACTGAAAGCTGCTGCCGCGGGCCATCACTTCATTCACGGCCTTCCAGATCCCGGTATCTGTGCGCAGATGCTTCGGCCGGGCAAGTTGCCCGCGCAGCAACTCTCGCAACTCCCGTGCCTCAGTGGCTACGTCGTCGAGGCGCCGGGCGGGGGCGTTTCGCTGCAGATCCTGCAAGCCTGCCGCCGGAAATAACGATAAAGAGCTCATCCACCCGACCAGTGCCTGGCCGTCGTGCAACCAGTCCACGGGCACGCCATTGGGCATGGCGCGCGAATTGACGAAGTCGATGGCGAGGTGACCCGCGATCACCAACGGCGACGGAAGTGCTGGAGAGATCATGAGAAATCCGCAATTCGCACGAACATTCTAGAAGGTCGCGATTGTAACTATATAAAATCCCATTGACCAGTTACAGAGATCCTAGTAACGTCAACCAACTTCTTTTACAGGTTACACGCAGGAACGCTTCCATGCCCCGTTACGAGCACGTTCGAGCAGGTCAGGCACAGGTCTTACTGGCTGCTGTGTTGTTGTCGGGCTATGTGTCGCAGGCGGTTTCGATCGAATCCAATTCCGCAACGACAACCTATCACCGTGCAGTGGTTGACGGAGTTGGTTTGTTCTATCGGGAAGCGGGCCCTGCGGATGCCCCGACGATCGTGCTGTTGCACGGGTTTCCCTCATCGTCGCGCGAGTTCGATCCGATCATTCCCCTGCTGGCCACTCACTATCACGTCGTGGCGCCCGACTTTCCGAGCTTCGGTCACAGCGATACACCGCCGCCAGCGGCGTACACCTACACCTTCGATCATCTGGCGCAGACGACCAACCATTTGCTCGATCAGCTGCAGATCAAAAAATGCACCTTTTACTTCCACGATTACGGCGGCCCGGTCGGATTTCGCATGATCATGGCTCGTCCGCAGCGCGTGACCGCGCTGATCATCCAGAATGCCAATGCCTACCGGGAAGGCCTCGGGGCCAAGTGGACCGGCATCGCGAAGTATTGGGAGGATCCCAAGTCGCATCCGGAAGTGGCCGACGTGTTTACGTCTTTGGCCGCGGCACAGCAGCGCCATACGGGGGGCACTTCCCATCCGGAGTTGTACGATCCGGATACCTGGACCGACGAATACGCCCACCTGTCGCTGCCCGGTCAACACGAGATCCAGTCCGCTTTGTTATACGACTACCGGACAAACGTGGCTTCGTATCCCCAGTGGCAGGCCTGGCTGCGGGAGCACAACCCCCCCACTCTCGTAGTCTGGGGTCGGAACGATCCCTCCTTCATCGCCCCCGGGGGAGACGCCTACAAGCGTGACCTGCCGAACGCCGAAATCCATCAACTCGACGCCGGCCATTTCATCTTTGACGAAAAGAATGACGAGACTGCACGCCTGGTTCTGCAGTTCATGGCCCGGCACTCCGACTGAGTCAAGGAGATATCCTTGATTTGATCCGTGATTGGAGGGACAATCCCCCCATGACGCGAGTGACCGGAAAATTTCAAATCACTCTGCCCAAGCGCCTCGTCGACGCATTCGGTATCTGCGTGGGCGATGAAGTGGAGCTCGTCGCGGCTGGAGACGCTATTCGTATCGTGCCCGCGAGTGCGATTCGATCGGGCCTGTCAACGCAGGAGAAGCTGCGGCTGTTTGATGAATCGACGCAACGCATGAAGGCAAGCGCACTGGAGAAAAAACTCCCTGTGACGACCGACCGTGGCTGGACCCGAGATGAGCTCTACGGCCGTGGCCGCTCTCGTTGACACCAGCGTACTGGTCTATCGCTTTGATCCACGATTCCCACTGAAGCAGGAGCAGGCGACCGAGCTTCTGCGACGCGGCATCGTCGATCAATCCATCGTGCTTCCCTACCAGGCATTGATCGAATTTGTGGCCGCCACCACCAGACCGATTTCAGGACGGGCATCCCTGCTGACGAAACAGGAAGCTCACCGCGAAGTCGAAGACTTGCTAGCGCAGTTTCCAGTGGCCTATCCCACTGACAACACCCTGCGCACCGCACTACGTGGAGCCGCTCTGTATCAGATGTCCTGGTTTGATTCACTCATCTGGGCGTATGCCGACGAACGGGGCCTCGATCCGTTATGGTCAGAAGACTTCCAGGACGGTCGCCTGTACGGCCGAGTGAGTGTTCGAAATCCCTTTCAGACGGGCATCCATGAACCTTCAGCACCTTCCGGACTCTAGAGTTGACTGGACCGCACGAGGTCCGCGCTAGGATGACTTGAGTCGCCGGTACATTTGGCTTTTCAGCAGTTCCATGCCGGGCGCAACCACTCCACCTGCCTCGGCTGAACAGACACTGTCAACCGTACCGCAGTGCCGCCGGGCTCTGAATTGTCTGACTGCGCGTTCCGCCGTGCACATCGCCGCAAGCTCGATATAGGGTGTTGAATCCACTTCGCGCACCAGCAGTCCGAGATGGATAGCCTCCGCCAGCAGATCGGCCAAACGAGCCAGTTCGGCATCCGACAGTGCTGCGAGCCGTTCGTCCATTCGAGCTTGCCCTTGATGTTAGTCGTTCGCGACCGCAAAATTCGTTTATACATGAAGTTATTGAGGTTGGGGAATCCCCCAATCGTAGGGGGCAGGAGTATGTTATGTTGCGGCGCAATAGATACCCCGCATGCTGCACCGCAGTGGCGCGGCAGCTCATTTCGGTCGATATCGTGCTCGATACGTACGACTGCCCATCTACAACGTGCCGCTCGCCCCGGCCCCGACGCTACCGACAGAGTTTCCTGCCATTTCAAAGCGCGTCCTGGTAGTGGATGACAATGCGGATGCCGCCAACACCCTGCAATTGCTACTGCAATCTCTGGGTCACGACACCCGTGTTGCCTATGATGGACCGAGCGCACTCGCCATTGCAGATGAATTCAAACCTGACGTGGTGCTCTTGGACATTGGGATGCCGGGAATGAACGGACTCGAAGTCGCGCGACACCTTCGATCACGCAAGGAGCATCGAGTTAAGATTGTCGCTATCACCGGTTGGGGTGCACAGGCGGATCGCAAGCTCTCGACCGACGCAGGCTTTGATGTGCACCTGGTGAAGCCGGTCGACGAAAGCGAGTTGCAGCGGATATTGGTCAATGGGATCACCAAGCACTGAACCAGGACGCGACGTCTGCAGCGACGCAGCCCGGACCCCCGCCAGTGTGAGATCCTTCACAGCCTCGCGGGCCCCTCTCTCCGCATCATTCGCTCACGCGGACCCGGCCGTCGCCCGGCGAAACGTCTTGCAACGCAAGTTCCACCGAAGGAGGACATGCATGAAGCCACACACCGCCAACAGCCCTTCCACCGCCGCAGAGAATTCCGAACGCCCGCAGTCCTCCCCCACCTACATCACGGTTTACACCTTCGTGATCTGGGACCATGATCGGCAGACCACCACGATTTATCCTCGAATGGCCACGCTTGCAGCCATCGCGAAGATGCGCGGCAAGGTCAACGAGGACACGGCGTGGGTCGTCGATGCCTCCGATCTGGATGTTGAAGGATTTTATTCCGGAGGCTCACCCCCGTCTCCATAGGACTTTCATCGGTCCACCGCTGCGAATCCAAGCCTTCAAGGTTCCGGCGGCCGCTCGGCGACGTTGCCCCGAACGGCACCCTTACCGTCGCCTTTCAGATTCTCGCGTCCGAGCGTCAGCGAGTAAGTGCCGCCGCACCGCTCCCAGACATCGAGCAGATATTCCAACGAGCAACGCTCCACGCCGTCTTTCACCAGGACGCTGAGTTGGGATGGGCTGATCTCGAGGCGTCGACACAGTGCCTGTTGAGTTCCCGGTTGCAAGGCAATCCACTCGGCGATGCTGCGCTGCACATTCTCACGCGCTGACCTCGCGATCTTGAGTCTATTTCCCATCACGCACCACTCTTCCACGGGCGCACGACGGCCCTGCAGCACTCCTGCGAGTCAAACATTTCCCCAATGCAATTCTTCTGCGCGCAGTGGTGTGTTTATCTCACCTGGCTCGAAATTCCGATTTGAGCTGTGGGATCGCGTGTCAGGAAAAAGGCGCTGGGCAGCCGGATTGGCTGCATCGCAACAAGATAAAGGAAACGGCGTCGGTGTGTGCTGAGCACCGGGACCTTGGACCGGAGCATGCGCGCTGCGAGGCTTACACGTACCCGGATTCCCACAGTCGGTCCTTAGACTGCCGTGCGACGCAACGCTCCGGTCCCTCGGAAAGAGACACTCAACCGGAAAGCTCAGTGCAAGTTACTCCACGAATTCGCCCATGCCTATCAGGAAAACCCCGGCGCGAAAATGCTGCTCCTGCTCGCGCGGCAAGCTCATTGCAGCGGCTTCACATACCGCAGGTAATCGAGTTGATACGAGCCGCGTTCGTAGAACGCTTTGGCGCGCTCGTTGCCTGCGAAGACATTCAAGGAGAGGTAACGGAAACTATTGGCGCGAGCCCACTCCTCGACAGTTGTGATGAGCGCTCGACCAACACCCAGCCCTTCGGCCTTCTCAGACACCATGAGAATACCCAGGTGTCCATGAAACTCGTTCGTGAAATAGTCTCTCACGCGTTCCGCGTACGCGGCTCCCGCTATCTGCCCGGCTTCCACCTCCGCGACCCACAAATGTTTTCCTTCCGGCGAAGGCGATGAGTCAAAAAATCGACTCAGGGTGCGATGCTCGCCGGCATCGAGATCCGCGGGTAAACGCAAGGGCACGGACCCGAAAGCTCGCAATCGAGGTACCAGCGCCAAAACCTGTGTGCGGTCAGCAGCAGCAGCTGCTGTCCTGATATGCATGACAACCTCACGAAAGATCCCGCTTCGCGCGGGTTCTAAAAAAGCGCATCCGAACACCTACCCCGACATATTACTATCTGATTCAACATGGAGGCATCCCCGGACACCCGCCGCTGCTACCTCGGTATAGTGAAATCATGAGGTCGCCTCACTACGTCCGCGCATCGGAATTGGTCACGTTCGCCGTGCGCCGGCGTGCCTGGATTCTTCAGCGCCAGACGCAGCCAGCCACCCTGACCCGAGACAGGGCAATGACCGCGCTCGTATTTGTGAGCACCCTGTGGGCGTTACTGCGTGTTCCCATGCGAGCACCTGCGAAGCAGCGAGCGAGGTGACGTTCCTGCCGACTATTTTCGGCCCACCGCGCGATTGTCGAGGCGACCACTCACGTTTTGCTGGAGGACGGTCGCGACCGATTTACGACGGCATATCAGAAGCGGTACATCACGAACCCGCCGTACACCCGCTGTGTCTTGTCAGTGGTTACCGGGCTGTCCGCCGCATCTCCCTGGAGCCTTCCGTAACTCACGTGGGCCGCAACTGACCAATGCTCCGTAATCAGGTAACTGGCATCGACAACCCCTCCCAGCGAGTTGATACCGCTTCCTGCTCGATACGGCCCAACTGCGGCGATTTCGCTTTGAGCTGCGTCGATCCCGAAGAAGGTCATCGCATATTGAGCGTTGACCCAGGTTAGCTCGGGTCCGATTGATAATGTCAGTCGCGGTGTCGCGTGGTACTTCGCCAAGACGCCGAGCGATGCCAATACACCTTCGTGATGGCCGCCCAAGGACACAGCCCCGCGAACTGACAGCCAGTCCATGTTGTAGCTGGCAAAAATGCCGCCGCGCACAGTACTGGAGATGTCGCCCCAGCCACGGAGGATCGGGTCGTCGCTGGCACGCCGAGGTTTGCGGGAGTCGCCGCCAACATCGAGACCAACGGCCCAATGCTCAGTACGCACGAGATAGGCCCCGAGTCCGGCCGGCGCGCCGCCGCCCGGGACCGCCCCGATAAAATAGCGGTCATAGCTGATGCTCACCAGGGGTACGACGCGCGTGAAATCGTAGCGACTGCCTGGATATCGGGCGCTATTGAGAGCGCCACCGCCCAATTGGAAATTCCATTTGTCGCCGAATGGCTCGGCCACTGTGGACCCGTCATCCTCCACCACGGCACCGGATTGAACACCCTTGCGCGGAATTCCTTCTTCCGCTACCGAGGGTCGCGCAGTCGTCGCAAATATAGCCAGTGGCAAGATCAACCCGAAGACGATATTCATCGGTGAGCGCCGACAGTGTGACGCCCCGTGATTCTCAAACCTGGGCAGCCGGAAGTGCTTCATCAGTTCTGTTCCATTTGACAACATTGCATGCTCGCGCGTCTGTGCTCGACGGCCGGCAGATCCTAGGGGAGCCAGTCTTACGGCTCGCTTACGGAGCTCCTTTTTTTGGTAAGTGGCCCGTAAGTCTTCAAATGCTAATATCGTGCACTCTTTAGAAATATCGGCTCGAGCACATGAACCGAATCGCGTTGGTCGAGGACCACGAGCGCTTGTCCGAGCTTTTGGTCAAAGCGCTCCTCAACGCCGGCATCGAAACCGACGTCTTCGACCGGATGGAGGCGGCCTCACTTGCTGCCAGTCACAACGCTTATGCCGTACTCGTCGTTGATCGTGGGTTGCCGGACGGCGATGGGCTCGATCTCGTTCGGCAACTTCGTGCGGCCGACATTCGAACGCCCTGTCTGATACTGACAGCCCGCGACGCATTGCGTGACCGTGTGGAAGGACTCGAATCGGGTGCGGACGACTATTTGACGAAGCCGTTTTCGATGGACGAATTTGTGGCACGCGCTCGTGCGTTGATGCGCCGCCCACCAGTGCTACAGAGTTTGACCCCGGAGTTCGGCGACATACACGTTCGCCCGGCCGAGGGATGCATGACATGTGGATTGGAGACGGTGACGCTCGCGCCGGCCGAGTTACAGATCATGATCGTTCTCATCCGGGTCGGCGGTACGACGGTGCGCCGTTCAGCCCTCGAAGTGGCGGCCTGGGGACTCGGCGAAGCCGTTACGCCGAATGCGCTCGATGTCGCAATGCATCGGCTGAAAAGAAAGCTGCTCGCAATCAACTCCACCCTGCAGATCGTCAACGCCCGAGGGTATGGGTATGCGCTTCGTTTCATTCCGCTTGCTACGTAGCCTGACGGCGCGACTGCTGTGCATTTTCCTGGCAGCGTTGATATTAACGGCGTGCGCCACCGCAGGTATCGTATGGTACGACTCTCGTCAGGACGACGGCCAGAGCAGCCAGGTACAGTTGCGGAAGGTTAACGAGATGATCCAACGGAATCTGCGATTCGATTCGGCAAAGGTACCGGGTATTGCTGTGTCTCTTCCCCCCGATTTGTCGCGTGTGTTTCACGAGTTCGCCACCGATGCGAAGTTTCGAATACTCGACCGGTCCGGCGGCGTAATCATAACCTCAGACAATGACTCAGGCGCACTGGCTCCCACCGGTCAGGCGTTCGATTCGACGTTGGGCTCATTCACAATTGTCTCCGGCGGCGGGACGCTGTTCGTCAGAACGGAACCGATGATGCATGGCGCGCAGCTCTATTACATCCAAGTCGCGTTCACCAAGCGATTCTCGGCGCTCGTATGGGCAGTCAGTGCCCGCTTGCGATTCGTCAATACGCTGCGCTTCGCTCTCACTTCGGCGATCCTGGTCACCGTCGCCGTTTTTTTCACCGTGCGTAGAGTATTGAAGCCGCTGCGCGAGACATCCGCGGCTGCAGCACGCATCGACGCGCATAACATTTCGCAGCGACTGTCGACGCGAAATCTTCCGATCGAATTCCTTCCGGTGGTAGAAGGATTCAATCTCACGCTCGACCGGCTGGAGAAAGGATATATCGTACAACGCGCATTTCTTGCCAGCGCCGCCCATGAATTGAAAACTCCGTTGGCCCTCATTCGCGCGCAGATCGACCTCGACGGTGCACCTAACCGCGAGGTTCTACTACATGACCTGGACATCATGGCGCGGCAGGTTAATCAACTCTTGCATTTGGCCGAGGCGAGCGAGACTCGCAATTACGTATTCGAGCCCGTTGATCTGGCAACAGTTGCGGAAGATGTCGCCGACTACCTGCGACGACTGGCGGAACGACGCCAGGTCTATGTGGATATTCGAAGCTCTCCAGGGGTCGCAGTCTTACAGGCGGACCGCGGAGCATTGTTCATGCTTCTCAAGAACCTGCTGGAAAACGCAGTTCAGCACTCGCCCGTTGGGGCCCCTGTGGTGATGACGATCGATACCAAACATCTGAGCGTCCGGGACGAGGGGCCGGGAATTGCGGCCGATGAGTTGCCAAAACTGTTTACTCGATTCTGGCGGGGACCCTTGCGGCGCAATGAAGGCGCGGGGTTGGGACTTTCAATCTGCAGGGAGATCGCGGTCGCACATGCGTGGCAGCTCACCGCACTCGACACCGGCAATGGTGCGGAGTTTGTAGTCTCGTTCGCGTAAAAGTGGGGCTCCGGTCCCCGCATCAGCCGTGAGTGAGGGCCCTCGCACATCCGGGTACCTTCGGGCGAACCAATCCAATCTTGCTCCCTGCGGCACCCCTCACCTGTACAAATGCGACATTAGACAGCATAAATTCGTCATCCGGTCAACATGGCCATCACGGTGCGAAACTTTGGCGAAAAGCAGGGGGCCACGTTGAATCGCTGGTGAGGCGTAGGCGAAGATGCGTGTCCTTTTCATGCGAGGCACCTCGATGCACAAGAAGAATGTCGTCACCACGCTGGCATACGGACTTGCGGCCTTTGCGCTGAGCTCAGTCGCTGCGGCTGACCCGGCACCCGCGCCGAAGCCCATCGTGCTCAAAGCGGCTCACCTGTTTGATTCGGTGTCGGGCAAGCTGGTGGATCACGGTATGGTCGTGGTGGTGGGCAAGAAAATTCAGGCGGTGGGAGCGGACTCGAAGGTTCCAGACGGCGCGCAGGTGATCGACCTGGGAGACGCAACGCTGTTGCCGGGATTCATCGACGCGCACGTCCATCTGAGCGGCGAATCCAGCACCAATTGGTACTCGGATTGGTACTCGACCGTAATGCGATTCCCGGCGGAGCAGTCGTTGTACGGCGCTCACTATGCCAAGGCGACATTGGAGGCGGGGGTCACCACCGTTCGGGATCTGGGATCGACGGACTACATTGCGCTCGGGCTGCGCAACGCCATCAATGCGGAAATGATTCCAGGACCGCGCATGCTGGTGTCCAACTATGCCATCGGTTCGACGGGCGGCCATGCAGACCAGGATCCGGTCCCGCCACAGCGAATTGCGGTCGCAGGTCCCATCCTGGGCGTGTGCAACGGCCCGGACGAATGTCGTGCCGCCGTGCGCTATCAAGTCAAGTATGGCGCGGACGTGATCAAGTTCATGCCGTCCGGTGGAGTGTTGTCATTGTCGGACCCGGTGGACAATGTGCAACTCACACAAGAGGAAATGAATGCCATCGTCAGTGAGGCGCACGCCTGGACGCGGAAAGTAGCGGCGCATTGCCACGGTGATCGCGCGGCGAAGATGGCTATCGCGGCCGGTGTGGACTCCATCGAGCACGGCAGTTTTCTTCAGGACGACACGCTGCAGGAGATGAAGAAGAAGCACGTGTTCCTCGTACCGACATTGTTTGCAGGTTACTGGGCGGGTGGCCATGCGGACATCTTCCCGCCGGCCATTGCGGCAAAAGCCAAAGCGGCTGCGGCGCAAGTGGAGCAGATGTTTCGGCATGCGGCGAAGATCGGCGTACCTGTCGCCATGGGCACGGACGCTGGAGTTGAACCGCACGGCTCAAACGCGAAGGAGTTTTCGCTGATGGCGAAGTACGGGATGCCAACCGCACAGGTACTGATGGCAGGCACTGCTGGCGGCGCGGAATTGTTAGGTGTGTCAGAGCAGACCGGCACGTTGAGCGTGGGCAAGTTCGCCGACATCGTCGCACTACCCGGCAACCCGCTGGTGGATATAGCGGCAACCGAGCATCCGGTGATGGTTATGAAGGAAGGTAAGATTTACGTGCAGGCGTCCGCAGGGGCGGCGCTGAACTGAGTCTCCACCGCTGCTACGACCTGCGTACGGTCGTAGCAGTCAAGCGGCATGGGTACGATGGACCGAGCCTCAGCGGAAAAAACGCGGATCCAATCCATCGATGTGGTTCGTGGCCTCATCATCGTCCTGATGGCCCTTCGTGCCAGGTCAAACCGACCGACACCATGGCCTAATAGAAGCTGATTTGAGCTCGCTCTAATCTGGGGCAGTTGCCGCACTAGTCGTGCGTTTCGCCTGACAACGGCGTAGCCCGCATGGAAGGCCGATCCTCAAAAGCAGCAAACCAGGCAACGAGCCGAGGTCGGTTGTCCCTGAAACCCGGCAACTCGCGAAACTCGAGCCAGCTCAGGGCAGTCGCCAGTGCAATGTGGCCTACATGGATCGGTAATGCGACATCCAGCTCTCGTTCCAACCAGTCGTAACTCGCGGTGAGTTTGTTCATGTAACCATCCCGCAACGGTGCGTACCGAAGTTGCTCCGGTCGGCGCACTGTCTCCCAACGAATTGCAATACCCGCATCGGCAAGTCCTTGTGCTACCGCCTGTATCCGCAGGGCCTGCCATCGGGATTCGCCGTGCGGGGGGATCAACTTTGGCCCCTCGTGCAGAGTGTCGAGGTACGCACAGATAACGTCGGAATCGAATATAGGCGACAGCCCGGGTCGAATGAGTACCGGTACCTTACCTAGTGGATTCTCGGAGAAGACGAGCGCGTTGGGGGATGTCGGACTCGTTTCGTGATGCTCCACTTCTATGCGTTCAGCGAGACCCGCTTCGTGAGCGAATACAAGGGTTTTGCGGGCGTATGGCGAGTGCGTTTGGTAGAGAAGCTTCATGTGGACCTTAGATCGACGCGGGAAGCTATAATTCTAGGTGTCAGGGTGCGCTTTTTGGCCGCGATACGGGGCCGGTCTGCGCGTTTTCCCGGCAGATCGGGACGACTTACGCGGGGTGTCTCATGGAGCTCGATCGATTCGACCGCCAGCTGTTGAAGCTCGTTCAAGAGGATGCGGGACAAACAGCGGAGCGCCTGGCCGACCAGGTCCAGCTCTCACCCTCTGCTATCCAGCGCCGGTTGCGACGCATGCGCGAGGAAGGCGTGATCGTCCGCGAGTGCGCGGTCGTCGATCCCAATGCGCTCGGGCGACCCACCTTTTTCATTGTGTCCCTGGAGGTGGAGAGCGAGAGGCCGGAGCTGTTGGCACAGCTACGGAATTGGCTCGCGGCAGAGGAGCACGTCCAGCAGGTCTTCTATGTGACGGGCGAGGCTGATTTCGTCCTGGTCGTCACCGCTGCCGACACCGAAGCCTTCGAGGCACTCATGTCTCGCATGCTAGGCGACAACCCGAACGTGAAGCGATTCACGACCAATGTGGCTATGAGCGTAGTCAAACGCGGACTGGCTATTCCTGTGCCTTCTGAAACTGATGCGTGAGTCGAGCGTAACTTGCGCGCGCGGACGCCCATGTGCTTTTTTTCCGCTGAAAGTTCACATTTTAGCGGCCGAGCCGCGCGTCGCTCCGTCAGACTACCTCTATGACTGAAGCACCTGCCGAGATCTGGGACGACTATCGACCCACAGGACTGATCGAGCTTCCCGGACTGGCTCACCAGGCGAATGTGGCGCGAGTGCACGTGAAGATGGAATGCGAACGCCCGCTCGGCAACTTCAAGGTGCTTGGCGGAATGTTCGCAGGGCTTCGCGCACTCGCACGAGCCGCTGGCGTAGTCACGCTTCGCGAGCTCTGGTCAACTGGCATCAGCCGAGAGTCACTGCCCCGCCTGATCTGCGCCAGTGACGGCAACCACGGACTGGCAGTCGCCGCCGCCGCAAATCGCGCAGGGTCGCGGGCTTCAATCTATCTACCCGCGGGCGTGAGCCGATTTCGCGCCGACCGGATCGAAGCTCTTGGCGGTGAGATCATCCAGGTCCCTGGGACCTACGACGATGCCGTTCTCGAGGCTGCAGCGGCCGGGGCACGTGGGGAAGGGCTTCTGATACCCGACACAACAACCGACTTAAACGATGCCGTCGTGAAGGACGTAATGGCTGGATACGCCCTCCTCACCCAGGAACTCGTCGCGCAATTCCGCGACGATGTACGGGATCGACCGAGTCACCTATTCGTTCAAGCCGGTGTCGGCGGTTTGGCTGCGGCAATGGCCGAAGGCCTGATGGATCTGATGAAAGACCCCCGACGGACCGTGGTCGTTGAGCCAGCCTCAGCTGCGTGCGTGGCACGAGCCCTGTCCGTCGGACACCCCGTACACATCGACGGCAATCTGCAAACTTCCGCAGAAATGCTGTCGTGTGGTCTCGCCTCGGCGCCAGCACTACAGGTACTTCAGCGGCACGACGCGCGGTCAGTTGTTGTTGATGAGAGCGAACTGCAGGCCGCCGTCACTGTGCTGCGGGACGCGGGCGGTCCCGACACCACTCAGTCCGGAGCAGCGGGGCTGGCCGGCCTGTTGCATGTCGCAGCAGGCGCCAACCGCCGTGGCGAACATCAACTCGGGTTGGATAGTACCGTGCTCCTGGTGGTAACCGAAGGCCCGTTGGGCGTCAAGCGGTCACCCCCAACCAACCTCGATAGCGGACTATCAACCCTGTCAGCGGGTGGCTGATCTCCACATGAAACCGGAAACGGCCGTCCTGCTCAGTCTCGTAACTGTTCGAACGCGGCGCCAACCACAACGGGAGTGGAATTCCGAACATAGTCCAGCGCCGCAGCACAAACTGCAGACGATCGGCCACGACGACCAGCGCTTGCGCGAAGTCAAAAAGGCCAATCCGTTCGCACAGCAGGTGCTCCGAGCGGCCGAGTCCCTGCCGCAAGGTGCTCGAAAATATTTCTTCGCCGAACTGACGAGTCCACCGTTCGTTGCCGTTCTCGCCCTGAAAGCAAACTGAAACCGGTAGATCATCGGCCGCTTTGGGAAAGCCAAACAGGGAGGCAACCCAGTTCGACAGGAGGCTGGGCCCGCGTTCGATGGTGCAACGGCCCGCCGACAAGCGCTCTGACGAGAGCGAGTGCATCTGACGAACCGCGGTAGGTAACTTTTGCCAGGAATTGCCAAGCAGTCGCGCAAAGAGAGCCGCGCCGTTACCGACAGTGTCATCGCGCGTACCGAAGTAGATTGTTCGGGGCGCGAAGAGCGCTTCGTAGTCGGCAAGTTCGAGCTCGTTGACCGCGGGGCGCGCACCAGGTGTGGGCTCATGGCCATCGAGAGCTTTGCGGACGATCGCCTCGATCGCCATGCTGGGGATGAAGGGACCGTCATCACCTTCAGCAAGGAGGTGCCACGAGCGCTTCAATGTCCGTTCGCTCTCATCGGTGCCCCCGACCGCTACGAACATTCCTCCTCGGTGCTCTCCCCAACGCAGCCGATTCATTACAAGGTACATGAGTCGCGCCAGCGGTGAGAGGGACCGCAGCAAACGCCAGCGTACGAACCACGCCAGCGCAATCAGCGCTCGATGCAGCACTTCAGGCACTGGACCCGCACCCATCCATATCTCATCGGTTTCGGGCCAAACCTCGGCCAGTGCGCGCAAGTCCGGCACATCTACCAAGGAGAACAAGGTGCTCTTTAGCGCGACTCGACCGGGAGGGGCAATCGTAAAGCGCAGGCTCTCCGTAAATGGATAGCCCATTGAGCGTCGGCCGTCTCGACGCAACTCGACCGGTTGCCCCGCGTATCCTGCAATCGCCCGAATCACGTTCTGTCCCACGCCTGCATAGGGAGAAGGGGCGATACCGCCCCGTATCGATGTTATGCGCCTCATGCCGGTCGACAAGTGACGTACCACGGCGGCCGTCAGGACCGGAAAGCTCGAGACCCCCGAGAGAACATAAACATCTGCCGCTCGCGCGGCGGATTCGAACGCCCGCACGCCCGCTACGAAAGCCGAACCATCGGCGAGGTCCATGTAATGAACCCTCTGAGCGATGCACGCTTCAACGAGGCGATAACAGCCTTCTCCATACGCCTGAAATGGCCCGCTGGCATCCACCAGCAAATCAGGAGCCATCGTTCGAAGTTGCTCCGAGACATCGCCATCTCGATCGAATGTCGCTGCCACGAGTCGCGCCTTGGAGTCCTGATGCGCCGAGCAGAAGGCGGTCGCCTGAGAGGCAGAGCGACCGGCGACGATGATCTCCAAGCGCGGCTCGTCATTGAGCAATTCGACCAGTCGACCACCGAATGTGCCGTAGCCACCGACGACGAGCAGTTTCAAGGAAGACTCATCCGAGGAACTTCTCTGCCTGGTTGGAATCGAGCAGAAAGCAGGTCTCGCGAACGCCGAACCAGCGCAGCCGATTGCGGGCAATGGTTTCGTACAGACGGTCCCTCAGCGACAGCGGCAACAGGCGACCGATGGCGAACAACGACCACGGAAATCCGAGCCGCTCAAACATGCGGATAGAACCCTCGGATTTGAACCATGGGCGCCCCTGGTCGAGCAGGATATTGGTTTCATAGTCGATCGGATCGAGATCGTAGTGCCGGTAGAGCGCCACTCCCAGGGGAAGCTGAGCCGCGATAAAGCGAAAGCAGTCCCTTCTGTCGTGTCTCAACACGAAGCGTACGAACCCGGAGCACAGGTGGCACTTCCCATCGTAAATGATGATCGGGCGATCGTCAGGAAACGTCGGAACGGTCGGATCGTTGCGGTAGCTGAATGCCTCGGTGGTACGAATCATTCGAGGCTGCCGCTTTCGGGAAGGGCTCCAGGCATGCAGTGGAGTACATAGTTGAGTGCGATCGAGTCGAAACGTTGCACGGCCAGCTCAATTGGAGCCAGCGCATTCGCGCGGTAAACCTCCGGAGCATATCGCGCCAGTCTTGCCGCGGTGTGTTTCAGGCAATCGGGACTGAGATCCAACAGCGCCAATCTCGGCGCAGAGCCCGGCAGGTGGCTGTGGTCCAGGAAATATCCTGTGCCAACACCAACCTCGAGGTGATTGGAGGAAAGGTGTCGTCGGTAGAGCTCCAGCGTCCGTCGGATAGAGCAATGCCATACCCGGTTGCAGGTGAATTCGAGCAGCCAGTCGTAATACTTCAGCGTCCGTTCATTGAACACAGCCGGACGCGGCTCAACCGGCTTTGTTGTGGCAGTAGCCATCGTGCTAGAGCAGCCGGGCGATACCGCCACCGAGCTTGAGGATGGTGGTGATCTGAGCTCGGGACAGCTTGCTCACCTGCTCGTACCAGCGCGACATTCGCTCGATGAACTCGAGCATCGCCTTCAGGCGACGAGTCACAACGGGGCTGAGTGTCGCATCGCCCTTTGCTCCTTCTATGCATCGATGTAGTGCGACCGCCGCAGGATCGAGCTCACGTGACTTACGACCCGCTGCAATGCGGGTCACGATCGTCCACAGATCTATTTCGGCTTCGTAGCACGTGCGCCGATCCCCCATCACAGGGACGGTGCGGATGATTTCCCAGCTTTGCAATTCCCGCAGGGAATTTGAGACGTTGGAGCGGGCGAGACCGAGCGTATCGGCAATGTCTTCGGCGGTCAGGGGTCGCTCGGATACGTAGAGGAGCGCATGAATCTGGCTGACGGATCGGTTAACGCCCCAGCGCTCACCCAGGTTACCCCAGTGCAGCACGAACTGCTGAACCGCGGGCGGCAGCTTGCTCATCGGGTCTGTAATTTCTGTCATGACAGAAATTACAGACCTGTTCGGCCAAAAAGTCAAGCTGCATGGGTCATGCTACCGCCTCGTGGTAGGCCCGACGGACGCCATACTCTCGAGCACCCCATCACGTCGAATCAACCCATGAAATAGTGCCGCCGCGAGATGGCCGAGGAACGCCGCAAACAGCAGAAAGGCCAGAACCGTGTGCAACTGGCGAAGCGAGGCGTACAACGCGGCGTTCTGCGGCAAAATTGGCGGAACGTGCACGGAGCCGAACACCACCACCGGGTACGGTGCAGCTGACAGCATTCCCCACCCGATCAGGGGCATGAGAATCATCAGAGCGTAGAGAAGATCGTAATCAACAGGTGCCACTGCAACGGATGCTCGTGCACTCGACTGATCAAATCTTCGAAGAGATAGTCCTTATCCCCGCCGGCTGCCCCAGAAGGCATCTGTGCGACCGAAGACTGCGCGGGC
>Ga0137415_10000101_pt1 | contig 67615 bp, 63 predicted proteins | sample CZODoug3_1_1_16f_FD_183082 | JGI IMG/M metagenome (GOLD analysis project Ga0137415, IMG submission 183082) | Vadose zone soil fungal communities from Angelo Coast Range Reserve, California, USA - CZODoug3_1_1_16fungal (Hybrid Assembly) | ecosystem: Environmental > Terrestrial > Soil > Vadose... | reverse complement strand
CATGTATGTCGCAGACAGCAGGTACAGTCCCATTCCCTGCCGCATGGGCGCAGCGTTGTGAAGTTCGAGCCCCTCAAATTGCAGCTCTAGCGCTTGGCGGCAGCCCGCTTCCGATAGGAAGCGGCGGCCATCAACCACACCGCCATTTGCAAGAATGGAATGAAGACGCGCGACCGAGCGTGCATTGCCGTGTCCGTTGGTGGCCGGCATCTCTGCGCCGCGCCACGCTCGCGAACTTGTCAGAGCAGGATCGCGTGCGGGATCAGTAAACGCCTGTTTGACCAGCTCATTCATAACCATGGCCGGTGGCGGTCCCTTCATGACGGGCGGAATCAGTTCTGCGACGCGCGCGTCTTCGGAAACCGGTAATCCGATATGAAAATCAGCTCCCAACGGTTCTGCGAGCTCCTCGCGAAAGAACTTCCCGATAGATCGACCTGTGATGCGGCGAACGACTTCGCCTATCAAATAACCCTGGGTGTTGGCGTGATAACAGTAAATGGAGCCCGGTGCGTATTCCAGCTCCTTGGCAGCCAACAATGAAGTCATTTTGCCCCAGTCATAAATATCCTCGAGAGTGATCCCTCGGGGTAGATGGGGCAGCCCGGCGGTATGACTCATCAAGTGGCGCACCTTCACGACGCTCTTTCCCTCGGCGGCGAACTCCGGCCAGTAGCGTACGACCGGAGCGTCCCAGTCGAGTTCTCCACGATCTGCGAGGACCAACGCAATCAGGGCAACGATCGTCTTGGTCGTGGAATACACGTTAGCAATCGTGTCTTTTTTCCAAGGACGAGCCTGCGCCGCGTCGGCCCAGCCGCCCCACAGATCGACCACCGTTTCGCCCTCTATGGTAACGGCGAAGCTCGCACCGAGGTCCGTGCCGTTGGCGAGGTTGGCCGCAAACAGCTCACGGACACTCGAAAATCGCTCTTGTGCGAAACCTTCTACCGAAATGGCACTCATCCGGAATTCTCCTGGTTGATTGTTACGAGAACTGCTGCGTCGCAGCTCGTGAATCCGCCAATTCTGGGCGTTGCGCGCCAGTCGCCTTCAGCCCCATCAGGGCGCGCGCTTCCGTTGGCGTGGCCGGCTCGTGGCCCAACTGGCGCACGATGCCGACCGAACGCGCGACGAGTTCCTCATTGCGTGCGAGACGCCCGCGCGAGTAATAGAAGTTATCCTCGAGGCCAACACGAAAGTGCCCACCCAACAGAATCGCATGCGTCGTTGCCGGTAGCTGCGCGGTGCCAATGCCGGCAACGAAGAAGATCGAGTTGGCCGGCAGATATTCGACGAGCATCTGCAGAATCCTGGGCGTATAGGGCAGCGCCCCCTGAAATCCTCGATCGGCGCCGAGCACAATGTTGATGATGTGGGGCGCATCGTCATAGCCAGCCGCAATCAAGCGAGCCGTGTCCTGCAGGATGTGATCGAGGCTATAGACCTCCCATTCAGGCTTGATTCCCCTCTCACGGAATAGTTTTGCCAGGTGTTCGGCGCGCTTGGGCGAGGTGTTCATCAGAATCTCGCGGCCGTCGAATGAACACACGATGGTCTGGGGATCGAGCGTGCAGATCTCCGCGCCCCCATAGGCTCCCTTGATACGCTCCTCGAATGAGATTTCGTCGAAGCCGGGCTGCAGCGCTCGAATCATGTCGCCGTTGGTACCGCCGCCCGTTGAGTTGTTGATGACAATGTCGCAGCGATCGCGGATGAGACGATTGATCTCGGCATAGACGTCCGGATCGCAGGTCGCCTCACCCGCCGCGTTGCGCGCATGTAACGCGGCTACGCTGGCGCCGGCTTCCCAACTGCGCAGCACAGAATCGGCGATCTCCATCGGTGTCACAGGGAGGTTCGGATTGTCCTGTTTTCGTGCCATGCCACCGGTCGGGGCCACACAGACGATGACCTTACGCGGATCCTGAGGGTGCACTGGCATGATGTTCATCCTTGTTCCTCTAATACTTGTAACCGACCGTGATGCCATAGGTTCGGGGCGCGTTCAACGCAATGACCGTATTGAGGAAATTTGTGCCCTCAGCGGCCCCTACCTGCTGGTTGGTCAGATTCTTTCCCCACGCCCGAACACTGAAATGCTCACTGGGATCAATCCAGAAGAGCGAGGCGCCCACCAGGCCATACGCGCCTTGTGACAGCCGGTTATCGGGTTCGAAAAAAGTCTCTGAATTGTAGGCATAGCTCGCGGCCAGCCGGAATTCACCCAACTTAGTCGGCAAGGAATAGGTGGCCAGCACGGTCCCACTGAAATCCGGTGCCAGCGGCAAATGATTCCCATCGACCGACCCTTGAACCTGCGCATATCCTCCGGTGGGCAGCGCCGTCGAGATAGTCGCGTCCTCGAAACGTGTGAAAGTGGCATGCAGCGCCTCGAGGCCGCCGCTGATCGTAAAGTGCTCGGTGAGCAAGAACTCGAAATCGGCATCCACGCCGTAGGTTTTGGCGGTTGCACCGTTAACGAGCTCGACGCTGGCGACTCCGTACTTGCTGACCTGGATGTTTGAGTAATCGTTGTAAAACGAAGCCAGATTCAATCGAACTCGATGATCGAGCAGCAGGCTCTTGAGACCGATCTCATAGGTGGTCAGTGTTTCCGGCGCGAATGCCGGTGAGCCGGGGGTGAGCAGGTTGAATCCGCCGCTCTTGAACCCTCGGCTGACCGACGCATAAGCCATGACATCATCGGTCAGATGGTTATCCAAGACAGCGTGCCATGTCACAGGACTGTTCTTCTGGCTGTCGCTGGAACTCGGCGAAGGGATGACAATCGGACCCGGCACCGTGACGCTCGATCCCTGAAGCAGATCTCGGATTTCGTGGGTATAACGGCCTCCCAACGTGAGGTGCGTACTCTGCGTCAGCGCGTAAGTGCCTTGAAGGTAAACTGCCGCTGACTTGGTGGTTTGATGGCCATCCGCGACGGCGTCCAGGACCGGAAGTGCAAGACCGCTCGAATCGACGACCGAATCATCTTTTGAGTAGTAATAGTACAGGCCGGTCGTCCAGACGAATGGACCGCTAGACTGTGAGGCCAACTTCAGCTCCTCGCTATACGAAGAGGTCGTCAGTGTCTGGGACACAATGACTAACGGCAATGGCGTGAGATCGCCGTCGAGCTTCGAGTAGTCTTGAACGTTCTTACGATATCCGCTGATGCTACTGAGTGTGGCAAAGTCGAAGTCGTGATCCAGTCGCGCGCTCAATCCCCGCGTCTGCGCATTAGTGTACCCATTCACGTCGCTGTCGATATTCCAGCCCGTAGCGAGGCCTGGCGTGCCAATCAACGAAGTCGTTCCGGCGATCTGGCGCTGCGCTTGACCATCGTTGCCCAAGTGCTCTGCGTAGTCGCCGATGAGCGTGAGCTTCGTGGTGTCAGAAAAATCGAACAGCCACTTGCTGCGTGCCGCCAGATCGCGATCTGTTTTATAGGCAGGATGACCATCGGCGAGGTTGGTGCCATAGCCGTCTCCTTGATGAGAGTCGACGACCGAGAGATTTGCCCCAATGCGATCGGTCAACGGCCCTGCAAGGTAGAGTGATCCGGAAGCGGTATCGAAGTTCGCATACCCCCCCTGCGCCTGCGCCTCGAGCTTGCTTCCAGGCGTGCGCGTGGTTATCGAGATGAGACCGCCCGTGGTGTTGCGTCCAAACAGGGTGCCCTGCGGGCCTTTGAGAACCTCCACCCGGTCAATATCGTTCAACTGCATGAGCGCGTTGTTGAGATCCGTGATGTATATATCATCGATATAAAACGCTACGGCGCTCTCGTTACCGGGACTGCTGTATTGGGTGCCAATGCCGCGTAGATGGGGTTCCGTGCGGTCACTGGTGCCGGGACCCTGAAATCCCGACACGAGAAGCGCGACATCCTGAAGAGTCGTTGCGTTGACGCTGCTCAACGCATTCGCCGAAATGGCCGAGACTGTTAATGGCACGTACTGGGTATTTTCGGCTCGTCGCTGTGCCGTGACGACAATTTCTTCGAGGCCCGGAGGGGATGTCGGTTCAGTTGCGGATTGAGCCTCGGCCCGCCAACTGTGAGTAAGCGTGATAACAACGACGCCGGACAGAATAATCCTCTTCATAGCCCGCCCCCCCCCAAAACAATCGCGATGTCTCGAATCGAGAAATTGACCGGTCAAAATATAGCGCGCGGGGTTGTATGCCATACGCCCTTAATTTGGTCCTTTTTGGAATCTCATGTATTCTTGCTGCGAATACATACTGGAGGGGCTGTTGGATCTCCTAGAAGCCATTCAAGCCTTTGTCCGCGTGGTTGAGGCCGGGAGCTTCTCAGTAACGGCTCGCGAACGCGGCGTCAGTCAGTCAACCGTGAGTAAACAGGTGGCTGCGCTGGAAACCCATTTAGGCGCGGAATTGTTGCGCCGGACCTCCCGCAGCTTCGGCCTCACCGAACCGGGAGCGGCTTTCTACGAGTCAGCCGTCCGTCTGCTCAGCGATTTGGAAGCGGCCGAATCAAACGTCGGGCGGCGCCATATTTCACCGGCAGGGCTGGTGCGAGCGACGGTCGCCCCCGTCTTTGGCGGCTTGTATCTCATCCCGAAGCTTCAGTCTTTCTTCGCGCAATATCCCAACATTGATCTAGAGCTTCGTACGGCGCCCGATCTCGAAAATCTCATAGCCCAGGGACTGGATATTGCGATTCACAACGGGCCGCTGACCGATTCCTCCTTGATCATGCGCAAGATCGCCTCCGTCCCTGTGATCGCGGTCGCAGCGCCGTCCTATATCGAAAGGAAAGGCGCCCCGACGGATCTGACGCATCTCGAAAAACACGACTGCATCGTCTTCGCTCCGCATGGAGACCCGTTTCCCTGGAAATTTACGACCGCAGGCCGAGACATCCGCATTAAGCCCAAGGGACGCTTTCGTACTCATGACGCGGAGCAGATCCGAGCCGCTGTTCTTGCCGGACTCGGAGTGGCCCAAACACCGGGCTGGTTGTTCACGGACGAGGTTGCCTCCGGGCGCGTTGTCCGGGTCCTGCGTGAGTACGAGCCCGACGTTATCGCCATCAGCGCGGTTTACCCGGGTAGCCGGCGGCTCTCCAGCAAGGCCCGCGTATTCGCCCAGTTTGTCGCACAATGTCTTGCTGAAGACACGATGTTCAGTGCTGTGTGCTGCGAGAGCCTGAGCAAGGACTTGCACGCGTGACTACGAACCGGGCTCTTCTGGTTCTGCGCGCAGAATATTTCGTGACGCCGCCCAACGCTGAAGCGCATGCAATGCTGGAAGTAGCGCGATCCCATCCTGGGTGAGGGCGTACTCCACTTTGGGTGGCACTTCTGGGTAGACCCTTCGATCAACCACGCCATCCCTTTCGAGCTCACGCAATTGCTGAGCGAGCATTTTGTGCGAGATGTCACTGATCGTACGGTGCAGCTGCGAGAATCGCAGCATCGGGGCGCTAAAGAGATGGAAGAGAATGAGCATCTTCCATCGGCCTCCGAGCACTTTGAGCGCGTCTTCCAAATGCGAGGCGGAACAGGGCTGCATCGATTCATCCACCTTTCGCTTCGTGGTTACCTTTACGTGCGTATTACACCGTTTTGTGCGCTCTTGTGCTGCAAATATACGCTTCGTAAACTGACTTGGATTTGGCGGTATCGCAAGCTGAGGTACAAGATGAACCGCGATGCAGCCAAGGTTGCAGCTACTACGAATCGAGGAAGGCAGCATGGATATTCACGCGCAAGAGACTTCAAAGAGCACATTGGGCGATCAGGTTAGGGAGCTGTTGGACCGGCAGCAGATCCAAGACACCATCGCGCGCTATTCGCTCGGCCAGGACAGTCACCAGAATGCGGACTCGGCCGTGTTGCAGCAATGGGATGAGGTGTTCACTGAGGACGGCACTGTCGACTACAGTGTGGCAGGCGCACCGGCGGGCTCTTATCGCGATTTAGCAAGATGGATGCGCGGCGACCGAGGCACGCCGGGTCGTATGAGCTCTTTCTCGCACTGGCAACACATGTTGAGCCTGCCGCTCGTTACCATTCAAGGCGATTCAGCGACCGCTCGCACGGACTTCTTCTCTACTCACCGGGGTCGTCCCGAGCAAGGGTTGAATGTTCATTACAACTCGCCCGGGGCGTTTCACGATCAACTGGTTCGTACGCCCAAGGGATGGCGTATCCGCTTCAGGCGCCTCGAGGTGTACTTCGGCGATGCCCTGCAGATCGCCTCACCCACCTAAATGCGAGAGAAGGCGTTCGCTCAGCGCCCACAGCCGATCTGCCGACTTCGGGTCGATGGCGTGGGGCATCACCCCGACCTTTCGGGTCGAGTCATCGCTCGCCCAGCCGGACCGCTCATCGGGGGGCACCACGCGGGCTACCTCAACGTTTTCGCAGTAGACACCGCCCTTGCCATCAAGCTTGGGATTCGTCGCGCACCAGACTTGGGTCGCCGCGCCTTGCTCGATTGTCTTGAGCTGTCTCACCGGGTCGATGATGCGATTTCCGTGTTCGTCGTAGGCGCCAAAGGCCTGCCGCTGCTCAATGGAAAAATGGCGACCCAGATTGGTCAGAATGGTGCCGGGATGCAGTGAGAAGGCGCGCACTCCATTGGTCCTCTCGCGTGCGTCCAGACCGACCGCGAAGAGAATGTTGGCCGTCTTCGACTGGGCATAGCCGAGCATGGGCTTGTACTCGCGGTGCTCGAAGTTAGGGTCGTCGAACACGACGTCCGACAAGCGATGCGCCCAGGCAGACACGGCAACAACCCTCGCGCCTTCTGCCTGGCGCAATGCGGGAAGCAAGCCGGTGGTGAGCTGGAAATGCCCGAGATGATTGGTCGCAAAGTGATATTCGAAGCCTCGCGTATCGCGGGTCAGCTCAGGCAACGCCATGATCCCTGCGCTGTTCACCAGCATGCGCAGTGGTCGCCCGGAAGTGAGGAACGTCTTTACGAACGCATCGATCGATGCAGGGTCGATCAGATCCAGCGGCTCGATCTCTACGTTAGGAATTCCTTTCAGTGCCTCAGCTGCCTTTTGAAGATCGCGCGCGGGCACGACGACCCGAGCGCCGGCCGATGACAGCGCGCACGCGGTCGCCAGACCGAGGCCCGCATAACCGCCCGTGACAATAGCCGTCTTGCCGGTGAGATCAATACCGCCGATTACGTCGGATGTGGTAGAAGCCGGGCCGAAGCCGGAGCCGATGGGTTCTTGGGGAGTGGACAAGGAAATCTCTCGAGTGCTGATGGTTCAGCTCACTTTAGGTTTGATACGTCGAACTTTGAATAATTGGTCGTTCGCATTACATGCGCGATAATTCAAATATGATCGACGACCCCCTTTCCGATGTGCTCGAGCTGGCCGACACGCAGTCGGTTCTTGTCGGGGGGTTCACCGCTGGAGGCTCTTGGGCGCTACGTTTTCCCTCGCCGGACAAGCTGAAGTTTTTCGTGCTGGTCAAAGGCGGTTGCTGGCTTTGCATTGACGGTGAAGAGCCCGTGCACATTGAAGCGGGCGATGTGTTGCTCCTATCAGCCCAACGCTCCTATGTGCTCGCCGGTGATTTGGCCGCAACACCGATCGACGCGCTCACGGTCTTCACCGGCAAGGTCAAGACCGCCAGGCTGGGCGAACGCGAAGACTGCATCCAGATTGGTGGCCACATCCTGTTGGACCCGACGAGCGGCAGGATTCTGGCGGATGTTCTGCCGCCGTTGATCCACGTCCGCGCTGACTCATCCAGGGCGACTGTTCTGCAGTGGCTTCTGGAGCAACTCATTCGCGAGCAGGCCGCGGAGTTGCCGGGCGGCAGCCTGGCCACCAAGCAACTCGCCCAGCTCATGTTTCTTCAAATTCTTCGTATCCATCTTGCTGCTTCGGGACCGTTGGCGGCCGGATGGCTCCGGGCCGTCACTGACCCTCGGCTGGCCCCCGCTTTGCGGCTGATGCATGGTCATCCCGAGCAATCCTGGGAACTGGAGGATTTGGCAAAGGCGGCGGGAATGTCGCGAACAACCTTCGCCGTCCATTTCAAGGCGATCGCCGGGGTTGCTCCGCTTGCTTATCTCACGCAGTGGCGGATGCGTCTGGCCCAGCGTGCCCTCCGGGAGGGAGATATTCCGGTGTCAGTACTTGCTGGGAAGTTCGGCTACGGCTCTGAGAGCGCATTCAGCAACGCGTTCAAGCGGGTTATCGGCCAAGCGCCCAAGCATTACAGGAACGTGGCTCGGATGGATGGTCATGCCAATGGAGCGGCACAAACTATAGTGACGTGATTCTGAGCGTGAAGATCTGCCGCGAGTCCGAGAGCGGAGGCTTCTCTAGCCCGTTGGTGGTGGACCTTCTCCTTCAACGTAAGGGATGACAAAATGAGATCGTTGCGATCGATGCTGCTTACTTTCTGTCCATGATGATCTTGAGCCCCTGAAGGTAATAAGCCCATATGTGCTCGGTCATTGCCCTTTCCTTTTGATTGGCATTGTTATCTGACGTTAGTTCGATGGTTGTTCCTTGGGCGTTCTCTTTCAGGATGATCGAAACGGTCTGGTAATTTTCCGGCGCATCCGGTTTGCCGGAAGCCGGCGAGTAATGCGTGTACTTCAGGCTTTTTTTAGGAGTGATCTCCAGTATTTCCCCCTTGTCCTCAAACTTTCTACCGTTAAAGTCTTTTTTCCATATGATGCTGCTGCCTTTCCGCCAGTCAGATACCTGCTGTGAGCCCAGCATATATTTCTCAACGATTTCCGCACTAACCAAGGCCTTCCATGCCTCATCAACCGTGTTATCTATCTGTATACTGGTGTTTGCCATCAGTTTTTTAGCGGTTCGCTCTCCGAAATTCTTGTAGCGCATGAGGACCTGCCGATAGCCATGGGTGATCTGCCAAAACGATATTGAACCGAGCGTTGGCTACTCACGAACTATCGCGCACAAAACGCGGACTATCAAGCATTCATCATTCGCGAATTAAAGCCCAGTCTGTCCGCATCTCAACATCCGGATAAGCAACATGTCGACCGCGCAAGTACCCATCCATTCGGGCTTTGGATACCTGGCTACCGCCGCGGAGGTCATCCAAGGTTGCGACCTGTCAGGCAAGATCGCGATTGTTACGGGCGGCGCGTCCGGCATCGGTGTCGAGACAACGCGGGCCCTGGCCAGCGCTGGCGCGCACGTCATCGTGCCGGCACGCGACGAAGCAAAAGCTCGCAAGGCCCTGCACGGCATCGACGGAATCGAACTGGCAATGCTGGATCTCGCTGATCCCGCGTCCATCACCGCGTTCGCCAAGAAGTTCCGGGCATCCAGACGGCCACTGCACATGCTGGTGAATAACGCCGGTGTGATGTTTACTCCCTTTGGCCGTGACAACCGCGGGTACGAGACGCAATTCGCCACTAACTATCTTGGCCATTTTCAAATGACCGTTCAGCTGTGGCCGGCCCTGCGCGACGCCAATGGCGCAAGAATTGTATCGGTATCTTCGCGAGGACATCGTTTTTCGCCCATGGATTTCGATGATCCACACTTCGACCGCCGCGCTTATGACAAGTTTGTCGCCTATGGTCAGTCCAAGACCGCCAGTGTCCTGATCGCGGTCGCTGCCGACGCACGTGGCAAAGACGACGGCATTCGAGCCTTCGCACTGCATCCGGGACGAATTCTCGCAACGAACCTCAGCCGCCACATGTCCGAAGCCGAGGTCAGCGCCGTGCCCGTCGCCGACGAGCGGGGACAGCCGTTTACTGACCCTGCCAACTATGTGAAATCGATCGAACAAGGTGCGGCCACGAATGTCTGGTGCGCGACGAGTTCGCAGCTCGACGGCAAGGGCGGCGTATATTGCGAGGACTGCGATATCGCATCCGTGGTTCCCACGAACTCGCAAGGCCGCGGGTGGCCTTCACAGTGCCGTGGCCATTTGAGGTAGCCGAACCGGCGACCGCAGCGGATGACTCACTGGAGCCCATGGCCGGCGAATCCTCATCGGAACGAGCGGAGCAGGACCCACCTGAACACGTCATGGTGGTATACGATGCCCTAACTGCAATCGCGGTAGTCGGGCGCAGCGACATGGTCGCGCTAGTGCCGCGTCGGTTCGCTGAAATTAATGCTCGTCAGCACGGAATCGTCATCCTCGACACTGCGGGCACTCATGGCGGCTTCGAGGTCTTCATGCTGTGGCACAACCGGCTGCGGACGGACTCAGGCCTTACTTGGCTGCGAGCCCTAATTCACGAAGCCTCACGCTCGGATTGAGCCCGCGGCTCATCGGTACGTTCTCGTCGCGGCGTTCCCGGCTGAGGATCGCGACCTCCTCGAGCGCCATGTAGAGAAACTGCGCGATCTGGATGGCGGCTGCTGCGACGAGCGGCGCGTTCGTATCGTCGAAGATCTAGCTGTGAATCGGATGGGTTTTGGCGCGATGCGGCTTTCAGGGCCGGGCGTGTAGGGCCCGCCCGTGTGCAGTGGTTGCGTCGGCGACGAGAGTCGATTAAAGAACAGACTGTCAATTCGCAATCGACACCTTGCAGGATCATGCATGAAACAAAGAGGATCGTTATAACCCCGATGTACCGCCTATCGCATACTTTCGTGCTACGAGAAACTGCTCGAAGGGTCGTAGATGGCTATTGCGAAAGGCTATGCGGCCCTACCCCGTCGGGACGGCTCAGCGAGTTGAGGTTTGAACGATATAACGCCGTAGAACTCGGCAGTACGACTGCGACCTATGGCGGCCGCTGAGCACAACATTGATTCAAACGTAGAGACAATCACGATCGGCCAGTTCAACGAAGCTTGCGCGCGCGTCCAGCGGAGCGACGTTCATTACCGTTTCGTGATCGATATGTCTCACCCAGTTCTGCCGCTGCTGTCCGCCGCATACCGTATCGGTCAACTGGGCCACGATGTGCTCACGGGCCGCTACGCCTTTTCATAGTCGAAGCGCACGAGTCGAAGTTGCAGCAAAGCGATATCGCACCTCTCGTTGCAGACTTTCGCTACTGACGCAGGCGATGTTCCTCGGTAAAATGAGCTGACGGTATCCGGCGCGTGGGGAGCGCCTGATTCACCGACAGCCTGAAAACAGCGTATCGGAGGCAAGAGCTCAAATGGAGAATGGGCGCGCAACGCCAATGAGCAGCGTCACCACAGAGATTCTCGAGACCCTGCCCGCTTTTGTGTGGAGCACCAGTCCCGCCGGACAACTCGATTTTCTGAGCCAGTCCATTTTGGACTACACGGGCCAATCAGCCGATGAGCTTCGGCACAACGCAAGCCGCCTGATTCATCCGGATGACTTGGACGCGCAGCGTGTCGCGCACCAGATGCGGTTCGGCAGCGGTAAACCTTGCGACTATGATGCGCGTATTCTCGGTTCTGATGGCATTTACCGCTGGTTCCAGTCGCGAGCACGACCTCTGCTCGATGCGAGTGGTCGCCTACAAAAATGGTATGGCATCCACTGGGAAGTCGAGGAGCGTAAATGTACCGAGGCGCGCCTTCTGCTGCGTGAGCGCGAGCTGCTTCTGATCGGTGAAGGCGTTCCGGGCATGTTGACCGTCTATGGTCCCAACGGATCGCTCGAATACGCTAACCGGCGGCTGACCGACTTTGTTGGCAGGACCGCCGAGCAGATGAGGCTCGCTGGGTGGTCGGATATCCTTCATCCTGAGGATCGAGGGTCGGTTCAGCAAGAGTGGAGGCGATGTGTGAGGCTTGGCGAAGCGATGGATGTGACATGCCGCCTGCGCCGGGCCGACGGAATCCATCGGTGGTTCAAACTCCGTGTCGAGCCGCTACGCACGGAGTGCGGCGAAGTTGTCCGCTGGTATGGCCTGCACATCGATATTGACGGCGAGCGTCGGCTCTTCGATGCCCTGCGCGGAGCTGAGAAGCAATTGGCAGCCACCGCCAAAATCGCAGCGCTGGCCGAAATGTCGGCATCAATCGCGCATGAAGTTACCCAACCCGTTGCCGCCGCCATAGTAAATGCAGAAGCCTGCTTGAGCTGGCTGGAACGGGAACCTCCGAATATGGAACAAGCTCACGCGTCTGCGCGCCGGATGGTCCGTAACGGGTATGTTGCGGCCGATGTCGTGAGGCGCACGAGGGCCCTGTTCACGCATGATACGTCCGATACCAGAGCCCACTTTTATATTGAAGATGTCGTCTGCGAGGTTCTGAGCTCTTTACGCGAGGATTTGCAGCGCCATACGATCACAGTCCGCACTTCCTTCGTCCAGGGACTATCCCTGGTCAGAGCTGACCGGGTGCAGATTCGGCAGGTGGTCACAAACCTCGTTCGTAATGCGATTGATGCCATGAGCGATCGGGCTGATTGCAGGCAACTGTCAATCTCCTCGCTTGCTCCGGCACCGATGTTGGTCGAAGTCGAGTTCTGCGATCACGGTAGCGGGCTCGAAGATCACGAGCGTGCTTTTGAGCCGTTTTACTCGACCAAAACCAATGGCATGGGGCTCGGGCTGCCTATCTGTCGAGCAATTATCGAAGCCCACGGCGGAAAGCTGACCGCAGCTGCGCTTGCAGCCGGCGGAACGGCATTCAGAATCACCGTTCCGGCCGCTCCGAGGCATCTGCATGATCAACAGACGTGACTGTGCCTACCTCATCGACGACGATGAGGGTTTCCGCGAGGGACTGACTGATTACTTGAGATCCCGAGGCATTCCCGTCGCCAGTTTCGGGTCGGTAAACGAGTATCTCAGTTTCGAAAGAGACGACGACGCGGCGTGTCTCATCCTGGACATTGAGCTTCCAGGCATCAGCGGCATCGAGTATCAACAGCAACTGTCCGAGTCTCTTCACCCTCCGGTGATATTTATCACCGCCCATGGGAGCATTCCGCTGTCTGTGCGCGCTATTAAGGCCGGTGCCATCGAATTCCTCACAAAACCCGTCGATCTCGCGACGCTGCTGTCCACTATCAGAACTGCCTTCCAAACCGACTGCAAAAACCGACTGCAAAAATCGGGTATCGACGCGCTTCGGGCCCGACTTGCCACCCTGACGCCGAGAGAACGTGAGGTGTTACCGCTCGTTGTCAGGGGGCTGCTCAACAAGCAATCTGCGGCGTCCCTTGGGATCAGAGAAGTGACTCTCCAACTGCACCGGCGTCACATCATGAAAAAACTGGCGGCACCCTCGCTTGCCGAGCTCGTGCGAATTGCCGAGAGGCTGAATATCTGATTGCAAGTGCGTGGTATGGATATCCATAGTGGATTCACCGCGCGCAGTTACTAAACTCTCACCAGTCCGGTGGAGCGTATGTAACCATGATCGCCCTGGTTGATGATGATCCTGCACTACTCGAGTCGCTCGGAAGCTTCTTTGCCGCGCACGGCGTCGACTCGTTAGGTTTTACATCCGCTGACGGCTTCTGTCTCGCGCGCGTGTTAGACACAACGGATTGTCTCATCACCGACATTTGTATGCCGGGGATGAATGGAATCGACCTCATCCGCCAGGTCCGCAAGTCGCATCCTGCACTGCCCTGCATCTTAATCACCGGCGCGCCGGGGAGGCCGATGATCCCCTATGCGGATCTCGGAGTCCGAGAGGTATTCATAAAGCCGTTCAGCGCGCTCGAGTTGCTGGAGGCCGTTCGGGCCGCCGGGGTGCAAGGCCGAGCATTCCCAACCTATGGAAATCCATGGTAGGCCCGCTTGCATTCCGATTTATATAATCCTGCTCCCCGGATTGATGCACTAGATTCCACTCATCGAAGGAGAGAGACATGCCCGCGTATTTTGTCTATGTCTGTCAGGACGTCACTGACCGCAAGGAGCTGGAGACGTACTGGGCCAAAATCGGCCCAACATTGGAAGGGTATCAGCCCAAGAACATCGTGGGCTACACACCGTTTGAGCAACTCGAGGGCGAAAAAATCGAAGGCGTCGCCGTCATCGAGTTTCCGTCTTTTGAGCTCGCCAAAACTTGGTATGACAGTCCTGCGTACCGCGCGATACGCCATCACCGCATGGACGGTGCCAAGTATATCGGCGTCATCGCCCAAGGGGGCTCGTTGCCGCCGGCTGAGCGCATGCCCCAAACCAAAGACCGGCGACCAGGAACACCCGCGGCTACAAAATTGACCGGCGTCATTGCCGACCACATCCGGGCCGTCAACAACTTCGACACCGACGCGATCGTCGCGACCTTTGCCGATGACGCCTACGTAAACGATAACCGTCGCGAGATTGCAGGCATCGATGCCATTCGGCGATGGGTCGACAAGGAAATGGTGGGTGACAAGGTGACCCTCGACGTGCGCGAAGTAGTCGATCATTACGGCGATACCATCGTGCGGGCGGCCTACGACGGCGAGTACGACAAAAGCAAATTGCCTCCCGGCGAGCTGATCATGTCGAATTATTTCAGTGTCCGGGACGGCAAGATTGTCAGCCTTGCGGTCATTCGCAACCAGCCCTCCGAGTACTCGCAAGGAAACAAAGGTCCATGAGTGAAACTGTCCTGATAACCGGTTCTTCCTCTGGTGTTGGTCAAGCGACGGCGGCCCTTTTCTCACAGAACGGCTGGAACGTCGTAGCAACCATGCGAAGTCTATCGAAACAGACATCGCCACCACGAGCGAACCTTCTGATGGCCGAACTGGATGTACAAAAGCCGATGACCATCAAAAAGGCGATTGCCTCAGGCATCGGACGATTCGGAAGAATCGACGTCGTGGTGAACAGTGCAGGGTTCGGCATTCTCGGCGTTTTCGAGTCCATTAGCGTGGCAAAGGTTCGTGAGATATTCGAAGTCAACGTGTTTGGCATGATGAATGTCGTCCGTGCACTCCTTCCTCACTTCCGACAAAACAACCGAGGACTCATCATCAACGTGAGCTCAGGCGGCGGGATCATCGCCCTTCCATTGATGTCTGTCTACAATGCCACGAAGTTCGCCCTGGAGGGATTTTCAGAATCCCTGTCCCACGAACTGGCCTCGCAACACATCGGCGTAAAGATAATTGAGCCAGGCGGCATCAAAACCGAGTTTGGTAGCCGAATGGCGACCGAGTTCCGCCAGGGCAATCCCGCCCCGGCATACGACGGATTCGTGCAGCCTGTCATGGGCGCTTTCGCATCGAGGGTCTCGGCTGTTGACTTGAGCGCGGACGACGTGGCGAGGACGATCTTCGCCGCGGCGACGGACGGATCGAAGCAACTGCGCTATCTCATTGGGCAGGATATAGCTCCATTGGTCGAAGCAAGACACCGAAAGACAGAATCGGATTACTTGAATCTTGTGAGGGAACGCTACATTCCGATTGGATCTGCAGTGTAGGTCGTGTCTTCGGTCCACCGTGCATGCAGGGGGAACACATCGAGGAAATCTGGCAATGACAACTGCAAAAGCGAGCACCTCATTTGAGATTGGCGCAGATCTGAAGGTAAACCGCATGGGTTTCGGCGCCATGCGGCTTACCGGTCCGGGCGTATGGGGTCCGCCGGAGGATGAGAAAAGCGCGCGGGCGGTCCTACGGCGCGCGATCGAACTCGGCGTCGAGTTCATCGACACCGCGGATGTCTACGGCCCCGGCGACAACGAGCGTCTCATCCGCGAAGCACTTCATCCGTATCCGTCCCAGCTCGTAATTGGGACAAAGGGTGGCATGGTCCGAAGCGGACCGGCGACGCGTGAAAACCCGGGTATGTCGACGAATGCCTCCGCCGCACATATCCGTCGCGCCGTCGAAGGCAGCTTACGTAACCTCGGTGTGGAGCGCATAGACCTCTACCAGCTTCATCGTGTCGATCCTTCGATACCCATTGAGGAGACCATGGGTGTATTTCGCGCTTTGCGCGACGCCGGCAAAATTCGCCACATCGGCCTTTCTGAGGTGGAGGTAGCCGAAATCGAGCGGGCTCGATCAGTTGTCGAAATAGCCACTGTGCAAAATCTCTACAATTTGGCCACGCGCAAGTACGACGAAGTTCTGGTCTATTGCGAGCGAAACAACATTGGCTTCGTCCCGTTTTACCCGCAGAGACTCGGCGCGTTGGCGAAAGCGGATACAGTGGCAACGATTGCAGCTCGAGCCGCCGCAACGCCAGGACAGGTCGCTCTCGCGTGGCTTCTGAAGAAGTCGCCGGTCATAATCCCCATTCCCGGGACGTCATCCATTCGGCATCTCGAACAGAATGCGGCGGCTCGTGACATCGAGCTCGCCGATGCCGACCAGGAAGCGCTCGAGCGGCTGCAACCCATCAATGAATAACCTTCCTCGTCAATGAGTGAGCATCGTGGTGGCGTCCCGGCCACTCCCATTGCAGACCGTTGAGCCTGCGGACCCCTGATCCCCTGCCAATCGGCCTTTGTTCGAAAATTCGCACTAATTCGCCGGCTCGGCGTCCGGCCGGGCGGCGGCTCGATTTCACGGAATCGGGATAATTCCGGGTGCGGTGGCGACGCGGACGGGCTCGGGGTCTGGAGACGCGCGCACGAGGAAATATCGCTGGCGCAGCGCTCCCGCAGCGGTGCTTGCAATGCCGGACCGGTCTCTTTGATAATGCGAAACTCTATTTTACCATCCGGACAGCACCCACCGGGGATGGCTTGCCTTCCAGACCTGCCGCCCGCGCACACGCCCCTGAGACTCACGAATGAAGCGCAAAGACCCCCAGACACGACCCACGGCCGGCGCACCAGAGGCGAGCTCCGGCCGCGGCGGCCGGGAAAAGACCGATCGCCAGTTCGTAAATGCGCTAGGCCGGGGACTGAAGGTATTGCGTGCGTTTAAGCCGCATGATCCGCCGCTGAGCAACCTGGAGCTGGCCAAGCGCACCGGACTGCCCAGACCAACGATATCCAGACTGACGTATACGCTTACGGAACTCGGATACCTCACGTATCACGAGCAATTCGGTTGCTATGAGCTCGGCGGAGGCACGCTCGCGCTTGGCCATGTGGCACGCGCGAACTTCAATGCGGGGCGCGAAATTCGGCCTGTCATGGAACGCTTGGCGCAGTTCAGCGGCGCCAACGTCGGCCTGGGGACACGTGAGCGCCTGAACATGGTTTATGTGGAGGCTTGCCAAGGACCCTCACTCGTGGGGCTGCGGCTGGATGTGGGGTCGCACGTGCCGATTATTTCCAGTGCCATGGGCCGCGCATATCTGGCCGCGATCTCCGAGGATGAGCGCACGCATCTGACCAAACAGTTGAAGAAGGAACGCAAGGCAGATGAAGCCGCCGTGCAACGGGAACTGGATTTGGCGGTGAAGGACTTGAACGCTCATGGATTTTGTATCTCGACCGGCGACTGGCATCGTGACATCCATGGAGTGGCCTTGTCCATTACGGCGCCCGAGCTGGGCGGGATCTTTGTCATCAATTGCGGCGGACCGGCCTATCTGTTGCCCCGCAATCGGCTGGTCGCGGAAATCGGACCTGAACTCATCAATGCGGTAAACGAGATCAAACAGGCTTTAGGTGCAACGCACCGGCCCAAGCTTGTGCTCGAGGACCACAGCGAGCCGCCGCGCCTGCCGAAAAAGGCCCGAGTGCGAGCCGCCGGCAAGGCGGGCGCCCTTTCGGGCATCTCTGGCCGCCGAAACGATCCGGCGCGCTGACGGGGCCGACCCGGCACGATCTACCGCGCGACGCGCGGGCGCCTTTCTCAGCGAGTGACGGTAGGTCGCCCGCGCACTCTCACTGCCTCTAAGGCCCGCAGGGCGACTCCCATCTCCTTAGCTGCGCCGCGCCAAGGCCGTATGCTAAATGATGGCGCAGGCCCCAAGGCGCCGCGACTGCCCTTCGTCCGCATTGCGAACTGTCATTTCGCACATTGTACGGCACGTGGCATAATAGGCTCTTCGAAGGCGGGTGCGAACAGCGGGGGACTCATGACTTTCCTGAAGAACACTTGGTATGTTGCAGCTTGGTCGGATGAAATCGGACCCATGACACTGCTGGCTCGTACCGTGCTGAATGAGTCAGTGTTGATGTTTCGCCAAGAGGACGGGAAAGCGGTTGCTATCGGTAACCGGTGTCCACATCGATTCGCACCGCTCAGTATGGGACGTCATGTCGGTGATGCCGTTCAGTGTGGCTATCACGGTCTGGAGTTCGGTGCAGACGGGCGTTGTCGCCGCAATCCTCACGGTGGGGCCGCAAAGCCCTCGGCCGCAAAGGTGCCCGCGTATCCTCTGGTCGAGCGACATCGCATGCTGTGGATCTGGATGGGACCTGCCAAAGCCGATGAGAGCCTGATCCCGGATATTTTCAATTTTGCCGCGGATGACACACGCGCTCACGTCAAAGGGTATCTGCACGTCCAGGCGCACTACCTGTTGCTCGTTGACAATCTCATGGATCTGTCGCACGGACTGTATCTGCATCGCGGAAGCCTCGCGACCAAGGAGATGCAACAGGAATTTCGCCCTACGACCCGCATCGAAGGCGACGTAGTCATTTGTGAGCGCGAGCAACCCAACATCGAACCGCCCGCAATGTGGGTGCCTTCCTTGCCCCCGGATGCCAAGCGCATTGATTTCTTCAGCAATGTGGAGTGGTACGCTCCGTCCAATGTCATCCATCCGGTGGGGTGTCGGCGATTGGGCAAACCCGCAGGAGTTGACGGGGGGGTATCCTCGTGCTCGGCGCACATGTTTACACCCGAGACGGACCACTCCAGCCACTATTTCTTCTGCAATTCCCGTGACTATGGAGTGAACTGCGCGCAGACCGATGACCGCATACGCAAGATCCTGAGCCACGTCTTCTCGAGCGAGGATCGGCCGATGATTGAAGCTCAGCAAGAGATGATTGGTGACGCTGACTTGATGTCGCTCGAGCCTGTTTTCCTGCCCACCGACAAGGCCGCGGTCCTGGTTCGACGTCGGCTGCAGCAACTGATCGACGCCGAGCAGCAGCGCCAGGAGGCGCCACCGTTGGCGACCGCGAGCCCGGTATGATGGATATGGCAACGACGAGGCTCCTGAGTGTCCGGTTCGCTATCGGCGCGGAGGCGCGCGGCAGATGAGCTCACAACTCACTGCGTCGCCCGCGCGGTCTTCGGGAGTCGGTACAACGGCCGAGCTGATTGCGTTTGTTGAAAACCTGTCCTGGGATCGACTCGACCCCGAAGTCCAACACTACGCGAAGCGGCACCTACTCGATACCATCGGTGTGATGATCGCGGGATCGACCGGTCAACTTGCAGTGCAGTGCGAATCTGTGCTGTGCGCGGTGCGGCCGAGCGGTACGGTGCCCGTGCCTGGTCGTTTCCGTCGTGCGGATGTTCTGGATGCCTGCTTCCTCGCCGGCGCCGCCGGCCACGGCATCGAGTTAGATGATGGCTACCGTCAGGGCTCGGTCCATCCCGGCGTCTGCGTCGTGCCCGCCGCTCTCTATGGCAGTTATTCACGCGCCATCGCCGGTCGCAGGCTGTTGGAAAGTGTCGTTCTCGGGTATGAGGTCATGACGGCGCTTGCCTGCGCGACGCATCCTGCGCTACGACGTAGGGGGTTTCATCCGACATCGGTGTTAGGTGTCTTCGGTGCAGCAGCAGCAGCAGCGCGGCTGCATGGGTTGGATACTCAGCAGATCGCCAATGCCTTGGGAATCGCCGCCAGCAGTAGTGCCGGACTATTTGCCTTCATCAACGGCGGAGCGGACACGAAACGACTGCACGCGGGGCATGCTGCGCGGGAGGGCCTGCAGGCGGTCCTGCTGGCCGTGGCCGGCGTGATGGGTCCGCCCGATGTGATTGAGGGCCGGGATGGGCTGTTTCAGTCCTTTGCATTTGGAGAAGGACTGAAACCCGCGATTCAATGGCCACCACAGGTGCCATTTCGCATCACCGATTGTTATATCAAGCCCTACGCCTGCTGCCGCCATCTGCAGCCCGCCGTCGAGGCTTTTATCGGTCTGTTGAATGCCCACGGCCTTTCGGAGAACGAAGTTGAGACTGTGCAGGTGCAGACCTACGCGATCTCTGCAGAACACGCCCACACAGGCTGGGCGGATTACGCCAGCGCACAACTGAGTTTCCCCTATATCATGGCGCTTGGGATGCGCTACGGCGCGATCAAGCCGCAGCACTTTGAGGACTCCACGCGGCAGGATCCGACCATGGCGGCTCTGTGCGCACGGGTGCACGTCGAGGTCGCAGCCGACCTCGATGCCCTCTATCCAAGATTTCGACCCGCCCGCGTCACGGTCAGGACAAAACGCGGACAATTTGTCGGCTCGGCCATGGAAGCTCGCGGATGTCGGGAGGAGCCGGTGGACGATGCATATCTGAGTGCTAAGTTCATGGACCTGAGCGGACCGGTGCTGGGTGCAGTCCGCGCGCGTTCACTGCTCAATCAACTCTGGAAGCTCGACCGACTCGACGATGTGACTCCTGTCATTGACCGAGTCCGGCCCGAATGAGGGAGCCCAGTCTCGACTCGGCCCGTTCGGGCGGTCACCGGTTGCGGCACAGCGGATGAGCGGTTCGGCAGTGGAATGTGAACGAGACGGCGGCGTCACGCTCCTGCGACTGGCGCGGCCCGAGCGCATGAACGCACTAACCGATGAAATCAAATCGGAGTTGTGCGAGCTGATTCCGCAGTTTTTTGACGACCCGACCGCACGCTGCCTATTGATCACAGGCAGTGGTGCAGCGTTCTGCGCGGGCGGCGAGTTGCGCAGTTTAGCCACAGGCCCCACGCCCGCACAGACCCGAGGGCGGCTGGAGAGGTCCCATCGATGGGCGCATCTGCTCATGACCGGGGAGAAGCCCGTGATCATGGCCGTCAATGGAGCAGCCGCCGGTGCGGGATTTGGACTCGCACTGTTGGGTGATATTACGGTCGCCTCCGACAGCGCGTATTTCCTGCCGGGTTTCACCTCCATCGCAGTGGCGGCTGACCTGGCTGTGGCGCTGACATTGCCACGCGCGGTCGGCGTACCGCGCGCAAAAGAGATCCTGTTCCGCAACCGGCGGATCGAGGCGCCCGAGGCGGCTCACATGGGGTTGATCAGCGCGGTTTACCCGGCAGCCGAACTCCTCCCAGCGGCGATGCAACTTGCCCGGCAGCTAGCCTGTGGGCCGACCCTGAGCATCGGACTGACCAAATCGTTGATTCACCAATCGTATGAGCTGTCGCTCGAGGGTTATCTTGCCGCGGAAATCGCTGCCCAAATGCAGGCATTCTCCTCGTCAGACTGTCGCGAGGGAGTGGACGCCTTCTTCGCCAAAAGATCTCCGCGCTTCACGGGATCCTAACGGACCCGAAAAAAGAGGCCGCGGTGTCTCAACTAGTCGCCCAATACCGGTTTACCGATTGCCGTCCAGGCGGAAGAGCAGCGGCTACGATTTGTAATGGGCCAAGAAGCCGAACGGGGATCAATCGCGTGTGACATCTCGCCGACAGGGGTAAAGCCATAAACCCTCTCGGGGCTGACATTGTTCGCAGTTCAGCAGGATGACATCCGGGCGCGTTGGCTGGCGATGGTGGAAGACAAGCCGTCGGCGAATGAAATCAAAAAGTTGTCGCGGCCGCGGACCTCGCGCGGCAGAGCGGCTATGCTCGTGCATCCAGCGCGGTCGTGAAGGGCATCACCGATATCTCGGCCTCCATCATGCGTGGTGACCGGGCCATCGTGGCCCTCACCGTCCCCTATATCAAAACTACCTATGCCCAGGGACCATCACGACGGTTGTTGACAGAATCAAAGCGGCTGCGACCACAATTGCGTCCCAACCGAGCGGGACGACAGTGAGGGTTGATGTACGCAGTCGAGCCTCAGCTGTTGTGTCATGTGACGACCTGCTGCGGTATCTGCCACGTTCATCCCTGCGCGGTGGGCCGGACGATCAGTTCATTGACATCGACGTTGTCCGGTTGGCTGATGGCGTAGTCGATCGCCTCTGCAATCGCCGTCGCCGGGATAGACGCCTGATTCATCATGGCACGGACCCCAGCCCTAACCTGAGGATCCTCGATTCCATCGGGCAGTTCACTGCGCGTGAGCCCGGGACTGACAACCGTCACGCGCAGGGTTTTGCTCTCCTGCCGAAGTCCTTCGGAAAGCGCCCGCACCGCGAACTTGGTCGCACTGTAAACGGCAGCCGTGGGGTCCACCCTGTGCGCGGAGACAGACGCCACGTTGATGATATGTCCGCAATCTTGCTTGCGCATGATCGGCAGGACGGCGGCGATACCATGCAGGACGCCACGAAGGTTCACATCGATCATCTTGTTCCACTCGTCGACGCGCAACTCCCCGACCAGAGACAGCGGCATGATGCCGGCATTGTTCAACAACACGTCAATCCGGCCGTGACGCTCCTGTGCGAACGCGACGAAGGCCTTGACGCTGTGCAGGTCAGTCACATCGAGTTCCTGATGCAACGCTTCGCCGCCGACGTTTCTAATCTCCTGGGCAATGGCTGCGATGCGGTCCGTGCGCCGAGCGCCGAGAATCACTCTGTGGCCCTTCGTCGCGAGGTGGCGGGCGGTAGCTTCGCCTATCCCACTGCTGGCGCCGGTGATCAATACAACTTTGCGTGAAATTGGTTGTGATGGATTCGTCACTGCAGGCTCCGCTTGGTCGTATTGGATCTGGGAGATCTCCCCAGCGGCGAAATCATGCAATGAAGCCGTCAGGTGACGTTAGGTCGATCCTGCAGGATTCATATACGATCCTGCAAACCAAGCGGGGGCGCCCGGATCCCTAGCGCAGAATCGGATATAGTCCCGCTACCCTTGGAGCCTTGGATATTCGAGGTTTTAGTTGGCAGGTAGTCCTGACCCGTACCGAGAAATAGCATCGATTATTGCCCGTTTCGCCACGAGCGATGGCGAATGTTCGACCGCGATCGGCAATCTTTTCCTTTCCCGCCGCTCCTCCCAGACGCAGCCACTTCACACCGCCCAATGGCCGTGCTTCGCGCTGGTGGTGCAGGGAGCCAAGAGTCTCGTGCTTGGGCCGGAAGTGCATCGCTACGGCGTGGGCGACTATCTCGTGGTCTCGATCGACCTGCCTGTGGTGTCGCGCGTGACGGAGGCGAGCGCCGAAGCGCCGCACTTGGGTCTTGGCATGGCGATCGCACCAGAGCGGCTGAAAGAAGTCCTGGGGCGCATCAACGTGCCGAGATCCGCGATCACGCCAGCCGAAATGCGAGGTGTCGCCGTCAACAAGGCTCCGTTGGATCTTCTCGATGCCGCCGTGAGGTTGCTACGACTTCTTGATCGACCTGAGGATATCCCGGCATTGGCGTCACTGATCGAGCAGGAAATTCTATACCGACTGCTCACCGGGCCGTGCGGCCCGCGATTGCTGCAGATGGCGATGATCGAAACTCCCAGCAACAAAATCGCTCAGGCCATCGCATGGCTTCGAGAGAACTTCATGCGGCCGCTACGCATCGCGGAACTGGCCGACCAGGTCGGCATGAGCATGTCCTCACTACATCATCACTTCAAAGCGATCACAGCGATGACGCCTATGCAGTATCAAAAGCAACTCCGCCTCCACGAGGCTCGTCGCCTGATGCTGATGGAGCACCTGGACGTCGGAACCGCAGGCTACAAGGTGGGATACCAAAGCCCGTCACAGTTCAGTCGGGAGTACAGCCGCCTTTATGGGCTTTCACCGTCGCGCGATGCAGAGTCTGTGTGCGCGCCTACCCGCGGCACGGCGATCTGAAGCATCCGCGAACGGCATCGCTGCCACGACGGGTCCAAATATCTCCTCTCGTACCAAGCGCATCTCAGGATGCGCCTGGGCCATCACGGTGGGTTGCAGGAAGAAGCCCTGCTCGTCCACGCGAGAGCCCCCCTGCAGGATCTGGGCGCCCTCCTCCAGACCCGGGCTTCAACATCATGGTGCAGCCGGCGGCGATCGCCTGCGCAAGTTTGGATACCTCCATCACATATGGAAAGTTCCAGGGCGTAATCGCCCCCACCACACCCACGGGCTCCTTGACGGTGTACGCGTGCGTATCGGGCTGACCTACGTTGTGAATTTGGCCGCCGATTTTCCCGCACCACCCCGCGGAATAGTTGAGGTTCGCCACAGCCAAACGGACTGCACGAGTTGCCGAGGTGAATGGCATGCCGTTATCCAGCGACTCGAGGTATGCGATTTCTTCCCGCGCGCTGGCAATCGCTGCGCTCAAATTCAACATGAGAGCCGTGCGCTCGACCGGTGGCAAGCGCGGCCAGGGACCTGCGTCAAAGGCGGCGCGAGCTGCGCGCACCGCGCGATCGATGTCTTGCGCATTTCCCGCCTGAACCTGGGCGAGCCTCAGTCCAGTGGCCGGGGTTGAGCACCTCGGTGCGCGAGAAATCCACTCAAATCGGATCCCAGCAGAATACATCCGCAGAACGGTCCAGCGGATAGAAGTTCGATCGGAACGCCGCGACCATGTGTTCTGACAGGCGCTCGGGCGTCCAACCGTCTTCCCGGTGCAGCGACCGCAGCGGTCGGGACTGACTCATCAGAAAGACTTCATTTTTGCGCGCCGCGAAAATCTGGCCCGTCACCTCTCGAGCCAGATCGCTGGCCAGAAATACCGTGAGCGGTGCAATCTTTTCCGGATCCATGCTCTTGAAACGTTCGACTCGCTTGCGCTCCTCGGGCGTGTCCTCCGGCAGCGAGCCGATCAAACGGCTCCAGGCAAACGGCATGATGCAGTTGGATCGGACGCCGAAGCGCTCCATATCGAGCGCAATCGACTTGGATAACCCAACGACACCCAGCTTGGCGGCCGAATAGCCGGCCTGACCCAGGTTGCCGATCAGGCCGGAGGCGGAGGTGAAATGAACGTAGCTGCCACTTCCCTGCTTGCGAAAATGGGACGCCGCCGCGCGTGAGACATAGAAGCTGCCAAACAGGTGCACCCGCACGACCTGCTCGAAATCATCCGAGCTCATGCGATGGAAAATCGTGTCGCGCAGAATGCCCGCATTGTTGACGACACAATCTATCCGCCCGAACGAATCCAACGCCGTTGCGATGATCTGCTCGGCACCCTGTTGCTCGGCCACGCTCTGAAGACTAGCGACGGCCTTGCCGCCCGCCGCTTCGATCTGCGCTACCACTTCGTGCGCTGGTGTGCTGTCGCTCCCCGTGCCGCTCGCGCTTCCGCCTAAATCGTTGACGACGACCCGTGCGCCCTCGGCGGCGGCTAGTAGCGCCACCGCCCGCCCGATGCCGCGCCCGGCCCCGGTGACGACGATTGTCTTGCCCGTCAGGCACCCCTGTGTACCCATCTGGGCCTCTTGTTGAGTCATATCGTGGCAACCCTGCACTTTATGTGTTGTCTGCGCATTCCTGCATCATCCGTCGCATCGTACCTGCGGCCGGCACATCCTCGATTTCAATAGCGATACATCGCACTGAGCATGACCTCCCGAGGCCGATTGATGAGGGAGGCGACGTCCCCCGGCGCACCACTCGGATTGTCGAAGGAGAACAAGACGTAGCGCCGGTCTGTCAGGTTCTTGCCGATGACCGCCAGCTCCCAATGATCTTCCATTGTCATGAGTCGGGCGGCCGCGTCGATGGTTGCGTAAGCGCCCTGATGGGCGAAAGGACTGATGTTGTCCTGCGTGAAGTAGCTGTCTGAATAGCGCGCATCGGCGCTCAAACCGATGCGCAGCAGACTCGAGATGGCCGTCTCGTAGGTGAAGCCTGCCGTTGCGGTCCAGTCCGGCGCGCGTGCAGGCTGATACCCGGACAGATTCTGCTTGCCAGTGGCCACATCACAGTTCGCAGTGGGCGGATCGGTGGCTGCACAGGTGATCGAATCAAATGAGGTGAATCGCGCATGCGAGTAACCGAGGCCTGTGTTGAGTGTCAGTTGGTGCGTCACACGCCAGGCCAGCTCTGCCTCGATGCCCCGGGTGTTCAATCCGCCTGCATTGGCCACTTCCTGGCGCAGTTGAGAGGCGATGAAGTTGGAGACTTGCAGGTCCTTGTAATCATACTCATACACCGCCATTGTGAGCCGCAAACTTCCATTGAGCAGAGTCGCCTTGCTGCCAATCTCACCACCGTGGACCTTCTCGGGCTTATATTCAAAATCCGCGCCCGTTTTAAAATTCGGCGTAATCAGGACGGGTCGGGCGAAACCACCGGATTTGAAGCCGGTCTTGTAGGCCCCATAGACCATCAGGTCCGAATTGGCGTTCCACGTGATCGTTGCCTCGGGAGACGTGTTGGTGAAGGTGTTTTCCCCCGCCACCCCGACACCTTGTGGCAGCAGAAAGCCGATGAGCGGGTGGACATAGGTGTCCTCCAGGAAACCCGTCCGCTTCTCCCGCGTGTAGCGCGCCCCTCCGGTCAGCGTGAGGGAATCGAGCAGCTTCCAGCTCAGTTGACCGAAGCCCGAATAGGTCCTCCCGGTGGCAGCGTATGTGCTGGCCAAGCCGTCGCGGCGGCCCGTCGTAGGGTCCTGCGGCAGGTTTGCGAGTACATCCTCGAAATCGGACCTGAGCTTGGTGTCCTCGAAATAGGCGCCGGCGGTAAAGTTGACGGGACCCGCGAAGTTGCTCGCCAGGCGCAGCTCCTCGCTCCACTGCCGGTAGTGTTCGATGAACCCGGAGTAGCTCTCAATAAAGACATTGGTGGCGGCATTATTGAAGTTGGTCACATTGTAGTTGAGCAACCCGGTGACCGAATCGAAGGTCAACGGACCGCGAGTGTAGTCGAGGCTCAACGAGGTCAATGCCGTACCGAACACGCCATACTGGCGTCCGTCGCGATAGTTGGGATCGGACTGAGCGACGATCTGCGGGAGCGCCCCGGATGAAGTGCGATTGTTGATCGCACAATCCCCGTAAGGGTCCGGGCGATTCTTGTAGTAAGGCACGGCGTTGGCGCAGTGGGTCATTTCCACCCCCGCGTCGATGCCATCGTCATCGGTAGCCCCGCTCAACACCCGCAACGTCGCGGTGAGGTCATCGAAGGGTTTGAAGAGCAACGTAGCCCGGCCGACCACGTTTTTGGAGCCATTGTAGTTATAGCCTGCGCCCGGAAGCAGTGCGGGCTCCCCGGGGATGGCCGCGCCGGGGTTGGCAATCGGCCCGGCGACATTCTGGGTCCAGCCGTCCATCTGGCTCGCCTGAATTGCAAAGCGTGCCAGCAGGGTCTCGGTCAAGGGACCCGACACCATCGCTTCAATCTGTCTCTCATCGGCCCTGAACTCGTAGCCGGCCCGCGTCATGAACTCGAACTTGTCGCCGGGCAATTGAGAACGCAGCGACAACACCCCGCCCGGGCTGTTCTTGCCGAAGAACAGCGCCTGGGGTCCCTTGAGAATCTCGGCCTGATCCAGATCCAACATGCCCAGGCGCATCAGATTGCCGCGGCTCGCCTGCACGCCGTCGATGTTGGTGGCCACAGTCTGTTCAGTCCCCGTATCCACTCCGGCGGACCCGATGCCTCGGATCGTGAGCGAGCCGCCCGCCATTCCCGTGGTCGGAACGAGTACCACGGCTGGCGACAGGTTTCCGATGCTCTCAATGTCATGGATGTTCTGATTTTCGAGCATCTGCCCGCTGATCACGGATGCAGCCACGGGCACGTTCATGAAGGACTCCACGCGTTTCCGCGCGGTCACCGTAATAGTCTCCAGTGCATTGTCGCTGGACGCAGCCTCGGTACTCTCAGCCGCTGTTTCGGCCCCAACGCTGTCGCTGCACACAGCCACCATCAGCGCCCAACCAATGACCGTGCCCATCCTCACCCGAAAGGCAGCAGCCCCGAGCCTGATCCCCATACGTCGCCCCCTCCCGTGACCTGGTCTCATTCCGTGCAGATCGGCATTTGAGCCTGCCGCTGCAGCGAAGGCGGTGCATGCGGTCCGATCGCATCCGGACTGTCGCACGAGTGCTCGAGCACTGTCAACGGATTGCGAACTAACCGTTCGCTGTGCGAAATGCGTAGGTCGCACGGCGAGTGTGGCCTGAAGGCGCACCGGTGCGGTTTGCCACTCACGTCGCGAGCACTGGCGGCCACTCCGGACATCTGGCATGTTTGGCCAACTATCCGCGTTCGTTGGGGTGAATGACATGACTTATGAAGATGTGATCTATGAACAGCAGGGCGCAATCGCCACTATCACCATCAACCGACCCCACGTTCGCAATGCGGTTCGCCCGCAAACATATGAGGAACTGACGCACGCGATGCATCGCGCAGCCGATACATCTGAGATCGGCGTCGTCGTACTCACTGGCGCCGGCGACAAGGCATTTTGCGCCGGCGGGGATGTTCGGGATCAGGCCGAGCGCAAGCCATCAGTGGGACGCACACACGTGCGGCGCCTGTTTGCGCTCTCCTCCGTCATGCGCATGATGGACAAGCCGATCATCGCCAAGATTCGCGGGTTCTGCGTCGGGGGCGGAAACGAGATCAACTTGTTCTGTGATCTGTCCATCGCCACTCACGACTCGAAGTTCGGTCAAGTGGGTCCCAAAGTGGGTAGCGTGCCAATCTGGGGCGCCTGCCAGCTCCTCGCCCGCTACGTCGGCGAGCGTAAGGCCCGGGAGATCCTCTTCACTTGCCGGCTGTATAGCGCGCAGGAGGCGCTGGAGATGGGCCTGATCAACCAGGTCTGCGCGCCCGAGGAGTTGGATTCACTGGTGAGTTCGCTGTGTGAGGACATCCTTCAGAAGAGCCCCCAGAGTATCCGCATAGCGAAGCTCGCGCTCAATGCGGGCTCGGATGCTGATTTCTATCCTTCATTCTTTCCGAATGCGGAGTTGCTGGCCAGCGCCTACGGCAACGAGGAGAACATGGAGGGTATCAATGCCTTCCTACAGAAACGGCCACCCAACTTTCCGCGCTTTCGGCGCTGAAGCCCATCTGACAAACCCCGTGGCGCGGCGCTTGCGGTCGTTCGTCAGGCGACGGCGCTCATGCTGGCCCGTCGATCCTTTAAGATCATATCCGCGCCCTTCTCGGCAATCATGATCGCCGGCGCATTTGTGTTGCCTGACACGAGCGTGGGCATGATGGATGCGTCCACTACGCGCAACTGCGCGACACCACGGACGCGCAAGCGCTCATCGACAACGGCCATCGCATCCCGTCCCATCTTGCACGTACCCACGGGATGAAACGCCGTCCAAGCTTTGGCGCGAATCTGCGCCAGCAATGCCTCATCGGCCGTGCAGTCCCCGGGGGGCATGTAGTCCTGCGGCTCGTAGCCAGCCAACGCGGATGCGCCGAAGATGCGCCGCATGAGCCTGACTGAATCCAAGGCGACACGTTGATCGTCTTCATCTACCAGGTAGTTGTGTAGCAACGCCGGATAGACGCTCGGATCGGCGCTCTGGATGCGCACAAAGCCGCGGCTTCTGGGCCGTAGATTGCAGATGCCCCCAGCGATCACCGGGAAGGGATGCGGACCTGTACCCAGGCTCTCATAGCTGGCAGTAGTTGCGTGGAACTGGACGTTAGGGCGGCCGCGCGACGGATCACTCTTGGCAAAGCCCGACAGCGGTGGTGCACCGTTGGTCATGGGCCCCTGGCGCAAGAGGAAATACTCAATGCCCATGAGCATCTTTTTCAACGGGTTGTTCAAACGCGTGTTCATCGTATCACCGCTTGCGAGTCGCTGAATGAAACGCGCGTTGACATGATCCTGCAGATTCTCACCGACGCCCGGCAATTCTCGATGCACTGCAATGCCATGCTCACGTAAGAGCGCGGCAGGGCCGATTCCAGACAGTTGCAGCAGTTGGGGGGAGCCATAAGTGCCGGCGGAAACGATCACTTCGCCTTGCACTTGGGCCACTTGCGGGCCGGCTGCTCCAAGAAACTCCACCGCGACCGCGCGGTCGCCTTCGATCCGGATTCGTGTCGTGGGTGCTCTGGTGAGCACCGTCAGGTTGGGCCGGTGCTGCGCCGGCCGCAGAAAACCGCGAGCTGTCGAACATCGGCGCCCGCGACGCTGAGTCAGCTGCAGATACCCGCAGCCTTCGTTATCGCCTCGATTGAAGTCATCGATTTTAGGCAGGCCCACCTGAGCGGCGGCTTCACGAAGGTCATCAAGGACCGTCCAGCGCATGCGCGGCTCCTCCACGCGCAGCGGCCCACCCACCCCGTGAAAGGCGTCCGGCCCGTGCGCATAGTCTTCTGATTTCATGAAGTAGGGCAGCACGTCGCTCCACCCCCAGCCCGGATTGCCGGTCCGCAGCCAGTCGTCGTAATCGGCTGCCTGGCCCCGTACATATGCCATGCCGTTGATGGAGGAAGATCCGCCCAATACGCGGCCCCGCGCGATGGGCATCTTTCGGCCGCCGAGCCCCGGCTCCGGCTCTGTCGTGTAACACCAATCGGTACGCGGATTGCCCAGAGAGTAGAACAGACCCGCGGGAATGTGAATCCAATGCCAATCATCAGGCCCGCCGGTCTCGAGCAACAGCACCCGCAGGGTGGGATCCTCGCTCAAGCGAGAGGCCAACACGCAGCCGGCCGATCCCGCTCCGATCACAACGTAGTCAAACGACCCGAACGCTCGTGGCTCCACGATCTCTCCTGTATTCAAAGCTGACTCGATAGTCGCGCGGCCCGATTAGTCGATCGGCCTTCCAATCATCCGGGCCACCGTACGATGAAAGCGCTGGAGTGCGATCTCATTGCTGCCATACACGACCCGGAAACCATCGGGTGCGTGCTCGAGGTTACCTTGACTGATGCGTGCGACGGCGTGGCGGTAGCTCAGCCATGGGGTGTGACATACACAATCTCGGCAGAGACGAGCAGCGAAGCCGGTACAGTTCCGCGCTCGGTTCAGGTGCAGGCGCCCCAGATAATCGCACGCAGGCTGGCGACGCGCAATATGCGAACGCGCATTTCGCAATGCGGACACTCCGTCAGCGCAATAACCCCTTGCGGCGACTCCACTCCAGCACTGCATCGACACATTCGCGCATCTGCTCTGGCTGGTTAAAGTAGTAATGAGTGGCACCAGCAATGCACAGGTGCTGCTTGTCCGGCGTCGCCAAGGCGGCAAAAATGGCTGGCCCGTGGCTCGCGGGCACGTTCGCGTCCGCCTCATTCTCAATCAGCAGCACCGGGGTGCGTTTGATTCGAGCCGCCGAGGCCGGCCCCTTCGCCTGCGATCGATCGTAGGACCATTGCGATAGCCAGGATCGCAACGAGCAGAACCGGGCAAGGCCCGCTGGAATGGTGTTCGCCGTGCGCGACTCCTGCAGTGCCCGCGGATCGATCCTGCGACCGTTGGGATCAATGGCCGGGTCCAAACGACGCACATCGCAACGTGTACGATGCACGATGAAGGCGTACTCAACCTCCCCGTCGTCTCGGGCACGTAGCTCGGCGAGTTTATTCTCAACCCAGCCGGTGATGCGACGATTCCGTGCGATCTGTGCGTCCCGGAATCGCGCCACAAAGGTAGCGTCGTAGGGAGGTTGATGGGGGCAGCGCGGATCGTAAATATCTAGTGCTAAATCACGGTCTTCGGGCGTGTGTTCATGACGTACGGAGGGGTCGAGCAGTTCCGTCAAGGTTTCAGCGCGACTCAAATGGGCTGCGATGAAGATCACTGCATCGGCGGCGATCAGATCGGCCGCGGTGAGATCGTAGGGATCACCCGCTGCCGTGTGAGTGACGGAAGGCTGCTCAGCCTGACTCTGGTAAAAGAGCGACAAGGAGCCTCCGCCGGACCACCCAACCAACACGACATGTCGATAGCCGGCCTGCTCTTTCGCCCACCTCACGTACTGACCGAGATCAAAACACACCTTTTCCATGATGAGGGCACTGTCATTCTTCGGATACCGGCTACCGGCACAAATGACGTGCAATCCTGCTTCCGCCAGCGCGATGGGCATCGGCAAGAGCTGTAATGTGGAGGCCGGATGCATGAACAGGTAAACAGTATCGGACGGCCGGTCGCGCGGCAGCAGGCGCTGACCTTCCAACCAGACCCGTCCTTGAGTGCCGACAAACCCGTGCGTCTCTGCGAACTGGGGCGACTCCTGAAAGTTCAATACAATCGGGACGCGGTCCCACTCGGCCGGCGCGCGGCCGCCCTCAACGTACGAGCGCGAGGATTCTGAGTGTTCCACGGGGACTGTCCTCAACCGGGTGCTTCGAGGAGTGTGACCACGCAAGCCGCCTCCTCCAGTCCGTGAAAACCACCGCCGTTCTCGGCTAGGCCCAGACGCGCGCCTCTCACCTGACGTTCACCTGCCTCCCCGCGCAGCTGCGTAACCAGCTCGAAAATCTGAATTGCCCCCGTCGCTCCGATCGGGTGCCCTTTGGAGAGCAGGCCCCCGGAGACGTTGATCGGTAGCCTTCCGCCCAGCGCAGTAGCACCGCTCTCGGCCAGCGGTCCACCTTCTCCGTAGGCACAGATGCCTACATTCTCGCTGTGCAGGATTTCCGCGATGGCCGACGCATCGTGCAGCTCCGCGATGTGCAAATCCTCCGGTCCTGCACCGGCCATCTCGTAACATCGATAGGCCGCCACCCGCGTGAGATGCTTGTCATATTCGAGCACGGTGCGATTGCTGCTGCTGCTGACGCCAATCCCGCGGATCCGCACGGCCCGCTTGGCACCCAAGCGTGCGCGTGCCCGTTCGGAGGCGACGATCAACGCACCGGACCCATCGCTCATCGGAGCGCACATCGCTCGCGTGATAGGCCAGGCGATCATCCGATCTGCCAACACCGCCTCGGGTGTCATCTTGAATCGATATTGCGCGTACGGATTCAGTGCCGAATGAGTGTGATTCTTCGCCGCCACCGCCGCGATCTGGCGTTGTGTGGTGCCGAAGGTCTTCATGTGAAAGCGAGCCTGCGCTGCATAGATATCCATAAACACCGAGCGCTCGCCACCGTCGGTTGCTGCGTCCGGCGGTACCGGCACGCCTTCCCCGGCGGCCAGCAGATTTCGCAGATGCTCATCTGCCAATTCGCGGTCCCAACTCCCCTTGAAGGCTTCAAACATCTCCTGGCGCTTTTCCGGATAGTTCATCTTCTCCGTCCCCACGACCAGCGCCACCTCGTAGATTCCCGCTTTGACCGCGGCAAATGCCTGCATGAGTCCGGAACTCGAGCTCGCGCAGGCATTGTCGGTGTTGAAGATCGGAATGCCCTCAAAGCCATAGGCTCGCAAGGAAGCCTGCCCGCGCACGCCGTGCTGCCCTTCGAGAGCCCCCTGCCGGGTGTTGCAAAACCAGGCAGCCTCAATCGCCTCGCGGTCGATTGCCGCATCCTTCAGCGCGGCATCGACCGCCTGTGCGGTGAGCTGCTTCACCGAGCGATCCAGGTGCTTGCCCAGCGGTGTCATTCCCGCTCCAACGATATACACATTCGACATGGCTGATCCTGACTGTAGAGGGGAAAACACGTGGCCCGACCCTGTGGCGTGTTCACGGCATGGCAAAGCCACCATTGACACTGATGATCTGTCCCGTGAGCCACGATGCGTGGTCACTCGCCACAAAGGCGATCATGGAGGCAATATCGTGCGGCTCACCGATGCGTTTCAGCGGATACATCTTCAGCACCGACTGCTGTCGACGAGCGTATTTCTCCTCACCCATTTGAGTGAGCAGGCTCGCCTCGCGCGCCTGGCGCAACTCGGTATTGGTTGCCCCCGGAGAGACGACATTGACGGTGATGCCGGACGGGCCCAGTTCCTGGGCAACCGACTTACACAGCGCGACCACGCCCGCTTTCGCCGCAGCATAATAGGACAGGCGCGCCTGACCCAAACGCGCAGAATCGGAGGCCAGACAAATGATCCGCCCGAATTGGCGGCTCACCATATCGGGTGCAAACGCCTTGATGAGATTCATCGGGCCGAAGAGGCAGATTTTGATCATCCGATCCCAGTCGGCGAAATCCGACTCCAGAAACAGCTTGTCGTCCACGACGGCTGCGCTGTTGATCAAGATCTCAACGGGTCCGAGAGTGGATTTTACCTCGTTCGCCATCGTACCGACACTGACCGGATCGGCGATGTCGGCCGCGAACGCGCGGACAGTCGCGCCGGACACCGCAGACAGCTGCTCGGCGGCCGCCCGCACGGCATCCTCATTGATGTCCACCAACGCCAACGTGGCACCTTCGGCGCCGAGCAGTTGGGCGGCGTGGTAACCAATACCGCGGGCACCGCCGGTGATCAATACAACGCGCTTTTGCTTCAACAACTCCAAGGCGGCTTCCCTTCGGTGATGTAACGTAACATTGTCATGAGGCGCGCTCGCGGCGCTGCGAGAAGCGCCGCCCGAAGACTTCCTCGGCGATTCGATTCAACATCATCTCGATCGAGCCACCGGCGATCATCCAGCCGCGCGTGCGGCGGAAGCAGTACTCCACCAGCGATTCCTGGCTGTAGCCCATGCCGCCCATGATCTGCATCGACTCACTGGTAGCCTCGAACCCCGCTTTGTTGCAATACGCCTTGGCGATGGCGGTTTCCGATGCGGATGGCAGGCCGCGATCCGCGTTTACCGCGGCGCGATATAACAGCAGGCGCGCGGCATCGAGTTGCATTCGCATGTGGGCAAACTTCCATTGCAGCCCCTGGAACTCGCACAGCGGCCGCCCGAACTGCTGGCGCTGCAGGGCGTAATCGCGTGCGACGCGAAAGGCATATTCGCCCAAGGCGAGCGCCCGCGAGCTGTTGCCGAGACGCTCGATGTTGAAGGCGGCAATTTGCTTCTTGAAGCCACCGGGCCCGAGCAACACGTTCTCCCTCGGCACGTATACATTCTCGAAGAAGAACGGCGTCCACTCTTCACCGGAGAGGAAACTCGATCCGTTGCCAAACCGCAGTCCTTCACTGCCCCGCTCGATCAACACCGAACCGATGCCCTCGAGTCCCGGCCCATAGCGCACATAGACGAGAAACAGGTGCGCATGCATGCCGTGAGTCGTGAAGATCTTGCTGCCTGTAACGCGAAATCCATCGCCGTCGGCAACAGCGCGCGTCTTGAGCTCCGTGGCCGCTGAGCCCGCATCAGGCTCGGTCATTGCAACCGACATCACTTTCTCACCCGAGAGTATGCCGGACAGATATCGGTCGAGTTGCGCGGGCGTCCCAAACTCCGCCAGCACGCGTACGGCCCCGAAATTTCCAGCCTGGATGACATCGGCACTTCGAGGATCGGCCAGTGCGACCTGCTCGATCGCGAGCACCGCATCAAAGAGCGAACCGCCCTGGCCGCCTTTCTCCTCCGGGATGGTAATTCCCATCAGTCCCTGCGCCGCCAGACTTCGGGCCACGTCCCAGGGATAATCACCGGAGTGGGCGCGCTTCAGGGCTCCCGGCTTCAATTCGCGCTCGGCGAAGTGGCGCACGGCGTCCTGGAACATCTGTTGCTCGCTGCTCAAGCTAAAGTCCATCGACTTGCCTTCTGTTGTAGTTGGGATGAGAGGGGCGGCCGTGCGAGGTTTTCATCGACCCTCAAACTTCGGCGGACGTTTCTCCAGGAATGCAGAGATCCCCTCCTTCTTATCGTGTGTTGCGTAAATGGTCGTGACCAGAAACGTCTCGAATTCCAGTGCCGAGGCGAGATCCTGATCCAGCCCGCGATACACGGCTCGTTTCACCAAGGCGAGGCTCAAAGGCGCGCGTGTGGCGTATAAGTCTACCAAGCGCTGCGTGGCGTTGAGGGCAGTGCCGTCATCCACCATTTGGTTGATGAGTCCGATTCGGTAAGCGTGCTCGGCGTGGATCGGCTCGGCAGCAAACAAAATCTCCAGCGCATGCGCCCGTCCGACAATGCGGGGCAGGCGTTGGGTTCCGCCCGCTCCGGCTACTGTACCGATGCGCGAACTGGTAATGGCAAATGAAGCAGATCGCCCGGCCACGCGCAAATCGCACGCCAGGGCGAGCTCCAGTCCACCTGTCATGCAATAACCTTCTATGGCGGCGAGGGTGGGCTTGGAGAGCATCTCGAGCGCTTCGCAGAGCCGATGCCAGCGGCGAAAATACGCCCGGCCGCTCTCGACGGAGTCGATCTTCAAAGCGTCATTCAAATCTGCTCCGGCAGAAAACAATTCGGCCGTGCCGGTGAGAATGACACCGCGTACGCTCGCATCGGCATCGGCCTCACGCAGCGCCGACATCAACTCCTCGATGGTCTGCACGCTGATGGCATTACGCTGCTTCGGCCTGTTGAAACGAAGAATCCTGGCGGGCCCTTCCTGCGTGACGGTGAGAGTCTCGTAGCTCATGGGATGCTCCGTAACCCGCCGGCAGTGTCGTGCAGGAAATCCAACAGGGCAGCGTTGAACTCCGCCGCACGCTCGTACTGCACCCAATGGCCCGCGTGTGCAATGAGATCGAAGCGAATCGATGCACGAAAGCGGCGGCAGCGCTCGATGCGAGCCTGCACGGAGGGCGTCGCCATGCTGTCTTGCGCGCCCCAAATCATCTGTAACGGCACACTGACCGCCTCCAGGTCGCGCTCGAGCCGATCTTGCCAGCTCAGTCGGCGCGAGTTGAATCGAGCTCGTTCAATGTTGTGCAAATGCAAGTCCACCGTGGCCTCATCCGCGCTGGCCGGGTTGGTAAACATGATCTGATTGAGGTTGTGGCGAGCCGATTCGCGCACATTGACCTCCACGCCCTCGCGTGGTCGGACAGGCCGGATGTCCACATTACGTCCGGTCGGAACCCCAAATCCACCCGGTGCCACGAGCGTTAGGGCGGCCAATTGTGTCCCGAGCAGTGGGGCCGCCCCCGCCGCCACGGAGCCGCCAAAAGAGAAGCCGACCAGGCGTACCGGCCCTTGACTGTCTGCAGCAATGGCCTCGGCCACCCGATGGAAGTAAGCTTCATCATCTGCGCCATGTGCAAAGTCGGGCGAAGCCCCAAAGCCAGGCAGATCAAAGGCCCGGACGCGGAACTCGCGTCCCAAGGTGTCGAGGTTTCGGCTCCAGTGTGTCCAGGACCCCGCCCCGCCGTGCAGCAGCACCAGATCCGGTCCGTGACCGTGAGTCTTGCAGGCGAGTGTCTGGCCGGCTGCGGAGTCGGCTTTCACCGATGCGGACGTATTGTTCGTCATGAGCCTGATCGCATGACCGCTCACAGCACTAGCATCGGAAGCACACTGGCCATGTCCTTCACAGACTCGACGTTGCGCAGTGTCTGAATGATTCGGCCGGTACGCTCCTCTCCCAGGATATCAATCACCATCGAGCGGAACTTCTCGTCGATCTCCGCGGAGCTCAGCCGTTTGAGCGGCGAACCTTTCGCATCAATCACGAGTTCGTCATAAGCCTTTCCGCCACGCGTTTTGAGCTTGATCCGCGCCGGCATGTGTCCCTCGAACAGCTTGTCCAATCCCACCTCATTGGTGAGCGAGACTTTGGCGGCGATCGCCTTGATCGCCGGATCGTCCAAGGCCTCGAGCGAATACTCCTTAGGGGTGTTTTTTCCCTTGACTACCGTCAGCGCGAGGGAGTAGGCCGTACTGAACTGCATGCCCAGTATGTCCTTGGGATGGGTGATCGCGGCGTGGTGGTGCGAGCCTTTGGGATAACCCACCTCGATGGCTTCGATGTCATCGGCGCGCACGGCGCGCTCGACCAGGATTTTCAGCAACGCATCAATCGCCGGGTGGATGATCGCGCAGCAGCAATACGGCTTGAACAGCACGTGCTCGAGCGTCCACATGTGGCCGAGGTCCGAGGTCAATCGCTCGGGGTTATAGCTCTCCGGGTAGATTTTCAACAACCCGCGATTGCCTTCGAGAATTCCCTCAGGACCGGTGATGCCCGCCTGGGCCATCATCGCGGCTTGCAGACCGCCGATCGCCGCGACCGCCGTGAAAATCCGTTTGACCGAGCCCCCACCTTGGTCGTACTGCATCAGGCCACCTGAGAAGGTGCCGGCGACCGCCAGCGCATTGTGAATACCCTCGGCCCCGTAGTTCAGCAACTTGCCCACCGCCGCTGCCACGCCAAACGGGCCGCACGTCGTGGAATACTGCGGGCCACCGCGCTCGAGCATAGTTGGCGAGACGGCCCACCCAATGCGACCACGCACCTCGTAGCCTGCTATGAGGGCGCTGAGAAACTGACGGCCAGACAGATGGTCGCGCTCACTGAGTGCCAACAGTGGCGGAATCAGTTCACCGCCAATGTGACCGTGGATCAATGGATTGGCGTCGTCGTATTCGAACGAGTGCCCAAACGTGCTGTTGATGAAGGCTGCTGAGGTCACGGGCAGCTTATCGCCGTATCGGACTACGGTAGCCTCTTCAAGTCCACGTGCGTGTTGGTAGGTCTTACGTACGGCCTGGGCCCAGGGCAAGTGGGCGCAACCGATCTGAATGCCGAGCTGGTCGACCAACAAGTCGATCGCGATGGCGCGAATCGGTTCCGGGACCTGCTCGAGGGTCAGATCGGCTGCGAAGCTCGCCAGCTTGCGGGTTTCTTCAGTCATGCGAATTTCTCCGATGTCGCGATGTGCGTGTGAGGGGACGGCACACTCCTGTGATCCATCATGTGGCACCGCTTTCGCCGGGCTTGCGTCTGATCAATCGCACTTTCTCCATTTCGAGCACCACTTCGCCGGTCTGTTTGCGTACCGTGTGTTTAAACACCACCACCCCGCGGTCGGGCTTGGACGTCTCTTTCTTAGAGAGCACTTCGATGGTTACGGTGATCGTATCGTTGCAATACACCGGGGCCGGCCACTTCATGCGTTCGATTCCCAACAGCGCCATGCCGGTGTGATGTATCAGACCCATCTGGATGGCCAATCCCTCAGCAATGATGAAGGTGAGTGGCCCGGGTGAGACCCGGCTGCCGAACATACTGTGTTCTTTGATGTATTCGAGGCTCATGTGAAGTTCTTCGAACACACCCGACAGCCCCATGAAATTTACGATATCCGTCTCGGTAATCGTGCGCGAGAGCGTGGTGCCCTTGTCCCCGATCTGCAGCTCCTCGAAGTGCAGGCCCGTTGGACCTTTCAACTCACGTGCCATGAACTGTCATTTCCCGTGTAGGTGTTTAGATCATTACTGCCGCCGCGGTAGCCGCGGCAGGCAGGGGTTCAGTGCGCATCACGATTGTGCCCGCAGCGGCGAGCGCAGCGATCTGATCGGATGGCAGTCCGAGCCAACCGCTGAGAATCTCTTGAGTGTGCTGTCCCAGCAATGGCGCTGGCTGCGCAATAACCGGAGGTGTACGCGAGAGCGCCAGCGGATTACCCAACAGTCGCACCGTGCCCGCCGCTGGATGATTCAGGCTGACAATCATGTGTCGCGTCGATACATTCGCATCGGAAGCCAAACCCGCCAAGTCCCGCACCACGGAGGCAGGCACGCCGTTGCCCTGACAAAGCTCTGCGACCGCCTGAGCCGTCTGCGAACCGGTCCAACGCCCGATCGCCTCGTCGATGCGATCACGCTGGCGAAGTCGCTCGGATGCGTCGTCCAACTCCGCGGCCTGCAGCTCCGGCCGATTGATCAGCTCGACCAAGACCTGCCATTGGGTTTGGGTCTCCACGGCAATCGCGACCCACACCCCATCGCGAGTCGGATATAGATCGTGCGGGGCGCTCGCGTGACTTCGATTACCCAGCCGGATCGGATGCTCACCTGCGCACAGAATCTGCGGCCAGCGGCTCTGAGTCATCCACACCCCGATATCGGCCATGGCCAGATCGATGTGCGAGCCCACGCCCGTCGCTCGACGCTCGCGCAGGCCGGCGAGCACCGCAGCCATGACCGCCGTGGCCGTAGTCAAATCGATCGCGGAGATGCCGAGCTTGACGGGAAAGTGATCGGAATAGCCCGTCATGTACATCAGGCCGCAAGCGGCCTGTACGACGGTATCCAGCGCGCGCTTGCCGCCATAGGACGATCGCTCGCCAAAGCCATTGACCGAGCAATACAGGATTCGCGGATTGGCTGTCTTCAATGCCTCGTAACCCAAGCCGAGCTTCTGCAGACTGCCGGGAGCCAGGTTCTCAATGAACACATCGGCGTGGGCAACCAGGTCCAATACCAACTGTCTGCCCTGTGGATCGGTGGGTTCGATCACGACACTGCGTTTACCCGCATTGTTGATGTGAAACAGATAGCTCGAGTCACCGAGCCGTTGACCAGCGCCCCGCAGCGCGTCTCCCTTAGCGGGTTCGATCTTGACGATCTCGGCTCCCAGGTCGGCCATCAACCGGCCCGCCAGCGGCACGCTGGTGCGCGAGGCAAATTCCAACACCCGTATACCCGCCAGAGGACCCGGGCGACCAGGATCCCCGGAGCCGCGCAGCGTGGCGTCGTCTTCGGGCTCGCGTCTTGCCGGCAGCGGCGCGGCTGGATGCTCAACCTTCAGGTCGTTGTGCCAGGTGCCCACTTTCAGCGGCGTGCCTATTGCCGGAAGCGGCTTTCCACCCACCGTACGCACGGACGAGGGCATGACCATTGCCCGCAACTCGCGGTAGTGTGGGTCGGCCAACACAGCCTCAATCGTGCTGATCTCACTGACCGGAACGCCTCGGGCGGTCATCTGCTCGACAATGGTGGCCATCGTTCGGCCGCGGGTCCAATCGGCCAGGATCGCATCGACCTCATCTACATTGCGTACACGGTCGGCCTCCGTTTTGTAGCGCGGATCCTCGATCAACTCTGGACGTCCGAGAACCGCCATGACCTTGGCCCACCACCCAGTGCCCCCCGTTCCGGTACAGATCACAACGCTGCCATCGGCTGCCGGATACAGATTCCAGGGCGCCGCGATCGTATGGCGATTACCAATCCGTTTGGGCGCGCGACCGCTCAAGAAATAACTCGGCAGGAAATTACCCAGGATGGCGATGATGCAATCGACGATCGCCAAGTCTAGCGTCTGTCCACGGTGCGATCGATCGCGCTCCCATAACGCAGTCATGACGCCGTTAAATGCAAACAATGCACAAGTATGCAACGCATAGGGTAGGCCGCTGGCCACCGGCGGACGCTCCGGGTAACCCGTGCAGGCCATCAGTGCGCCCGCAGCCTCGGCAACCAACTCGCATCCGCGCCACTGTGGATGTGAGCTGCGCTGCCCGTACAAGCTAATCGCGCAGACGATCTTTCCGGGCCATCGTGCCTCCACGGCCCGTAAATCATCGAACGCGGGTACCGAGTTGACCCCTTCCTGATCCACTAACACGATGTCTGCCCATTCCATCAGCGCGGACAGCTGCGCATGGTCTGCCCGCCATTCACCGGCCATTTGCAGCGTCTCCTTGCCGGCCTGCAGCAAATGGAACAAATAGGAGTTTCCGTCGCTGGTGAGCGGCCCCTGCTGTCTGAGCGAGCTGCCTCCCTCGGGCTCGATGCTTTTGACCGTTGCCCCGAGGCCTGCGAGCAGCTGGCCGCACAGGGCTGCCACATTGAACCCACGGCTGAGCTCTAACACCCGGATTGCGGAACACGCTTGCAAATCAGCCCCCTCACCACCGTTGATCGATGTCGCCGATACCTCAGATCACCCGCTGACTTCTCAGTTGGTCGATCTGCTCCTGCGGATAACCCAACTCCAACAGAATCTCCTGCGCATGTTGGCCTTTCCAGGGAGCGAAGTGACCGAGTTTCCCCGGGGTTTCCGATAGTTTGATCGGCACGCCGATCTGAGCCACCTCCCCGAGCTGCGGATGTGGCACACGCGGAACCATGCCCCGGTGCTGTAGGTGTGGGTCGTCGAAGACCTCCGAGACCTCATATACCTTGCCCACGCAGACATTCGCCGGACTCAACAGTTCGAACCAGGCATCCCGCGTACGGGTCCTGAACAGTGCTTCGAGTTCCTCCCGGCATTGCGCCTGGCGCGGGCTTTCGCTGCCGTGAAAGTCCTCGGGACGCGGCCCCCCGTCGATCAAATCGGCTCGGGAGAGCGTGCGGCAGAGATTTTCCCACAACCACGGTTCCACACACCCGATACTCAAGTAGCGTTGATCGGCTGTCTCGTAGACCCGGTAGTAGGCAAAGCTGCCTCCCAGCGCGCCCGCTCCACGCTCCGCCACTTTGCCTTCGGAGAGAAACTCCCGAATTGGACGTGTCGCCCCCAATAGGGACAGCGCGCTGTCGAGGTAGGCAATATCAACGTGCTGACCTCGGCCGGTTCGATGGCGTGCGTATAGCGCCAGCAGAATGCCGCAAATGGCGTGCAGGGCGGCGCCGCCAAAGTCGGCGATCAGATTCGGCGGCACGATGGGCCGTCCGCCGCGCTCGCCTACCAAATTCAGGATACCGGCGAGCGAGAGGTAGTTGATGTCGTGCCCCGGGAGGTCGCGATAAGGACCGTCCTGGCCATAGCCACTCAAGGAGCAGTAGATGAGGCGCTCATTCAAGGCCGACAGCCGCGGATAGTCCGCAGCCAGCCGCGCGGTGACACCGGGTCGAAATCCCTCCACGAGCACATCCGCGGTCCGCGCGAGCCGATGAAGTACCTGTTGGCCCTCGGGGGTCTTCAAATCAACAGTAATACTGCGCTTGCCGCGGTTGGCGATATTGGCTGCCTGAAGCCGCACATTGTCGGGGCTTGCCGAGCCGCCGGATCCGGACTCGCGTCCGCGCGCGGGGGCCTCGATCTTGATCACCCGGGCACCCATATCGGCCAACACCATGGTGACGTGCGCACCGGGTCCCTTCTCGATCAGCTCGAGAACCGTCACATCTGACAGCGGACCGCTCATCTCAAAGTCTCCGCATGACCTGCAGCCTCATCGCGTCCGACGATGAGCGCATCCACCACCACGGCGCCCCCCCCCTCCTCGTAGACAAATACCGGATTGACATCGATTTCGCGGCAGGCACCGGCGGCGCCCTCCACTAGACAGGAGAGCTTCTCCATCATCTGGGCCAACGCCTCTACATCGACGGGGCCTCGGCCCCGCGCGCCGCTGAGCAGAGGCCACGCACGCAGGCGCTGCAACATCAGCACAGCGCCCTGCCGTCGGATCGGCAGCGGTTCGATGACCACGTCACGAAATACCTCGATGTGGATGCCACCGAGCCCCACCATCATCATGGGACCAAAATCAACATCGTGTACGATACCCAGGGCGAGCTCAGTTCCGGGCTCGAGCATAGTCTGTACGAGCACGCCGTCGATGCTGGCTTGAGGGGCGTTTTGGGCAGCGCGCTCGAGCAGCGTCCTGTAAGCGGCCCGCACTTCGGCCTCGCTACTCAGTCCGAGAATCACACCACCGATTTCGGTCTTGTGCGGAATCTGTCGGGATTGAATCTTCATCGCAACCGGCTGCGCGAAGTCGGCGAAACAGGCCGCTGCCTCGTCTGCAGACCGTGCGAGCCGCTCTGTCGTGCCGGCAATGCCATAACGACCCAGCAAGGCCTTCGCCTCGTACTCGCACAGGCCTCCGGCCAGCAGCGCCTGATCCTGCGCTGCGATTTGCGGCGCTGAGGACGCCTGCGTGCCCGACCCGTGATCGCGAGCTTCGGCATACTCCACCATTCCAGCAATGGTCTGCGCCACCCGATGTGTGCTCGCAAGGCAGATCAGTCCCAACTGCTGAACGAGTTCCTCACTGCTACGCGATGGCGGTGCGTGCGAATACAGAAACAGCGGCTTCTTCAGATCCCGTACGATCTCCTGCAGGCTCTCGCGTTCGCGCGCGAGCACATCGCCATCTGACATATTAGCAATCAATACGACTGAATCGATCACTTCGCTCAATAGCAGCGAACGCAAGGCGCCCGACAACGGACTGCTCGCCTTTACGCCTGCAATCGGATTCACTGTAACCTGAGCGGTCATGTCCACAGGGTTGTGAATCGCCCCGTAGCCCGGAATATAGGTCTGCAGGGCCGTTTGCGTCGCAGGGTCCAACACCGGAACTGCGAGGCCCATCAACTCGCAGGCATCTGCCATCCACACGCCTGCACCGCCCGACGTCGTGAGGATTCCGACCCGGCGGCCGCGCGGAAGCGGGCAGACGGAAAAGGCGGCCGCAAGATCCGTCATGGCTTCTTCGTCATCCACTCTGATCAGCCCGTGACGCTTGAAAACCGCCGCGTAGACCTCATCTGCCCCTGCGAGACGGGCCGCGTGCGAATTTGCAGCCCGGCGACCCGCGGCCGTACGCCCGAATTTGGACACGATGATGGGCTTGCCCGCCGACAGTGCCCGCCGCGCTATGGCCGGCAATCGCTCACCTTGTTTGATTGCCTCGACCAGCAGCAGGATTGCCTTCGTATCCTCATCGCCAATCGCGAAGTTCACGAAATCCAACACCTGCAGGTCCACTTCGTTGCCGGTACTCACGACATAGTTGACGCGCAAACCGTGCTCGGCGGCACAACGATCACTCAACGCAAAGGCCAGTCCGCCGCTTTGCGCGACGATGCTCACGGTCCCCGGGCCTGTTCGATGACTCGGGTGCGCGGCGCGGCGTAAGTCGACATTACGTGCAAAAGTGGCCGGAATCGCGGCCTTGCCATTGAAGAATCCGGCGGTGTTCGGACCACAGATGCGCAGACCTGCGCGTGCGGCGCCCTGGGTCAGTGCCTGCTGCATCCGCGCCCCTTCCGCGCCGCTTTCGGCAAAGCCGGAACCGAAACAGATAGCAAACTTCGCACCAACATGGGCGCAGTCCTGCAGGATGCTGTACGTCGCATCCGCCGGGGCGGCAATCAACACCAGATCGATCGGCCCCGGCAGGTCTCGCACCGAGCGAACCGTGCTTCGCCCGCAAATCTCGGGCTGAGTCGGACTCACCAGGTACAGCTCGCCGGCATATTCGCGCTGCAGCAGATACGCAAGCGGTCGTCCGCGAATGGTGCTGGCATTGGCGCTGGCCCCGACGATCGCGATGCTCTGCGGCCACAGCATGGCGCGCAAGTTGACATCTTCCGCAACGCCAGCGCCGAGCTCGGGCTCAGGTGAAGAATCAGTCAAATCCAGCTCCGGCGTGATCATGGGGGCCCAATCGTCGTTCGCAGACCGCAGTGCATGGAGGCTCAAGACTTTGCCTGCCCCGCCCAGCCTTGTCAACAAATACGAAATTCAATTTCGCATAGCGATCCGAGCTAACAGACACCGACCTCCGGTGCGATGGTCTGCAAGTCAGATCGCGGGCGCGCAAAGACGTTGTACACCACAGCCGCCATTACCAACATCCCGGCCGGCAACGGTGAAGGAGCTCCCGTAGCCGCCGCTGGATTTCACGAGCCCACGGCGACTCGCCCGCTCCGAAAGCCCATTCGGACCAGCACGAGCTGGGTCAGGCCCAAGACCAATCGCCCACCGAACCGGTCGGACGCCGCCCTCCAACGAACGTAAAAGTGCCGTAGCCACTAGCAAAGACCCCCCAGCGCCAGCCCAAGCTGGGCCGCAAGGCGTGCAAGATCGTGGCGGATCAACGGCGCCATGATTCCGAGCGCCGCCCGGTCCATGTAGTTGATGAGTCCACCCAGGAAAATCAGAAAGACCCCACGGTCCCGGCCCCGGATCGATCTGTTTGCGTTGCTCGATGTCTGCGCTCAGGCTCCGCGCGGCTCGCGCCGCAATGACGGGGCTGTGCGACTTCCGCAGCGAACCCTCGCCATGACCCTCGCACGCGGCTCCGTCAGCGTCAACATTTCGGAATTCAGGTTCGCCATGCGAACGGACGTGGAGGATGTGCGGGGCCGCAGTCCGGGAGAACCGTGGCGGGCTGAGCCGGAAGGCAAGGCCCTCCTGCATGAACGGCGTCCACCTGCTCACGGAGCGGCCGCGCCATTGGAGCGGCAGGGCCCTTCTTTTTGTCTGATGAGAGACTAGACGGTCAGGGGGCCCGATCCTTGCACACAGCACTGAGAGCGGTGGCGGGGAGAAGGCCTGCGGTGGTTTCGGCAGTCACGGACGGGGGGGCGGCCCGGGCGACGCGGATTGCCGTAACAGTGCCGGGCATCAGCGCCACACTGACATCGCCATAACCGTTCATCTCAGCGATGTATCGACGGCAGCCCGGCGCAATCAGATACGGATGGCGCCAGAATGCATTGTAATAATCTAACTCACCGCCATCGCCTGTGGGGCCAGCCGGCAGCCCATGCGGAGCGTGGGTATCCAGAATCAATTCAACTCGCGGCCGATACAGAATCTGCTTGCCGGCCCATTCACCCTGGGCGTGGTAAAGACGCGCTATCTTCACCATGTCACCGATCGTGGGATAATAACCCCACGCCATTATCGGCTGACCTGGTGCCGCACCTTCGGCTTCTTCTAACGTGCGGTTCATCGGGGCCTGATGGATTCCAATAGGCTCGAACACCTCCGTCTGCAGCATCGACCATATGTCGCTAGACGGCCCGGCCTTGGACTTCAGGTACCGGTCCAGGGCGACTCCCAGCGTGAACATGTCCTGATCCCGATATCGGACCGCCTTCCCAGGGCCCCATGGATATGAGTGACTATCGCGCGCCAGCGCTAAGAGTTTCTCGTGCGCTGACCGGGCGAAGTACCACTCCATGTAAACACCGTCCTCATACCCATCCATTACCGCATCCGCAGCGGCGATGGGGCTGCCGTTCCCGATGCCGGTTGCCATGCCGATGGCGTCCCTGAACCGAACTCCCCTCCAGGCAGCGGAAACCCGAAGTTCTGGAACATAGTCTGCAACGCGCGCAGCGAAGATTGCCGGCCCGTACTTCTGCGCAAGCCTGAGCAAGGCGGTGGCGTTGGCCAGGGACTTGGTAGCCGACCAGACGCCGAATCGCCTCCGCTCGCACCAAATCAGCGGACCGGCGGCTCCCGCACAGGTACGCAGGTAAAATTTTCCCCGATAGTCGACACCATCTAACAGTAACTCCGACGGCCGGATGTCCGGGTCGAGGGCCGGCGCCGCCCTGCCGAGCAAAGCGGATAGAGACTTCCAATCCGCGAACGGTATCGCATCTCTTTTCTCGAGGTGGTAGATCCGAAGTGCCCTGTCTGCGTTGGCCGCGGCGAGCGGCACGAAGCGCGCCGGTATCGTACCGTGTGCGGTGAAGACAGTGTCCACCACGAAGGGAAGGGTCTGCGCGGTGATCTGGAATCGCAGCCCGCTCACCTCACCGTGCCGATAGCGAAATGTGGCGACTCCGTTATGCGTTTCATTTTCGAAGGAGTTCACGAGGGCAAACGGAAAGGTCGCCCTGGACCAGCCGCGCTCGTTTGACTGCGACCACACCTGGCCAGGTTGAACGATGATATCCCAGTAACTCCGGCCCTGTCTGGCCGAACCGATACGCTGCACGTCTTCGCTTTCCGGTACGAGTTCCGCGGCGAGTGTTACGAAGGTCAGGTGCGCAGCCGGGAAAAGCCGAGGATCTCCGTCGACCGGAACAATCGTATGAAGGCTTGCCGGTTCAACGGACATTGCGGTCTCTGCCAACACCAGGGTACCGTTGAAAGGCTCCTGGGGGCGCCTCGCCCCGGTTGGGGGAAGGAAGGATTTCTCCGGGACTAATCCTTCACCGGCAAGCCTTTCGGGCGGCTGTGCGCTCGCGTCGTGAAGCCAAATGGCGGCAACGAGCCAGACTGCAAAAGAGGCCACCGGCCGCTGCATTCGTAAGCCCAGCCGCCGGCCATGCCGTCGCAAGCGGGAAACAGGGCACATCAAAACTCGTACTTCATTTGCAGTCCCACCGTCAGTGGCTGCAGTAGCGCGGCCCGCGGAATGATATTTTCATTTGCGTCGAATCGCGGGTAGGAGAGCGGGTTGATATCGCCGAGATTCGGCCGCGCGTTGAACAAGTTCTTGCCGTAGACCGCCACCTCCAGTTTATCGTGCCGCACGCCGATGCGACCGTTTATGATGTCATACGCGGGGCGAACTGGCGCGTTACCCAAATAGCTGGTGGTTCCGGACAGGCTATTGCCGGTGTAGCTGTAGTCGAGACCCAGGAAGCCCTCGAAGTCCGCGGCGACAGGGCGAGTGTAGGTCGCGGCCGCCACAGCGGTGAACTGCGGTACCTGATAGATGCGTGACCCGACCGCCTGGCCCGAGATTCCCTGCGCGGTAATCTTCGCGTCCTCGTAACCTAATCCCATCCGGATGTCGAGCTCCGTGGTGAGCTGGCCAACAGCCTCCAGCTCCATGCCGCGAACTCTTGCGGCGCCGGCGTTCGCCGCCAGTGCCACCTCGCAGATGGGCACGGTAATGGTCTGCTGAATGTTGTTCCAGTTCATCTGAAACGCTGCGGCTGTCAACGAGAGTCGACCGATGCGATCTTTTGCACCAACCTCGTAGTTCCAGACGGTATCCGGTTGCACAGCCAGAAGGCTGTCGCGGGATACGCCTATTTGCGCCAACCCGGGATCGCAGACGGTGGGAAGCGCGGCATTGGGTTTGCCCGCGCGGAACCCCTTGCTGGCCGAGGCATACACCAAACCCTCACTGGTGAGCTTGTAACTGAGCGCGGCCTTGGGATTGGTGCCCGTGGCGGAACTCTCGAGGCCCAAGGTAGTTTGTGGGCCGCCGTCCAGAAGCCCGTCAGCTACGGAACCACTCGTCTCACTGAGCCAGTACTTGCGCAGACCGAGTGTCAGCTCGAAACCGGCATAGCGCACATAGGCTTCGCCAAATATCGACTTGTCCCGGCTGGCGAACGGGTAATGACTGGACCAGCCGAGTTCGGTCGGGTACAAACCGGTGGCCGCCAGGCCGGGAACCAGGAAAGGGGGATAACCGAACTCCGAGCTGGTGTCAGCATAACGGGCTCCGACCACACCGCTGATCCAGCTATCACCCCCGACTGCGGCGCGGACCTCCTCGTTGAATTGATTGTTGCGGGTGAACACGGGCCACGCATAGCCGTTGGCCGCCAGCGCGGTCGGCACCCCGTAGAAGCTGAGAATCCTCGTAGTTCCTTCCGTTCCATCTTCCAGCTCTTCCTCACGACGCGAGAAATAACTGGTCGACGACGTCAGAGTCAGCCCCGGAATGGTGTACACAACTTCCAGGGACGGCAGATACCACCCGTCATGTGCGTACTCTTGTATGTTCGCTTGTCGATCGAGCGTGTAGGAAACCGGCACGAAGCGCGGAAACGGCGCGTAGGACACCGGAAGTCCCCGGTCCTCGGTATGCTGTGCCAAGATCCGGGCCGTTGCTTCCAATGAGTCCGACAGCTCGAAGAGCAGCGAGAATGACCCGCCGTAGCTTTCGATCGCCCCTTGATTACCGACACTGGTAACGTCCGCCGAAGCTCCGGAAGCGCCATTTGCAGGAAAGGTACGCGTCACATAGCCGGCATCGTGGCTTTCAAAGCCAATCACGCGCATCGCGATCCGGTTGTCCATCAGCACAATGTTGCCGACGCCATTCACACCATAATCGGCGCTGCCGCCCCCCTTTGTGCCGCCCGCCTGTGCTGTAACATGGAATTCCTCGCCGGCGAATGACGGGGGATTCGTGATCAGCCGGACATTACCGCCCAGAGAGCCTTCGCCGTAAAGGGTGCCTTGCGGCCCTTTCAATACCTCGATGCGTTGAATGTCCACCACTTTCGGATCAACGCTTTCCGGAATCGGCGTGTCGTCGATGTAGACCCCTGTGGTTCCGACTCCGGAGATCCCGCGGATGGCAACTGTGCGCGAATCCCCATAGCCCAGCTGGCCGGTGCCGTAGGAGAAAGACAGGTTGGGAATCTTCGTTGCGTAGTCGGCGAATGACTGGATATTCAGGCTCTCGAGCGTCTTCTGACTGAAGGCGGTGATTGCTTGAGGGATGGTTAGGGACGACTCCTTCTCATGGCGTGCCGTGACGATTACCTCGCTGACATCCTGGTTACTCAGCGCAGGAGGGTTTGCAGGCGATCCCTGATCCAGCTCAGCCACGCGAAACCGGTCCCAGACGGACTGGTGTTCCTCCTTCTGCTCTGCGGCCGGGTGAGTGGAAGCGGACACGCGGGAATGGGGTACCGGCGGTGCGATGACCATCGCACCACTGGGATCCGTATGTAACTCGAGAGGTGTGCCCTTGAGAAGGAGTCGAATGGCCGCTTCCGGCGAGTAGCTCCCTTTGACTCCGCGAGTGTGGAACGATTTGAGCTGCTCGGGTTGATAGACGAATTCAACAACCTCCTGTCTGGAAAGGGATTCGAGCGCGGTAGCGAGTTCTCCCGGGGGGACATTGATTTGCCTGGGCGGATCGGCCATCGCGTTGGCCGACAGGGACATGGCCCAGGCTGCGGCCGCTAATGCAGAACCAATGATCGCAGTCTTCAGCATGGCAAATTCCGCCTCGGGACTCCAGTTGTTGTAGTGGTCTACCGGGACGAGTGGGACTGAAAAATCCCGCACTATTGGACGGAACTCTCGGCAGCCGGTGCGGGCGGCACAGTCAGTAGCCGGTCAGCACCGTTCTGTCATCTTTGATCGAGACATGTATCGAGAACCCGTCCTGCAGCAGACGGATAAAAGCTTCCCGGTTGGTCGGACGGAATGTGCCGCTGATGCGAATGGAAGCAACCTTTGGATCATCAATCGCAATGGGCCGGGTGTTATAACGGTTGAACTCCACAATTGCATCGCCGAGCGGCGTTTCGTGGAATGTGAGATAACCTCGCCGCCAACTCAGGTCAGCTTCAACCTCGGCAAGAGGCTTCTCCTGTACGAGCAGGCCGGCTTCGTCGGCACTGGCGATGCTGCCTGCCGGCAGAATGTCAGCCGGGCGCACTGCCCTGCCCGCATCAGGTCCAACACCTTCAATGCGGACCCTCCCTTCGGTAACGACCACGCGGATTTCCTCACCAGTGCGCCGGACGGAGAACTTGGTGCCTACCGCGATGACGCGCTTGCTCCCGGCCTGCACGATGAAAGGACGCCTGGGATCTTTGGCCACTTCGAAGAAGGCTTCGCCTTTGTCGAGCCTGATGCGACGCGCTGTTGGCGTAAGCTCAACGCGCACCGCACTGGCAGTGTTCAGGATGACGTTTGAACCATCCTGCAACGGCACCGAAGCGACGCCGCCGACCGGAGTGGAGTAACGATCGCCGGAAGGGATCAAAGTGAGATACGCACCAATCCCGACCGCTAGCAACAGGCCGGCAGCGACGGCCAGGAGACCTCGCCTGCGAGGTGACGATACCCCATTCCACCCAGTCACTCTCGTCTCGGACCTCACATCGACGGCGCGGGCACGAGGTTCGTCCTCACTCTCGGTGGCCTCCGATCTGGGCACAGTTTCATAGGTGTCATTGTCGGAGTTGAAAAAGGGGCTGCGCCCCCACTCGCCGGGTGGCGGAACGGCGCCGGGTTGCAGCCCCGCACCCAACGCTCTCACACGGCCCGCTTCTTCCCAGATCGCCTCGAGACGCAATATCGCAACACGACGGGCCGTGGAACCCTGCATCCACCGGCTCAAGCGAGCCTGATCAACTTCGCCCCAGTCGCCGCTGTCGCGTTTTGCCAGGAATTCGGCAGCAGCGTCTTCAATCTGTTTATGGCTTTCCATGCTCATTCTCTCTTGCGTCCGAATTCCTTACTCCTTTCTCTACTGCACACCGACTCGGCTCATGTCGGGAAAGTGCGTTCGCGAGCAACTTCATCCCCTTCATCACGTGCTTCTCAACTGACTTCTGGGCAATACCGAGCCGTATCGCCACTTCTTTCTGAGGCAAGTCATCCACTCGCCTCAACCACAGGACTTCTCGACACTTCGGCGGCAATTCATCAATAGCCTGCGCCAGGCGCCGCAGATCCTGGTGCGCCGAGGTTCGCTGCTCAGGTGAAATGTCATCAACCGGGATGTTCAAGGCATCCAAATCCCCCACCGCATCGATGGAGACAATACGCTTGCGCCGAATGCGGTCGGCCATGAGATGGCGCGCCGTGGCGAAGAGAAAGTTTTTTGGCGCAAGCGGTCGCATTTTCGCAGCCGTCTCGTATAACCGAACGTAGATGTCCTGGCGCAGGTCATGGACTTCCTGTCGGTTCGGCCACATACGCGCCAGATATCGCACGAGCGCCTGCTCATGCGCCAAAATCTCGCGCTTGAACCAAGTGTCGAGTGGTTCCGGACGCTCGCTCATGACGAGACATTACCCGCGCGTACGCTCAAAAATAAGTCGCGCGGTGACATCTGCACTATTTTTTGCGAGAAGTGCGGGATCTGCTCCTCCCAATCGTCTTGGTGCCCCCACACCGTCCCTGCTCAAAAAACAGGGGGTATTTACCCCCCTGACACAGCTGGCCTGGCCGTCCAATAGTGCGAAACTTCCGTTCGCGCTGCGGACATGCGAAATTATCATTTTGACCAGAGGCAGTTCATGACAGTCGCATTGATTACGGGCGCTAACAAAGGCGTCGGCTTGGCCGCAGCACGTCGCCTGGGCCAGCTGGGCGTGAAGATCTGGCTGGGAGCCCGCTCACCCGAGCGAGGTGCTATTGCGGCGTCTGCATTGCGCGCGGAGGGTATCGACGCCGAATACGTTCAGATCGATGTTACCCGAACTGCGAGTATCCAAGCCGCTGCGAATCGCATTCGCGCCGCATCGGGCGTGCTCGACGTGCTGATCAACAATGCGGCCGTCATGAGCGAAGTGGCAGGGCAGGCTCAAACGCTCAAGCCCAGCCAGGTCTCCGGCGAGATACTGCAACAGATCTTCAGCACCAATGTACTGGGTCCGATCGCCGTGATTCAGGCGATGTTGCCGTTAATGCGGCTGTCGGCGGCCGCGCGCATCGTGAATGTGTCGAGTCGCCTGGGTTCCTTTGCGCATCAGACCGATCCCAACTGGGGCCCTCGTGCGGTCAATCAGCTCGGCTACAGCAGCTCCAAGGCCGCGTTGAATATGGCAACCGTTCTATTTGCCTACGAACTGCGTGGCACACCCGTCAAAATCAATGCCGTGACGCCGGGCATCGTGGCTACCGATCTGAACGGTGTCGGTGCGCGTCATCTGGAAGGCCGGCCTGGGTATGCCGCTCCTGGGGATGCCGTCGAATGGATCGTCCGTTGTGCCACGCTGCCGGAGGATGGCCCTTCGGGGGGCTTCTTTGGCCTCGACGGACCACTCCCGTGGTGACCGTCGTGCCCTTGCGCCCGCAATGCGAACTCCGATTTCGCATCATTGACAACACTGGCAGGTCTTCTGTATTCCGACTTTGAGCCCAGACATTCGGGGGAGATCATGATCGAACGACAGGTTCAGATACCGACATCCGATGGAGATATGACTACGTTCGTGTGTCATCCGGAGCGCAATGGCCCGCATCCGCTGGTCATTTTCTTCATGGATGCGCCGGGCATTCGTGAGGAGTTGCGCGATATGGTCCGACGCCTCGCAAGCGTCGGGTATTACGTGATGTTGCCTAATCTCTATTATCGCTCCGGCGTTCTCGAATTGGGGCCGGATGCCATGATCAAGGACGCAATGGGGCGGTCACGGATTACTCCGCTCGTGGCCACGCTCAGCATCGACCTCATCATGGCGGACTCCGAGGCCTTGCTCTCGTTTGCGACAGCCGATGTGGCTGCCATCGCAAACCCGCTCGGCGTGTTGGGATATTGCATGAGCGCCCAATTCGCAATCAACCTGGCAGCTCGATATCCCGAACAGGTCACTGCTGCCGCGTCAATCTATGGAACCTGGTTGATGACAGACAAAGAGGACAGCCCACACCTGGCCGCGCGTAAAGCCACGGCGCAGATGTATTTCGCCTGCGCGGAAGAGGATCCGTGGATGTCTCTGGACGACGTCGAGTGCCTGCGGCGCGATCTAGCCGCGCATGGGGTCAAGGCCGAGGTGGAACTCTATGCACAAACCGAACACGGCTTTGCATTTCCATCCCGCCCTGCCTTTGACTTGGCCGCGGCGGAGCGGCATTGGAAGCGCATCTTCGCACTACTACAACGCGCACTCCCGCAGCACCGCTGACATTCCCTCAGCCGGTGGCGCCGACATCGCGCAGCGCAAAGGTCCTTTTGCCTTGGGACCGTCCATTGATCAGCAATTCTACCTCGTGCAAGCCCGCGTAATGTACCCGAGTTGAGAAGCGGCCGATGAGTCGCTGACCGCTCAGGGTAATACTCTCCCGGGCGCGCAAGGTCAGCGTCCGCAGCTTGAATACCTTCGCTGCGGTCGGCCCCCGTTGCTTCACGTAATGAATGGCGTAGTCAATAACCAAGCGCTGCTCGGAGTCTGCAATCGACTCCAACTCAACTGTAATCGTCACTCGTTGTCCCAGCCGAACCGTCGCCGGTTGCACTGCAAACATTCGTAGTCGTATTTTGGCCGATTCTGCAGCGCCGACCATGGCCAGAGCGCCCTGGTGACCCTTCTTGATGAGCGTACGCAACCCGTGACGAACGATCCAGGCCGTTCGAGCCTCCTCGAGGGGCCAGCCCGCGATGCGCTCGAGCAGCCAGTCCGGATGATCCTTGGAGATATCGTTGAGATGGTTGGCTACCGACTTGCGCACCGCCGTGCTCGGATCCGCGTGCAGACGCTCGAGGATCACAAAAGAACGTGATGGGTCCGCGATCAGGGGCTGCAGCCGGAATGACCACGGCAGGCGCGGCCGGCTTCCCTCGCTCGCCAGCCGCCGCACGTGCTCATTCTCATCGAGCGACCAGCCCAGCATCACCCCGAGAGTTCGATCCAGGTCGCGCTCGAGGAAACGCCGGATCGCAAATTCCGATGATCCAAATGAGGTCAGAAACCGCAATGCCTCAATTGAGGCCTGGAAATGATCGGTCCCATACAGCGCGACGTATTCCGATAGGGCCAGCGCTGCAAAGGGATGGTTGAGCCGCGGAGCGAGCTTGCGCAATGTCACGAGCGTTGACTCAAAATTCAATGGCAGACACTCGTGCAGTGAAGTTGCGATTCGGCGCATCCGCTGCATGATCGATAAACCGTCCAACCCCTCGCTGACCCTGGCGAGAAAACGAGCCGCATTGAAGGCCGGACACACCGCCTTGGTCTCTTTGGCGATGTGACGCAGTCTGCGCTGATTGAAGATTTCCTTCAGCGCCGGTTGTGTCTCGGGTGCTACGCTCATTGAGTTGCGCTGCGCAGTGGTCAGTCAACGGGCACGATGAGTTCTGCACAACCGCGATCGAAGACGACGAGATCGCGCTGCAATGAGCGGGCGCGAAGGTACGCACGGGTTTCACCCTCGAGCCACAACTCTGTTCGAATGGTCTCCCCCGGGTAAACAGGCGTAGTAAAGCGGCCCCCCAAACTGCGTATGCGCTCCGGATGATACTCGGCGAAGGCCTTCAGAACCGCATGACCGATGACGCCAAATGTACACGAGCCATGCAATATGGGCCGTGGAAAGCCGGCGGCCGTCGCGACGTCTGGGTCGATGTGCAGCGGATTGTAGTCCCCTGACAGGCGATACAAAATTGCCGACTGCTCGAGCGTGGGCAGGTCGATCTGACAATCGGGCGCTCGCTCAGGAAGGGTCGGCGGCGGGGCGACCGTGCCGCTAGCACGCCCGAACCCTCCGTCGCCGCGCAGTATGGAGATCTGCTCGACGCGTGCCAGCAGGCTGCCATCGAGTTGGTGAATGTCGCGCTCGATCGCGAGAATCGCACCAGACTGGCGGCCTTTGTCGATGAGTGCCGACACGCGTTGGCGGCTGAGGATCCGGCCTTCCACGGGCAGGTCTCCGTAGAGTGTGATCGCCTGTCCCACGTGCAGGACCTGCTTCCAGTCTATCCTGGTAGCTGGATCCTTCATCCAGAATCCACGGTATCCCAACACAACCGCCATCGTCGGCAGCGAGCGTAATCCTTGCTCATACACGAACGCGAGCTGATTGCGATCACAGGCAGAGCTGCCCAGTCCCACGCCCAGCGCATACAGGATTGTGTCTCGGCGCGTGACTTCGTGCTCCTGCTCATCGAACCTCCAGTTCAGGAGGGCATCGAAGTCAATGGCCATGCTCGCTCATGTTGGATAGCGTCTAGTAGTTGATGATGCCGGGGGTACCCCCGGCAGCCTGGATGGTCTCACCGTTGATCACCGTGCATCGGGGCGAAGCCAATACGGCACTCAGCCACGCGATTTCGGAGAACTCAATCAGCCTGCCCAGATTCGTCGAGCGGCGCGCGCGCTCCTCGGCCGACTGATCAGCGCCCGCCGTGCGCAGGAAGCCCGGGTGAATCGCAATCGAACTGATTGCGCAGGGACCTAGCTCGTCTGCCAGGTTCTTTGTAATCGCGGAGATCGCGGCATTGCGCAGTGCGGAGACGTAGTTTCCCGTGCGACGGGCGGCAAGACCGCCGATGTTGATGATTCGGCCCCAACCTGCGCTCATCATGTGCGGCACGGCGGCGCGCGCCGCACGCAAGTAGCCGCCCACCTTGATATCGATATCGTGCAACATCCGAGCGCTATCCACCTCGGCAATCCGGGCCGCCTTGCCCGCTCCCGGCGCGGCCGCATTGTTGATCAGGATGTCAACACCACCCAACACCTCGATGGCCTTTGCAATCAGCGCATCGACCGAGGCATCCAGGCCGACATCGGTCGTGACGGGAACGATGCGCCGCCCGGTTGCCGCTTCGAGCTCGAGGGCTGTCGTGTTCAGAGCGTCCGCTCCCCGAGCCGCGATCACCACATCCACGCCTTCCTGTGCCAGTTGAAGAGCAATCGCCTTTCCCAGTCCGCGGCTGCCCCCGGTCACGATTGCGCGTTTTGCGGTGAGTTGCAGGTCCATGAGGTTATGCTCCAACCGATTGCACCGCTCGCGCACCCCGTACGGTATCGATCAGGAGCTGACAATCCGCTGGCGACTCATCGGCCCGCCAGGCGACCTGCCCATCGGGCCTTACGAGCACTAATCTGCGCTCATACAGCACCACAATGTGCGGCTCTTGCAGATCAACGATCTGTAAGCTCACACCGGCGCGCGCGGCTGCCTGCTCGATGCCCTGTGTATCGGGTGGATTGGGCCCGAAGCGCAGCAGCACAAAACCCCGACCAAACAGATCCAACGTCGAGCGGCCATCCGCCAACCAGGCATGGGGGGCACGATGACCGGGACGTGCGGTAGGTACGTACTCGGACGTTTCATCCGCTGTGGGTGGCGAACCATCGGACACGATGACCGGAGAGTGCTCGTATCGGTATCCGAGATCGATGCCCAGCGAGTTCCATTCCCCATGCAAGGAGGCCACCAGCCGCCGGCCGATCTCTTCACGACAGGCATCTCCGGCGGGGCCCTCGGTGAGGACGTCGGCATAACCGCTCTTCTCCAACCAGCCCTGATAGTTGGCGGCAGCATTGGCCGAATTGCGGATCCCCACGGGCCGGCGTTCCAGATCATAGGCAGACAGCAATTGCTCCCCGCCCCACCCCTTCAGTAGGGCATCGAGCATCCAGCTGAGATCCATCGCATCGGCAATGCCCGTATTCATTCCATGCCCACCTGTGGGCGAGGTGGTGTGGGCAGAATCGCCGGCGAGCAGCACGCGGCCCCTGCGGTAGGAGGCAGCGACACACTGACTGCGGCGCCAGGGTACGAGCCGCAGAATCTCAAATTCGATTGCATCGGAGCCGAGCGCCCGGCGGATATCGGCACTCACATCGTATCGAGCCGGATCGAGCTTCTCTTGCGATCCGACCATCGTAAATCGCCAGATACCGCGTCCATCCACGGAGGTCATGATGCCCCAGGCGCCATCCGGACCGATCAGAATGTACCGCTCCCCGTCACGGATCGGATGATGCTCAGCGAGATCTCGGATGCGAATCATCGCGCTCAGTGAGAAATCGAGCATGCGGCCGTCGAAGGGCACATCAATAGAGCGTCGTACTCGGCTCCCGGCTCCATCACAGGCAATCAGGTAACCGGCTCGCAGCGGATATTCCCGGCCGGTGGCCACCTCGCGCACAATTGCCGTCACCCCGTGGTCGTCTTGCTCGAGATCGCGAAACGCAACGCCGTATCGCAGATCCGTCAATGCTCGCTCCTGTACGGCTCGGGCCAGCAACGGATCGAACTCGTATTGCGGGCAACGCTGACGCTTTTCGGGAGACTCTGGAGGCGTCGGCCGCAAGTTGGCGGACGGGATGACACTTCGGCCGATGAAATGTCCCATCAACGAGGTGCAATAGACGCTATCGCCGGCATGGTCACGCGGAAATCCCACCTCCATCACCTTGTGCACCAGGCCCCAGCGGCGGCAGGTCTCCATAGTGCGCTCGTGCAAGCCGTTGGCCTTGGCGAGCAACTCGACCCCGGTGCCCGGCTCGCGCTCGATGAGCGTACTACGGTTACCACGCCAAGCCAGATCCAACGCCAAGGACAGCCCGACGGGACCGCCGCCGACGATCAGAACGGGTGTGTCAATAGGCTCAGGCATCGTTTCAGCAAACCTCCAAACACGAGGGCCTGCCTGAGCGCTGCTGCGCCGGCACGCCCCGGCGGATTTGCCAACCCACAAAGGCTCCCCTGTGTCGTGATAGGATAATGACCGCACATCGAAAGTCAATTTCGAAGAGCGAACAGGCAAACGCGAGTTTCCTGGTGCGCATCAGGATGCAAGAGTGTTCCCCCGGAGAACAGTCGATGAATTTCAGTGGCAAGACCGTTTTGCTCACCGGCGCGAGTTCCGGAATTGGCTTGAGCTGCACCCAGCAGTTGCTGGAAGCGAACGCGTCGGTGATTCTAGTAGATCGTCAACCAGCCCCCTTGGCGGTATCGGACCTCCACGGGGGACCGCCGCGCATCTTGAGCGTCACCGGTGATGTGGCCGATGCCCGCATCATGAGTGAGGCAATCGAGCGCGGTTGCGAGCGCTTTGGACGGCTCGACGCTGCGATCAATTGCGCCGGGCTCAAGGGCCTGTTGGTACCCCTGACCGAGCAGAGCGATGAAGCGCTGGACGAGCTATACGCGGTCAACGTCCGTGGGGTCTTCCTGGCGATGAAGTACGAGCTTCGCCGCATGATTCCCCAGGGTCGCGGGGCGATCGTGAATGTCTCCTCCATTTATGGATTGCGTTCCGCACAAAAATTTGCCCTGTATAGTGCGACAAAACATGCGGTGGTCGGCCTGACTCAGGGCGCTGCACTGGAGGTGGCCGCCTGCGGCATCCGCATTAACGCCGTCGCGCCCGGCCCAGTCAACACGCCTTTCCTGGGGCGGCAGCTCACCGAGCGGGAGCGAGTCAGCCCCGTCACCCCCTTGTCCCGATTTGCTGAACCTGCTGAGATTGCGCAAGCCATCCTGTGGCTCTGCTCGGATGCCGCCTCCTTTGTAACCGGGCAGGTTCTGTCAGTCGATGGCGGGATGAGTGCTCAATCGCTGACGCGGCTTGAGAGCCCCCAATTGCGCTCCTGACTGTCGCATCGTGCTCGTTTCAAGGCTCGGCCACCCGTGTGGGGCTCGCGTGCTCCGAAAGTTGCAGCGCTCGCCGTGACTCACGTATCGAGTGTAAAGATCGTCTTGCCGAAGGTGCGCTCCTGGGCCATTTCGCGAAAACCTCGTTCGGCCTGCGACAGCGGAAGTACCTTTCCGACCTGCGGCTCGATGCCGGTTTCCACGACAAAACGGATGAGATCTCTCATCTGCTCGAGTGTGCCCAAAACAGACCCTGACACCGTGACTTGTTTGAGCATGATCTGACGGAGGTTTGCCGGTGGATCGCTCCCGCTCGTGCGGCCTGCGATGACAATGACACCCCCTCGGCGAACCGCCTCGAGCGAATGGGCCCAAGTCGCCTCACCGACCGTGTCGAAGACTGCATCAGCCCGGATGGGGTAGCGGACTGCCAGGTTCTAGAGCCAGATGGGCCCCCAGGCGCTCGGCCAGCGCACGCTTTTCAGCATCCCGACCCGTGACCCACACCTGCATACCGGCGGCCTTGCCGAGCTGGATCAGTGCGGTCGATACACCACCGGAAGCGCCCTGAACCAACATGCTCTGGCCGGGTCGCAGCCCTGCGCGGGAGAACAACATCTTATAGGCCGTTAGCCAGGTCGTCCCCAATGCTGCGGCCCTGATCGCGGATAGTTGGGGCGGACGCGGGATGAGACAGCGTTTGGGCGCGAAGACAATCTCTGCCATGGTGCCTGGGTGCCGCTCGCTGAACACATTAAATTGTGGATCCAGCGTTTCTTCGGCGTGCCAATCGGCATCGGCCATTCCGGGGTAAAGAACCACCGGCGTACCATCCTCCAACAGCCCTGCTCCGTCACATCCGAGGATCATCGGCAGCGGCAGCGGCGCATGCTGCGTGATGCCACGTAGAGTCCATAGATCGTGGCGGTTCAAGCTCGCTGCCTGCATGCGCACGCGTAACCACCCGGAAGGTGCAGTGGGCTCAGCAATCTGGCCGATTTTCAGCGCCTGCAGCGGATCTCGAGCATTGGGTTCATCCAAATAGGCAGCGAGCATAGGGTTTCCATCTTGTGTAAGGTGCGTGACAGCCCTCAACTCCGACGTAGCGACTGATCTCGCAGGTCTTCACAACAGGGCCGTCCGCCGCGCAACTACTCGAAGCGACCCGCGACCGCGACGACGATACAAGCCAAGACCAACAGCGAGAGCCGCATGGGTGAGGCCATCTCCCCATACAGCAGCATGCCCATTGCTATACTGGCGAGCGGCACGGCCGTGGCGGCCCACGGGATGAGGGTACTGATGTTGGCGCCGCTGTTGGTTAGCCGCGCCAGTAGATACACTGAGGCCACGATTGCCATTACGCACACGAGCGTCGGCCCCACCTTGGTGAAGCCCTTGGACAGCGGCAACATGGCAATAGCCGTTAGCTGCATCAGCACTTGCAGTCCGAAAATCAGGACTGTTTGTATGCTCATCGCGCCCATTCACCCGCCCCTTGCAACAACTCGTTAGTGGACCGCGCGGCCACGCCCAAAGCGCGGCCGTCAGCGTCCGTGAAGCCACTCGACAGATCAAATGGTGGGCATCGTTCCACCATCGACTGAGCATTCGGCACCGACCATGAAAGACGCTTTGTCTGAGACTAGGAACGCAATCACTTCAGCCACCTCCTCTGGACGCCCTGGTCGGCCGAGCGGAATCCGCCCGAGTGAGCTCATGACCTTGGCACGCGCGGTCGTGCGATCCAGTCCTTCGCTGGCAGCGACCCGGTCAATCAGCCCCGCCGCCCCCTTGGTCTCGATGAATCCGGGCATGACGCAGTTGACTCGCACCCCCTGATTGGCCACCTGATTCGACAGCCCCTTGCTGTACATGCGCAACGCAGCCTTTGCGCAGTTGTACGGCAGGATCATGTCCTGCGCGATGCGACCGCCGACTGAGGCCACGTGCACGACAGCCCCCGCACCGCGTTTGATCATCAGGGGCACCAATCCCCGATCCAGGCGCACCGCGCCAAACAGATTCATATCAAACACCTGGAGCCACTTCTCATCAGGGATCGTGAGGGCGGGCGCGGAGATGACCGAACCCCCCAAGTTGTTGACCAGGATATCCACGCGGCCAAACCGGTTGATGAGATCCTCCACCAGCGAGGCGATCGAGGCATTGGAGGTCAAATCCGTATCTCTCGCTTCGGCTTGCCCCCCCGCTTCGCGAATCGCAGCCGTCACGCCCAGCGCTGCGTCTATGGCCTTGTCCACGATGATCACGTGGGCACCTCCTCGCGCCAGTCGAAGTGAGGTCGGCGCACCGACGCCGCCCGCGCCGCCCGTCACGAGCGCGACCTTGTCCTTAAATTCCATCGATTCTTCTCTCGAACCGTTCATCATGGCCTCTCTTTGAGCCAACCGTCCGCTCGTACATCACGTGCATCGCAGACCTGCCACTTCATGCGTCAGGTGTTAGAGCCGACTCGCCCCTTCGTATGGGGCATACGTTGATCCGCGGGCACCCACCCGCCCTCCACCAACAACCCGATATAACGGGCGCCTTTGTGGCGGTGATGTCGGATCGCGCGGTACTCCGGACCGTTGTACCAGGCCTTGGCAGCCTCCATAGATGGGAACTCGTGAACCGACACGCCATCCACCGGCCGTCCCTCCAGGCTTTCAAAGGGAGTGTAGGCCGCGAGAGGCTTTGCCGGATGGCCCTGCAAAGTCGGTCCGATCTTGGACCAGTAGGTCTCGAGTGACTCGCGATCGGTCACTTCTTCGCAAATAAAGACCAGATAGGCTGGCATCGTTCTCTCCTGCTCGTCTTTGGCCACCTGCAATCTGCGCGAAGCGGTCGGAACCCTCAGGCGCGCCCGGGCTCCGCCTCGACAGTCTCGGTCAGAATCGGGCCGCACCTTCGGGAGTCAAAGTACTGTCGAAGATGGGCGATCTTGCCATCCTGCATGGTCACGAAGAAAACATAGCTGTTGGAGTACTTCACGCCCTCCTTGCTCTGCCCCTGTCCAGTCGTAAAGAGGACGAACTTGTTCGGGTCCAGCAGATCGTGGATTTCGAAGGGCTCATTCCATTGATAATGATCGAAAAGGTTGTAATGCATCTCCGCCTCGATGCTGAAACTCTGAGCGGCCGCGGCGTACGTTGATAAATTCCGGCGGCGAGAACGGCGTCTCGAACACCCCATCGCTGGTGAAAATGTCCGGATATTGACCGTCCGCATAACCGCCGGAGGCGGCATCAGGCTTGCTGTGATCCCATTTCACCAGTAAACGAACGCTCTTGATGAGTGCTGCGCGGTTCTTCTCTCTGAGCGCGCCAGCCGCGCGCATCGCCTTCACTTCTTCAGTATCGGACATGATGGCTTTCCAGTTGGTTCGTGTCGATTCCGGCACATTCTGATGTGAGGCGCCGGCCCTATTGAAATCGATAGCTCAAGGCAATTCCATCGGTGAGCGGCTCACCGGGTGCGCGCGCAATGACATCGTCGGAGTTATAGACATTCTGCCAGTAGGCTCTGTTTGTCACATTTCGCGTCCACAGCTCCGCGCGCCACTTTTCATCCTGACTTTTCACCCCAGCGCGTAGGTCCAGTGACGCATAGCCCGGCAGTCGAAACTCCGGGGCCTCTCCGAAGGCCGCCTGCGGTCCCGACCGCGCGCTCACAGTGGCGCCGAAGTAGACGTCCCGATCCCCTGGGACCGGTACGGTATAGACCGCATCCGCATTACCCATCCAGGCAGGCGTGTTCGGAAAGGCCTCACCGATGAATGAGGTGACTTTTCCGAAAGGATCCACCGCCGCGAACGGCGCACCGGGATCTTCCTGCACCCTGGATTTGACGTACGTGAGCCCACCACTGAGCGTCAGGGCGGAGACCGGCTGCGCCACGATATCGAGCTCGGCGCCCTCAACGTAGGACTTGGGAATGTTGATCAGTGCCGGGTTGGCCAAACAGCGTCTGCGTGGTGCCGACCAGTTGCTTGTCCTTATAGTCGTAAAAGAACGCCGCCCCGGTAACTTCGATTTTGTGCTCGAGGAGGGACTGCTTGAAGCCTGCCTCATAGGCACGCACGCGCTCCTGGCTGACGGGTGTGAATTGAGCGGAGATATTGGCCGAAATGACACTGTAAGAGCCGGATTTGAAGCCCTGCGTGGCATTTGCATACAGGAGCCTGACTGCACGATCAGTTGCCGTCACAGACGTTTCCGCTCGCGCGATGATCTCAGGATCGCTTCCCATGGTGGATTTGTGAACGTGTGCCAAATGACTGATATCAAGCAGATTCTCGGTCAAAAGTTGATGTTGACACTTGAGATGAATATACCCATCAATCCACGGTGTCCAACCGTCCTCGTGCAGCCACGATAAATCGGGCAGTAATGCCGGGTCGGGTTTGGCGATACCCATCCAAATCCAGACAATGCCGTCAGCTTCGTGCAGTGGGTACGCCTTGACCTGAATGGTCGATGGCGCTCTGTCCTGCCCGGGAGCATGCACACACGTGCCGTCGGTCCCCACGATCAGCCCGTGATAGCCGCACTGAACATTGTCACCCACGAGCGTGCCACGCGATAACGGGTAGTTCCGATGTGGACAGCGATCCTCGAGTGCTACCGCCTTTCCGGCTTCGCACCTGTACAGTGCAACAGGCTCATTCATGATGAGCCGGCGCCGCGGCGCACGGCCTATTTCGGATGACCAGGCGATCATGTACCAACAGTTTCTGAAAAGCATTCTGGGCCCCCTGCCGGCAAGAACGAAAACCACACCGCCAGGCGATTCACGACGGATGCGGATCGCGAGGCTGATTACGCTTCGATTCGGGCGCCGTAAATTACCCTCCACAGCGGTGTGAGTCAATTTAGCGAAACGCCCGTTCGGCGTGCGGACGATAAGCGTTGGGAGAGGCACTATTCAGTTCCCAGAGGCGCTTCCCGCCGCTCGGCCAAACTTGTCCACGCACGGAAGATGTGGCTTCAATGTCCGGCGCGGGCGCCTCGAATCGTGTCCACCAGCCATGCATAGTTCTCAGGTAGCGCATCACCGCGCCAGGCAACCTGCCCATCCGGTCTGACCAGGACGAACCGGCGCTCATAAAGACTGGCGATGTGTGGCTCGTCGAGAGCGATCACTCGAAGCGGTACCCGAGCACGTTCGGCCGCAATCTCGAGTTCAGACGCCGCCGCAGGGTCGTTCCCCAATACGAGTAACACAAATCCGCGGCCGAACAGGCCCAGCGTAGAACGCCCGTCCTTCAATCAAGCATGAGGGGCTCGATGGCCCGGCCGAGCCGTGGGAATGTAATTTGTGATGTCATCCGCGGTAGCCGTAGTTCCATCGGGGATGATGATGGGCGATTGCTCATAGCGATACCCCAACTCGATGCCCAGCGAATGCCATTCGCCGTGAAGCGTCTGCTCCAGACGCCTGCCAATCGCCGCGCGGCAGTCAACCCCACGGCGACCATCATCGAACACGTCCTGATAACCCTCACTTTGAACCCAAGCCCGATAATTATGGGCCGAGTTGAGTGAATTGCGTATGCCGACCGGTCGACGCTCGAGGTCATAGGCACTCAATAATCCTTCGTCACCCCATCCATTGAGAATAGCGTCCAACATCCAGCTCAGATCTACTGCGTCCGCAACACCCGTATTCATGCCATGACCCCCGGTTGGCGATGTCGTGTGAGCGGAGTCCCCTGCCAGCAGCACGCGCCCCACACGATAGGTCGCCGCAACGCACTGGCTGCGCCTCCACGGTAGCAGCCGGACAATCTCGAATTCGAGATTGTCCGACCCCAAAGCGCGTCGAATATCCGGTCTGATATCATAGTGCGCCGCGTCGAGTTTTGCCTGCGACCCCAGGATTGTAAAACGCCAGATACCGCGCCCATCGACGGCCGTCAGATTGCCCCATGCGCCTTCGGTACCGATGAAAATGAAGCGCTCGGCATTTTCAATCGCACCGTAAGCGGTGAGGTCTGGCATGCGTACCATTGCGCTCAGCGAGAAATCCAGGGTCTTACCCTCGAATGGAATTTCGAGTTGTCGGCGAACGCGGCTAGCCGCGCCCTCACAGCTCACGAGGAAGCATGAGCGCAGCACGTAGTCTCGTCCGTTAGCCAGATCCCCCAGATGTACGCTCACACCGGTTTCATCCTGTTGCATGCTCAGGAATTCAGTGCTGTACCTGATTTCCGTCAACCCATACGACTTCACAGCATTGGCCAGGAGCGGATCGAACTCATATTGCGCGCATCGCTGCCTCTTCTCCGGTGTCTGTTCAGGCAACGGCCGACTGTTGGTCGATCCCATGATCGTGCGACCGATGAGGTGGCCCGTGACTGAAGTGCAATAGACGCTGTCACCCGGAAGGTCCGGGGGGAACCCAACTGTCTTGATGTTCTCAACCAGACCCCACCGGCGACAGGTTTCCATCGTTCGCTCGTGCAGGCCGTTGGCCTTGGCGAGCATGACGGTGGCAGTGCCCGAATCGCGCTCGATCAGAGTGCTTCGCTGACCTCGCCAGGCCAGGTCGAGCGCAAGTGCGAGTCCGATCGGGCCGCCCCCGATGATCAGTATGGGAGCGTCAAACTTGTCGGTCGTCATGGGCGCGCGCCTGGGTTATCGGGCAATTGTTTCGCTGTGCGAACGGCTATTTTGCGAAATTGACGACTGTGACGCAATGGCGTATTTTTAGCGGTGAAGGTGTAATCGTGGGCACATAGCAACGATTCGTACTGCCTCGGAGATACTCTGTGCTATCCAACTTCCATCACGTTGCTTTTCGTTGTACGGATGCGGTCGAGACAGTGCGGTTTTATACCGAGGTTCTCGGGCTGAAGTATTCGCATGCGGTCACCGCGGATATTGTGGGCTCCACCAAGGAATACGATCCGCACATCCATATCTTTTTCGAGCTCCACGACGGCAGCTCGATTGCGTTCTTTGAGGTGCCCACGGCCCCGCCCGCGCAGAAGGATCCGAATACACCTGACTGGGTGCAGCATGTGGCATTTCAGGTGAACAGCGTGGACGAGTTGATGGACTACAAGCGCCGACTCGATGACGCAGGAATAAAGTATATCGGTCCTGTGGGCCATCACGATGCGGGACAGCAGTCCATCTATTTCTTTGATCCGAACGGCATCCGCCTGGAGTTCAACCTTCCCGCGAAGGTGGATCCTTCGGCTCGAGCGGCGCACGCTGTAACGGTCCTCGAGAGTTGGAAGCAACGGCGTGCGAGCGGCGCTTTCCAGATCCGAAAGCGCCCGACCTGATCGAGTGCGGCAGCGGCGCCCGAGTCTGGGGCGCCGGCCTACATCCTGCGGCTGGGATCGCTCGAGAGCGCCGGTCGGCCAAGATCATATCAGCGCCTTTTTCACCAATGACCATCGAGATTGCGTTGATATTGCCTGATGGCAACTGGGGAATGATCGACGAGTCCACTACCCGCAGCCGTTCTACACCGATCACGCGCAGTCAGGGATCTACAACGGCAGAGGAATCGATGCCCATCTTGACTGACCCTGCTGGGTGGTAGCACGGGGCGGAGCATGCCCGGATGTACTCAGCAATACGGGGGGGCGCACCGAGATGTCTGCTCAATCCGGAACAGAAACGCCTCACGGTTCCAGGAAGCGGTACCACCTTCGGCCGGTCGCGAGACTTTCACTGAAGGTCCCGCGGAGGCATGGAATTGCATATTGGAAGTGACTTTCGCGCATGCGCAATCATGTCCGCTTCTTTCCAGAGCAATCACCGAGTCGTAACTTGACGAGTCCTGACTCGGTGACTAGGCTGGAGTCATGCGCTCCGCCCACGAAGACTTTCCGTTCATCGCTCGCGAGAAAGAGTTAGCGGCACTGCAGTCCGCCTACCAGGGGCCACGCAGCGCCTTCTGGCCGATCTACGGGCGTCGCCGTGTCGGTAAAAGCGAGCTGATCCTGCAATTTGGCAAGAATCATCCCACTCTCTACCTCGTCGGTAAGCGCGCCCGTTCTGTCCAAAATCACAGAGCCTAAGCCCGTGATGCCGCTTCACGATGGTAGTAACTCAGCATTCCGCCGAGTCGCTCGCGCCGTTTGACTGGGACGCAAGGCTCATACACCCCGCCTGACGGAATCAGCAACCGATTACCCCGTCCTTGATGGTTACGTTCACTATGAGAGTGCGTCAAATACTGGCCAATCGCGTGTCGAAGTGACGCCTGACTCACGAAGATCGTTCGATTGAGACATTCCTCCTTAATCGAACGGACAAATCTCTCCGCAAACGCGTTCAGATTCGGTGATCGCGGCGGCAAGCGAACAACGTTGGTGCCCGCCCGGGTAATAATCCCCCGGAATGC